>Ga0207421_10005653_pt1 | contig 13936 bp, 14 predicted proteins | sample SodLakKL_010_SED_4_FD_187542 | JGI IMG/M metagenome (GOLD analysis project Ga0207421, IMG submission 187542) | Alkaline sediment microbial communities from Lake Tanatar, Kulunda Steppe, Russia - 8KL_010_SED (SPAdes) (version 2) | ecosystem: Environmental > Aquatic > Non-marine Saline and...
TGCCGGACACTGCCCCGGACAAGATGGGAGCCAGCGGACCACTTCCCGACGCAGTCTCGGATATCGTCGATGACAAATACAAATGATTTTCTCGGTTAGTGCTGCTTTTGCTTAGGAAAACACGCCGCTGAGTCGGCCTGACTCGGGAAACTCAAGCTCTAGTGAAACATCAAGCAGCGACTCGACTGCGCCACAGACTGCTGGTGCGAAGGTGTCGTCCGGGGGGAGTACCGCTGGCGCGTCCTGTGGTGTCCGCGATTCGCTGGTTGGAACGTAGACCTCAGCATCTGGCAGTTTGGTCTCCTCGTCTGCGTGATTGGCAATGACGACATCCGCCGCGTTGCCGATATCGCCGAGACGCTCTTTCGTGAGTGCGAGGGCATCAGCACCCCGTTCGGTCGGTCGCGTCACAATCGCCACTCGGTCAGCCGCGTTCAGCGCGCTGATTGCTGGATTCGACCCAACCGGTGGCGTATCGACAATGACGAGGTCATGCGAAAGCGATACGGCAGCAAGCTGTCGTTCGAACCGTTCGGCAGCAACCGCCGTTTTCGCCCGTGATTGGCGCTCGAACGGCCCCCGAGCGGGACACAGCGTCAACTGACCCGGGATGTCGAGGTCCAACTCGACCAGCACATCCTGTAGCGTTGCCTCCTCGGTCACCAGCGCCGTCATATCATGTTCGATTGGACCGGGAACGTAGGAGGACAGCCCCTGCGTGGTAAAGGCTGCATCCACAATTGCCACTTCGTTGCCTGCACGGGCAAGTGTCGCTCCGAATTCGACCGACAGCCGCGTGGTCCCGACACCCCCTGCCGCACCCACCAGCGTGAGAATCCGCGTTGTCATACTCGTGGTGGTGCGTTCCAGTATAAAAAATGACGTGATGTTCAGTTTGGATGAACTGCTCACCGCGAGGGTCGTGGGGCAGCCTTCTGGAGCGCACTTTCTGCGATGTTCGTCCCGTAATCGGCCGTTCGGGAGAGGGAATCGATGACGAGACCAAGCACCTGCGCGAGCTGGGTATCGAACTCGTGAATCTCTCTGTCTGCTTCGCGGACCATTTCGTCAACCCGTGGGACGTGGCTGCGTGCATCGCTGGCAAGTCGTGAGGCCTCCTCGCTATCATCTGTCAGGAGCGCTTCCATCGCCTTTTCGGGGACGTACGAGGCTTCCCTGCGGAGATTCCGTAACGGTTCGGCGGCGTTTTCGGGGACCTCTCCTACTTCGAGTGCAAGCGAGGCAATCTTGGTTGCGTGGTCGGCGACTCGTTCGAGCTGTCTGGCGGCGGATTGGAAATCAAAACAGGTCTCGCGTGGAAAGCCAATTTCGTTGACTGCGGTGGGATTCCGAAGGACAGTTCGAAAGATACGAGACGTCATAAACCAGAGGCGGTCGACATCGTCGTCACGCTCCATTACGTCGTGGGCGAGTTCGTCATCGTCGGTAATCAGCGCCTCGACGGCGTCTTCGAGCATCGTCAGCGAGACCAGTCGCATTCGGGTGATGGCGTTCTGTATCGAGAGTTCGGAGGAATCGAGCAAGTCCTGGAGAACCATCTTGTTCGGCATCTCCTCGATAACTTCCAGTCCGACAAGTCCCTGTGTCGCATCGCGGATGGTCCGGCGCTGGTGTGCTGTCATGCGGTCAGTTGTGAGTGTTATCACGTCGAAGCCGCTGACGTACATCGTCATGACGGCTCGGATAAGTTCATCATCGTCTTCGAGGTCGCTGATGTCAAGCGTCCCCTCGGTATGACCGTCATCACGCTGTGGCGTGAGCAACAACAGGTCGTCTTCAGCGTGGAATTCGACAGTTGTCCCGCTGCTGACGTCGTTTTCGGTCGCCCAGTCCTTCGGGAGCGAAACCGTATACGTCGACCCGCCGGTCACCTGCACCTTTCGCGTTTCCATATATTGCTTTCGGGCGCCTGTATATATTATCCTGGCGTTCTATATACTCATCTACTGATGTCGTCTGGATCTTCGAAGCGGTTGGCGTTCCTTGCCGTCTATGGCACCCTAAAGCGAAACTGTGCGAATCACGATCGCCTTCTCGAATGTGGCTGTCAGTACCAGCGGGACTGTCTCATTCCTGGCCGACTGTACGATGTTGGAGCGTACCCAGGGCTGAAACTTCCGGAGTCCTCGGACAAGGAGGGCAACGGAGTCCACGGCGAACTGTATCAGTGTCCTGTGGATGCCTTTCCTGCGCTCGATACGTTCGAAGGGGCAACTGGTGACCAACCGCTGTTTGAACGGACACAAATCACGCTAATTGAACCAAAACAAGAGGCCTGGGTTTATGAGTACGCCCGGGAGGTTTCTGATTCAGCACAAATCGAACAATGGTAGGTGGCCGCCGTGCTAGTCGGGCTGCGAGGAAGGCCGAACCGGGGCGGTTTTTAGGCTCTCGCCCATGGAACAGGTAATGACAACCGTTCGCGTCGCCGTTCCGCGCAAAGGGCGACCGCTTGAGGCGGTGCTCGAACGCATCGCGGGGGCGACCGCACAGGAGACGGTCGACGAGATCGTCTCGACGTTGCGTTATGAGAAAGCTCTCACCAAGGAGAATCAGGACGACGACCGGGATGTCTACGAACGACTGGCAGCCTACAGCGACCTGTCGTCCCCAACACGGCCCGAATATACGCTTTTTCGTGACGACAGGGAGGGAATGCCTCGCCGAATCGTCTTCGATTCGGTCACCCTTCCGTTTGGTGACGACGAAATCCAGCTTATCGGCCGGGAAGAACCGCTTCGAGGGCTTCGGACACACGAGTTTGCGCTAGGTTTTGATAGCGCCGACCTCGTGCTCGAAGAGGTCGTTAGCCTCAGTGACGAACCGCTTTCATCCTTACAGGAGGTTAACGAACGTATCAGCCCGCTTGATACCGACGTTCGTGTCGCAACTGGGCTTGGCGATACTGTCTACCATACGTTACTCGGACGGCCTGATGTGATTGATTCTGCGCCGCTTGACCGGTCATTCGTCGACTCCTATACTGGGTCGCTGTGTATCTCCCCACGGTATGAGCGGCTTGTTGGTGCGATACTCGGAAGCCGTGCGCTGGAAGGTATCGAGTTTACCTATCCCGAAAACGGCACGGAGGAAGAGGCAGCGATTGCGGAGGCCGGACTCGGCGTGTATCTCACCCATACGGGCTCGACTGCTCGGGACAATGGCTTAATTGTCGGGGAATCCCTATTTCCAAGCGAAACCGTGCTGCTGACGAACACTGCGGAGCTTACGGCGACACAACAACGCGTTGTCGACCGGTTCGTCGCGGAACAGACCGAGAGCGTCCTTGCTTCTCCCTGAAATATACTGTCCTGACTGGTGATACTTGATGGACGAACACACAAACGACCCAACTGTGGACCCGCCTGCAACCGGTAGACCGACCGGGTGGGATAGCGAACGCGAGCGCTGGGAACACGCGACGCTTCGCCGGGCCACCGAACACGGAGTGAGACTGTACAATTCCGGAGCCTATCACGAAGCCCACGACTGTTTCGAAGACGAGTGGTATAATTACGGGCAGGGAACTCCTGAAAGCGCGTTTGCTCACGGGATGGTGCAGGTTGCTGCGGGTGCATACAAGCACGTTGTTTTCGAAAACGACGCTGGGATGCGGAGTCTCTTTTCGACAGCACTTCAGTATCTAGCCGGCATCCCGGGTGATTTCTATGGCGTCGATATCCTCGACGTTCGGACGCTCCTGACCAACGCACAGGAGGACCCGGAACTCATCGATGGATGGCAACTCACCCTTGACAACGAGACGCCTGAAGCAACCGACCAAGACTTTGCGTTTGCCGAACAACGTTGAAATCTCCTACAAAGGCAGAAAACAAAACTTCAGTATCATTCCGTAGAGCGAACCACCTCCCAACCAATTGGAACTCTTCACAGTTCGCATAATATAATTGATACTTGCCTGATAAATCGTTGAACCGAAAATTGTTACCAAAAGCAAAATTCTTCAGGAAAAAATTTTCCACGCGGTAGATTCCTGTTCAAACCATCCTTAAATTCAAATAAATTATAACTCTGTATTTGTGTTTATCGGTTGGTAGGAGAAGGCTACCGAGAATCGCGTCAACTTATATCGCCTGTATTGCACGCTTTAGTCCTTAGCTGGGGTTTTGCGGCACTCTTAGCCGAACAGGACTTTTGACCGATTATTCACCCATTTTTAATGTATCAATATTTTTTGAAAAACTCAGATATTTAACGACGGGACGACAATATTGTCCTGAGGTATGCCATATGCTACTGGAGGATAGAACCTGCCTGGTAACTGGCGGGTCAAAAGGTATCGGTGCGGGCATCGCGAGAGAACTGGGAGCACACGGTGCAGACGTCGTCGTTAATTATCGTTCGTCGGAGGACGCGGCGTACGATGTCAAAGAGGAAATCGATGAGGGTCCGGGCTCTGCCATGGTGGCGCAAGCCGACGTTGCTGATTTTGATGCTGTGCAGGAAATGTACGATGCTGTACAGGAGGAACTCGGCCCTGTTGACGTGCTGGTGAACAACGCAGGAATTACCGTTGACTGTCGGTTTGACGAGATGACACGCGAAGACTGGGACCGGGTCATCAGCGTCAACCTCGGCGGTGTCTACAACTGTACGAAAGTCTGCTACGACGATATCCGAGATGCTGAAGAGGGTCGCCTCATAAACATTTCAAGCGTCGTTGGACAGCAAGGAAACTACGGGCAAGCGAACTATGCGACGACAAAAAGCGGATTGTTCGGATTCACCCGAACCATTGCACTTGAGATGGCACGCGACGGGTCGACGGCAAACTGTGTTGCGCCAGGGTTTGTCGAGACGGATATGCTTGCGGACGTCCCCGAGCGGGTGCGTGAGAAAATTCTCGAAAATATTCCGCTTAACCGATTCGCGGAAGTCGAAGACGTCGTCGGCATCGTTCGCTTCCTCTCTGGGTATGAATCAAGCTACATGACTGGACAAGTACTCGCCGTTAACGGAGGAATGGAATGGTGACAGGCGTTCGAATCGCCGGCGTCGGAATGACGCCGTTTGGCAAACAATCGGACCGAACATCACGCGAACTGTTCGCTGCGGCAGCGGATGAGGCATTCACCGATGCTGATGTCTCCCGCGAAGCCGTTGAAGAGCTCTTCTACGGCAACTTTATGGGAGAGTTCGCTGAGGTACAGGGACACCAGGGTCCGCTGATGGCGAATGCCGCTGGTGTCGTTGCCCCGGCAACTCGTCTCGAAAGTGCGTGTGCATCGGGTAGCGCAGCTGTTCGCCAGGGTGTACGGGCAATTCGGAGTGGCGACGCGGATGTCGTTCTTGTCGGTGGTGCCGAGCGAATGACGAACATCTCGACGGCTGAAGCCACCGAAGCGCTTTCGGCTGCAGCTGACGGTCTGTGGGAGATTAAAGCCGGGGTCACGTTCCCCGGTGCTTATTCGCTGATGGCGAATCGCTATTTCCACGAGTTTGGTGGCGACCGCGAGGACCTTGCACATATCGCCGTCAAAAACCACGAGAATGCGGTTGAAAACGACCTCGCACAGTTCCAGCGCGCCATCGAGATTGAAGATGTTCTCGAAGCGCCGACCGTTAGCACACCGTTTGGGCTCTATGACTGTTCCCCAATCAGCGACGGAGCAGCCGCAGCGGTTCTTGTCAGCGATGAGTTTGCGGAGGAACACGGGCTTGCTGCCCCAATCGAAATCACCGGCTCGGGACAGGGTGTCGACAACATGAGCCTGCAGGGTCGTGAGTCAATCGTTGAAACACCGGCCGCACGCCGTGCCGGTGAGATGGCGTTCGAGGATGCTGGCGTTGGGACCGACGATATCGATGTTGTTGAGGTTCACGATTGTTTCACCATCGCCGAAGTTCTCGCACTCGAATCGCTCGGTTTCTACGAGCCGGGCGAAGCAATCAGCGCTGCGCGCGAAGGTGAGACCACTATCGATGGTGACCTTCCGGTCAACCTCTCGGGCGGACTGAAAGCGAAAGGCCATCCGGTTGGTGCGACTGGCTGTGCACAGCTAACCGAGATGACAAAGCTGCTTCGCGGGGACCACGTCAACAGCGATGCAGTCAGCGATGCAAGCGTCGGTCTGACCCACAACGCAGGTGGGACGGTCGCCAGCTGTATTGTTCACGTCTTGGAGGTGGTTGAATGAGCGACGTTCGTGATAACGGCTACGACGACTTCCTCGATGCTGTCGAGGAGGACGAGCCGTACTATCTCGAAAGTCCAAGCGAGAACGGCTGGCTGCCACCGGCGGTTGTCGACCCGAACACCGGCGAAGGCGACCTGACTGAGCAACCATTGCCGGAGACAGGTGAAGTGCTGACGTTCACGACGACGAACGTTGCGGGCCCGGCCTTTAGCGACGATGCACCGTTTGTCGTTGCTGTCGCCGAGTTCGGCCCGGTGAAAATCACCGGCCAACTCCGCGATATCGAGTCCGAAGAGGTGGAAGTTGGACAGGAGGTCACGCTGGATACCGACCAGACCGAAACGACTGGCGACCGACTGCTAGTCTTCCGGCCAGCATAAGTTGGGCGGCTCTTTTCCAATACTCACTACAAGTTTCCGTGTTCAGGGCTCGTCTACAAAATCGTCCTCTAGGGAGTCCACAAGCCGAAACTTTTCGTACATTTCAAGGCCATATTCGATACAAATCCCGACCGCAACGAGCAAGACTGCAATACCTGCCACCGTAATGGGGTTTGCCATACCACATCAAATACTGCTCAATCAACTAAAAAATTATGTAAGATTTCAAGGCGGTCAGAAGTTCGGGCCGCCGGAGTTACTTTCCAGGGTTGCCGTTCCTGATGGCTGGTCGCCGAACGCTGACCCACCGTCGACGCTTTCGAGTTTGCCGGCTACCTTCCGTCGGTTTGTTTCGCCGATACGGTCTGCAATCCGCTCGATAAGGTCGACTGTTGGTTCGTTGACCGCGCTCTCTTCATTTTTAACAACCGTTCGTTTCGTCCCATCCGCACCGAAATCGCTGTGAATCGGGAGTTTCCCGAGAATCTCGACGTTATAATCTTCGGAGATAACCTCTGCACCGCGGTCCCCAAATGGGTCGTGTGTGTCGCCACAGTTCGAACAGTGGAACTCGCTCATATTCTCGACAATCCCGAGAATCGGTGCTTCGTGTTTTTCGAACATCCGCAGTCCTTTTCGCGCATCGTCGACGGCCATCTGCTGTGGCGTCGTGACGATGGCAACACCCGTCACTGGTAGCGACTGAAGTAAATCAAGTGAAGCGTCGCCTGTCCCCGGTGGCAGGTCGACAACGAGATAATCGAGGCTTCCCCACTCGACGTTTTCGAGGAAGTGTGTCATCACGTTGTTGACCATCGGACCACGCAAAATTGCTGGGTCGTCTTCGTTTTTGATGAGAAAGCCCATGCTCATCGTTTTGACGCCATCCGATTCCGCGGGAATAAGTCGCTCTTCGTCCGGAGTCACCGTCGGCTCCTCGTCGGTCGGCATAATGCGTGGGACGTTCGGCCCGTGGATATCCGCATCAAGCAATCCGACGCGGGCACCTAACTGGTCGAGTCCTGCTGCGAGGTTTGCGGCGACGGTTGTCTTACCGACGCCACCTTTCCCGGATGCCACTGCGATGACGTTCCGGATATTCGGGAAAATCTCCTCATCGAATCCTTGCTCTGCGCTGACGTTTGCGTGCAGCTCCGGTTCGAGTCCAAGCTCGCTCACGACTTCTCGAATTGCCGTTCCAAGCTCCATCTCGGAGGGAGCAAACGGCGAATTGAATGCCACGGAGAGCTTTGCCGTTTCACCGTCTATCTGCATGCCGTTAATCAGTCCCAGGGAGACGATATCCTCGCCAATATCCGGGTCTTCGACTGTTCGAAGTGCTTCTTCGAGTTCTGACTCGGTTACGCTCATTACCTCGGATACGTTCCCCAGCAGGGAGTCCCTTACGGAATTGCTATCGCTCGGAACCTGTGAAAACGACGAAAAAGTGTTGGTGTGTTTGTTACGCAAGACCGCCGAAATCGAAGACGAAGCTAATCATCATGGTTGTCAGGTACAACCCAACCCAGACGGCGGTTACGAGTGTGAGGAATACCGTCACACCCAGTACCGATGTCTTCGGATTTCGTGGCTTCCCAAGGAACCAACCGAGGAAGATGGCATACACTGGGAGTCCGACGATTCCGAAGATGAGCCAGACTCCGACTGGAATTGTTTCCCACGTCATGTTGTCACCTCCTCATCGTGGTCATCATCATGGTGGTCTTCGACCGCGTGCAGTTCGATTACGGGGAAGACTTTGAGCACGACCATGAAGATGAGAATGGCCAGTGAAATCGTTCCAGCGATTGACGCCATTTCAATCCAGCTTGGGAAATACGGTCCCGGGACGCCGGCGTACAGCGAGAACGTCGGGTACTGCAGACCCTCGACAACGAACAGGATTTTCTCGGTGAGCGTTGCATAGAGCGCAAGCAGCGCAATCGCAACCGAGCGAAGCGGCGTGAAGACGCTCGGGCGGATTGCCTGTGCGAAAATGTACGCAAGCACGACAACCATCAGGCCAATCGCAATCACATACACTGGGTGTGTCACCATCGTCGAGGTGACCGCAGCGACATCGAGCGGCGCTGCATAGAGACCTGTGACGACTGACTGGAGCTGCAGCCAGATGAACAGCAGGCTGAACAGTCCAAGCCACAGTGTAAGACCTCGAATAACGTCATCCGTGAGGATGTGATTCCAGTCGTAGACACGCCGAAGTCCGGTCGCAAGCACGATAACGCCGGCCAGCGCGGAGGTCAGCGCAATGCTCAGGAACTGCGGTCCCTGAATTGCACCCATCCACCCGGGCATACCCGGGAGAAGTGCGAACAGCCACGGAATCACACCACCGTGGAGCAACAGTGGCGCGAGGATGATAATTCCGAGCGCCAGCCACCAGACCATCCGCTCGATAATCTGGTCTTCCTTTTTCGAGTAACCGACGGTAATGATGCTGTAGATTGGGCCGAGCTTTTTCGGCATCTGGTCACGGAGTCGGTGAACGTCGTATCGGAGTGTGAGGACGAGATACGTCGCCGTCAGCACCAGATACAGCGTAATGACGGTAATATCCCATGCCAGCGGCGAGGACTGAACGGTCCACGGATACGCTGGAATAACGCTCGTCACCACCCGGTCCGGTCGACCCATGTGGACCAGAATGTACGTTCCTGCCATCGCCAGTCCGGCGATGGTCAACAGTTCGGCAAGGCGGGCGACTGGCTGGTAGCGGTCCATTCCGAACAGCCGGACGGCTGCCGAAATGATAATTCCACCGTGGGCAATACCGACCCACCAGATGAATGCTCCAATGTACAGTCCCCAGGTCACACCACCACCGCTTCCCCAGTCGGAGAGGTTGGTGACGGCGAGGCCGTGCTCAAGCTGATAGCCCCAGATGGCCATCCAGCCGACGGCAATCAGCGCCAGCACGGCAAAGATGATTTTGTACCACCGACCGGTGCTCTGCATCGGTCGGAGGATATCTTCGGGAGTTGCTTCTTTCTGACTCATTAGCTATTCACCGTTGTTCCTGCATCAGCACCATACTGGAGGTGCTCGCTGCGGTCGTCTATAATCTCCATCCATTCGCCCCACAGCGTTGTGTCGATCTGGTCGTAGCTGAGGGCACCGTTAATGCCGCTTTCTTGGCCGTCAACCTGCTCGGCGTTCGGGCCGGGTTCGTTACCAAGATAGATGACGTTCGGGTCAGTCCCGAGGTCTTCAAGCAGACGGAACGAAGAGATCTGGCCACCCCATGGGGTGTTCGAGACGTACTCCTCGTCGAAGTCGTACTCGATTGGCTCGGCAACGTCAGATTCGACAGCATCGTCTTCCAGTGCGAACAGGCGGAAGGTCCAGCTTTGCTCCGTTGTTGGATACTGGAACTCGCCTTCGATGACAAGCTCGTCGTCATCCCGGTAGAGAATCTGCGGGACGTCAAAGAGCTCGCCGTCCTGACTGGCTGGTTGATAATCAACCGATGGGACATTTGCGGCCGGTCGGTCGGCCGAAACGAACACTGGCCGAGCATCAGCCTGACGCAGTTCCATCGTTTCGTCGCCATCATCGTCCTCGACGACTTCTTCGACCAACAGGAACAACACGCTTGTCTGCCCTTCAGGTGCCTCAATGGCTTCGCCGTCGACTGTGAAGGTCACACTTGTCTGCAGTTGTTCGTCGACTTCGTCTTCCTCTTCGGTAAGCGTTACCGTCTGCTCAGCAACGGTCTGTGCACCAAGTTGGAGTTCGACGTCGAACTCGCGGGAGTCTTCCTCATCGAACTCGTCGTCATCGTACGTAATCGTCGCCGTGACTTCTTGCTCGGGGTCGTCGGTGTACAGTGCGCCGATATCGCCAGGACCAGTCCCGCCAAGTGGTTGGATGACGCTCAGACCAAACTGGCCATCATCGGCTGGTTCGGCTGCTGGCGAGTCAGTAACGACGACAGCATCTTCGTCGATAAGTCGCCAGGCATCTGGCTCTGGCTCCTCACCGTCAGTCCGCTGTCCGACGTAATACAGTGGGTGATAGCCGTCGTCGATATCGTCGAGTTCGCCGCCAGCGTTGACTGCAAATGCATGGTCGGCCTCGAATTTCATTGTCGACTGCTCCTGGTTTACGTCACGGCGCTCTTCGGTTCGCCGTTCGAGATAGCGAACAGCGCGGTCATACTCGTCGCCAACCTCTGCATCGAGGTCACCGAAATGAATTGCGCTCATTCCCTGTGCGTCACAGGCGTCCATACACGCGACGGTTCCTTTCTCACCGTGACCGTCTTCGGTGTGGCCATCCTGACGTGATGGACACATCGTACATTTGCCCATGACTCCCTGTGGCGGGCGACTGTCGACCCATCGTCCACGGTAATCGTAGACGTGGTCGTGGGATTCAGCGAGTCTGTCTTCTCGCTCTTCTTCGTCGAGCGCACGCACGTCGCTCGGCGAGTTGATATCGTCGAATTCCTGGTGGATGGAACCGGAAGTCTCTTCGATGGCGTCCATCGGTACGTTCGGTTCACCCCACTGGAAGTAGTTGACACCGTACGGACAGGCGACCTGACAGTACCGGCACCCGATACAGGTCTCGTAGTCCGTGAGGACGAGGCCGTCTTTCGAGCGCGTGTGGCGCGCACGAACCGGACAGACCTTCGCACACGGTGCGTTCGAACAGTGCTGGCATGGACGGACAAGCAGGTTTGCTTCGTCCGTGTTATCTTCATCTTCGTAAGCGAAGACGTACATCCAGTTGGCACCGGTCGACGTACCGTTCTCGTCAACACAGCCTGTCACACAGGCCAGACAGCCGTCACACCGTTCGAGGTCAATAACCATACCCCAACGGTGTTCTCGCTCATCTTCATCTGCAGGGAAGACGCCACTGATGCTCTCTGGAACGTCTTCCTCGCCGTTGTCGTAGGAAGCAAAGACGCCGTAGCCAAGGAAGGCGGCACCTGCTCCCATCTTTTTCATGACCTCACGGCGTGATTGTTCATCGCCTTCGAGGTCGATATCGCGGAGCGCTTCGAGCATCGACTCGTTGTCGTCGATATCGTCAAACTCGGCTCCACTTACGTCATCAAAGACAGGTCGTTCGTCGACCTCAAATTCCTCTTCGACGTCATCGTGATACTCCGAATAAAATTCATCTTCGGATATTTCACCCGCTACGAGGCGCTGGGCGTCGCGTGCCATCTGCATCCCGAGGTCCGCATCAAAATCAGTGTCCTCAAGATCTTCGCGCATTCGGTCTTCCCACTCTTTGCCAAGTGGGTGGAACGACTCCTCAGTCTCGTACGGGTGGGCTGGCTCGTCGGTTTTGTCTGATGGTTTCTCAGTACTCATTCAACATACCCTCCGGCTGAGAGAAGTGCTGGGGCACCCGGACAGCCGGACGTTTCTTCATTCCACAATCAGTGCTCCAACGTGACCCTGCCCGCGGTGTGGCTGGCAGTAATAGAGGGCTGCTCCCTCTTCGTCCAGCGTCATCTCGTGCTCAAATCCTTCGTCTTCGATATCGGTTAGTTCATCGAAATCGGTCGAGCTGTCCTCTTCGTGGAGTGTGTGACCGTCGGAGGTCCACTCGAAGGTCACGGTCGTTCCAACGTCGATGCGTGCTGCTGGCGGGCCATACTGATAATCCGGTGCGTTGTCACCGTTTCCGATGGTGACTTCGTCTTCACCGGTCAGGTCCTCGATGTTACCATCCCAGCCTTCGGCGCCTTCGCCGTCCATCCACTCTTCAACTGCTCCTTCTGGGTCATCAGCGATGTCCGCACCGTCTCCGTTTCCGTTGTCGTCATCGTCGTCGCCGCCGAGACAACCGGCCATCGCCACTGTCAGCGCTGCGCCGCTTGCCATCAACACGTTCCGTCGGTTTGGATCGAACTCTGTCATAGTGGGTTCACCTTCTCTTTACGGATAGGGGTGATTTAAACCTTCGATGTTTCCCTCTGAATGGGAACCCATAATATTGAGGCTTTTAAGTCGTCTAGCGGCAACATACGGGTTATACACACTCCGCAACTGGAGGGCGTCTCATCACCCCAACTTTCGTGTGTGATTTTGGCATGAACCTCATACTGCCGGACGTAACTTCGTACACTTACTCGCCACCCCGGGGTGGCGAGATGGTTTAAAGGCTTACGTCCGGTAGTATCACTCGACAATCACTCCACCAACATGGCCCTGGCCGCGGTGAGGCTGGCAGTAATAGAGCACCCCACCTGCGTCTTCCAGTGTCATCTCGTGAGTGAAACCGTCATCTTCGATGGTCGTCATCTCATCGAAGGTCGTTGTACTTTCGTTTTCGTGCAGTGTGTGGCCATCGGAGACCCACTCCCACGTCATTGTCGTCCCAGCATCGACGCGAGCGGCTGGCGGATTGTTCTGATAATCGGGTGCATTGGCACCGTTTTCGATAGTTACCTCCCCCTGGCCAGTCAAGTCTTCGATTGTCCCATCCCAGCCTGCGGCGTTTTCGTTGTCCATCCATGCTTCGACTGCTCCTTCCGGGTCATCAGCAAGGTCCGGACCGTCATTCTCATCGTCAGGCTCGTCATCGCCGTTACCGAGACACCCAGCCAGTGCTACTGTCAGAGCTGTCCCGCTCGTGAGTAGTACGGTCCGTCGGTTTGGGTTGAACGCTGTCATAGTGGTGGCACTTCTTTGCGACAGGTGTGATTGAAGGCCCTGATAGGTCTCACTGAATGAGAACCCCTACTCGTGGGCGGTTTATTAGTTCGGGTTGGTGCGGGACAAACAAAAGTTCGCAACTGATAACCTCCCACCACTCCCAATCTCCGCTGTGCTATCGGCGCGAACTGGTCCCATTATCCCGCCGCTCGTCGGTCTGGGGGTTGCAATTGTTGCTATCAGTACCGGCGCAATCCTTGTTCGACTGAGCGACGCCCCCTCAACGGTTGCTGCCTTCTATCGAGTTCTCTTTACGACACTCCCGTTGGCTCCAATCGCTGTCTGGCGATATCGTGACGAGTTTGGACGGATTGACTCTCGTGACCTCCTGTTTGCCACGCTTGCGGGGGTTGCACTGGCATTACATTTTGCCGCATGGTTTGAAAGCCTCGAATGGACCAGTGTCGCTGCAAGCGTGACGCTTGTCCAATCGCAACCGCTGTTTGTCGCTCTCGGTGCGTGGTTCCTCCTCCGGGAGCGACTTACGAGTCAGATGGTCCTCGGAATCATCGTCGCTGTCTGTGGCATGGCGGCCATGTCACTTGGAGACCTGCTGGGAGGTGTCCTCGTTGGCCCTGACCCACTGCTTGGGAACAGTCTGGCACTGTTCGGCGCCGTGATGGCTGCTGGCTACGTCCTCGCTGGTCGGTCACTCCGCCAACGCATCTCGCTTGTTCTC
>Ga0207421_10005654_pt1 | contig 13934 bp, 4 predicted proteins | sample SodLakKL_010_SED_4_FD_187542 | JGI IMG/M metagenome (GOLD analysis project Ga0207421, IMG submission 187542) | Alkaline sediment microbial communities from Lake Tanatar, Kulunda Steppe, Russia - 8KL_010_SED (SPAdes) (version 2) | ecosystem: Environmental > Aquatic > Non-marine Saline and...
CTTCATCCTTTAATATATTTTTCAGTTTATCTATGACTTCTTCTTCATCGAACAGTTCTTTTTTATCCCTTACCATCTTTCTAAGATTCGGGACTTCAGAAAAGAAGTAACTACTATCTTTTTCATTTAGATACCACAGATTATCATGGAGTTTCTCCTTGACCTCAGTTACCATAGGGGGTCTTATATTAGGTCTAAGGGTCGTCAATTTGATGTGAGATAACTGCATACCTACTTCCTTTTCCTGAGCCGTGAAAGAGTGGAGGAATATAGCTGTCGATACCCTCTCAGCTAAGTGATTCCACTCTCTATTCTCTTTATCCATGTTTTCCGCTTTCGCATTAGGGCCAGATATATCAGAGGCTATTATGGAACTATATTCAGTTCCTATATGTTTGATAAATTCCTCATTAATCGCGGAGTTACCTAGATTTATATCGCTAGGTAAGATTAAGTCGATATTTTTCTCGGATTTATAAACATCTCCTATCACTAATGCAAGGAGTCTCAATACACCTCTTGTCCTCTGGAATGAAGAATAGGTGCCCCATTTCTCGTAGAGAACATCTATAGTTTCGGGGTGGAAAGGATATGCTTTCTCCATCCTTTCCTTATATTCCTTTTCAACGATCTTTGGTGGGAGATCCTCTTTATTCTCCCTATACATCTCGAAATAATCATGAATTATCTCGTTTTTTTCTTCCTCACTTTTTATGTTCTGAAACAACCTTTTTCTTATTATCGAATACACTTCGTCTCCTTTAACTGGAGTTTCTATCGTCTCAACCCTACCGAATATTTTGTTCAATTTTGCAAGACCTCTTTCCTCTTCAGGTGTAAAATCTTCAAGTTCACTTTTTGGTAATGTTACGACCAACAAACCGTTTTCGAGAGACCCCATAGCTTTGGTTAACTGAGTCAAAAATGTAAATGTCTGAGAACCAAGATTTGTCTTAGCTTCTGCATAAACGACACTCAGAGCACCAGCGATGTATTCTAAGATCTCATCGAACATTATAACGAAGGGTTGTTGGTCCTTTAGAAATTCCTGAATCTTATCGACACCTGGTGCGCTTCTGTTCTCGTCATCTTTTCTGAATACTTCATACCCCTCTTCTCCTGCCAATCTGTAAGCTATCTCTCCCCAGGGAGTCCTTATATTCAAACCATCTACTTCCCTGCCATCTTGAGGGTTAAGATGGTCACAAGCGATCACAGACATCTTGGCATCTATAGGATTTAGGTCTTCTGGAATGAGGTTGCTGATATCTTCTCCGTTTTTTATGTAGTGATATATGGAGATCAAAGAATGTGTTTTTCCTCCACCGAAAGGTGTCTGTAATTCGATTATAGAGTCCCCTTTACCCTCCATCAATTTTCTTTCTACTTTTTCCAATAAACCTACAAGGCCGTCGGTGAAGTAGGTCTTACGAGCGAACATATCAGGATCGGTATAATCTATCGGAGCTGTACCCGAAACTACGTCTGCGATATCTGCAGCAAAAACGCTCATGTCGAACTCTTCGTCTTTAATGTCCTGGTGCGGTTCTATCACATCATACCAATTCTTCATATCAGTTCACCCCATATTGGTCCAAACCAGTTTGCTCATCGTCCTTATCAGATTTAGAATATTTATCTCTTCCCATCAAAAATCCCTCAAGTAGTTGCTTCTCTTTATTCCCATTCATGAGAGTTTCAGCGACAGCCTGACAAAATTGCCAGAAAGCCGGCTTCTCACCGTAACCGGTCGTAGATAATAGTTCCTTGATCTCATCCTGTTTACCTTCATCCCATAAGAGAACAGCTTTGTGCATAACATCCACCATGTTATCTATCCTCTCCACTTCTTCACGGTCTTGAGGCCCTAGAACTCTCGTGTATTTTCGAGATTGTTTTACGAATCCATCATCTCCTGAGAAGTTATCTAATTCCACCCCCATTCCACTAGCTATACGTCGAGCGTCGTCGAATTCGACTTTATTGTCAAGATAGGTCCATCTGTATGCTAGGTAGAACTGAGAGGCTGAATCTACCTCAGTAGAAGATGCATCTTTAAGAAGCGTATCGACAACGTAATCAGTGGTGATAGAGCGGATATATTCAAGTAAATCTTTAGTGGTGACTTCATCTCCAGAGTAGCGTTCTACCCTTTCATATTTGCTGTAGATTTCCATACCTGGGCCGATAGCGGAGATGAAAAAATCTCCTCCAACTATCCCTTCGTTCCAAAATTGGTGTAGTTTTTCTTCCACTCTATCTTTTATTTGAGGTTTAATGTCTTTCCAAAATCCAATTTCTTCTCGTTCCATCTTCCTGCAAACCATGTAAATTGATGATGCAAGGGCTGCAGAAGCTGCAGCCCTTAGCCGGGACTTCATCTCAGTATGAATAGGCCAAGAAGCAGTTACTACAAAACCAGCTTCGATTAGGGAATTTAGAATAGTCTCCCATCCCTCAGTTGTTTTATGGGCATAAACTACCGTAGCTATTCCATTTGGTTTTAAAATTTGATAAATTTCATTAAAAGAGTCTGAAAGCATATTTTCAAAAAATTCTTCAGGGTTATTTTGACGGGTTGACTCCGCAATTGCCTCTTTAGATTTAGGAGATTTTGGAGTAGAAAAAATTTCAGGAAAAAAATCTCCTACACAACGTTTGAGCCAAATATAAAAAAAATCAGACAAATCCGCATATGGAACATTGTCATAATAGGGCGGATCTGTAAAAACAGCATCGAAATTTTCCCAGTTTTCTCGGTTGTTAGAAAGAGAGGTAGCTGATAAGTTTTTAATATTTTTACTCTCTAAAGACGATTCTGAGTCAAAGGATGCAAATTTAATAAATTTGAGATAATAAGGCAATCCAGATTCAACTGTACCTGAGGAGCCACTGAAAGGGTTAACTTCCACATAATCCCACATCATCGGTAATGCTTGTCGAGAATATAAATGCTTTATTGCTTCTGAAGTATTTTCCCATCTAGCATTCATATTATTAAAAGCTGAATGCATATCCAAAGTGATTCCTAAATAACCCATAATAGATTTCGCTAAATCCTCTGATTCAAAACGATATTCTTCTATTTTTAATTCTTTACAATCTTTTAAAATATTTTCATAGGAGTTTTTTATTTTACTCATGAGAGTAATGATTGCTAATTTCTGCCGGGGATTGAACAAATTTTCCCATTTAGTGATTCCATATTTATTAACCCTAAAACCTAGTGTTCCATCAGGAGGAAGTGTCTCATTAGGAATAGGATTACCAATACCTTCCCATCTTTCAAGTTTTTCTTTTAAATAATCTTTAGACATTCTATAGGCATTTTCATCCTTTTTTTCGACTAACCTATATTTTTTTCCTGATTCTTCGGGATGATGGAGAACCACTGCAACTAATCTTTGATTTATTTTCCCTTTTTTGCCTAAATTTCTCACTTGCTTGGCCTTTGTCACTTGTCCACAAACAAGACATTCAGCGTTTGCTCTAGAGACTGTGCCCTCTTTTGGATCAAAACCATCTTCTATAGCTTGATTTAGATCTTCTCCTGTTAATGTCTCAAAATCTACTGTAGCTTCATTTTCGTTTACAACCGGACGATAAGCAATCTTTTTATTTTTCTTCTTGGACAACCAAAACTGTCTAATCAAAGGTATCTCAGCATCACAATTTGGATTCTGACAGGGTATTGTCCTAGTCCATAAATAACCAACGGGAATCCAGCCTTCTTCGTGTTCTATCTCTCTTTCACCCACTAATCCTTCCGCATTTTCTTCAGGATAAAACTCTCCTATCTCTTCCCTTGCCTCCTCCAAAACCTTATTAGCGTATTTTTCCACTAGATGAGCCAATAAATTAACTTCCACTGTTTCCTCATCATCTAGAGATTTGTGAGTACCTTCCCTAATATTCTTTATCTGAGTCTTGGTATATCCAGCATTTTTCAATTCTCTTTCTGAAGCATCCTCTATAGGTATCTCTATATCCACACCATATTTTTGAGGCCATTCAAGAGTTGCTTTTTCTATAAACACTGCTACTGGATTATAATCTGAAGCATAGGTCTCACAACCCAATCTAAGAGCTTCTAAAGGAATCGAGCCTCCACCTGCAAAGGGATCTAAAACTTTAGGTGGCTCATCGTACTGTTCCAATACTTTTTCTCTCGCTCTTTTTACGGCTTCACTATTTCCATTTTTTACAGCTTCCCAAGGGGTGATATCTTTTATCAATTCTTTAATTTCTTCCCTTTCTTTATGACTTTCAGGTAGATCAATCAAAGAAGCAAAGTTAGTTGCCCTAGAAGAAGCTAATGGACGTCGAGCCCACCAAATGTGAAGCGTAGAAGGGTGACCATGTCTGATGTTTTTCTCCCTAGCACTTTCCTCGGATATCTCCTTCAAAGGCATATCCCACTCGATAAATTTTCTATCCATATTCATCACTCAACTTTTTTCCAATTTTCTTTAGGAATCTCATATCAGGTTGCGTAGAAATCTTCTAAACCACCCTCTTCCTCATACCAATTCTTCATCTCACTTCCCCCTATATTGGTCCAAACCAGTTTGCTCATCACCCGTATCTGATTTAGAATATTTTTCTCTCCCCATCAAAAATCCCTCAAGGAGTTGCTTCTCTTTGTTCCCATTCATGAGAGTTTCAGCGACAGCCTGACAGAACTGCCAGAAAGCGGGCTTCTCACCGTAACCGGTCGTAGATAATAGTTCCTTGATCTCATCCTGGTGACCTTCGTTCCACAGGAGAACAGATTTGTGCATCACATCAACCATGTTGTCTATCCTCTCTATTTCTTCTCTGTCCTGAGGACCCAGCACGCTTGTGTATTTTCGAGATTGTTTTACAAATCCATCATCTCCTGAGAAGTTATCTAATTCCACTCCCATTCCACTAGCTATTCTTCGGGCGTCGTCGAATTCGACTTTGTTATCAAGGTATGTCCATCTATAGGCAATATAGAACTGTGAAGCGGAGTCAACTTCTGTTGGAGAAGCATCTTTTAGAAGTGTATCGACAACGTAATCGGTAGTTATGGAGCGGATATACTTAAGTAAATCTTCAGTGGTAACTTTTTCCCCTGAGTATTTTTCGACTTTTTTATATTTGCTGTAAATCTCCATACCAGGCCCTATAGCTGAGATGAAAAAATCGCCACCAACGATTCCCTCATTCCAAAACTGCTGAAGTTTTTCTTCAACTCTATCTTTGATCGCAGGTTTAATATCTTTCCAAAAACCTATTTCTTCTCTCGTAGATTTTCTACATACCATATATATCGTAGAATCAATAGCAGCAGTTTTTCTTGCTTTAAGTCTTGTTTTCATTTCTGTTCTAACTGGCCAAGAGGTAGTTATTACAAAATCTGCTTTTATAAGGGATTTTAGCATTGATTCCCAGCCCTTAGTAGTTTTATAACCATAAATAATAATGGCCATTCCAGTAGGCTTTAAAACACGATGCATTTCCTTGAAAGACTTTGAAAGCATGTCTTCAAAGTCTTCAGCGCCCTTTATTTGTTCAAATAATTGATTAGCTTTCTCCTTATCCATACCTCTTATTAAAGGTAATTCTGCAATAGCTTCTTCAGTTTTTGGGGTTAAAGGAGTTGAAAACAAATCCGGAAAAACATCTCCTATACATCTTTTGAGCCAAACATAAAAGAAATCAGATAAGTTAGCATAAGGCACGCTATCATAATAGGGTGGATCTGTAAATATTGCATCAAAACTATTGTCTTCATAAGGAAGAGAGTCTGCAGAGTTTTTTTCACACATAATAGATTTTTTATTTTCAAAACTGTAAGTTTTGATTCCATCTATAATATCTTTTATATTACTACTCCATGAACCTGAACTTTTACTATTTGGATAGATTTCTACGTAACTCCACATCATCGGCAAGGCTTGTCTAGAATATGTATTTTGAATTTTCTCTCCTTGAATGTACCACACATTCAAAGTAGTCATTCTATTTAAGAAATTTGAAAAAATTAGTGACAAATATCCCATTATGACTTCCGTTAGTTCTTTTGGTTTGATTCCATGTTTTTCAAGTCCCCACTCTCTGCACTCTTGAAGAATATCCTCATAACTTAGCTTTATTTTTTCCATAAAGGTTATCAATGCTAGTTTTTGGCGAGGATTAAATAAATCTCCCCATCTTGTCATACCATATCTAAAAATGGATAGATAGTTGTAATAAAGGCGACCTCCTTCCTTATATTCTCTATTATCAGGAGTACCAATCAACTCATCTGGAACAGGATTGAAGGACCATTGCCAATTTTCTATTTTTTCATTAAGTTTCTTTTTTGATTTTTTAAAAGTTTTAATGTCTTCTTCTGTAGCAATTCGATATTTCTTACCTACTTCATTAGGGTGGTGAAAGACAACTGCAATCATTCTTTCACCCATGCTATTTTCTTTACTAATTTGTTTAATCTGTTTCCCTTTAGTTACCTGTCCACAGATTGGGCATTCAGCATTTCCATTTGAGACAGTCCCTTTATTCGGATTAAATCCTTGCTTCATTGCTTCTTTAAGGTCTTTGCCCTCTAAAATCTTGAAATTAATTTTATTTTTTTCTTCATTGATGATCGGTTTATGAACAATTTTTTTATTCTCCTTTTTCGATAACCAGAAACGTTTAATCAGGGGAATTTCAGCACTACAATTAGGATTTTGACAAGGGGTAGTTCTTGCCCAAACATAACCAACTGGTATCCACCCTTCTTGAATTTCCATCTCTCTCTTACCAACTAAATTTTTCGCATTTTCTTTTGGATAATATTCTCCTATTTCTTTTTCAGATTCTTCTAAAACTCTATTAGCAAATTTTTCAACCAGGTGGGCCAGTAAATTCACTTTAACACTCTCGTGTTCCTGAAGTGATTTATGTGAACCGGTTTGGATGTCTTCAATCTGCTGTTTAGTATATCCTGATTTCTTTAATTCGCTTTCAAAGGCAGAATTCAAAGGTATTTCTTTTTTGATTCCAAATTTTTGTGGCCATTCAATGATTCCTTTTTCTATTAGGACTGCAATAGGATTGTAATCTGAAGCATAAGTTTCACAGCCTAATCTTACAGATTCAATAGCTATTGACCCTCCACCTGCAAAGGGATCTAAAACTCTAGGAGGAGTTTCATATTGATTTAAAACCATTTCTCTTGCTTTTTTTATATCGTCATTATTTCCATTTTTCACCGCTTTCCATGGAGTGATATCTTTAATCAACTCTTTAATATCCTCTCTCTCCTCAGGACTCTCAGGTAGGTCAATCAAAGAGGCAAAATTAGTAGCTCTTGATGAAGCTAAAGGCTTTCTCGTCCACCAAGGATGAAAAGTAGATGGGTGGCCTTTTCTTATATATTTTTCTCCGTGAGATTCTTCTCCTACTTCATAAAAGGGGAAATCCCATTCGATAAATTTCTTATCCATCTTTATCACTCAACCTTTTTCCAATTTTCTTTAGGAATCTCATATCCGGTTGCATAAATGTCTTCTTCCAGTTCGAACTTATCTGCTGGATCTTGAATACGTTTAGCCAATTCCGGCTCGTCAGTTCCAGCGTTAACCACGATATACAACCAGTAATCCTCTCTAAACCTCTTAGCCTTTTTCCACTCATTCGAAGTCAACCTCACCTTTCCTTCCCTCGCTCTCGCTTTAACCTCGATATACCTCACGTCTTTCAAACCACCCTCGTCATCATACATCTTAGACCTCAGGTCAAATCCAAGATTTTCAGCCGATACATCTTTAGGCTCTCTACCCTCTTCTTTCTCATATTCCATACTCAACTTCATACCCACTTCTTCAATTTCTTCATCCCTTTCCATCTCTTCCTCCTCATCTGGCTCTCTCGAAGGGATGATAACTGCTTTGCCGATGAACTCCATTTCTGAAACAGTAAGGTTTTTTTCTAACTTTATCTCCTTCTCTAACTCCTCTTTACGATCTTCAAACTTTTCTAATTCCTGTCTTTCATTGAAAATAGCTATCTCCATATCTTCTCCTTTATCTTGTCGCTGCTGATATTCTAACAACTTCTCATTAGACTCCTGAATCAGATACTCCAATGACCGCAGCCCATACTTCTCTTTGATATGCGTCTCTTTCTCCCTCTGATCTCTAATATCATCTTTATAGGGGAATAACACATTCTTCACAGCGTATTGCTTTACTTCTTCTTTATTCATCAAAAGTTGTCTGTAATCCCTCTTCAACTCTTCATCATCAGCGGGTCTCATATCCCACAATATCGAAGGATTGACCTTCTCTAATTGGCCATCATTATCTTGATACACAGCGAATACTTTTTTACCGGCTATCTCGCCCTTACCGTCATCTATTTTACCTTCGAAGAACCATACCACTCCATCTTTTTCTCCGCTTTCATCAACAAACAGAGCGTAAGCTTCTTTCCTCCCGACTTCTTCTATCAATTTCTCATTAACTGCTTCCAACAACGGATGACCCGGGCAGATATACTCGTATCCCTCGTCCTTAGCCACATCTTTATGAAATGTAATCTTGCTATATCGCTTCTTTATGTGTCCATAATCTGTTTTGAACTCTTTATTTTCAGCATACTTCCTTATATCATAAGGAACATTCTCTATCCTGTAATAATCATCACTCTCTATCACTTTACCTCCAAATCTTTCAAATGCTCTCAAAAAGTAGTCTTCGATATATTCAGGAACGAGCCGGTTCTCCTCCGCTAACATTCTTTTCCTTTCGGTTCCAGTGTAATCTATGTGGCGAGTGGAAAGTCCTTTCATCTGTAGGTTATCTAGAGTCGTTTGGACTGTATCTTTATCCGCATCATCTATTTTGTCCTCGATTTCATCCATCTTCTTTTGCTCGAATATAGCTTCCTGAAACATGTCCTTGAAATTTGTCTCAGGTATCACATCACCGATGATGTCGAATACTCTGTCACTGCCCAAGTCCTGCTGGATAGTCTCCAACTTTTCGAACAATTTTCCCAAAATCTGCCCTTCTCTCGTATCTTTAGCGATCATATTCCAGATGAAAACTTCTTTGTCCTGTCCATATCGGTGAACACGACCCATCCGCTGAGTCAGCCTATTTGGGTTCCAAGGAATATCGTAATTCACCATCAAAGAACAGAACTGTAGATTTATACCCTCCCCAGCTGCTTCAGTTGCGACCATTATTTGAGTTTCTTCTTCAAATCTTTTTTCTGCTTCGATCCTCTCCTCCATACTCATCTTTCCATGGATGTAGTTGACGTCGTATCCCCATTTCCTTAGTTTATCCACTAGATAATCTAAAGTATCCTGAAATTCGGTAAATATCAATAATTTTCTATCACCCAATGTATCGAGAACTTCATCTCTCAGTTTCACTAATTTACTCTCTACCTCTTGTTTTTTCACCATATTTGCCTTATCTATCAATCTATCTAGAATCTTAATCTCATCTTTGACATCATCTAAATTATTAGCTATTGTCAATTTTGTTAGTTTATCCTCTATTTCCCACCTTTCTTCTTCTTCTAAATCCTCTAATTCATCTTCAGAAAAACCTTTAGCTCTTTGATATTCATCACTATCTTCGATCTTTTCCGGTAGATCGAGGAACTCTTCTAGCCCCTCTTTCCTGTTCTTCAAGGATTCCAAAATGGCATTCACACTGGACGTGAGCCTTCGTTGTAAAATCATCATAGCAAATGCGATATGTCTTTTCTCCTTCGCCTTATCGAAATAATCTCTCACATATTCTGTTACACTAGAATATAGATCCTTTTCTTCAGGGGTAAGGCTAAATCTTACTGTGTTAACGTTTCTTGGAGGAAAGAGTTTGTTACCTTCAAAGTCTTTTAAATCCTCTTTCAATCTTCGTATGAAAAGCCGATTTTCCTTGTTTTGGATAGATTCTCTCATCAGTTCTTCGTTGGAGAAAAAGCCAGGTCTCAATAGATCGAGGAACAATCTAAAGTTTCCTTCTTTTCCTCGGTGAGGTGTAGCCGTCAAGAAAAGCATATGGGTCGAGTTATCAGATAAGACCTCCCCAGCTTCGTATCTGTCCGTTTTCTCGATTTTGTTTCCATATTCGTAAGCGGACATCTTGTGTGCTTCATCAGCCACAACTAGGTCCCAATGTGTTCCCTTCAAAGTGCTCAAGATATCATCTTGCTTGATAAAATCGATGGTTGCTATACATTGATTGTTAGCCTCCCACACATTACCAGTTGCCGATTTTCTAAAGTCGGCTCTCTCAATAAGGTTGAAATTGGTGTTGAATTTTTCTCTCATCTCTCTCTGCCATTGATACTTTAGGTGGCCTGGAACAACGAGTAAAACTCTATTAGCCATCTTTCTGTACTGTAATTCTTTTATTATCAAACCGGCCATGATTGTCTTTCCTGCGCCGGCGTCATCCGCTATCATGAATCTGACTTTTGGGCTCTTCAGAGCGTATTCGTAGACCCCCTCTATCTGATGGGGGAGAGGATCTATTTGTGAGGTGGTCACAGCGAGTATAGGGTCATATTCATAAGCTAATCTTATCCGAGATGCCTCTAGATTGAGAAAGAAATTTTCGCTATCTTCCATAACAGATGTAGCTGTACTTGCCCGCTCTATGTCTTCAATTTGGGGATCATCAAGTTCCATAGATTTGAATTCATTAGTTTCTCTGATCACCACTTCAAGGTGTGAAAATCCATCTTCATCTTCGAATTTTTTGATCTCTCCTACACCATCTAAAAAAGGAGCCTTTATCAGCTCACCTTCCTCCATCAACTTTTTTTCCATCCAATCACCGGACACACTCAACCGAGCTAAAGATGGTAATGAAGGAGGGAATTTAAGCTTAATGGTAATGTATTAACCTTCTTAATCAAAATTGTTGGGATTTCAGTCCTCATTTATCAATAAACTATAAGGTCATATGAGTGAAACCCACGGTTGACACAAAAATTTATTATTTTATATGCCCTTTGAATACTACCTATGCATGAACTCTATGAAAGAATATCCCCAGACGATCTTAAAAATTTCATAAAATTTAAAGAGTGCTCAAATTGGGAAATTCAAAAAAAATTACGATATCCTGTCTATCGTCTAACCTCAAATCGTCCTAAGGTGGATAGGGAAGGTTGTAGGGCCTATCAAATCATTAGAGTTAATTCAGCTATAATACGGAATGAAGATATAGATGAGATTAAATTGGATTCCCCAAAAGATAAATTTTTGTTAGATTTTAGATGTGAAGGATGGACTAAAAATAGAGGTTTTCAACCTGGAGTTAAGCCATTAGTAACATCTCATGAACAAATTCCACCACGGGTTAGCTCTGAGTTTATAAACACATTTTGGTTAGTTGAAAATGAAGAAGATCTTGTTAATGAGGTTAATGGAGAAAAAGTAGTAATAAAAAACATTGATACTTACGGAGAGTCCATATATCTTAATGGTCAATATCTTTTTGATTTTCTCCGTGAATATGGTTATTGTTTGATCATTAGTTATTATCAAGGCCGACAGATAATGAATGTCCCTCAAATGTCTTTAAAGGAAGAAAATCTAGTAGATGAACAAAACGGCGGAAATTTTGAGCTTAGATGGTTTGCTCTAAACGATGAAGGAAATCAAAAAAGTTGGAATTCAGATTACTGGTGGATGAAAATTTTAAATCCTGAGAGTTATAACATAGGAAAGAGACTTGCGGAAAAGGAAAAAAGAAAAAGTACCTTTTTTCAAGATTCTAAAGGAAAGGAATTTTCAGCCTTTGAAGCCGATGACGAAAAACATGCATTAAAAAGTGTATTTTTCAAACAGGAGTTATTAGATCGATATAAACGTCTAGAAAAAACTACTGTAGAAATGTGGTCTGATCAAGGAGGAGTGATTCGGTGGGGAAGTTATTCCGGAGTTAGATTTTACATCAATGAAAAAGGTGAAATTTATCTAATCGCCAAGGACATAAAATCTATACCACCTTCGGAACTAGGATTCTGGTCAGATCATAATATCATCCCCGAAGGTAAGATTCCTCATGAAGCATGGAAAAACTACTTCGAAGCAGAATTTGTTGAATCTAAGCCTCCTCACAAACGTGTTGTAGATAAATTTGATCAACTTATTGATAAGCTAAATGACAAATTCGAAAGGGAGTTGATAGATGAAGATATTGATTTCGAACTGGCAAACCTCTGTCGACCTGTGATAAGTGGAGAGTGTGGTTTTTTGGAGGTGATTAAAGAATATCACAAGAAATTTATTGAAACAATTAATCAAAATGAAATAGAAGCTGTTTTAGAAGAACATCTATCTGAGGAAGCTTTTAAGAGAATTGATATTAGAGGGCCGAAAGATGCACTTTATCAATTATTTTCTGTTTTTGAGGATGAAGATTTTGCTGAAGAAATGATGCGAGCGTTCAATATTATATATGACTTTCGTCAATACGAATCCCATAGAGGAGCTTCAGAAAAGAAAAAAAGAGCCTTGAGAGAATTAAGGATTACAGAGGAACTAGGCGATTATCGAGAGGTTTATGATCTATTTGTCTCTTTATTCGAAAAGAAACTAGAAGAAATGAATGAGAAAGTCGATGAATGGTAAACGATTAACATTTTTTAAGGACCGTATATTTTGCGTTTTTCGTGAGTTAGATCACGAAGCATACCTGCTAAGTGAGAACAAGAGACTGAGGATCGACTTAACGAGGTTAGTCGAGGTGTACGAAAAAGGAGTTAGAAAAAATTATCTAACTGCTAAGGGATAATTTTTTATTCTCTCTAATTACCCTTCAGTCAAAGCGATTTATCTGATTAGTTTTTCTTTAGAATTTTTATTTATGCCTATGAATTCATCGATGTAGTCATCTACACCTTCAATCTTTGATATCAAAAAACATATGATCGAAAGTTTCTTTCATGATAATTAAAATAAATATATTATAGGTTATGATTTATTACCTAGAGTAATAACTCTATCCAGAGCTTAAAATGTACGTTTATGATGAATCAACCTCTACATTCATATACCCACCTTTAACAAACTCTTCAAAGTTTTTATCTTGGGGGACCAATTCAGGTATTTCTTTTTTATCATAAACTTTTTCTGCCACAAATGAGCATTGGGATATCCAATTTGTTTTACCCGGCTCTGGAACATACACTAGTCGGATTGAATATTTATACCCTGCCTTTAAGAAAGCTTTCAAACGATTGTATTCGTTAGTGGTAAGTCTAAAACTAAAAGGAGGATTAGTACCACCAACTGCTTTAACTTCTACGGGTAGAAAATTTAACTTCTTATGAAGAGTTTCATTATTATTTTTAAGAGGACCAAAGGGATCTATAATGTCAAAACCAGGTCCTTGTTCCTCCGTTACATTTATAAGCCGAACAAAAGGATGGAAAGAGAGACTCCTATCACTATCTGTTATATTCTGCCAGTTAACAAGGTTATCCTCATCTAAATCATCTTTATTATCAAGTATATCACACAATTGGTTATCCCAAGTTTTTTTCAAATGCCATTTGTGATCGCCGTTTCTTTGATCTTTTAAGAGGGCTCTGAATTCAGAAGTTAACTCTTCAATGGCATTACCGGTGTGGTTTTTTATCCACCTTTGCAATCTATTTAGAATATAAACAATTGTGAATACTTCTGCCCTTTCTCCTCTACCTTTGTATTCTTTACTCACTCCTCCGTGGCCACCACTACCAGTACTTACTTTACACTTTGTATCTTTTATCCCATGGATTTCATCCTCAAAGTTTATAACTCCAAAATCCTCATTTTTTAATATTTTCTTCTCAACATCCTCAAAAGCTTGCTCCTGATAACTCTTTGATTTGATCTCTTCAGATACATCTGGATATTTCTTATTGTAAATATAATTCCTTAAATCTTCTTTTATTCTATAACT
>Ga0207421_10005655_pt1 | contig 13933 bp, 12 predicted proteins | sample SodLakKL_010_SED_4_FD_187542 | JGI IMG/M metagenome (GOLD analysis project Ga0207421, IMG submission 187542) | Alkaline sediment microbial communities from Lake Tanatar, Kulunda Steppe, Russia - 8KL_010_SED (SPAdes) (version 2) | ecosystem: Environmental > Aquatic > Non-marine Saline and...
CCGGTCGCCGCCGGTGATCCCGGCCCGCCAGGCCGGCCCGTCGCGCAGGACCGAGGTGAAGGTGACGCCCTGCGCATCCTCGGTGGTCTGGACCCCCAGGGTCGGGACCGGACGCCCGTTGGGTGCCTCCGCGAACTCCAGCCCGACGGCCGCCAGCAGGTCGTCGTCGATCACGGGCCGCTGTGCGTGACCGACGCGCGCATCGATCAACGCGGCGAGTTCGTCGCCACCCACCGCGGTGATCGCGTCCAGGACGTCGTCCTCCGTGTAGCCGGCGGCGCTGCCGGCGTGCCGGTCCCACAGCAGCCGGAACACGGCGTCGAGCCCGTCGCCCGACGGGTCGGCCCGGCGCAGACGCAGGTCCAACTCCCAGGCGACCAGTGACCCGTGCCCGTAGTAGTCGGTCATGACGTTGGGTGTGTTGGCGTCACGGATGTAGTGCTTGGTCCAGGCCTCGTGGGACGCCTGGCGCAGCGGCTGCAGCAGCGCACCCGGGGTCGTCTCGGTCCGGTCCCACGTGTCGCGCAGGGTGTCGAGGAGCTGGCGCGGCGTCCAGACCCCGGCGCGTGTGGGCAGCAGCTCGTCGTAGTAGGCGGTCCAGCCCTCCGCGACCCACAGGGACGGCGTGTGGGTCGGGTGCTCGTAGGCGGGCTGGACGAGCGCGGCGGGGACCAGCCGCTTGACGTTCCAGAGGTGCAGGTACTCGTGGGCCACCAGCGACTGGAACCTCGAGGTCAGGTCATCGTCCTGGAAGGTGCGGATCGGCATCTGCAGCACAGCCCCGTCACGGTGCTCCAGACCACCGCCACCGGTGTCCCAGCCGACACACAGGAACGTGTAGGCGTCGGTCGGGAGGTCCCCGGGGAACAGCTCGACGCAGGCCTCGCCGATCGCAGCCGCGTCCTTGGCGATCTGTTGCAGGTCCGGATGCCCGCCGTGGCCCGCCCACACGAAGGTGTGCGGGACGCCGGCCACCTCGTAGTCCACGTGCGGGAGGTCGCCAACCTCGAAGGCACTGTCGATGAGATGGTCGCGGTCCTCGGCCACGTAGGTGTCGGGTGTGTCATCGGCCGGAGGGAGCAGCGACCAGGTGCGGTGGCCGTCGGTCTGTGAAGGCAGGTGGACCAGGTGCGGACGGTCCGTGCCGTGCTCGACGTAGGGGAAGGTCGCGGCGGGGATCAGCAGCGCGTGGTGGTCGTCGACATGGTTGGTCCGCACCGACAGATCGTTGGCGTACAGCTCCAGGGTGACGGTCACCGGGCCGGTGACGTCGTCCGGCAGGCGCCACGCGGTGGTGCCGTCCGGGGTGAGCGCGACCTCGGTGTCATCGGCGTCGGTCGCGCGGATCCACTGGACGTGGTGGACGTAGTCGCGGACGACGTAGCTGCCGGGGGTCCAGACCGGGAGCACGACCCGGGCGGCGGCTGCGAGATCGGCCGGCGCGGTCAGGGTCACGCGGACGAGGTGGTGGAGACGGTCGGTCAGATCCACGGCGTAGCGGATCGGCTCGGCCGGATGGTCGCTCACGGGCACCTCACAGGGATGGCACGGGACTCGGATGGCGATCGGATGGCGCACACGGGCTCCACGGAGCCTGCGCGGGGCACCTGGTCGGCCGGAGGCTACTGGAGGGTGCACGAGCCGACGGGTCCGTGACGCACCGGCTGTGGACAACGGCACGCTGGTAGCGTCCGGCAGCCCCGGCCGAGCCCACCGCCACCCGAGAGGATGGTCGTGACCGACCCGCTCAGCGATCTGTCACTGGATGAACTGCGGACACGGACCAGCGTCAAGTGGCGGTTGCACGATCCGGACGTGCTGCCGGTCTGGGTCGCCGAGATGGATGCGCCGCTGGCGACGGCCGTCGTGGAGGCGTTGCGCGACGTCGGTGCGCGTGGTGACACGGGGTACGCCTACGGGCCGCACTACGCGCAAGCGCTGGCGGCGTTCGCTGCGCAGCGGTGGGACTGGGATCTGCCCGTCGAGGCCACCGCGCTGATGCCGGATGTCATGCGCGGGTGCGTGGAGATGCTGCGGCTGGTCACCGATCCCGGCGACGCCGTCGTGGTCAACCCGCCCGTCTATCCGCCGTTCCACGGCTTCATCGAACACGCCGGACGTCGCGTGGTCACGGCGCCGCTGGGTGGGGACGGACGCATCGACCTCGACGTCCTGGCGGCGGCCTTCGAGACGGCGAGGGCCGGTGACCGACCCGCCGCCTACCTGCTCTGCAGCCCCCACAACCCCACGGGGACGGTCCACACGCGCGACGAACTGACCGCGGTCGCGGCGCTGGCCGGTGAGCACGGCGTCCGGGTGGTGGTCGATGAGATCCACGCGCCGCTGGTCCTGCCCGGGGCACGGTTCGTGCCGTTCCTGACCGTGCCGGGCAGCGAGCGGTCGTTCGTGCTGCAGTCGGCATCCAAGGGCTGGAACCTGGCGGGTCTGAAGGCGGCCGTCGCGATCACCGGGCCCGAGGCAGCGGCGGACCTCGGCCGTGTCCCGGAGGTCGTGACGCACGGCGCCAGTCACGTCGGTGTCCAGACCCACATCGCGGCGCTGCGCGACGGCGGCGCGTGGCTGGACGCGGTGCGCGAGGGCATCGCCCGCAACATGCTGGTGCTGCAGGAGGCACTGACCGAGGCGCTCCCGGAGATCCGGTACCAACCGGGGGAGGGGACCTACTTGGCGTGGCTCGACTGCCGGGAGCTGGATCTGGGGGACGACCCCGCGGCGGTGTTCCTGGAGCGTGGACGGGTCGCGCTGACAGGCGGGCTGGAGTTCGGCCCCGGCGGTGCCGGCCATGCCCGCTTCAACCTCGCCACCTCGCCGGAGCTGATCCGCGAGGCCGTGCGCCGGATGGCCGCCGCCGTCTGACTCCATCCCGAGCGTGGACCGCTGGGGTCCGTGCTGTGGGCTACGGTCGGGAGCCCACTACCTCGAGGTTGATGACGTGGCAGACCTGCCCCTGGCCGACCGGCACGACACCGTGCTCCCCGCCGTGTCCGATGAGCAACGCGCGCACCTGCAGGCCGCGCTGGCATCCGCGGATACACGCAAGGCCGCGGTGAGCGCCGTCGTGGCCGACGACCCCACCTTCATCGAGGGATGGGCGACCCTGGCGACGCTCGCGGACGAGACGATCGAGGCCTACGCCTACGCGCGGGTCGGCTACCACCGCGGGCTCGACGCGCTCCGCGGTCGTGGGTGGGGCGGCACCGGGTTCGTGCGCTGGTCGCAGCCGTCCAACCGGCCGTTCCTGACCTGCCTGGTGCGGCTTCGCAACGCCGCCGACGAGATCGGGGAGGTACCCGAGGTGCAGCGCATCGACGAGTTCCTCGTGCAGCTCGACCCGGACTGGAACGACGCCAACGTCCCCGCCTGAGGTGTCCACGACGGGGCTACCCACAACCTCGAGGTGACCGACCTGCCGGGCGGTTGACGCGAGCACTACCGTCGCGGTCCAGGAGGTGGACGTGGCCGGTCGCATCGTCAAGGACGACATCGAGACCCTGCGGCGGCAGGCCGACATCGTCGTGGTGGTCGGTGACTACACGACCCTGAAGCGGGCCGGTCGGTCGTTCAAGGGCCTGTGCCCGTTCCACACGGAGAAGACGCCGTCGTTCACGGTGACGCCGGACGGCAACTTCTACCACTGCTTCGGGTGCGACGAATCCGGCGACATCTACGACTTCCTGATGCGCATCGAGGGGCTCGAGTTCCCCGAGGCCGTGGAGGCGCTCGCCCGGCGCACCGGGTTCTCCCTACGCTACGAGGAGCTGTCCGCGCGGGAACGACGGGCGATCGGGGAACGTTCGCGCTTCGTCGATGCGACGCAGGCGGCGCAGGACTTCTTCGTGAAGTCCCTCTACAGCGACCAGGGCAAGGTCGCGCGTGACTACCTCAAGGCGCGTGGGTTCGGGGTGGAGGACGCCAAGCGCTTCGAGCTCGGGTTCGCGCCCAACGAGTGGGAGGCGATGAGCCGCGCGCTGACCGCCGACGGGCTCAAGGCCGAGGATCTGATCGCCGTCGGGGTCACGGTGCGCAACGACCGTGGCGGTCTTCGCGATCGGTTCCGCGGCCGTCTGATGTTCCCGGTCCACGATCCCGGCGGGGACGTCATCGGCTTCGGCGGCCGCATCCTCGATGCCCTGGACTACGGCGACTTCGACCCGCCGAAGTACCTCAACTCGCCCGAGACGCCGCTGTACAAGAAGACGCGAGTGCTCTACGGCGTGCCCCAGGCCCGCGCCGACATCGTCCGCGCGGAACAGGTGCTGGTCTGCGAGGGCTACACCGACGTGATGGCGCTGCACCAGGCGGGCTTCGCCAACGCGGTCGCGACGTGCGGCACCGCCGTCGGGGTCGAGCACCTGCGGATGGTGTCACGCTACGCCTCCAAGGTCGTGCTCGCGTTCGACGGTGACGAGGCGGGGGTGAAGGCCGCCGAACGCGCCTGGGAGGGGGCGCGGGAACTGTCGGCAGCCGGTGGGGGCAGCCTCGACCTCAGGGTGCTGGTGCTGCCGGACAAGACCGACCCCGCGGACCTGGTGCGCGAGGTCGGTGCCGAAGGGCTGCGGCATGCGGTCGACCACGCGACCCCGGTCGTGCCGTTCGTGATCGGGCACCGCCTGGCCGACGCGGACATGAGCTCCGAAGGTGGTCGCACCGCTGCCCTCCGTGCGGCCCTGGAGGTCGTCGGGCGTGAACCCGATCCGGACCTCCGCCGCGAATGGGCACGCACCGAGGTCGCGGACCGTGTCGGTGTGGCCTACGACTTCGTCGCGGCCACCGCCCGGCGCATGAACATCGAGCTGGATCGTCACCAGGGGGTGGCGGTGACCACGATCCGCGACCCGGACCGGCGTGGAGGTGCGGGTGGTGGCATCGACCACAGCGTCGCGCAACGCGAACGCGACGCCCTGCGGGTCGCGATCCAACGTCCAGAACTGCTCCCCGAGGAGTGGTTCGAGCTGGAGGAATCGGACTTCCAGCATCCCGTCGCCCGGACGCTGTTCGTCGCGCTGCGTGACGCGGGCGGACCGGGGGTCGACCTCGATGCGGTGCTCGAGCAGGCCGCCGATGACGCCGCCCGGGGCATCCTCCGGCGTCTGGCGCTGGAGGATGATCCCGGGATGCCGGCCATCGACGTGACCACCGAGTCGACGCGTCGTGAGGCGGATGTGGCGCCGCTGGTCGCCGCGGAGCGGGTCCGCCGGTTGCTCGCGGAGCGCATCGCCCGGCAGGAGGAGCGGCTGCGTGCCCGACTCGGTGAACTGCACCACGTCAACGACGCCGATGAGCTCCTCCGGGTGCAGCGTGAGTTGCTGGCCCTCCAGCAGCGCCGACGCACCCTGCGCGCCCCGGCGGGCGACCCGGTCTGACCGCTCGGCGAGGAACCGGCCCGTCCCGGGCGTCGGTGACCTACGATGGTGGTCGTACGGAGCAGGGCGTGCGTCGGGTGCGCAGGCTGTCGTCCCCACGACCGGTCCACCGCCCGCCACGTGTTTCGGCGTTAGCATCGGGCGACGCGCACGATGCGGCGATGCGGATGATGCAGCAGGTGCGGCGGCAAGGAGGGGGCGGTGTCCAGCCTCGACGCGACGGAGGGCTCGGCCCGCGTGAGCGTGCCGGACGGGCCTCCGACCAACGTGGTGGACCTCGCCGGGCACGAACGTTCGACGCGCGGCCCCGAGGTCGAAGAACTCCATGAGCTCGGGCACGCACGGGGTTTCGTGACGACCTCGGAGATCGCCGGCATCGCCGGGGGATCGGTCACGGAACCGGATCGGGCGAAGGCGGTCGCGCGGCAGTTGCGGCGTGCCGGCATCACGATCGTCGACGACGCCGAGGCAGGATCGGGAGCGCGTCCCGCGGGCGAGTCCACCTCGTCGCCGATGGCCGGAGATGCGGTCCGCCTCTACCTCAACGAGATCGGGCGCGTCGATCTGCTCTGTGCCGAGGAGGAGGTCAACCTCGCCAAGCGCGTCGACGCCGGCGCGGCGGCGGCGGCCATCCTCGACTCGCCCGTCGAGCTGACCCCCGAGCAACGGGCGCGGCTGCGACGGGTCGAGCGGGTCGGCGAGACCGCCCGGGCCGAGCTCACCGAGGCCAACCTGCGCCTGGTCGTCTCGATCGCCAAGCGCTACGTCGGTCGCGGGCTGCTGTTCCCCGACCTGATCCAGGAGGGCAACCTCGGGCTGATGCGGGCGGTCGAGAAGTTCGACTACACGCGGGGCTACAAGTTCTCGACCTACGCGACGTGGTGGATCCGGCAGATGATCAGCCGCTCGATCGCCGACCAGTCCCGCACGATCCGCATCCCGGTGCACCTGGTCGAGACCATGAACAAGATCAGGCGGGTCGAACGCTCACTGGTCCAGAAGCTCGGTCGAGATCCGACCCTCGACGAGGTCGCCCGGGCCGTCGAGCTGCCCGTCGAGCGGCTCGAGGAGTTCCGCCGCCTCTCGGTCGATCCAACGTCGCTGGACGCTCCCGTGGGGGAGGAGGGTGACGGCTCGATGGGAGAGCTGATCGAGGACGCCAACGCCGAGATCCCCGTCGAGGCGGCGTCCTACCTGATGCTGCGTCAGCACCTCGCGGTGGTGCTCGACGAGCTCAACCCACGGGAACGCACCGTGATCGAACGGCGCTTCGGTCTCCACGACGCGCAGCCGCACACCCTCGAACAGGTCGGTGAGGAGCTCGGGCTGACGCGGGAACGGATCCGCCAGATCGAGGCGAAGGCGCTGGCCAAGCTGCGTCACCCCTCCCACGCCGACGCCCTGGAGGGCTACCTGCGCGAGTGACCCGAGGCATGGCCGACGCCGGTCTCGTCCACCTCCCGGGCGTCATCCCGGCATCCGTGTCACACCCCCCGCGTACAGTCAGGCCATGGACACCTTCCCGAACGACCGACACCCGGAAGGCTCGGCTGAGCGGCCGAGCCCGCACCCGGTTGCGCACCCGGTTGCGCACCCGGTTGCGCACCCGGTTGATCGACCGAACCTGCGTCCGACCGGCACGGACCAGACGGCCGAGCGGACGCCCGTGACTGCGCCTGAGCCCGTCCAGGAGCCGCTGCCCTTCGACGATGAAGCGGATCACCCAGTGGCGTTCAGCCTCACGGCGCGGGCGCGGCGCGAGGTCGCTCCCGAGGGGCTCCCGCCGCTGTCGGTGGTTCGTGACGAGCGAACCTCGAAGCCAACGACCGGGGGCGTTCCGGAGGCCGAACCGGGTGCTGATGCCTGGCCGGTCCGTGACGATCCCTCCGACACCCGGCCGTCACGGGCGCGTGCGCTACGGCGGGCCGGTCTGTCTGTCGAGGCGATCGCCCGTCAGCTCCGCGTCGAACCGTTGCTCGTGCGTGCCTGGATCGGTGCCACCAGCGATCGGGCGGTCGGGCGCGCCGAGCACCGGGACGACGCGGCTCCCGCTGCGGAGGATCCGGAGGCGGAGCAGCGTGAGACGGCCTTCCAACTGGCCCGTGCGACCGCAGCGGAGCAGGCGCGGCGTGGCCTCCGGCGCGACCCGGGGTTCGCGGCCGGGATCGGGCTCATCGCGCCGATCGTGGACATCGATCGCAACGCCCTGACGGTCACCACCGGCGATCAGGAGGTGGCGCGCATGAGCCTGCGCTGGTTGGACGAGCATCTGCCTCTCGATCCCGCCCGCGTCCGGATCGTCCTGCGGATCGGGCCCCGTGCCGCCGCGGACCTGGTGGCCCATCGATGGGCGAACCGGCTCGGCGTCGACCGGCAGCGTGTGGCCGTCGCTCGTTGGCAGGATGCTCCCGACGGACAGTCGGTCCAGGCGCTGCTTCGGGTCGCCGACCCGGGCGTAGCCGCTACCGTCGCCGGCTGGCGCGATGCACTGCTGGCACCGACCGGATCCGACCCGGCGGACATCGCCTTCTGACCACCGTTGCTCCGGTCGCCCGGAGGCTCGTGTGCCCCGCATCGCCCTGTTCGCCGGCCCCGACCCGGGGCATGCTCTGCCGATGCTGGGGGTCGCAGCGGCTCTCGCACAGCAGGGGGCGGAGGTCCGCTGTTGGACCGGTCGAGAGCACCGCGCCTCGGCAACGGCGGTTGGTGTGGACGTCCACGAACTGCCGGCGCTCCCGCCGACCGATCAGGACGCCGACCTCGGCTACCGGTTCTGGGGCCGGGCGGTGCAGATGACGCCTCTGCTCGTGTCGCGGTTGCGTGCCTGGAGACCCGACGTCGTGGTCACCGACGCGCTGCTGCGGGCCGGCGGCCTGGCCGCGCAACTGCTGGATGTTCCCACCGTGGAACTCATCGGACACCACCTGCCCGACCCCGCGGATGACCTGCCGCCGGTGGGGCTCGGGCGGCGTCGGCCGCGGACGGCCCTGGGCCGGGCACAGGACCGATCGCTCGTCCGCCTCCAGCGCCGGTCCGTCGCCACCGGGCGGGCGCAGGGTCGAGCGGCCGCAGTCTCCGTCGGCCTGACGTCGCCCCGTCCGCCCGATATCCGGCTGCTCGCGACGCTTCCTCGGCTGGAACGCGCCCGCAGTTCCTGGCCGGGCGACGCGCACGTCGTGGGACCCCTGGCGATCGATCCCGCACTGCCGCACCTCGATCCGCCCTCTGGCGATCGGCCGTTGGTGGTGGTCACGGACACGACGGCATCTGGTGTCGCATCGATGTTGGGTCGCGTGGCGCGGGATGCGCTGCCCCACCTCGGCGTCCGCGTCGTGATCACCTCGTCACACCTGCCACCGATGCGCACGTCACAGGTCGTGGTCGGACCTGGTCCGCACCGGCCCCTGCTGCAACAGGCCGCCGTCGCGGTCGGTCCCGGCGGTGGCGGCTTCCTGTCCAAGGCGACCGCCGCCGGGGTGCCGCTGGTGCTCGTTCCGATCCAGGGGGACCAACGGGAAGCATCCGCCCGTCTGCGGGATACCGGCGCCGGTGTCCGACTCAACCCGGGTCGGTTGGCCGGGCCGCTCGGATCGCGACGACTGGCCTGGGCCGTGGCGCGACTGCTGGCGGACCCCGCCGCCCGGCGTGCAGCCGGCCGTCTGGCTGACGAGGCGGCCCAACTCGGGCCCGAGATCGCCGCGACCCTGGTGTTGCAGGTCGCGCGGGGGCAGCGCCCGCGGGCCGGCGGACCGGCGCAACACCTCACCCGGTCGGCACACAGCCACCTGACTGGGTAACCGACACAGCTGCGCGCGGTTGGTCCCGTACGCTGCGTTCTGTCCAGCACGTCCCGACCACGGGGGTCCTCAGGATGCTCCTCGCTGCATCGCGACCTCCCTGGCGGAGGCTGGCGCCCGGTCGCCGGGGACGGGCCCGGTCGGCCCGCATCGCGCCGCTTCTGGCTCTGGTCGCTCTGCTGGTGCTCGCTGGTCAGCTCCCGACCTGGGGGCATGCCGGCAGTGAACTCCCGAACATGAACTGGTCCGCGGACGGTGAGGTCGTGACGGGAACCTGGACGGGACCACCTGACGATGCGGCATGGATCGGTGAGTCGATCGGCGTGCTGCGTGAGGGCGCCATGGAGGCTTACCTCGGCGGGCCGCTGGATGCCTACCCGACCGCGAACGAGATCGCCGCGTTCAGCCGCTCGCCGGAGCTCAAGGCCTACCTCCTCGAGCGCGTCCAGGTCCGCCAGGACGGCGTCGACTGCGATGGACAGGTCACGCCGGGGGACGACTTCATCGCTGATGGTGCGAGCTTCGGCTTCACGTGTCCCAACGAGGTGCGGACCGTCGATCTCACCATCTCGATCCTGCACGAGAAGGACCCGGCCTTCCGCACCTTCAGCGGAGACGGCACCGTGCAGTACGCCCTGCACACCGCGGACGCGCCCCAACAGCCGTGGGACTTCACCCTGGCCGCCTCGGACGCCGAGCGTGGTGGCTTCCTGTCGGGCGCAACCGCGGCGTTCACCTCCGGTCAGGCGCCGGTGATCCTCACCCTCGTGGTCGGTGCCGCCGTCGTGCTGGCCGGTGTCGTCGGGGCCCTCCGGCTCGCGGGTGGGGGCCGGCGCCGATGAACACGATCCTCGCCGTCCTGGACACCGTGCGTCGCATCATCGATGACACGGAACTGCAGAGCATCATGGTGCGTCTGATCGATGACGAGCCAACGGGTGTGGTCGTGCGAGGAGCCGCCATCGCCATCGCGATCGGCATCGGCGCCGTCCACGCGCTCGGACCCGGCCACGGCAAGGTTCTGATCGGCGCGTACCTCGCCAGCTCCCGGGGGCGGGCCCGCGATGCCGTTGCGCTGGGCGTTCTGGTGGCCGCGATGCACACCGGCATCGTGTTGCTGCTCGGTGCGATCTTCTACTCGGCCCGTGAGTTGCCCGCGGGGGACCGGCTCGAAGCCGGCCTGAGCCTGGTCTCCGGGATCGCGATCGCCATCGTGGGCGGCTGGATGCTGGTCCGCGAGATCCGTGCGCGTCGACGTGCGCGGTCAGATGTCGCCGTCCCCGCGCATCTGTCGGACCACGATCACCCCGACGACACTGCACCCCACCCGGCGCACGATCACCACCTGCCTCACGGTCACGACCACGAGCTTCCCGAGGGTGTCGCTCCCCTGTCGCGGATGGGTGTGGCTGCCATCGCCAGTTCGGGCGGCCTGCTGCCGAGCCCGGCCGCCTTCCTGGTCCTTGCGACCGCCATCGCGACCGGCCGACCCGGGTACGGACTCGTGCTCGTTGCCGCCTTCAGCGTCGGGCTGGCGGTGACGCTCGCGGGCGTCGGGCTGGCGGTCCTGTGGGGGCGCGGGAGGCTCGCACGTGCCGGCCGCCGTCGAGCCGCGCTGCAGCGCCTCGTCGGTCACCTGCCCCTGGCTGCCGGTGCCGTGGTGCTGCTCGGTGGACTGTTCCTGCTCGGTGGCGGTCTGCTGCGTCTCTGAGTCCACCGTCGCACGCCGAGGTGGCGGCCAACTAGGCTCATGCCCATGTTCGCCATCACCGCTGCCGCAGCCACACCCGATGACCCGCTCGCCGGGCTGACCCTGGGCGACCACCCGGAGCCGGATCCTCCCGACGGGTGGGAGATCGTCGAGGTCCGGGCGGCCGGTCTCAACCACCACGATGTGTGGACGCTGCGCGGCGTGGGCATCTCGCCGGACCGGCTGCCGATCGTCCTCGGTTGTGATGCGGCCGGGATCACCGCGGACGGTCGTGAGGTCATCGTGCACGCGGTGATCGGCGATCTCGATGGTGGTGACGAGACGCTCGGTCGCTTCTCGATCCTCTCCGAGCAGTACGACGGAACCTTCGCCGATCGCGTGGCGGTGCCCTCGCGCAACCTCGTCCCCAAGCCCGAGAGCCTCAGTTTCGAGGAGGCGGCCTGTCTGTCGACCGCCTGGCTGACCGCCTACCGGATGCTGTTCACGCGTGGCGCCCTGGTTCCCGGGCAACGGGTCCTGATCCAGGGTGCGGGCGGCGGTGTCGCCACCGCGGCCATCCTGCTGGCGCGGGCCGCCGGGCTGCACGTCACGGTCACGAGCCGTGACGACGCCAAACTCGAACAGGCCCGGCAGATCGGTGCGCACGTCACGGTCGCGTCCGGTGAACGGCTACCCGGACGGGTCGATGCGGTGATCGAGACCGTCGGTGAAGCCACCTGGTCACATTCGCTCAAGGCCCTGGAACCCGGCGGGGTCGTGGTGGTCTCCGGCGCGACGTCCGGCCCCAACCCTCCTGCGGACCTGGCCCGGGTGTTCTTCCGCCAACTGCGTGTGGTCGGCTCCACGATGGGGACCAGGGACGAACTCGTCAGGCTGGTCCGGTTGCTCGACGCCACCGGGCTCCGACCCCTGATCGACGACACCATGCCGATGAGCGACGCCCCGACCGCCTTCCAGCGGATGATCGACGGCGCGGTGTTCGGGAAGCTCGTCCTGACCCGCTGAGCCCGATCTGCCGGGTTGCCGGACAGCGTGCGGTGGTGACGCCCATGGGGACGTGGCGAGCTCCGGGGGCGGGGCTCGAACCCGCGACAACTCGATTAACAGTCGAGTGCTCTGCCAACTGAGCTACCCCGGAAAGTCCCGTCGAACGACGGACACGGGAGTGTAGCAACGGCGACCGAAGAGGCCGAACGGTACGGGTTCCCTCAGCCGGTCGACACCCATTAGCCTCCCGTCGGACACGCCATGACCACGAGGAGGGTGCGATGCGCAAGGATCTGGTGATCATCCCGGATGATGAGCCGGGGGTCGTGGCACGGATCGGTGAGGCGCTCGGTGCCGCAGGCATCAACATCGAGGCGATCAGTGCGTTCACGGGCCAGGGCAAGGGCATCATCCACCTCCTGGTGGACCGTGCCGAGGATGCCCTGGAGACCCTGCAGCAGGCTGGCATCGAGGTGCGAGCCGCCCGGCGGGTGGTCGTGAAACCGCTGCCGGACGAGCCCGGTGCACTCGGAACCGCCTGCCGGAAGCTCGCGGATGCCGACATCAACATCGAGCAGGCCTACATCGCCGCCGGCAGCCATCTGGTCATCGTCTGCGACGACATCGATGGCGCGAAGGCGTTGCTGGAGATCGTTGACTGACCGCCTCCGCGCCGGGCGACGAGCCGGAGTCCCGGCGCCCTACTGCGTCAGGTCGGTCTGCTTGAACTCGTGGATCATCGGCTCGCCCTCGACGAGGTCCAGCACGGTCGTGATCCGACGGGTCGCGAGCCCCGCATCTCCTTCGGGACGATCCAGGAGCCGGACGAATACGCCGCGACCGCCGGCGATGAACGTCGGGACCCCCCAGACGGCGTAGTCCCGGACGCCGGCCTCGTGCTCCTCCTGGAGGATCTTGAGAGGTGTGCCGTCCGTGACGATGTCGAAGACGGCATCCGCATCGATGTCGACGCGTGCCAGCGCAGCCCGCAGGACCGCCGGATCCTTGATGTCGTCGCCGTCGTCATGGCGCGCGGCGAACAACGACTCGTGGGCGTCGAGGAAGCTCTCCGGCATGTGGTCACGGACGGCCAACCCGACCTGCAGGGCCAGGACCCCCGACGCGGCAGACGGATCGTCGCGGTCCCAGATCGGCGTGTCGCCCTCCTCGACGTGGCCCTGCCGGAGGCTGTAGGGAACGAAGCGCACGTCCCAATCAGCGCCGGCGCGGAGCGCGGCGATGACGTGCTCGTTGCCGTTCCTGGCGAACGGGCACAGGTAGTCGAACGTGATGCCGAAACTGCGGGGCACGGGAACCTCCGGGGACGGGGGTGGCGGGTGTCGCTCACCCGAGGGTGGTTCGAACGCTGAGGTGTGGCCGGATGTTCCCGCCGTCACAGGCTGAGACATCGCGCCACGTCCGACAGGGCGTCACCGCAGGCGGTCTGGACCGCGCGGAGGGTCAGCGCCAGGGCGAAGAACGACCCCCAGGCGAGCCCGACGTACTCGCGGGTCTCGCGCCGCAGGGCGGCGAGTCGCCCGCCGATGATCGCGATCAACGGGAACAGCGAACCATACAGGTAGTGCAGCCACACGCCGGGCGGCCCGATCACGCGGCGGCCGATCACCAGCAGCACGAGGCCCGTCACCACCTGGAGGATCAGCAGGTTCTCGGTCCATCGCTGGAGGACCCACAGGCGGAGCGGGACCTCGGTGCGACCGAGCACCCGCAGCACGGTCCCCCACACCATGATCGCGAGGAACATGACCATGATGACGGTGCCGAGGTAGCGATGGAACAGTGTCACGACGGGACGGTCCTCGGCGGGATCGGACGGGGTTGCTCCGCGCAAGGTACGTCGCTGCATCCGCCCCGTACGCATCCGTGGGTTGGACCACCTCGCCCGTGGGGATGACGGCGTGGTCGCCCCCGAGGAGGACGCATCCGTTGCCGGCGGCTGGCTAGCGTGCCTCCCATGTTGCGTCCACGAAGCTGGATCGAGCCTGCGGGTGAGAGTCCCGTCTGGGTAGGTACCGGAGCGCCCAGTAGCAGGC
>Ga0207421_10005656_pt1 | contig 13931 bp, 15 predicted proteins | sample SodLakKL_010_SED_4_FD_187542 | JGI IMG/M metagenome (GOLD analysis project Ga0207421, IMG submission 187542) | Alkaline sediment microbial communities from Lake Tanatar, Kulunda Steppe, Russia - 8KL_010_SED (SPAdes) (version 2) | ecosystem: Environmental > Aquatic > Non-marine Saline and...
AATAATTCCCCAGGGCGTTTGGCAGCACGATCAGCAGGATGGAAATGGCGATGCCCACTTAAAAGCCGGGCTGATCGGGCCGGGTGAAACAATTCCAGTTATGAACGGTGAAATCGGTCTTTCTACCTGGCAAAACATCTTTGTGTGTGAGTTTGATGGGCCGCGGAAAACCCGGGAGGTCGTAGTAACAGTAATTAATGCAGGGAAGGTTTGATCAGGCAACCAAAGATGTCCAGGTTCATGTTCTTTTTATCCTACGCATATTCCACTCTGGGGAATTATGCTTGCACGCTTTTTGGATCGTCGCCCCTTTACAGAGTTGGGCCTGGTGATTCCAAAGCAGGCAGCATCCACTGCTCTGCTCGGCCTGGGGATTTTATTAAAAAGGTCGAACTTTGTCCTTGGGACGGATACCCTGTCACCCCGCAACTTCGGGTAGAATTATGAAAGAAAACCAAATGGGACCTGACACCTGTCCCTGCGCAAGGCAAACAAGGAATCGGCAGGCAAAATCAGTGGGACCTACCATCTTTCCCGGGAGGGTGATGAGATCCAGATAAGAATGCACCCCGGAGGTGGGTGGGAGCCAAAGCCCGACACTCTTTTTCTTAAGTTCCTTTTTAAAGCAGTCAGGTTATTTAGTGATTGGCCTAAAACCTACCAATGGACGGCGAATATAAAGCTAAGGCCCGGCGAAAAGCCATTTATGGAGTCCAGCTGGACCCGGCATTAAGGTGAAAGCTTTGGCAGCCGGTAAAGATAAGCTTGGGGATATTTTAAGAAAAGTTGTTGTTAATGAGCTGAAGGTCATAAGTATTAATACGGCAAAACTGGATTTCGAGTTTCCGCCTGGCTTATGCCATCACATCTTTTAGCGGAATTGTGAGTCCTACAAAATCAGGGTGCTCGACCTCATCTTCGTCCATACCGTTGGCTACCACTGCATATGTTCCCTCCCGCAGGGCAAAGCATTCCAGGGTTTTTTCCTCGGGGTCCACGATCCAGTAATGTTGGACCTGGGCTCTTTGGTAAATACGCATTTTTTGCAGCCGGTCTTTGCGGCGGCTGGAGGGAGAAAGGATTTCGACGATCAGTGTAGGAGATCCGTCAATGCGGGCTTCCCGGATGATGGTTTTCTGCTCTCCTGAGACGTAGAAAAGATCCGGCTGGACTACATTAATTTCGCCGAAAGTTGTGTCCAGGGGGGCGTTAAATACTTCTCCATGAGGATCAACGCTCCAGAAATAATCTTCCAGGATCCGTAGGAGTCTGCGGGAAACGCGTTGGTGCATTACATTGGGTGACGGGTCTTTTACCAGGATGCCTTCAAGCACTTCATAGCGGTAACCGGGTTCATCCGGCAGCTGTAGGTAGTCCTGGTAGGTAAAGGGCTTTTCGTTGTCGGCTTGGTATTGGGAATAATTTTCTCTGGCTATTGTGCTGCTTGAACTTGAAAGGGCTTGAATTACATTCTGAAGATTGTAACGGTATTGCCTGCTGCCCAGCTCTATGTATGGTATTTTATTCTCCCTGGTGTACTTCCAGATAGTTTCCACGGAAAGTCCCAGGGCATCTGCCAGCGCCTGGGCTGTAACAAGCTCTTTGTTTTCAACCATGAGCTCACCTCCGTTAACAATTAATGCGCTTTATAACAGTATACTGCAAATGAAAGGTTGAGTCAACCAAAACGAATAAAAAGCAAGCAAAGCAAACATGTGGGTGTTCAGTCAACATTGCAGCAGCAAACTAAAAACAACAAGCCGGACTGGAACCTGGAACCTGTGGGTGGTTTGCGCTTTGAAGTAAAAGGACTGCCCGGCTACGCAGTGGAGTTTAAGCTGGATGAGAAGAATAAGGAAGCATCTGCGATCACCCTGATCCAGCCCCATGGCACCTTCTCGGGGAAACGAAACTAACATGATGTCCTGATATCTTTTAAAAGAGGTGTGGGCAAACAGTTTTTTGCCTTTTTAAAGATGGGAAGTTTGTAACAACAGATATTAGTGTTTGTATGGATAGCCGCTTTGACAAAATTTTGAGCAGAAAGTAATAGGGACAGAGGTGAGTGGTTATGCCATACTGATAAAAGCAGAGTAGCTGGGTGGGGACCAGCGTGTTAAAAATACTGCCGGGGTTTAACAACTGTTAACCCGGCTTTTTTTTTGAAATAATATAATAAAAATGCACAAAACATATTGACAGGCCAATAGTTATGGAGTAAAATAGTTTTAAATTAAAACTATTATATATAATAATTATTAGACAGCAAAACGAAGGGAGTGTTTCTTGTGAGCACAGAATATTCACCCGGCGACCCTGCCAAAAATGAAGCTAAACGCATGATGATGCTGCTCAACACACTGTCACTGTTTTCCCGCAGGACCCTGGTTTCCTGGATGCCGGAGCTGGTAGAGGATATGAACATTACAGAGGAACGTTTCATGGTTATGTTCGAGCTCAGCCTGCAGCCGGACAGCAGCCTGAAAGACCTGGCTCAAAGCATGATGATCTCTTCCTCAAGCCTTTCCGTGATGATTAATTCACTGGTGGAGCAGGGTATCGTCTCACGCCTGCCTGACCCGGCAGACCGCCGGCGGGTCTTGCTGCGCCTCGGCCCCCGGGGTGAAGAGCTTCTTCGCCGGGCGGAGAAGCATTTACTGGACAAATTCCAGGAATATTTGGAAAGCCTGCCGGCAGCGGATCGGCAGGAACTAGGCTGTGCATCTGAAGCGTTGCTGCAGGTGGTGGATCGCATCCTCAAGCGGTCCGGTTAACGGAAAGAAAACGCATACCAGAGAAAAGGTGAAGGAGAAAAGAAAAATGGAACAGCAAGGGTTTTTACCTCCGGGACAGGAAGCAGGAAAAGAGGCAAACAAGACGCGGGATGAGTTTCTTACCCATCCCCTGGGAAGATTGATTCGCAAGCATGCACTGCCGGCCGTGGCCTCCATGATGTTTATGGCCTTTTACCAGATCGCTGACGGCATCATGGTGGGACGCAGCCTGGGCCCGGAAGCGCTGGCTTCCGTGAACATTTTATACCCCATTTTAGCCCTGCTGGCCGGACTGGGGGTTATGATCGGGGTGGGTGGAAATGCCCGTATTGCTGTGCTGCTGGGAGCGGGGGAAAGCCGAAAGGCCAGCCGGGTCCTTGGGTTGATTGTCACTTTGGGTATCGGGCTGGGGATTGTTGGGAGCTTGGCATCACTGGGCTTGATGCCTCAAATCCTGGTGCTTTTAGGAACGTCGGGTCAGCTGGGCTTCTTTGCCGGCGGGTACTTGAAAGGATTGCTGCCTTTCTTTGCCTTCATGATTCTCGTATTTATACTGGAGCAATCCGTTCGTAATGACGGGCGGCCCAACCTGGCCAGCGGAATCATGGCAGCCTGTGCTCTCCTGAACATTGGGTTGGACTATCTTTTCCTTTTTGTGCTGGAATTTGGCATTACGGGTGCAGCCCTGGCCACCGGGCTTTCCCAGAGCATCGGGGCGCTAATTTTTGCCGCTTACTTCCTGAAGAAAACTCTGGGTAACCAACCGGGACTCTGCTTTGCCAAGCCGGAAATAAACCGAACCAACCTTTGGGCCGTGGTGGTGAACGGTTCATCGGAACTGTTCAACAGCCTGGCAACCGGCGTAACGATCTTTCTTTTCAACCGCATGATCCTGATCCATGTGGGAGACCTGGGGGTGGCCGCTTATGCCCTGGTTCAGTACCTGATGATGCTGGGCATGATGGTGGTTGTCGGCATATGCAACGGGACTCAGCCCATATTTAGCTATAATCACGGGGCGGGTAAGCACCGGCGGGTCAAAGGGGCGTTGTGGCGTGTAGCTGCATTGTGCACCGGGGTGGGGGCTGTCGTCTTTTTCCTGATGGGGTGGCAAGCAGAGCCCATGGCCGCTTTGTTTCTTCCGGAACATCCGGAAGCCCTGGCGCTGACCTTGGAAGTGGCCTGGCTGGTTCGCTGGTCCATGTTCTTCATGCCCGCTGCCATGCTGGGATCTGTCTACTTTACTGCCCTGGAACAGGCCGGAAAATCCCTTTCGGTGGCCGTATCCCGGGGTTTGTTGATGCCGGTATTAGGATTGGCCCTGTTTCCCGCCTGGTGGGGAGCTACCGGCATCTGGATCACCCCGGCATTTGCTGAAGGGGTGGCGGTGCTGGTCGCCGCAGGCGGTTTTTTATGGACAGTGAAGGAGCGGCCGCTTTCCCGGAAAAGCGCAACCCGCGCTTTAACGGACGTTAATGACTGCAGGGCAGCTTGAAGTAACAAATATTTCCTTTGGACGAAGATTGCCCAGCAAGCTAAACACAAAAACATTTTATACTAACATAAAGGAAAGATTATTTTGAGATTTGCTGTTAAATATCCAATCGCATCATTTGCACTGTTAACATTTGCCATTTACTGGAGTTTATGGCTGCCGCAGGCATTGTATTCCCAGGGTTATACTAATACGCAGATTCAACTCTGGGAAAGGTCGGATTTCTAAAATAATATATGCTTAGCGAAATGGACAATTTAAGGAGCTTTTCCGGACTTATTAAATTAAGTTTTGCTAAAAGTAAATTTGACAGGTCTCAGCAGTTCTGAGCAAGAAATAAATAATAGTTGAGAGGGTGGAAAAATGTCAAAAAGCAACTGGTGGATTGGTGGTGTGCTAATTGTATTGGGAATTATTGTACTTTTAAACAATTTTGGCGTTACAGAAATCGATCTCGGAAATATTGTGAGAACATACTGGCCGCTGCTGTTGCTGCTTTGGGGAGCAAATATATTAGCAGCGAGGGGCAGAAGCAGAGGCAACTTGATCTCAGGGGGTGTCTTGCTGGTTGTCGGGCTTGTGCTATTAGGAAGGAATATGGGTTTTTTGGATTTCGATATGGCCGATTTCTGGAAAATATTCTGGCCTGTAGTACTTATTTTGGCAGGAATAAGCCTGGTAAAAGGCCCCCTTTCCAAGGGAAAAAATAATATTGCCTTTCTGGGCGGGGTGGATAGGACAAAGGGGAAATGGAAACTGGAAAGCGCTAACTACTGGGCTTTTTTGGGAGGAATCGATCTGGACCTCCGCCGAGCAGAGATAGAGGAAAAAGAGTATTTGTTGAGCTGTACAGCCGTGATGGGGGGTATAGATATTATCGTTCCTCCCAACCTCACGGTCGTATGTGATGGGACTGCTATTCTGGGAGGAGTAGAGTTCATGGGAGAAGGCAGCGGGGGTATTATCGGTTCTTCCTCATTTAGGCAGGAAGGAAGAGAAGACGGCGGAGCGTTGGTAATAATCTATGGCCGAGCTTTTATGGGGGGAGTCGAAGTAACAGTGAAGGAATAATTGAAGTTATAGCCAATTCACATGGGGAGGATAAGGCATGGGAACCAAAACTGACGAGCTGGAAATGGTCCTGCAGCAGAAGTTACAACGCCTGGCGGCAGCCAGGCATATCAATCATGCTGTTGCAGCCGTTGAGAGTATGGACGGAACGTTTAAATGGTCGGGAGCTGAAGGTATAGCCCGTCCGGATGGGACATCCATGACACCTGAAATCCCTTTCTGGATTGCCAGTATCACGAAGCTGTATATCGCTGCGGCCATCTTAAAGCTCCATGAACAGGGGCGGCTCTCTATTGAACAATCTATGTCGGCTTACCTGCCTGGTGGTCTCATTAATGGTTTGCACCGGCTAAAGGGCGTGGATTACACCGGGAAGATCACCCTGCTGCACCTGCTGGGCCACTCTTCGGGCCTGCTGGATTACATTATTATCCGCAGGAAAAATGAAAAAACCCTCTTCGATAATATCCTTGAACAAGGCGATATGTCATGGTCTTTGGAAGAAATTCTTGGGATTGTAAAGGATGTCAATGCTCCCTTCTTCCCTCCTCAACCGCTGGAAGCAAAGAATAAGAAGGTCCGCTACTCCGACACGAATTACCAGCTTTTAATCGCCATCATCGAGGAAATTACCGGGCAGCCCCTGCATGAAGTGTTTCAGGAGATGTTTTATCAGCCCCTGGGCCTGCAACATACTTTCCACCCGGGGATGGTGCCGGCCGGCCCTGTTTCACCCACTGCCTTTGTCTGGTATAAAGAAAGACCTCTGAATATTCCTCAAGCCATGGCCTCCTTTAAAGATCCCTTCAGCACTGTCGGCGAGCTGCTGGTATTTATGCGGGCCCTGCTTCGCGGCGAGCTTTTTGATGATCCAGCTACCGTTAAACTCATGTATGCAGAATGGAACCGTTTTGGCTTCTCCATCAGCCCCGTGGGTCCCGGTTGGCCCATCGAGTACGGCCTGGGCATGATGCGCATGCTGGTTCCCCGCAGCATGACTCCATTTCGCCCTTTCCCTGAATTTATCGGGCATTCCGGAGCAACCGGTTCATGGCTCTTCTACTGCCCCCCTTTGGATGTTTTATTGGCCGGAGATGTCAGCCAGATCACAGCCGGTCCGGTACCCTTTCAGTTTGTACCTAAAATTCTCAGGGCCATTAAGCCATATTTTTGTTGATCGCCACATGTGATATTAACAAAAACGCTACTTTGTGTACTGTTGGCATTTGCCAGGGTCTGCGGTGGAAGTTTAAAGAAGATCTTAAAGGTTAAAATCATAACGACAGGTGGTGTATAAAATGAGTGCTGGCGGAGCAGCCGGAGGAGCAGCTGCAGCAGCTGCTGCGGGGGCGGTTGTCGCCCAGGCGATCAAAGCATCGGGGGCCATAGTAGAGGTGGAACCAGAAGACTTCAGGGCACTACTTGACCGGGAAGAAAAGCCCTTGGTAGTGGTGAGCCAGGGAGGGTTTTTGAAAAAAAACTACCAGTATCTTGCTGGGTTCCGTGGACTGATTTTTTTCACAAAGTCAGCAGAAATGTTGCGGTTTAAAGGCGGGACCCAGGTAATCCAGGCCAAGAAGATCTGGATTCCAGGTTAAGTGCCCATGAAATACGTGAAAAAGATTCCGCCCACTGACCAAAATTTAAAAGAGTCTTTAATGGCCGACGGATGGGAAAAAATAAAAGAGCCTTCCAGTTTTCTGGCCGCTGTTGTGCTTTCTCTTCCTTTTATGATCCTGGCGGGCATGGTTGGTTATTCAATCATTTCCCAATACGACAATGTTTTTGTTGAATCATTGAAAGGTTTGATAGAACAAGGGACTGTTGATATAAACATAAGGTTCGATTATATCCTTTATGCATATGTCATGATTTTCCTGCATGAACTGCTGCATGCTGCCTTGATACCCGGTTTCCCCAGATCAGACAATACTTGCTTTGGTATTCGCCCCTGGGGTGGTTTTGTTTTCACCACGGAGAAAATGACAAAAAACAGGTTTCTTGTCATCAGTATAGTCCCCTTTATTCTTTTGTCGGTACTGCTGCCTGTTGTTTTGGGTTTTTTCAGTCTATTGACTGGAATTATTGCCTTTCTTGTAATGCTGAATGCGCTGGCATCTTCTGTTGACCTCTTGAGTGCTTTCCTGGTTTTGGTTCAAGTTCCCGGTGGAAGCACCATGGTAAACAATGGTTTTGAAACCTACTATAAAAAAAAAGGATAGCGCAAAAGGATAAAAAGTGCAGTTTTACCTCCCTTGCGGTCCTTTGTTTCACTTCGGAAGTAAAAGAATCGTCCCCATACTTAACGAGTTTTTTTTGGAGACACATGTTATAATGTTATAATTAAATAATAAAATGAGTTGCTTGATACGGCTCTGGTGAATAAGTTGTTGAAGAGGAGACAGATGAAAAAGAAAAAGCCATTAAACGACCCAGTTAAAGATCGGGCTCAGGAAAATGCGCCCTCGCTCAGCCGTGAAAAGGAAGTAAGTGGGGAACGAGTCTGTTTTCATGTTCTTCTAATAAATGGTTTTTTAACCTTAATCAAATTTGTGGCCGGCATAGTGGGCAGCAGTTCAGTCCTGGTGGCCGATGCAATTCATTCCTTGTCTGACGTTTTAACTACCGGCGGAGTTTTGGTTGCCTTAAAGCTATCCAAAAAGCCCGCGGACTGGAACCATCCTTATGGTCACGGGAAGATTGAATCGGTTGCTGCAAAAATTGTGTCCATTGTTTTGATCGGTGCCGGGGTAGGTATGTTGGTTTCTGCGTACAACCAGATTTCCAAAGGGGTCATTATAATTCCCCATGAAATAGCTGTCTGGGCTGCACTTGCTTCGATCATCATTAAAGAACTATCCTATCACTATGTGATGTTTACGGCAAAGAGGATAAAAAGTACAGTCCTTTCAGCAGATGCCTGGCACCACCGGCTCGATGCCCTTAGTTCCGTGGTGGCTCTGGCCGGCATACTGGGAGCCAGGGCCGGTTACCCCATCCTGGACCCGCTGTTGGCAGCGCTGGTTTCTTTTTTTGTCATTGGGGTTGGCTTTAAATTACTGCGGGGAGCCGTGGATGAGTTGATCGATGCTCTTCCTGACCAGGAGCTTTGTGATGAAATCTGCGCCTGCGGGGAGAGTGTTCCGGGGGTAAAACAGGTGCGGGAGGTTAAAGTCCGCAAGTATGGAAGTTCCATTATCATTGATTTAGTAATTGTTGTGGATGGCCAGATGACTGTAGAAGAAGGGCACGGGCTGGCTATATCTGCAAAAGAGGCCATCATGGAACAAATTGAACATGTGGACGAAGTGTTTATTCATGTCAGTCCCAACTTGTCAGCCCCAACTTGGGAGGGTATAACCACTGTTCGGGATAAAAGTCAGCAAAAAAAAATAGAGGAATAGAAAGCTGGTGACTTCACAGGTTAGCCTCCTGTTTTTCCCGTTTCAGGCGGGCGAAAAAGAACTTTAATACGAGAGCGAAAAAAAGCACTAAAAGCAGGTTGTATCTGGCAGGGATTATTTCTGAAGATAAGAAATTAAGTGTCCCCAGGATAAAAAACATGCCGCTGGAAATTATTTTCAACACAAAGGTGGAGACAGCGTTTTGCAGCCGGTGTCCCAGATATATTCCCAGGGCATCGGCCAACAGCATGCCTGCCAACACCCCGCCCAGCGTCAAAAAGGGGGCATCGTACCGGGCTGCGTAAACAGCTGAAGCGATCTGAGTTTTGTCGCCCATTTCCAAAATGACAAACAGGGAAAAAACCGAAAAAAATGCACGCAGGCCGCTTTTTGCGGTTATTTGTTTTTCCGGGTCATTTTCACTTCGCTCGAACAAGGTCCAGGTGCCAAAGCCTAAAAATGCCAGGGCGGAAACCAGGGTGATAATTTCCATGTTGATCCTTTCCCCTAACATTGTCCCGATGAAGATGGCAGTCCCGTTATTGACCAGGGTGCCAAAAAACACGCCCAAAAGAACAACACTGGGCCGGTAACGGGTGGCCAGGTTGAAAGCCAGAAGCTGTGTCTTATCGCCCATCTCTGCCAGAAAAATCATTAGAAATGCCCCAAACATTATTGACATGAATTGTTCTCCTTTCAACGCATATCTTTTGAATTGGATTATAGCGCTTTGCCGCCCTGGCAAAAGGAGCTGGGAGCGGAAAAGGAATATTTGCTCCTAAAATTAAAATGCGAGACTTATAACACGGGTATAACCGCGTCAAAAGTCTCGCCAGTTGATCTAACCATATCAACGGTGGGGCCAGGCTGAAGAACAGCCAGTATGTTGACGCCCACCAGCACCCTTGGGTGTTGGCTACTCCCCTTTAACTTTGCCAGCAAAATAAATATGATCATTTTATCGGGCTTGTTTCTCTTTCTAATTATAGGCATTGAGCTAGTTTTTGTCAAATTGTCGAGTTTTATAAAGTAAAACCGCGGCCAACAACAGCCCGGGTTTTGCAGGAGATTATGAGTGAAGAGGCGAATGAACAAGAGAGAATTTACTATTTATACTCCAACTTTAGCGCTTTTGTAAAGCGGAAAAAATATTGCTGTTATAAACATTTTCCTGAGCACCGCTACCTGAACATCACGGGACCGCGAAAAGGCATTCCCTGTTTTGGTAGCCGTGCATTACTGCCTGGTTTCTCCTGGGCAAAACTACCGTTGAGCCAGGGCACAGGGCAGTAATGGGTTGGAACAACTTAAGCGCTGGGAAGAAAGGGGTTAATTTATGGAAAAATACGTGGAAGTTCAAGTAAAGAGCTCACAAAGAGAAGAGATGATCGATCTCACCCCCCTGGTCAAGAAGGTCATTGCTAACAATAGCTATAAGGACGGAATCTGTCTAATCTTTGTCCCTCATACGACCTGCGGAGTGACAATCAATGAAAATGCCGATCCAGATGTCATTCATGATCTGACGGCAATGTTATCAAAAATTGTTCCACAAAAGGCGAGCTATCAACATCTTGAAGGAAATTCAGATGCCCACATTAAATCTTCAATCATTGGCCCCTCTCAACAGGTGATTGTGTCTGAAGGCAGGTTGTGCCTGGGAACATGGCAGGGGGTTTTTCTGTGCGAATTTGACGGGCCCCGGCAGCGAAAAGTTTGGATAAAACTCCTGTAAAGGTAACTAAAGCGCATTGATGCCATTATTAGCAGGAGACTATGATGGAGCGACAGCCAATGGATCTTTCCCCGGAACTTCATCCATACCTTGAACTTAAAGGGCAGCGGGTTTTTGCAGGCCGGGCTTTTAAAACAGGAGAATTCCTGGAACGCTCTCCTGTTATCCCTATCCCGGCTGAAGAATGGTCGCAGATTACCCAGACGGTGCTGCGCTTTTACGGCTATCCCTGGGGAAAAGAAAATAAAGATGCCGCCCTCGCCCTGGGCAAAGGATCTTTTTTTCGAAATTCCATCCATAAGCCTGCAGTGTATTTTGTACAGCAATTGGACTTCATGGTCCTGGAGTTTTTTGCAGCCAGGGATATTAAGCAGGGAGAAGAGATAACTGTTGACCGCCGGCAACCGGGACAGGCTTAATATACTTTTTTTATATCCTGCCTCTTTCCTGGCCGGTCTGGCTGGCCTTTGTCGTAATCTCTATGTATCCCTTGGATTCAATATGCCGTGCCCTTGTTTCAACCAGTTCGATCCGGGGGCTGACCATTAGCAATAAAGGAGCGGCTTAAAAACATGTCTGTTTATGTGCAAAACACCCCGGGCAAGGGCAGGGGAGTGTTTGCCCGACGTGCGATTGCCGGGGATGAGTTGATTGAAAAAGCACCGGTACTGGTTATTCCTTCCGGGGAATGGAGTTATATTAAAAACACGGTTTTAAGCAATTATTGGTTCAGTTTTGGTCCCAACAAGGAACATGTCGCTATCGCCATGGGCTATGGCTCATTATACAACCACTCCTATACACCCAATGCGGTTTACCAGGTAAATGATCAGGAAATGATCATCCAGTTTAATGCCTTGCGGGGCATTCAGGCCGGTGAAGAGATTACAATTAATTACAACCGAAATCCCAAGGACAAATCTCCTGTGTGGTTCGACGTTATCCTGTGATCGGCGCAGTTTACAAACATTTTACATAAAAAATGGAAAAAAACAATCTCCGGTGGGAGGTTATTTTTTTAGCTTGTTGAACTCTTAGGGGAAGTCGAGGAGGAAGAATGAAGTGAGTCCTTTGCAGTTTTTAAGGTGGTCTGGAAGCTTAATTGCGGAAGAATGTATTTCCAATCCCCAAGAACATTTTTTAAATGAGGAGGGATAAATATGAGTGCAGAAAAAAAGAATCAAGAACATCAACAGCATCAGTCGCATCAAGGAACGCAGAAAAAGGATAACCAGATTTACCAGGAAGCTTTTTACCTGCTGTATTATGGCCTGCTTTTGTTGTTAATTCTGCGGACTATAATTTTAAATCATCCGCTGGAAAGCACTTGGGACATTTCCCTGATGTTTCTCGGAGCAAGTATTTATATCCTCATCCGGTTCTTAAGTGCAGGCCGACTGCACGAGGCCAAGTACGAGGGGGAGCAGGGTTTTAAGTTTAAAAAGGTTGCTCGTAATGGCCTTGCTGCCACTGTAGTTTTTTCTTTGCTTATGGTCTTGGCCGGCACCTGGAGTGTTAGTGGTGCAGAGGATCTATTGAAAGTGGCTGTGGGGAGCATTATATTCTTTGCTCTTTGGGTCTTGTTCCCCTGGATATCTTACAAAATATCCCGGAAAAAGGCTGTCCAATAATCAATAATCAGATTAAGGAATTAAGAACGAAGACGTTAAGCGATTGGGATAATGATGGGATAGAAGGCGAGTATCAGTATTTTCCCCGCAAAGCCTACAACCGAGTATTTTAAAGAAAGGTTCTTTTAAAGTTGATTGTTGACTATTAGTGAACAGGAATTTAAAATTATCAGGGAAGAAGGGTTTATTCATGAAAGCAAAAGATAATATAAAACTAAACATATCTCAAAAAGAAGCCTATGACCAGTGCAAGAAAATACTGGAGAACTAAAGTGCTTCTGACATTTGTTGTATCCTGGGGCTAATGGGTGCCCCAGGGTTTTAAGTAATTTGGAAATGCGAGGGGATGTCGGTGAGTATACACAGTCTAATTGATAAAGCAGCAGTAGGGTTGGGTGCCAATTTTATGCCCAAGTATTTCAGGGACGGGTTTGAATCTAAAACTATTGCCGAGAACCTGGAACAAGTAAGCCTTAACTTCCCGGATATTACAGCAGAAGGAGACTATGAAATTACCGCAGCTACTATGGCGGGTGAGCTTAACGCAGGCTTTCGTTTGGCCCAGTGGCTTGAAGAAAACAAACCAGTCGTTATCTATCACCACGGTGCCAGCGAGATACCCTTTGATTACGGGTTTAAAAGGATTTTCCCGTATCAAAAGATAAACATCCCGGCTAATCTTTTCCTGGTTAGGGCCCCTTTTCACCGTTCGATGAAAGACTTCCAGCAGGGCATCCGCACCCTGAGTAATGTCGTGGCTATGCTTGCTGTTTCTGTCTTCCTGTTTGAACAAATCGTGCAGCACAGCAGAAAAGCTGGCAGCAGTAAAATCATCGTTGCTGGAACAAGCATGGGTGGTTTTATAACCAACCTGCACCACATCCACTATAACAGCGCCGATGTTTATACACCCTTGCTGGCCGGCTTGGCCATGGATGACGCCTACTTGCACTCGGCTTACAGTATGGCAGTGGCCCGGGAGGCCAAAGAAAACCCCTGGGCCATCAAAAAAGCACTTAACTTTGAAGAAGGTTTTGCCTCCCGAAATAACAGCAATGTCTTTCCTCTTCTGGCAGTCCATGACCAGTTGATCAGGTATGAGCCGCAAAAAGCTTCGTACGGGGACTGCCCGGTGGAGACCCTGGAGAAAAAAGGGCACACTACCGGGGCTTTGGCCTACAAAAAGCTGCGCAATCACGTTTTAAGCCGCCTGGGTCTCCTGGAATGACAAGAACCGATAGGGAAAGCGAAAAAACCGTCCCGCTGCTTCCTGCTTTGCGGCGTGTTGCGCAATTACATAAGGGCTGAGCAATTACCTCTCATTAATATATCGATAAACCTGCTTGACAAACTCCCTGATATCCGGTATATGGTTTTGAATGATATCATAGAGCTCTTCATCGCCTATTTGGTAATAAAGATAAACCAGACGGTTTCGGTAACCTGCCATATCCACCAGTGTTTCCGATAGAGAAGCGGATACCACTTCCCGTTCCCCCAGGCCACGTGCGATACTCTTGTATTCGGCAGATAATTCCATTCCACCGGTTTTGGCTAAAATATGCCTGCCTGTATCGAAAATAGCTTCCAGGGAACGACGTAAATAGCTTTCTGCTGCCGCGTTGTTGCGGCTGTTAGAGAATTTCGCATAGAGAAAGGTCTTTAATGTTTTCTAACTCATTACAGTAGCTATTTATTAACGCCAGCCTCTCTTATATTAACACGGGCATTCAACACCCTTTGCTACAAAAATTTTGTAGTTAATTTATGGTAATTTTCCTGGTCCATCCCGGATGTTTAAATAAATATCCGGCTCAAAGC
>Ga0207421_10005657_pt1 | contig 13931 bp, 17 predicted proteins | sample SodLakKL_010_SED_4_FD_187542 | JGI IMG/M metagenome (GOLD analysis project Ga0207421, IMG submission 187542) | Alkaline sediment microbial communities from Lake Tanatar, Kulunda Steppe, Russia - 8KL_010_SED (SPAdes) (version 2) | ecosystem: Environmental > Aquatic > Non-marine Saline and...
GAAGCGGGAATCTTTTTGTGTTGCTGACTTTTATGAGATTCCCAATCAAGTTGGGAATGACGAGGGATTTAGAGATTCCCGATCGGGGTCGGGAATGACGGTGGTTGTGAAGTTGGGAATGACGAGGGATTTAGAGATTCCCGATCGGGGTCGGGAATGACGGTGGTTGTGAAGTTGGGGATGACGAGACTGATTATGTGAGAGGTTTTGTGAGAGGTTGTTTGAGAGAGGTTGAACCTTTCTCAAGTTAAAGAGGAGTTGAACCTCTCTCAAATTAAAAAAAGATTGGGTCTCTTTTTGTGATATAATGCTTGAAAAACAAAAACCGCCTCCCTACCGGGAGACGGCCTTTGTGCGCCCCGCTGTTCATAAAAAATCTGAGTATCTTTCAAGTGGGTGCCTCAGCTTTAGCCCACGGGCTAAAGATCATATATGGCTCCCTTAAGTGTTGATGTGTCAGACTTTATGTCAACGAGGCGCACTCTTATTATATCTTTTTTCCGTTTCGAGTGTCAAGAACTTCTGAGAATGTCGGCGAGCTGCCCCAAAAAGGAGGCTACCGCCGGAGGAGCTAAAAGAGAGTAACTCTCTACACCTTCATCGTCTTTTACCGTCCAGGGAACTTCTTTGATTTCAACTTCCTTTTTATCCTCATTCCAGCTGTATCCGTATTCGGGAGTTATTTCGTAATCGGCGACACACTTTTCCGCCTTTTTTACCGGAATCGAGTTTCTGACCAAAACCTTGGGAATGCCGTGCAATTGAAAAGCTTGCTTTATCAGCTTTTCGTCCAAATCCAGTCTTTCCCTGAGAGGTTCAATTCCCTTTTCGTCTCCTTCCTTTCTGACCATTCTGACCTCATCACAGTCGGGATTGTCGCAAAGAAGATGAAATTCGTCTTCCTTTTTGTCGTACTCTACTTTGGAAGTGGGGAAGAGTTTCAGGTTTCTGGAAGTATTGCACTCGGGACAAATCCTTCTGTATTTGATGCGCTCGTCTATTACGTTTTCGGGAACGTCCAAAAGAGCGAAGATGTCGACGTCTTCCCTGTATCCTATAAGGTCCCTGAAAAACAGGGAGTAGCTAATCTGATCCATATTCCGGGGAAATCCGTCGATAAAAAGAACCTTCCTGCCTCTTTTGGCAATCTCTCTTTTAATCAAAGTCAAAATCAAGGGAGTCGGAAGCAAGGACTCGGTGCTTCGCCCTTCCAGTCGGGCGATAACTTCGTCTATTTCTATCCAGCCCCGGTAGTTTTCTTCCAAAAACTCAATCAGTTCTTTTCTTTTTTTGTCGTCTTTAAGCTCCTTATCAACTCCTCTGATCATATCTCCCACCGAGAAGTGCTCTACGTTTTCTTTGCCCAGCACGTCGGCGATCATCTTGGAGTAAGTACCTTTACCGGCACTCTTTTTTCCCAAAAGGTAGACGACGAAAGTGTTGTTTTTCAAAAACTCTTTTATGTCTTCTATGTCTTTACCGGCCTTAAAGTCAAAGTATTCCAATCTCTCTTCCGGATCGGAAAGGTCAAAGCCGGGATCGTTTTTCATCTTGGTTTTATAAATCGGGAATTCAATTCCTTTCATATTTTAATCTATTAATTTTATCTTTTAAAAGGTTGACCGTTTTCAATAATGCTTAAAGCCTCCTTCGGTGTATCGACTATCTCTATAAGCTTTAAATCCTTTTTATCTATAGTTTCGTACTTTTCAACCAAAGTGTTTTCAAGCCAATCGATAAGCGGCAGCCAATAATCCTTACCCACGGCGACTATGGTAACCGGCTGGGGAAGCTTCTTAGTCTGAATCATAGTCAGCATTTCGAAGAGTTCATCCAGGGTTCCGAAGCCACCCGGAAAAAACACGTATCCGTAGGAAGCGAAAGAGAGCATCACCTTTCTGGTAAAAAAGTAATGGAAGCCGATTGATTCTTTCAGGTAATCATTGGCTTTTTCTCCTTCGTCGGGAAGTTGAATATTAATCCCCACCGACCTACCGTCGGCTTCATAAGCCCCCCGGTTGGCCGCCTCCATAATGCCGGGACCGCCACCGGTGACTACGGCGTAGTCCTTTTTTACCAGCATGTCGGCCAACTCTCTGGCCTTTGCGTAATGGGGGTTGCCTTCTTGAAATCTGCTGGAGCCGAAAAAGGAAACCGACTTGTCGAAATCGGCGACAAATTGAAATCCTTCTACGAATTCGGCCATTATCCTGAAAATCCTCCACTGAAAAGTTTCACGAAAATCCTTTTCGGGAAAAGGAAAGTATTGATCCTCGAAGTTTTTATTTTTCATATGCTTTATAATATCACTTCCCGGCAACTTTTTCAATCGAAAATAACCTTCAAATCCCCGTCTTTGGCCGTCTCGTGTATCTCAACGTCCAAAGATCTTAAAGTGGCAATCGTCTCCTCGTGGGGATGGCCGTATCTGTTGTCCTTTCCGGCACTTATCACCGCCGTTTCGGGGCTAACTCTTTCCGTGAACTCATAACCGGTGGAAGTGGAAGATCCGTGATGACCGGTTCGAAGCACCTCGGAGGGGAGCTTCATAACCCGGCACCAGCCGTAATCGGCCTCCATGCACTCTCTTTCTTTTTCCATCAGCTTCATCTCCTGATTTTTATATGCATCTCCCATAATAAGAACCGCTCCGCTTTCATGAACCAATCTGGTGACTACCGACCCTTCGTTTAACCCTTCGGGAAACTGATAGTCCCGGGGAGGATGCAAAACATCCAAGTGGACCTCTCCCAGGTGGATTCTGTGGCCCTTGTGTGTCTTTTCGCTGTCCGTATTGTTCAGGAGGGATTTCCACCTTCTGTATACCAAAGTATCCGTCTCTTGTCCGTTCCATAAAACCTTTTCTACGTTGTATCTTTCCATAACTTCGGCTAATCCATACAAGTGATCGGCGTGAGCGTGAGATAAAATCATCAAATCTATGTTCCTGTCCCAAAACGGCAAGTATTCGTTAAGCCCGGCCAAGACGGATTCGTCGGGACCGCCGTCTATCAGTACCGTCCGCCTGTCCGGAGTCCTGATCAAAGTGGCGTCTCCTTGGCCGACGTCCAAAAAAACAACCATCATCTCTTCTTCCGCTTGCAAATCGAAAAAAACCAAAGCGGCAACTATGTTGAAAACTATCAGTAGTAGAAGAAGGCTTTTCTTTTTATTTTTCATAATTTAAACCAAAAACCACCGTGGTCGGGTGGTTTTTGGAAGTAGAGAAATTCTTCAAAGCGGTTTACGCCTTTCCGAGAATCCTGAACATTTTAGTTCCACATTCAGGACATTTTCCGGAAAGAGCTCTTCTTTTGGTTCCGCCTTTACCTTTCATTGTAACTTCCTCTTCGTCATCCATTTCCCTTTTCGCTTTACATTTTACACAATATGCTTCAGACATATTTTCTTTGAAATTACATTTTTTAACCGACCTTTAACCTACTGAATCCATTATAACCAACACTAAGAAAAAATCAAGTTAAAACCCGTTTATTTTTTATCGCTTTCTCCTTCAGGTTTTCAACGTCCAGGTTTTTGTCCAGCTCCAGAACCTCCTCAAGATTGGCTTTGGTCTCCGGTCTACGGGGATTGAAAAGAGTACAGCAGTCCTGATCGGGAAGAATGGATATCTCATAAGTACCTATCTCTTTGGCAACGGAAACTATCTCTTCCTTGTTTTCTCCGACGAGAGGTCGCAAAACGGGTAAATCGGCCGCCTGCTCGGTTGCCCGCATGTTGGGAAGGGTTTGGGAAGATACTTGACCCAGACTCTCTCCGGTCACCAAACCGAACGCAGATCGGCTCTGAGCGATTTCGGCGGCTATCTCAAGCATCGCTCTTCTGTAGAATATTATCCTGAATTTTTCCGGAATCTCCAGCTTTATCTTTTTTTGTAATTCTCCGAAAGGAATCAGAAACAGCTTTCCTTCGGGAGAATAGTTTTTCAACACCTCGAATATTTTTTCACACTTCTTTATCGAGTCGTCCGATAAAAGCGGATAGGCGTGGAAATGGACGTAGTCGAGTCCCAAACCCCTCTTCATCATCTTGAATCCGGCCACCGGCGAGTCAATCCCCCCGGAAAGGAGCAACATAGCCTTCCCGCTTGAGTAAACCGGCAGGCCTCCGTAGCCTCTTATTTTTTCAAGGTATATATAGCTTCCTTCATCAGTAATTTCCAGATGAACGTTCAAATCAAAGTTTTCCAGATCCACTTCCCAATTGAAGTTTTCGACTACCGCCGCCCCGATCTTTTTACTTACCTCCGGAGAATCATGAGGAAAGCTTTTATCGGACCTTTTGGTGGTCACCCTGAAAGATCGGGGAGAAAAACTCTTTTTACTTAGAAGTCCCACGGTCTCCTTTTTTATCTTCTCCAGATCGGATTCGGTCTTTTTGGCGAATGAGAAATAAGCCAATCCGAAAACTTTTCGAAGCCCGTCCTCAACTTCACTTTTTTCCGCCTCGTCGGTCAGCTTCACCACCACTCTTCCTTCCGGCCTTTTCACCCACTCGAAGAATTCGTCCGGTAGCACGGATTCGATATTGAAAACCAGCCTTTCTTCAAAAAGATTTCTGTTTTTCCCTTTGAGGCCTATTTCCGAGTAATGGCAAATGACGTAATTCATTAATCCTTTTCGTTTAATTCTTTCAGCATCGCTTCGAGATCTATATCGTATTTCTCGGCGACTTCGCCTATCTTCAAATCCTTCATCTCCATAGCCATCATCGGACATCCCAGACAGGGAACGTTCCACTCGGCCAAAACCCGCTCCCCTTCGGGGTGGTCTAAAATTTCTTCAATTGTAGAGTTTTCAGTTATTTTCATCTTATTTTTATTTAATAACGGCTCCGCCCAAAAGTTTTTCACCTTTGTAAAAAACTATCGATTGCCCCGGGGTTATCGCTCTGCGGGGCTCATCGAACAAAAAAAGGTCTTCTTTCAAAATCCCTTTTCCCTTCGGGGCATTATATCTTATCTTCGCCTCGACTGGCAAGGGAAGGTCGGGCTTTTCAAAAAAGTTCGCTCTTTCAAAGCTAACCCTTCTTTCTTCCAAATCTTTTCTGTCCTTCGTGACGACTAAAACGTTTCTATCCGTATCTTTTCTTAAGACATAATAAGGTCCACCGGAAAGGCCTATTCCCCTCCTTTGGCCTATGGTGTAAACGGGAAGACCTACGTGGGTTCCCAGCTTTTTCCCGGTTTTATCTTTTATGTCCCCGGGAACAAGACTTATCCTTCCTCGCAAAAAACTCTCCAAGTCACTTTCTACAAAGCAAACCTCTTGGGATTCGGCAGTCTCAGCGGTCGGTAAATCGAATTCCCGAGCCCTTTTTCGGACTTCGGTTTTGGTTAGCTTTCCGAGGGGAAAGATCATTTTTCTCAAAACCTCTTTACTTAAATCCCAAAGAAAATAGCTCTGGTCCTTTTTTTCATCCTCGGCAACGAAAATTTTCCCTTCGTCAATTCGAGCGTAATGCCCGGTTGCTATATATGAGGCGTTAAAATCCTTTAATTTATCAAACAAAACTTTGAATTTTACTTGCTTGTTGCAAACGACGCACGGATTGGGAGTTTTCCCCTCTTTGTAACTATCTAAAAAATATTCGATAACTCTCTCTTTAAATCTTTCTTCCGCATTAATTTCATAAAAGGGAATGTTCAGCTCTTGACACGTCTCTCCGGCTCTCCTTCTCGCCTCCGATCCGCAGCATCTGTTGTTTTCCTCTTGAAAATTGATAAAAAGAGCTATGGGCGAAAAGCCCTTCTCTTTCAAAAGGGTTAAAGCCACCGAAGAGTCAACTCCCCCGGAAACACCGACTACCACCTTTTTATTTTTTCGATTCATAACTTTTTACGGCCGCTTTTAAACCTCTCTGTGCCAAGTCGGCACAGTGAACTTTCGGAGCGGGAAGTGATCCCAACTCGTCAACCAAGTCCTGAAAAGTAATCTTCAGGGCCTCCTCTATTTTTTTGCCCTTGGCCATCTCACAAATCATATCCGAAGTAGCTATGGCGGCCGCACAACCCAAAGTTTTAAAGCGCATATCTTCAATAGTTCCGTCCTTTACTTTTATATAAATGGTCATCAGGTCACCACATTTGGGATTTCCCACCTCTCCGATTCCGTCGGCATCATCAATCTCTCCCATGTTTTTGGGATTTAAGAAGTGCTCCATCGCCTTTTCCGAATAAGGTTTCTTCATATTGTTTTTTACCGTTTAATTTGTGTTTTTATTACCTGCCCGATATTTTTCTGAGTCTCTCAACCGCTTCTTTCAAAACAGCCAAAAATTTATCCAAGTCCTTTTTAGTCGTCTTTCGGCCCAAAGAAACTCGCAAGGAGCTGTGGGCTTGCAGGTCTTTCAAGCCTATGGCTTTCAAGACGTGAGAGGGTTCGAGTGTCTTACTTGAACAAGCCGAACCGGTGGAAGTGGAAATTCCCTCTTGATCCAAAATCATAACCAAAGACTCTCCCTCTGCTCCTTGAAAGCTGAAGTTGGTATTGTTGGGTAATCTACTTTTTTTCGGTCCGTTCAAAGAGGCGTCTTTGATTTTTAAAACCTCTCTGATCAAATAATCTCTCAGCTCTTCGGTTTTCTCTTTTTTGTTTTTTTCTTTTATCAGCTCAACCGCTTTAGCCATGCCGACTATGAGCGGGGTGTTGTAGGTACCGGACCTGAGCCCTTCTTCTTGCCCCCCTCCGTAAATAATCGGCCTCATATTAACACTTGATCCTTTATACAACACACCTACTCCCTTCGGACCGTAAATTTTGTGTCCGCTTAAAGTCAATCCGTCAACACCAAGCTCATCAACATTACAGCTTAAATACCCGGCGGCCTGAGCCGCATCGGTGTGAAAAAGGATCTTCCGGTCTCGGCCTTCATTTTCTTTTTCTATCATTTCACCGATTCTTTTTATCGGCTCAATCGTCCCTATCTCGTTATTGGCATACATTACGGACACCAAAACGGTTTCCTTTTTTATTTTCTTTTTTAAATCTTCCGGGTTGACGAATCCGTCTTCATCCACTTTTAAAACAGTGTAATCCACTCCCGACTTCTTTACGGTCTTCAAGACGGCATCATGCTCAATTGCGGAAGTTATAACGTGGGGATTTTCAAAGCTACCCAAGACTCCCCGGATAAAGATATTGTTCGCTTCCGTTGCCGAGCCGGTAAAGATAACTTCTTCCGAATCACAACCCAAAAAATTAGCGATCTTTTTTCTCGACTTGTCTATGGCTACTTTCGCTTCTTGGCCCAAACCGTGAATTGAGGAAGGATTGCCGAATTTTTCACTGAAGTAGGGAATCATTTCTTTTAAAACCTCCTTTTCTACGGGAGTGGTCGAAGCGTTGTCCAGATATATTTTTTTACTCATTTTTTTCTATTAAAGTTTTAAGGGTTATAAGTTCTAATTTTTCTTTTACCTCCTTGTCCAGTTTTTTCCAGGTGGGGGCGACCGGACAACGGCTCATCCTCTTGCATTCGTCTTCAACACATTCGACCAAAGAAAATTTATTTTCCAGGGCTTCCAACACCATTTTTAAATTGATTTCTTCCGGATTTTCAGCCAAAGCATAACCACCCGAAGGTCCCCGTTTCGACCTTACGAATCCCTTCTTTTCCAACTCGGTAAAAATTTTCTCCAAATAATCGGAAGAAATTCCCTCCGCCTTAGCCACTTTTTTCATGGGTAGAAAACCTTCGGCCTCGGCCAGTCTGAAGAGTCCCCTCAAGCCATATTGTGATTTTTTTGATATCTTCATTCGATCTTAATAAAATAAAAACCGAGTAATATACTCGGTATTATGATAACAATCTCTTACCTATCCGTCAATAATGAATATTAATCGGTTTTTTCGTAAGTTAAGAGAAAGTTAAGAAAGACCCAACTCCTCTTCAATTCCAACCTTGTCATTCCCGACCCCACAATTCTCGTCATTCTGAGGGCGATAGCCCGAAGAATCCCTTCGAAAAGATCTTTCGCTACGCTCAAGATGACGAAGAGTGGAAGACCGTCATTCCCGACCCCGATCGGGAATCTCATGTAAAAAGATAATACAAAGAGATCCCCGCTTTTATTTGTAAATATTTCGGTACCGCGCAACATTAGAATCCGATGTCATTTCAGTGCTGTTTTGCATTGGACAAGACTAAATCTTTACAAAACTTAAAAAATTAACTAAAATAATCCTGCAAGCGCCCGGATGCTGGAATTAGGTATACAGGGCGGATTCAAAATCCGCTGTCCGTTAGGACATGTGGGTTCGATTCCCACTCCGGGCACCTTTAAAACAAAAACGCCTCTGGGGCGTTTTTTAAATTACCTCAAAGTCTTTATGTTAAAAGATTAGTTTCCTTCCCTTATCTCAATAATTTTTTGCAAAACGAGTCCGGTCAAAAGACCCAGAAGCGCTCCCGTTAAAACATCGGAGGGCCAGTGAACCCCGGTATATACGCGGGCTAAAATTATTAAAGCGGAAGAGATATATAGAAATACACCCAATTTTTTATGCCTGAAAAATACGACAGTGGAAAAAGCGAAGAAAAAAGCGGCATGGGAAGACGGAAAGGAAAAAGAGAGCTCTTTAGGTATAAGTGGAGTAAATTCCAATAAATCGCACGGTCTTTTCCTGATAATCAATCTTTCTATGGGAAGCGCCAGAAGATAAGTCGAAAAAAAACCCGCAACTACAGCTTTAAGGGTGGTTATACCGAACCGTTTTTGATCCTTGACGGTTAAAATTATTAAAATCAAAATTAAGCCGTAAGGTAAATACTTGGCTAAAATATGACCCAAAAGATCAAGCCGATAATAATTGCCCGTAAACTCGTATATATATTCGAATATGGCTAAATCTATGTTGTGCATTTATTTATCAGGTTTTCCAAAAGACTAACTACCGTCAAAGGCCCCACTCCCCCGGGCACCGGAGTAACAAAACCGGCTTTTTCTTTTACCGATTCAATTTCAACGTCTCCCACCAGATGACCGTCCTTTTTGGAGGTTCCGGCATCTATTATCACCGCCCCTTTTTTAATCATCTCTCCGGTTATCAGGTTCGGCTTACCTACCCCGGTAACTATTACGTCCGCCCGGCGGGTAAGCTCGGCTACGTTTTCGGTAAATTCGTTAACGGTGATGACGGTCGCCTTTTTTCTCATTCCGTAAATGGCCGCCGGCTTGCCTACCAATCTGCCCGGACCGACTACCACCAAAGTTTTTCCCCGCAGGGATATTTCTTTTTCTTTTAAAACCTTATCTACTGCCCCGACTACGGGAGGAAAAATCTCTAACCGCCCCGTATAAAAAAGTCCCAGAGAAGCTTCGGATAATACGTCTACGTCTTTTTCAAAGGGTACCAGATTCAAAACCTTTTGAGTCTCAAGATCACTCTTGATGGGTAATTGGACTATGAGTCCGTCATCGGGTAGACGAGTGATTTGCTCTTTTAAATCCTTTAAAGTCACGGTTTCCGGAAATCTATAATGACTAAAGCCGATCCCTATTTTTCCGGCTGACTTTTTCTTTTGTCTGATAAACGCCTCGGAAACCTTGTCTTCTCCGATTTGTATTACCCCCAAAGAAAGGTTTCTCCGGGTTGTTTTTTTCAACCGCTCAAGTTCATCTTCCGCTAATTTTTTACAATTAAAAATCATCGTATTTGTCACTTTTTTCTTTTTTTGATCTCTTTTTTCGTCTCTTTAAAAAATCTCTTTGCACTTCCATAATCAACTTTTTAGTCTCATAAGGGTCCGGAATTTGTTTAAAAAGGAACTCCCTGAACTTACCCGCCGTTTGTATCTGCAAATTGCCGTAATTCAAATAAGTAGCCAAAACTCCCCCCACGTCCACGCTCACGTCTTGAATACGATTATGGTATATGCTCGATATGTAGCGACTAAAAAGACCGTTAAGTTCCGTATGTATGGTTCGTTGATCAGTTATTATCCAGGCATCCAAATAATATCCGGCGGTGAGAAAAAAAGCGATCTGCCACAAAACAAAAAGGAAGGCAAAGGATAAAAAGAAGATTAAAAAAAGAGGATTAAGGCTGCCTACATATTCTTCAAAAACAGAAAACCATTCCGGAACTTCAAAATAAAAAGGAAAAACGATCATAAAGATAATTAAAGCCAAAGCCAAGCCGATTAAAGGTAAAAGCTCTAACTTAAGAATAATGATATGTCTTCTTTTGATCGTTTTGACTTCTTCTTTTTTATTTAATTCAAGCATCTCAAATTAAGGTCAGTATTAAAAAGACGAAGGCAAGAAGTAAAATAACCGCTCCCCCGGTTTGAAAAATATTAAATATTTTTTTATTAGCATTGGAAAAATTACCGGGCAAGGATATTCGAGTAAGGTGAGAATCCAGTGTAAAACGCATCACCAGATAAACGGTAACCAAGGGTAAAAATAAGATGACGGCGATAATTAATCTCATTTATTTTTTATTTTTACCAAACTTTTAAAAATTATAGGGCAAAGGAAACTCCTTAGCCAGCTTTTTAATCCTTTCCTCGAGACTTTTTATTTTTTCCTTATCTTTTTTCCCGACCTCAATCGCCTCCTCGATTACCCGGGCTATCTCTTTCATCTCTTTTTTACCCATTCCTCTGGTCGTTATCGCCGGCGTCCCCAACCTTACCCCCGAGGGATCGGCCGGAAGAGCAGGGTCATCGGGGATCATATTTTTATTCACGGTAATTCCCGCCTCTTCGAGCAAGCTCTCCGCTTTTTTACCTCCGACATCCTTACTTCTGAGGTCGACAAGACAAAGATGATTATCGGTTCCACCGGTAACCAGCTTAAAACCTCTTTTTTTCAGCTCCTTTGCCAAAGCTTTGTTGTTTTCGACTATTTTTCCACCGTAGTCTCTAAAATCATCTCCGAGTGCTTCTTTAAAACAAACCGCCTTGGCCGCTATCTGATGCATATGCGGCCCACCTTGCAGACCGGGAAAAACCGCCTTATTTATCTTTTTTCCCAGCCGGGAATCATTTTCAAGCCCTTTTTCGGTGACCATTACCATTCCTCCCCTGGGACCACGCAAAGTCTTGTGGGTCGTCGTAGTTATTATATCCACATAGGGAGCAGGATCACTGTGAACTCCGGATACGATAAGTCCGGCGATATGAGCTATGTCGGCAGCTAAAAACGCTCCCACTTTTTTTGCTATCTTTTCGAATCCTTTCCAGTCGAACTCCCGTGGATAGGCGGACCCTCCAACCCAGATTAGTTTCGGCTTTTCCCTTTCGGCAATCTTTTCCACTTCTTCCAAATCAATCAGTTGAGTCTTTTTATCCACTCCGTAAAATACCGAGTCGTAATAAGTTCCGGAAAAACTGACCGGCCAGCCGTGGGTGAGATGGCCTCCCGCCTTCAAATTCATTCCCAGCACTTTTCCTCCCTTTTCCAGACAGGCGAAATAGACCGCCATATTGGCCGGAGAGCCCGAATACGGCTGAACGTTTGCGAAAGGAACTCCGAAAAGATCTTTCGCTCTTTCTATTGCCAAGTTTTCAATTTCATCAATATATTTATTCCCGCCGTAATATCTCTTACCCGGATATCCTTCGGCATACTTATCGGTCAAAATGGTAGCCATTGCCTCTAAAACGGCCGGAGAAGTATGATTTTCGGAAGGAATCATCTCCAAAGTCATTTTTCTCCTTTTTCTTTCCTTTTCAATTATTTCCGTGATTTCGGCGTCTTCTTTTTTTAAGTTATCTATTTTCATAATTTTCAATAGCCAATTTAACCGCTCCGAAAACCGGTTCTTTTTCGGGTTTTTTTATTTTCGCCTTCTTAGTGAAATCCCCGACCTTTTCTGAAAACTTATCGCTTAAAAACCGGGAATTGAACATTCCGCCGATTAGAATCAACGGAAACTCTTTTTCAAAATCCAGTTTTTTAACTACTGTTTTTACCGAAAAGGCGAGCTCCTTGGCCGCCTCGCTCAAGATTCGACGAGCCGGCTCGTCCCCTTTTCTTTCCGCATAATCGGCAATAACGGAAAGACGAGGAATTCTTTCCATCGGATTTTCATATATTTTTTTATTAAATCCGTCACCGTTCGTAACATTCCACTCCTCAAAAACCATTTGGGTCATCAGGGTCTTTTCTCCTCTTTCGTCCAGCTGTCTGGTTATTTTTCTATAAACTTCCAGGCCGGTCCAAAAGGCGGACCCCTCATCGGCAAGGTATCCCCAACCGCTCGTTTTAACGTCCGCTCCGTTTTTAAATCCGCGAATCACACCTCCGGTTCCGGCAATGACTATTATTCCCTTGGAAGAATCGGTTCCGGACCGGAAGGCGACCAGCTGGTCACTTCCGACCTCCACCATGCCCGGAATTTTCTTTGACAACCTTTCTTCCAATTCTTGCTTTTTATCTTTATATTCTTCGGCGAAAGCGGGAAACCCGATAAAAGTGGAGACGAGTTTGCCGTTTTCTACCGGTAAAACATTTTCGACTCCCGCTAAAACGTTTTTGCAAGACTTATCGATTCCCGTATTTCTAAGGCTGGCCGGGCCGGCTTTTTTCTTTTTCAAAATATTACCTTCCGAATCGGCCAAAATCAATTCGGTCTTGGTTCCCCCTCCGTCAATTCCCAAAACTAATTTTTTCATTTTTTATAAATCTCTCCTTTTTTTACGTTTTTTCTAACCATAACATTAGGATAAATCGTAGCTCCGGTACCAACCATTACTCCGGGCATCAGAGAAGTATTTACTCCCACCTTGACCTCGTCTCCCAAAACGACACCCAATTTTTTTCTTCCGGTTCCGATTATTTCACCCTTGACCTCGGTTTTAATTTCATTTTCGTTAAAATTAAAATTGGCGGCTACCGTTCCCGCTCCCAAATTACACCTCTCACCCAAAACGGAATCTCCGAGATAACTCAGATGAGGAACTTTCGAACCCTTTCCCACTATGGTGTTTTTAACTTCCGCCGCGTGTCCCACTTTGGCTTCGTCTTCAATGGAGCTGTAGGGGCGGATATAAGCGTTGGGTCCTATCAGACAATTTTTTCCTATATAAGCCGGCCCTTCGATTTTCGTTCCCGCCTTTATGACGCTACCTTCACCGACAATCACTTTCCCTTTCAAGACAACGTTTTCTTCCAGCTCGCCTTCCACTTTCTTTTCATATCTCTTAAAGATATGTTCAGTCAATTCGAGCAAGTTCCAAGGATAGCTTGCCGGATCCCAGCTTTCGGCAACGTGGCAGTTTATCTCGTTTTTATCAAGATAATTTTTAATATAATCGGTAATCTCATACTCGCCCCTTTCCGATTTTTCAATATCAATCTTAAAAAAGTCCTTATTCAAGTAGTATGCCCCTATATTCACCAGGTTGCTGACGTTTTCTGCCGGCTTTTCCGCCAAGTTCGTAATTTTTTCGCTTTCACGAACCATTTGTCCGAAACCGGACGGATCATTTACCTTTTTAACCATTACGGTCGGATTTTTTTTCAGGCATTTACTTAAATCCTTTTTTTCGTAGAGATCGTCACCGTTTAAAATTAAAAAATCGTCATCCAAAAAAGGCAGAGCCGCTTTGGCCGCATCTCCCGTTCCCAGCTGCTCTTTTTGGACGACGTAGCTGATATTTATTCCGTTATACTCATATCCGATCTCTTCTCTTATAATGTCTCCTTTGTATCCTATCACCAAAATTACTTCCTCAATAAGTCCGACAAGTTGGTCCAGATTATGTTCAATTAACGACTTCCCCGCCACCCGCAAGGCGGGCTTGGGTCGAGTATCGGTTAGAGGCCTCATCCTGGTTCCCCATCCGGCGGCTAAGATAACTGCTTTGGTCATATTTTTAAAATTACATCGGTTAACTTTTTCGGATCGTGAACTATTTTTCCCTCCTTTTTTAAGACGTCTCTTCCTATGAATTTGTCT
>Ga0207421_10005658_pt1 | contig 13929 bp, 11 predicted proteins | sample SodLakKL_010_SED_4_FD_187542 | JGI IMG/M metagenome (GOLD analysis project Ga0207421, IMG submission 187542) | Alkaline sediment microbial communities from Lake Tanatar, Kulunda Steppe, Russia - 8KL_010_SED (SPAdes) (version 2) | ecosystem: Environmental > Aquatic > Non-marine Saline and...
ACGAGGTGTCACTGCTCCGTGCGTCTGCGCAGTCCGCGCATGTCCGGATCACGGTCGATGGACAGCTGCAGGTGGAAGACCTGTACGGCGACGGGGTGATGGTCGCGACCTCTGCCGGCAGTACGGCCTACAACCGGTCAGCGGGTGGGCCGATCATCCCGCTGACCGCGCCGCTGCTCGCGCTGACACCGCTGGCGGTCTTCGCGCCACGCGGATGGAAGGGGGCGTTGCTCGATGCCGATACGACGGTGCACGTCGAGGTGCTCGATCCCGCCAAGCGTCCGGTGTATGCCGCGGCGGACCATCACGAGGTCGGTCGTGTCCGCGCGGTCTCCATCAGTCAGGTGCGGGACGCCGACCTGACGCTGCTGTTCGATCCCCACCACACGCTCGAGGGGCGGATCCTGCGCGAGCAGTTCCGCTGAAGCTGGTGCGTCAGGTCTTGGAGCCTGTGCGTCAGGTCCATGGGTGGAACGGCGGCATGTCGCTCGACACGCGTGCGGTGAACTCCGGAGCGCGCTTCTCGCGGAAGGCCTGCACACCTTCCTTGCCGTCGCCCTTGCTGGTGTAGAACATGGCGAGCGATTCGACGAGGTGGGCGTCCCGCGGGTGCGGAGCGGCGCTGTTGGACCACATCATCTGCCTGGCCAGGGCGGTGGCGACCGGTGAGCGTCCGTCGGTGAACGCATGGGCGAGTTCGCGTGCGGTGTCGAGCAACGAGTCCGCGGGGACCACCTGCGACACCAGACCACCGTCGGCGGCCTCCTGGGCGCTCATGGGCTCGGCTCGGTAGATCCACTGGAGGGCCTGGCTGATGCCGACCAGTCGCGGGAGGAACCAGGTGCTGCAGGCCTCCGGCACGATGCCCAGGCGGCCGAACACGAACCCGATCCGGGCGGTGTCCGCGGCGATGCGCACGTCCATCGGCAACGTCATGGTCGCGCCGATGCCGACAGCGGGCCCGTTGATCGCACCGATGACCGGCTTGGTGCAGCGGTAGATCGCCAGTGCGACCCGACCGCCGGTGTCGCGCACACCGTCTTCGATGCGCGGGTCATCGAGGTTCGTGGACAGGTCCTCGAGCGACGGTTCCAGGGATTCGTCGAGGCCGAACACGTTGCCTTCGATGGAGAGATCCATCCCGGCGCAGAAGGCGCGTCCGTTGCCCGTGACGATGATCGCGGCCACCTCGTCGTCCAGGCTCGCCTGATCGAACGCCCGGATGAGTTCATGGGCCATCTGCACGGTGAAGGCGTTCAGGTTCTCGGGTCGGTTCAGGCGTAGTTCGAGGATCCCGTCGGTGACGTCGTACTCGAGGGTCTCGTAGGTCATGGCGGGTCCTCAGTGTCGGGGGAGGCATGGGGCGCGTTGCGGGAGGGGCGCGTGCCGACGGGTGTCAGCGCGCGGATCGGCCTGTCAGGGCATGGCATGGGTCCACCGGCCCGCGAGCAGGGTTCCGAGCACGGTGAGGCCCGCGAGTTCGGTCGCGGGCGTCTGGAGCGGATCGCCATCGACCACGACGAGGTCGGCGGCGTCGCCCACGCGCACCCTGCTGCGGCCGCGGGACGACGCGGCGAGCGCCTCATCGATGCCGATGCGCTGCTCGGGATGCCAAGCGTCGTGCCGTCCATCGGTGCGGGCTGCCGCGGCGGCGATACCGGCCCAGGGATCCAACGGTGCCACCGGTGCGTCCGAGCCGAGCTCGAGCGTCGCGCCGGCGTCGAGTAGGTCGCGATAGGGGAACGCGCGGTGGGTTCGGCCGACCCAGTGCCGGTCGGCGACCGCGCGGTCACCCACGACGTGAGCAGGCTGGACGCCGGCGACCACACCGAGTGCGGCGAAGCGCGAGGCGTCGCCGGGACCGAGCAGTTGTGCGTGTTCGATCCGTCCCGGATGTCCGAGCCGTTCGAACGCGTCCAGGGCGATCTCGTTCGCGCGGTCGCCGATGGCGTGAACGGCGGCATGGAGACCTCCGGCTGCGGCTCGGCGCAACAACCCGAGGAGTTCGTCGGGCGGTGTCTCGAGTCGGCCGTGGGCCCGGTCGGTTCCGATCAGCTCCGGATAGGGATCGTGGCAGAGGGCCGTCCGCGAGTTCAGCGAGCCGTCGACGAACAGCTTCAGCGGTCCGACCTCGACGAGGCCGCCGGTGCCGGCGACGATCGTGCCGCTCGGCATGCCACGGGCGATGGCGGCCTCGAGGTGTTCGCGGTAGACCGTGCAGACCACGCGCACGTCGGATGGGCGTTGCCGGGTCCGTCGCTGCCAGTCCAGGAGCGGGTCGCCCATCTCGAAGTCGATGATGCCGGTCACGCCCTTGGCGGCGGCCGCGGCGGTCGCTTCTGCGACCCAGCGATCGAGGTCGACCAGCTGGTGTTCCTGCAGCAGGCCCATGGCGCGGTAGCACTCGGCCTCCATCAGCACTCCCGTGGGATGCTCCGGTGAGCCGATCCGGGCGAGGGCGGCGGGACTGAGCCACACGGTGTGCAGGTCGTTGCTCTGGAGCACGACCACGCGGTCGGGTGCCGCGGCCTGGAGCAGGTCCTTGTGGAGCGGATCGGGCCAGAGCCCGTCGCGGTACCCGTAGCCGACGACGGCTTCACCGGGCGGGCGTGTCCGTGCCGCCGTCGCGACCGTATCCGCGGCGGAGCGCGCCGAGGTGGCGCCGGCGAGGTCGAGCCGTTTGCGGGCCACCGCCCACTGCTCGATGTGGACATGGGCATCCCACAGCCCCGGCAGCAACGTCGCCCCGGCGAGGTCGACGTGTTCGATCCCCGGCCTCGAGGGTGACGCGTCCTCCTCGCCGATCGCGGTGATGGTGCCGTCGACGATTCCGACCGTGCCGGGTTCGGCCCGACCGGCGAGACGCGCGTGGTCGAGTACGAGCGTCCGATGGGACGCCGGCGGTCGTTGGTCGCTCACGTCGGCTCGCCATCCACCGCGTCATCCTCGGCGCCATCGAGCAGCACCGGAGCATGCGGAACCACCGGAAGCCCGTCGACGGCGCTCGCTACCACGGCCCAGGGGTGCTGCTGCACCAGGGGAGCGATGTCGTCACGGTCTTCGATGGCGAATTCCGGTGACCTCAACATGCGTGGAGCCTACTGCCGGCGCCACGCGGGCTGGCCCTCGCGAACCCGGTGGGTCAACAGGAGCGAGCAGCGGGTGTCGGCCGCCTGCGGGGGCGCGTCACCCCTCGTCGGGATCGAGGTCGTCGGCTCGTCGCCCCCCTCGCAGCGGTCACCCGACCACGTGACGGGCGGGTGGCGGCGGTGGGATGGTCGACGACCCTCACCACCCCTGTGCCGCGAGTAGGTCCTCGAGCTGCGGCAGCTGTCGGTCCCCGAAGTGGCGCACCTGCAACAGGCGGTGGTGGAGCTCCAGGATCGGTCGTCGTTCGGCGTAGCCATCGCGGAACGGGAGGATCTCGGTGTAGGCACCCCAGAACGCCGGCGGGAACGGGGCTCGCACCGACATCTGCATGTAGGCGAGATCGAGTTCCCGGTCGGCGAAACTGACCTCCGGATCGATGATCCAGCGACCTGCGACCACGTTGCCCCGCCACAGATCGCCATGGGTCAACGATGCCGTCGGCCGGTCGGGGAGGCTCTCGAGAAGGGGGTCCTCGCACGCCCGTTCGATGCGTCGCCGGAGTTCGACCGGCACGGCGGGGTCGTCGAGGTGGGTGCGCACACGGTGCTCGACGAAGAACGTCGGCCAGTGCTCGCTCCACGGGTTCGGTTGGGGGAACCGGCCCGCGTGGTTGTCACGGTGCCAGCCGTAGCGATCGTGGGTGAGTTGGTGCATCGCGGCCACCGCGCGACCCAGCGCGGCCCACTGGGTGTCGCCCGGGGGAGGCCGTCCGGCACCCACGCGTTCGAGTACCAAGGTCGCCCCGGCCGCCCCGAGCACGGAGGGGACCGGCACCCCGGCCCCGTCGAGTGCCTGCAACCCGTCCGCTTCGGCCGCCGCCGGATACGGGGTCTGTTTGACGATCACCTCGCGACCGTCGCCGAGCCGGGCGATGGAGGTGCTGCCCACCCAGCCTCCTGCGAGATGACGCAGCTGCTGTGGCCGGGGCAGCCCGGACGGCCAAGCTGCCGATGCCGGGAACTGCGCCGAGTTCGAGGAGGGGTCCGTGTCGGTCACGCTGCGGAGCCTACTCCCACGACCTCGCACGGATGGCCCGACGAGGCCGGCTCACGCGTGATCGAGGCGTGAGCGAACATCACACCGGCGAGGCCGACGCCGGGCGGGGGGTGCTCCTGGGTCGCGGCGATCGGATGGTGCCGACGGCGACGATGTTGGCAACGACCACGACGACGATCCCGATGGCTTCGTGCGGAGCCGGGACCTGCTGGAGGATGAGCACGCCGGCGAGCGCGGCCAGGACGGGGTTGACGCTCATGAAGATCCCGAAGAACCGGGCTGGAACCGAGCGCAGGGCGGTGAGGTCGAACGCGAACGGCACCACCGAGCTGAGTACCCCTGCGGCCATCGCGTAGAGGAGGGGGCCGGGAGCGATCCGTCCGGAAAGTGCCAGCGTGACCACGATCGGCAGGTACAGCAACGCGGAGACACCGGCGGCGGTCGCGGTGCCCTGCAGGCCGGGCAGCCGTTGTCCGACGAGGCGGTTGAGCAGGATGTAGGAGGCCCAGCAGGCTGCGGCGAGCAGTGCCAGCCCGACGCCCAGCACATCGGTGGTGCCGTCCGGCAGCACCAGGACGTAGACGCCGACCCCTGCGCCGAGGGCGCAGGCCAGGTCGAGGCGTCGCCTCGTGCCGGCCAGGGCGACCGCCAGGGGGCCGAGGAACTCGAGTGTCACCGCGAGCCCCAGACCGATGCGGTCGATGGCGGTGTAGAGACTGAGGTTCATGATCGCGAACGCCGCCGCCAGCAGCAGAACCGGCCACCACTGCGCCCAGGTGAACCGCCGCATCGGCGGCCGAACCGCCGGCAGGAGCACCAGAGCCGCGAGCAGTTGTCGGACCGCGACCACACCCGCCGGTCCGATGCTCGAGAACGCCAGCGCGCCGATGCCGGCCCCGGTCTGGCTGCTGGTCCCACTGAACAGCATCATCGCGACCCCGCGGGCCACACCCGCCTCGGGCGCTGTCGCGACAGGACGGGCGGGGGTGGGAGCCTGAGTCGTGGTCACGGGCGGCGATCCTGGGTCGATGTCACGAGGAGCAGTGTCGGCCGCCACCGGCGAGGCGGAAAATGCTCCATCCGTCACATCGATACGCTTCGCGTATGGATCTGGACACACGGCATCTCCGGGCGCTGGTCGCGGTCGTGGACGAGGGCACGTTCACCGACGCCGCCATCGCGCTGGGCACCTCGCAGGCGTCGGTGTCGCGATCCGTCCAACGGTTGGAGGCCACGGTCGGTCACCGGCTGCTCTCGCGCTCCAGCCGCCATGTGGAGACCACGGCCGCGGGCGAGCGGGTGGTGGTGCACGCACGCCGGATCCTGGCCGCGGTGGTCCAGTTGGAGGCCGCTACCGCCGGTCGGAGCGAGGATCTCCTGGTCGGGTACGCCTGGGCGGTGTTGGGTGAGCACACCGTCGCGGTGCAACGCGCCTGGGACGAGCACCAACCGGGACAGCTCGTGTTCGTGCAGAGCAACACGCCCACGGCCGGCCTGTTGGAGGGCCGGTGCGAGGTCTCGGTCGTCCGATCGCCGATCGCCGATCCCCGGCTGGCGAGCGCGCACCTCGGTGACGAACGTCGTTACGCCGTGGTGGCCACCGACCATCCACTGGCGGACCGGACGGGCGTGCGGCTCGCGGACTTCGTGGGCCACACGATGGCCATCGATGCCGAGACGGCGACCACCACCGAGGAGCTCTGGGACCCGGGCGCCCGGCCGGCCGGGTTCCGCACGACCCACGGCGTCGACGAGTGGTTGACGCTGATCGCCTCGGGTCACGCGATCGGCATCTCCTCCGAGGCCACCCGAGCCCAGCATCCCCGTCCCGGCATCGCCTACCGGCTGCTGGAGAACACCCCTCCCATCTCCGTGTGGCTGGCATGGTGGCACGACGATCCTCCACCGTCACTCGGGGTGTTCATCGACATCGGCCGGAGGGCCTACGGCACGCTCACCGCTGCAGCCGGTAGCGGGTCGCCGGGCCACGGCCGGTGACCACGATCCGGCCGTCGGTCCGGAGTCGTTTCAGACCGGAACGGACGTCCTCGATCGGCCACCCGAGGTCGTCGGCCAGCTGCCGGGCGGAGCTGGCGCCGAGCCGGCGGAGCGCGCCCGTGAGCGGGTCCGCATCGCCGTCCAGCAGCTCCCAGGCGACCGCCGCCGCGTCGGTGACGGCGGCCTGGAGGGCGTCGGTCGCGCCGGCGAGTCCGGGCGGCGGTCCCAACCGGCGCAGGGTGGCACCGGGGTCCTCGGGCGGGTGCGGTCGGACGCGCACCTCGGCCCTGTCGCCGGGCGAGACGAACAGCTCGCGCGCGACCAGCGCGTCGATCCGCAGCGGACCCTCCGGCCCTGCCTCGCCCAACTCGGGCGTCGTCGTACCGGCCCGGTGGGCCCGGAGTCCGGCGAGCAGGCTCGGCCGGTCGCGTCCGCGGAGGGTCGGCAACAGGAACGGGTCGGCGTCGAAGCTCTGCGCCAGGACGTAGTGGACGGCGGCGACGTGTTTGCACGGGTTGGCGGCGTCGGGGCACGAGCAGCGGGTCGTGAGTTCCCGTGCGGTCGGGAACAGCGACACGCCGCACTCGGCCAGGACGTCGTCGATGTCCTCGGGCATGCGTCCCTCGAGCAGGGTCGCGGCGTGACGGAGCCGGCCAGCCAACGCCGTGGTCACGGCCTGCCAGGTCGCGTCGTCGAAGGCCGGCAGCTGGAGGGTGACCCGGTAGGGCCGGGCGCGGCTGCCCCAGACCCTGGCGGTGACCTGGCCGGAGGCGATGGTCAGGTCCTCGACCGCGCCCTTGCGGGCGTAGGTGCGCCCGCGCGGTAGCCGGTTGGCGTACACCGCACCGAGCGATTCGAGCGCGGCGATCCACCGTTGGCCCCACCAGGTGAGCCCGAACCGGGTCGGCCTGCTCACGAGGCCACCTCGACGTCCTCGGCCGTCTCGTCGAACACGTCCTCGGTCCCGGTGGCGCGCAGCGTGACCAGTTCGCGCAGGGCATCGTCGTCGAGCTCGGTCAGCCAGGCCTCGCCCTCGCCGAGCACCGCGCCGGCGAGCGCACGCTTGTCGTCGATCATCCGCGCGATGCGTTCCTCGAGGGTGCCGGCGGTCACGAGCTTGTGGACGAGCACGGCGCGGTGCTGGCCGATCCGGTAGGCGCGGTCGGTGGCCTGGTCCTCGACGGCCGGGTTCCACCAGCGGTCGAAGTGCAGCACGTGGGTCGCACGGGTCAGGTTCAGGCCGGTCCCGCCGGCCTTCAGCGACACCATCAGCAGCGGCGGGGCCGTCTCGTCGTGCTGGAAGGCCTCGACCATGGCCTCGCGCCCGGTGCGCGGGACCCCGCCGTGCAGGAAGGGCACGCTCGGCACGCCGAGCGTGGCGGTGAGGTGGGACGCGAGCAGCGTGCCCATCGTGCGGTACTGGGTGAAGATCAGGGCGCGGTCGCCGGCGTCGACCACCTCGGCGAGCAGCTCGACGGTGCGGGCGAGCTTCCCCGAGCGCCCCGGTAACGGGCCCCGCTCGCCGAGGTACTGGGCCGGGTGGTTGCAGATCTGCTTGAGCTCGGTCAGCAGCTTGAGGATCCGGCCGCGCCGTTCGATGCCCTCGCCCAGGTCGTCGGCGAACGCCTCGTCGACGGCGGCCTGGTAGAGCGTCGCCTGCTCACGGGTCAGCCGGCAGGTCACGGTCAGCTCGGTCTTGTCGGGCAGCTCCGGGGCGATCGCCGGGTCGGCCTTGGTGCGGCGCAGTACGAACGGGCCCGTCAGCAGGCGCAGTCGCCGGGTCGCGGTCGGGTCCTGCCAGCGTTCGATCGGGGCCGCGTACTCGCGGCGGAACCCGGTGAACGGACCCAGCAGCCCCGGCGTGGTCAGGTCGAGGATCGACCACAGCTCGGCGAGCCGGTTCTCCACCGGCGTGCCGGTCAACGCGATCCGGACGGTCGCGTCCAACCGGCGTGCGGCCTTGGCGGCCTGGGTGAGGTGGTTCTTGACCTGCTGGGCCTCGTCGAGCACGACCACGTCCCACCCGACCTCGGCGAGCAACGCCGCGTCCAGGCGGAGCAGTCCGTAGGTGGTCAGCACGACCGCGCCGGGCGGGAACCCCTCGACGTCCTCCGGCCGCTCCGGACCGTGGTGGCGGACCACCTCGAGGCCCGGGGCGAACCGCCGGATCTCGCGTTCCCAGTTGCCGACCACCGACACCGGGCACACCACCAGGTGGGGCCGGTCGCCGGGTCGGTCGGCCAGCAACGCGATCGACTGGAGGGTCTTGCCGAGCCCCATGTCGTCGGCCAGCACCCCGCCGAGCCCGAACTCCGCCAGCGTCTGCAGCCACCCCACGCCGCGCAACTGGTAGGGGCGGAGCTGCGCATCCACGCCTCCGAGCCGAGGTGTCAGGTCCGTGCCGTCGCGCAGCCGCGCCACCAGGTCCGCCAGCGCGCCGTCCGCGATCACCTCGACGTCGCCGACCCCGTCGACGCTGCGCTCGCCGGTCAGCGCCGCGGCCAGCAGGTCGGCGCCCTCGGCAGCGTGTTCCGTGCCGACCAGCGCGGCCAGGGTGGCGGCCTCGTCGGGATCGACCCGCACCCACCGGCCACGCCAGCGCACCAGTGGCTGTTTGAGCGCCACGATCCGGGCGAACTCCTCCGGATCGACTCTCTCGTCGCCGAGCGCCGCCTCCCAGGTGAACGACGCCAGGCTGTCGCCGCTGAACCCGCCCGAACGCTCGTTGCCGGGGGAGGGGGTCGAGGAGCGTGCCCGCAGCCGGGCGCGCAGCTTGCGTTGCCCGCCGGCGGTCAGCTCGGCGGGGAGCAGCACGCCGATCCCGGCCGCCGACAGCGTGGCCGCGTCGGTGAGCAGCGCACCGGCGTCCCGTGGGTGGAGCTCGAGACCGTGTGGGGCCGACTCCTCGAGGCTGCTGGTCAGCGCCGGGAACAGCCGTGCGGCCTCCGCCAGCCCGCGGACCAGCGTCTCCTGGGCGTCGGCGAGCTGACGGTCTCCCAGCGCGAGCCGTCCCCCGGCGTGGGCCCACACCTCGGAGGCCGGGAGCAGCAGGCTCGGGTCGTCCGCTGCCTGTAGTAGGTAGTCCAGCCGCCAGCTCGCGCCCCCGGTGGCGGCGTCGGCCGCTGCGTGGTCGGCGGTGTCGCCCGGGACCGGTGCGCCATCGCCGTCCAACGCGCCGACATCGGCGGGGAGTTCGAGCCGGAGGCAGAGCCGGGCCGTCCCGCCGTCCGCCCCACCGAGCACCGGTGCCGCCCACTCGGTCAGGTCCCCCGCCAAGGTCTCCCGACCGGGGGGCAGTGCGAACACGGGGTCGGTGGATCGCAGGGCCTCGACCCAGGTGGCCGGGAGCCGGGCGGTCCGGGCAGCGCGGCGTGCGCCCCCCTCGGCGGCGGCTCGCGCGCAGGCATCGGCGACCGCGTCGAGGTAGGCGTGCACGAGGTCGAGCGCATGCCACACCGCCGCGTCGTCCTCGTCGGTGACCAGCGCGTGACCGGCCGGAGGCATCGCCGCGGCGATCTGCTCGACCCGGCGGTCCCCGCCGGTGGCGCACCGCCAGCCCGCCACGGCCCGCTCGCCCGCGATCCGTAGCTGTGGGACGATCCGTCCGGCAGCGACGAACTCGGCGGCCAACTTCGCGACGAGGCTCCACACCAGCACGCTCTCGGAGGGGCGACGCCACGCCGGCCAGTCGTCACCGGGGGGCAGGGCGATCAACGCCGCAGTGGCGGGGAGCACGGGGACGACCCGCGCCGGAACCTCGACGGTCACCACCCGTTTGTGCGCGCGGGCCGTTCGCGGGAGCACGGTCGACAGCTTGGCGGGGTCGCCGGGCGCGAATCCCAGGTCGGCGACGGCGGCGTCGAGCGCGGCATCCGCGACGCCCCAGAAGGCGAGATGCCCGGCCGAGGCGACCGGCTGGCCCGGCCAGAACATCGCCTGCAGCCGACCGGGCAGGCGGTCGTCGGTCGTGGTCGTGTGCGTGGTCTCGGGCTCAGGCATGTCGGCGACGATAGCGACGGCGCGGGCGACGATGGGCAGGCCACGGCTCATGCCCGCAGCGGCTGGCGAACTCGGCCGCGGGGGCACGGGTACCGTGGCGCGTCACCGACGCGTGGGTGAGGGCTCATGGTCCGGGGTGAGGGCTGATGGTCGTTCGACGGTTCCCTGGGCCGCGTCGTGAGCGGGGTGAGGATCCCGACTACCGCTTCTCGCTGGCGAACGAGCGCACGTTCCTGGCGTGGATCAGGACGGCGTTGGCGCTGGTGGCCGGGGGCCTGGCGGCGACGCAGCTGCTGCCGGAGCTGCGGGTCGCGTTCGGGCGTGAGGCGATCAGTCTCGGATTGGTGGGCATCGGCACGCTGTTGGCGGGTGCGGCGTTCCGCCGCTGGGTGAGCAACGAGGAGGCGATGCGCGAGCGCCGGCCGATCCCGGCGTCGCGGCTGCCGGCGCTGTTGGCGTTGGGGGTGGTCGTGATGTCGATCGGGGCGCTCGCGTTGTTGTTGACCGATGATCTGCTGCGGTGAGCGATCCGCTCGCGGGTGACGAGGACGGGCCGGGGCCGGACCGGGTGTTCGACCAGGGGCTGCAGCACGAGCGGACCGCGCTGGCGTGGGACCGGACCGGCCTGTCGCTGTTGGTGGTCGGGGTGTTGTTGCTACGTGGCGGTGGCCCGCCGTACGGCGATGTGGTGCACCTGCCGGGCTACGTGGGGTTGAGTGTGGGAGCGATCCTGTTGTGGGCGGGAGGGCGGCGCTACCGGCGGCGCGAGGTCGGGTTGCGCCAGGGGGCGTCGATGGTGCAACCGGGCCTGGTCGTGCTCGCCACCGTCGCGGCGCTGACGATGGGCATCGCCTCGCTGTTCGTCATCCTGGCGCGGTGACCGGCGGCGTGACCGGCGGCGTGGCTGGACGGCACGAGACTCGGCCGAACGCTGTCCACAGGACGGGTCGGACCCGGGTCGACGCCCGGTCCTGATGTGCGAGGCTCCGCCCATGGGAACCAACAACAAGCAGCGGCGGGCCGCCAGGAAGAAGCGGCGAAACCAGCGCTCCAAGCGCGTCGGCGGCCTGCCGGGTGCGCCGCCGGGAGGGCCTCAGCGGTCGACGGCCAGCGCCTCCGAACCGGCTCGGTCGGGCGATGCCTCCGGCGGCGATCGCCAGGACATCGATGGCGCACGCCACCGTTCGGCGCCCGCGCCGGAGGCGCTGCTCGCGGCCGCCCTATCGGTATGGCATGAGGATTCCTCGGCGTTCGAGCATCTCCTCGGCGCACTCGGCGGGCAGGCGGAGGCGTCGCTGCCGCTCGTCGAGCGGCAGCTGCAGATGGCCATCGGCAGGTCATGGCAACACGGGTGGACGCCGACCGACCTCGTACACGTCGTCGGAAAGCAGCTGACGCCCGACCTGACCGGGGAGCTGATCGACCAGGTGCTGGCGGATGGTCGGCAGCGACAGGCACGAGGCCAGTCGCTGCACCCGCGTTGGCTCGAGCAGCTCCGAGCCTGTGAGGACGACCGCCGGGCGGCCGCCCCCCCGCTCCCGGACGAAGGGTTCGGTCAACCCGCCCGGCATCTCCGCAGACTGGTCGAACTGCTCTGCCTGCTGGTGCGATTGCCTGCGGTGACCAGGACCGTGCCGGCGCCCGGAGAGCTCTGGCGCGAGGCGCCGTCGGGGACGCCGCACCTCGACACGCGCATGCTCACGAAGGTGCGGGCCTTGCTCGCGAAGGCGGAGTCGACCACGTTCGAGGACGAAGCCGATGCCCTCACCACCAAGGCGCAGGAGCTCATCACCCGGTACGCGATCGACGAGGCGCTCCTGCACACGGTCGACGACGTCGGGGAGCCGTCGGCACGGCGCCTGCTGGTCGACGACCCGTATGCCGACGCGAAGGTCAACCTGATCGCCGAGGTGGCCGATGCGAACCGGTGTCGGGTCGTGTACTCGAACCATCTCGGCTGGGTGACGGCGTTCGGCTACGACCACGACCTCGATGCACTCGAGCTCCTGACAGCCTCGCTGCTGACGCAGGCCACATCTGCCATGCTCCGGCAGGGACCCCAACGCGACGTGAACGGCCGGTCGCGGACCCGCTCGTTCCGTCGCGCGTTCCTGCTCGGCTTCGCCCAACGGATCGGCGAACGACTGCGGCAGGCGACCGACGCCCAGATGTCGGCGAGCGACGACCACGCCGGGCAGCTGGTACCGGTGATGGCGGCGCGTGACGATCGGGTGCAGGCCGCCGCGGACGAGGCCTTCCCCGACCTGTCGCGTCACACCGTTTCGGCCAGCAACGCCACCGGATGGTCGGCGGGGCAGGCCGCGGCCGAGCTGGCCGACCTCCGGCCCGGCCGCTCGCCCGTGGATCGGGGTGCTACTGGCGGCGCCTGAGGCCTCAGATGGCTCCCGCCTGGCGGTCGGCTCCGGCCACGCCCAACGCCGCTGTGGTCGAGTGTTCTGGTCGCATGGACTGGTTGCGTCACGGCCGAGCGAGCCCGCTGCGTGACCGGTCGGCCGTGGCCATCGTCGGGCGCGGTCGTGTCATGCTCGAGAACCTGGCAGACTCGTCGTCGTCCGGTCGTGGTGGGTCGTGAGACCGGCGCGTGGGGGGACCATCGCGAACGTGGTTGCGGTCGAGGTCCGGCGGATCGGCATGACGGTCACCGGGACGGTGCAGGGCGTGGGCTTCCGGCCACACGTCTACCGTCTGGCGACCGAGCTCGGGCTCACCGGTCGGGTCGGGAACGACACCGGCAGCGTGTTCATCGAGCTGCAGGGCTCCTCGGGCGCGCTCGGCGTGTTCCGACGCCGGCTGGTCGACGAGCTGCCACCGCTGGCGCACGTGGACACGGTCACGGTCGAGGATCTGCCCGTCGACGACGGTGCGACGGCCTCGACGGCCGGTTTCGGCATCGTCGGCAGCCGCCAGGTCGCGGGGCCGGTCACCACCGCGCCGCCGGACACCGCCGCCTGCCGCGACTGCCTGACCGAGCTGATGGACCCGGCCGACCGCCGTTACCGCTACCCGTTCATCACCTGCACCAACTGTGGGCCGCGTTTCACCATCATCACCGCGCTGCCCTACGACCGTCCCGCGACCACCATGGCCGGCTTCCCGCTGTGCGGTCCGTGCGAGGCCGAGTACCACGACCCGGGCGATCGCCGCTTCCATGCCCAACCGGTCGCATGCGAGGCGTGCGGCCCCCGGCTCCGGCTGCGATCCGCCGCCGATGCCGCCGCGGGGCGGCCGACGACCGGTCCGGTCGTGGACGAGGCAGCCGAGCCGGGAGGCGGCAGCGACGCGATCCTCGCGGCCGTCCAGTCGTTGCTGGCCGACCGTGCGATCGTGGCGATCAAGGGCATCGGCGGCTTCCACCTGTCCTGTCGCGCTGACGACGAATCCACGCTCGCGACCCTGCGCGAACGCAAACAGCGCCCGGGCAAGCCGTTCGCGGTCATGGCGCGCGACCTGACCACGGCCGGAACCCTGGCCCACATCAGCGAGACCGAGGCCGCCGTGCTGGCCTCGCCCGCGGCGCCGATCGTGTTGCTGCGCCGGCGGACCGACGCCCCGTTGGCGCCCTCCGTCGCTCCCGGCAACCCGTGGGTCGGGGTGATGCTGCCATCCTCCCCGCTGCACCACCTGCTGATGCACGACGTTCCCGGTTCCGGGGTCCCGGCCCCCGACGTACTCGTGATGACCAGCGGTAACCTCGCCGAGGAGCCACTGTGCATCGACGACGACGAAGCCCGGGAGCGGCTCGCCCGGATCGCGGACGCGTTCCTG
>Ga0207421_10005659_pt1 | contig 13926 bp, 10 predicted proteins | sample SodLakKL_010_SED_4_FD_187542 | JGI IMG/M metagenome (GOLD analysis project Ga0207421, IMG submission 187542) | Alkaline sediment microbial communities from Lake Tanatar, Kulunda Steppe, Russia - 8KL_010_SED (SPAdes) (version 2) | ecosystem: Environmental > Aquatic > Non-marine Saline and...
ACATCCCCCCCCTTCCAAGATAATTGAGAAAAGATATATCAGGTGGTTACTCCTCTTCTCCGTTTGAAAAATCAATATCCCAAAAATCGGCCGGTGCTTTTGCACCGATGATCCGGCAAAAGTCAGCCTCACGGGCAACCTGGACATCCATTGACATGGTCAGTTTGATTCCAAGTCCATGACTTTCGAACATGCCGCCACCGATCGTAGTGGTTTCGATCCGGATGTCTTCACGAATGCCAATGAATACCTTTGAAAAATCGCCCATGATCATGGAAGTTCGATCTTCGCCTACGCCACCACCCGATGGCATCTGCGTGGTGTGCATCCACTTAAGATCTTTAAGGATGTCGGGCTTATCAACCCAGCCATGAGTGCTGCTGTAAATGCTGGCCAAAAATGCCATATCCACCGGATGCATTACTAGGGCATTGGGCTGCGCGTTGTTGCCGGCAATTTGATTCCATCCCCTGATCAGGTGACCATAATGGGGGGCTAGGCCATCCAGGTCAATTTCATTTACCCCGGACTTGTGGAAAAGGCCGGTAGGCTGCAAACCGGTGCCATCGCCGTTATATACCAGGTCATCAACAAAGGTTGCGATCGCATTTGCCATCGCCATTTCAAGCATTTCGGCCACGTTGTTTCCATCGCGGGCCAACTCCCTGGAAATACGAACAATACACCCCACGGTTTTGGGCTCAAAAGTAATGGCATCCAGTCCCGGTCCCTGCCAGTTGAAGGCTTCACCTTCCGCTTTGAGTTCCACGGTGGGATCAGATGTGATTTTTGCCATGCCCATTTTGCCTTGCGACAGGCCAATGGTTTTGGCTCCCGCGCGGAAGGCTGTTGATTTTTTGCGCGCATAGTCGATCACATCGGCAAAAACGCCCCTGGGCACAAGCATGCCACCGGCTGATGCCGTGGTGAAAAAGCTCCTTTCTTCTTTCGCCTGGTTCCAGTCATCTGTAATGAAGGCCCGAAGGCCCCTGCCAAGAGAAAGATTTTTTTCCTGTTCGCTGGCGAAAATATCACGCGCCCGGTCCTCTTTTTCGATCACCGGTACCGTGTCACCTGTTTTCAGGTCATACCACCCCGATTTGCTTTGCTTTGGCTGTGCTTCACCCCTTTGCTGTTCGCCTTTTTGTGCTGCCAGGATCAGCCTTCTTTCTTTGTCGGCTTCCAGGTATTGCAAATGGTCATTGACCGCCCGCATGTTTTCCATAAGGCTGTCAAACTCTTTGCGCTCGGCCGTTGTCATGTTCCGGTCCGCGCTGTCCGCCTTTTGGCGAATGGCCTCCATTTGCTGATCAATTTCGGTCAGTTCCTGTTTGGCATCATGCACCGTGCGGATCTCTTTTAAATCTACTTTTTTTGTCATCGTTATGAATTGTTTTCAAATTGTTCTACAAATATGCCTTCCCGTTTTTCATCAAAAAATCCAGCAAGTTTCTAAGGTTTTTGCCTCCAATACTTGCCGCATTTGCTTTCATGGTTCCCAGGGAGGCTTTCCAGTTTTTATACCTGGTGGAAATGCCAGTGCGGCAGATCCTTAGTTCCTGTAGATCTTTAAGCGGTGCATCTTCGCCCAGGTCATCGGCAGCGATCATCTGCAGGGCCAAAATAAGCCGGTAGGTTACTGCTACTGATCCCGGATCCGGCTTAAACCAACCTTTTCTTAAACCATCTTTTTGGCTGTCCCGGTGAATGGAGTTTAGCTCCTTTTCGAAGTTATCTTCGCTGCAGTTGGCAATCACGAAAAGAAAATACCCGATGTCGCTAACCGGCAGGATCTCACCCGGCTTGCTGATCATCTGCAGTTCACCTTTTTCCCACATGGATAACGCCTGCTGCACCACCCCTGGCTTTGCGATTGGCGAAAGCGCTTTAATCAAGTTGTTTTTATATGTGTCTGTGTGTTTTGCCATTGCTGTTTGTTTTTTTAAAATGCCAGGAGGCCGCATATTTCAGCGACCCCCTGGCTGGCCGATTCACTTAAAAATCCTTACAAGATTTTCTTGTTTCGCTTCCTTCGCTGCCATGCAAGACGCTCTCAAGAATAACATCTTCATAATTTTAATTAAGTTTCAGGAACAAGTCCTGGAGTTCGACCGTGAACATAAACCTGAAATGTAAAACCTGGTATAAAGGTAAGGCGAAACAGAAGGCTACACAATGGACATTTGTCCACTAAATTTTATTTTGTCTGTATTGTGCCTTTTTAAACGAATCAAAGCAGGACCATTTCCGGGCTCCTGTAAGCTTTTTGTGGATTTCCTCTATAGCCTCATATGCGGCCTCCTGGCTGCAGTTGTTTTGGTGTCCATATATGCGTACCTGGCTGATGAAGTCGTGCCTTTCATGAAGTTTTCGGTTCCAGGTAAGGACCTGTTCAGCATCTTTTAAATCAATATCCATTTTTCCCAATTTTGCACGTGTGTAAATTTGGCTAAGGCAGCGATTGGCGCCGGGAGGTCATCAGGTAATGACCCACCCCTCCCCCTTTTTTAATTATTCGGGATCCTGCCGCGATACTTTTCAACTGCCAGCAGCCCATGAATGGATGTGCGAAGCATTGATTTGACGTGATTTAGCTCTTTGATATTCAAATCATCAAGGCTTTCAAACTCCTTTAAAATACGCTGATATGTTTCTCTCACGCGCCTTATTTCTAATGTTTTCATGTTGTCCATTTGTGCTTTTTTTAACGTTTTTTAACTGGTCTAGGTGAACTGCAATAAATCTTGTTTTTATTCTAGCTTTAGAATTAAAGAGGATCATTTTTTGGGGCTTTTTTATGGCTTATTATGGCCTTCCGGGTATTTTAATCCGTCGTAAACCCACTCTTTAAACTCATCACTAGGTCCTTGTGACATCATCATTTTTTTATAAAGCGCTCTCTTGAAATCATCACTAATATGGTTGCCTGACTTTCCTGCATTTTTTAGTTCTTTTTTTATTTCGTTAAATTTCGTTGTGATCAGAGTGAGTGACATGTTATTCCGCATCCAGTCGTTCTTGATCTTGTTGCATTTGTCAAAAAACACACGCAAACCTTCTAGAGTTTCTTTACTATCTGCATCAGGGTAGTGCTTTTTGTATAGGTTTAATAATTTTCCTGCTGCAGCACGTTCTTTACCTGGGTTCAATACTTCATAATCTCCATGTGATTCCACAAATTCATTGATTACTTTATCCAGGAAGTCTGAATTTTCATTTTCCCCCGCACCCCCTTTTTTTTCAATTTCATTTTCATTTATATTTTCATTTCCATTTCCATTTCCCATATGTTTTTCATATGAAGAAGATATGTTTTTCATATGTTTTATATTATCAGGTTGGGATTCTTCTTTCTTTGTCCTGTTTTTTCTGCGGCTTTCAGAATATTTTTTTCTTTTCTCGATGATTTCTTGCCAGGCTTCATTAAAATAACAATCATCTTTTTTAGTGAATTTCGACCAAATGTCCTCATCACGCGTTTCACATATCTTTAACATATCATTTTCGGTTAAAAATGATTTTAGGTGCTGCAGACATAGTAAACGGATATATTTCCCGACCTGCTCGTCATTCATCATAAAAGTGTCTGCCAAGAAATCGCTTGTGTAAAACAAAACTGCTGGATCTTTACTCATGACTTGATTTTTTTAAATAAAAAGCCCCCAGAGGGCCGCTGGTTCAAGTCTTAAACCACCTCTGAGGGCTACACACGTGTATGTAATGCCTTTTTTGTGTGACTTGACTAATGTAGCGGCATCACAATAATACGGCAAGTTTGTTATGTTTTAGTGGAACATTGTTCCATTTCTCACAGACCCAAATGTTAAAAAAACAAAACAAATGTTAAATGCGATACTATTGTGATACCACGCTGAAAGAAGGCCTTATAAATAGCTGAAAAACACAGGAATACAAGAAAGGTGTTTATCCCCGTCCGGACCGCATAGCCTCTCCACACGGAGGGGCTTTTTTGTTGGGGGTTACCCTGTTGGCCACGAATATTGACGGTTGTATTGCCACCGTAGTTGAACATATTGAATCATGGGTCCCGGACAAACGTGATAAACCGCAGTTTTTTAAAAGCTATTCCAGCAACCTGAGCATCTCTTCTTCTGAAAACATCCGGAAAGGGTCATCGCTGTCGATTAGATTGTTGGCCAGCCTTGACTTTCGTTGTTGTAAGGTCAGAATTTTTTCTTCCACGCTTCCAGTGGTAATGAACTTGTAGGCAATTACCGGGTTTTGCTGCCCGATACGATGCGCCCGGCTGATGGCCTGCTTTTCTACGGCAGGGTTCCACCAGGGATCAAGCAACAGTACATAATCGGCCTCCGTCAGATTCAGCCCCACACCACCAGCTTTCAATGATATCAGGAACAGCATATTTTCCGGATCCTTCCGGAAATCTGCAATCAGCTGCTGCCGTTCGGTTGCATTTTGCGCGCCGGTGAGGTAGGCATGTTTCCATCCCTGTGCTTCAAAATGCTTTTTGAAAAGTTGAAGGTGTTTTACAAACTGCGAAAAAATAAGCAGCTTATGTCCTTCTGCACGCAAGTGTTTGATGATGCGAATGACTTCATTGAATTTCCCGGAGGGTTCTTCTCCGTTGTCACCATCCACGGACTGTAATGCTTCTTGTGGATCATTGTATTTGCCTGATGTTTCTACCCAGTTTTTATCCGTGGGCGTTTCGATGGCCTCGCCTTCTGCTCGCAAGGCATCATCCGCACTGCCCGACAAATCAGGATGATTTGCAATGAGCCGCAGCTGCATTAAACCCCTGAGGATGTCGAAGCGCAGTCCCGACCGCTCTTCTTTACTGGCCTTTGCCAGGATGCGGTTTCTGATCTCGGACTTTTTCGACTCATAAAGCCTTTTCTGCGCATCAGGCATTTCGCAATAATGCACGTGCTCGGTGAGCTCCGGGAGGTCCTTTTCTACCAAAGCCTTCGTTCGCCGCAGGATATATGGTTCAACAAGCTTTTTTAATTCTTCCTGCTTCTTCTCATTACCTGCTTTTTCAACAGGTACGGCATAATGCTTCTGGAAGAATTGCAGGCTACCTAGCAGGCCAGGATTCAGGAAGCTAAGTTGGGTCCATAGGTCGGCAAGCGAATTTTCAATCGGTGTGCCGGTGAGCACCAGCCGGTTTTCGGCCTGCAGGCGACGTACCGCACGCGAAACTTTTGATGCCGGATTTTTTATCAGCTGACTTTCGTCCAGGATCACATAGAAAAACGGCAAGCTGCCTAAAAATTCCAGGTCATTGCGCACCATGCCATAGGTGGTAAGCACAATGTCATGTTGCATGAGGGTCTCCGCACAGGTCCGGCGGTCCTGGCCGTAATACCTGGTGTGACTCAGTTTCGGCGTGAACTTCCTGATTTCGTTTTCCCAATTGTGCATCAGCGACAGAGGCATCACGATCAGCGAAGTACCTCCTGGTGTTTGTGTCACATCGCTTGCATTGCTGAACAGATCAAGCTGAACTCCTTTTTTGCTGGTGGAGGATGCCTGGAGCGGCTGCGGCCTGCGCTCCAATTTGTGCTTCCATAAAAGGGACAGGCACTGAAGGGTTTTCCCCAGTCCCATGTCATCAGCCAGACATCCTCCAAGCTGTTGTTGGCCCAGCAGGTGCATCCAGGCAAAACCCACAGCCTGGTAGGGCCGGAGTGTGTTTTTCAGCTCCTTTGGTACCTCAGGGAGCGGAATGTTGTCTTTTTCCAGCAAAATGCTGAGCTTATCGGCGCGATGCTTGACACTTTCTTCACTTGCTGATTGCTCGCTATCTTTGTCTTCAGCCAATGCTTGTTTTGCAAGGTCTTTTACAATGGGGAAATGATGCTTGCGCAGCCGGATGTTCTCCTGTTCGACCCTGCCATGCATGAGCAACGCGTCATACCTGGCAAACCATTCTTCTGGCAAGATCGCCAACGCTCCGTTTGGTAGTACAAACCTTCTATTGCCGCTTAACAGGTGGTTCCTGAGCTTATAAAACGGAATGCGGTATTCGTCAAAAACGGCGTGTGCAAGCACGTCAAACCAATCTGTCCTGGCTGAGTACGTCATCTCCAACGAGATACTCCCCAGGAAGAATTTTTGCTTATGTAAGTGTTGTTTAACCTGAAAGCCTTTCTCTGTAAGTGCATGATGGTTTTTTGCCACCCAGTCGATGGTGAGGTTCAGCATCATGTCTCCTGTGGCGTCCTGGTTGCTTAAATGTGCTGACAAGTGGTCACCTGCTTCCATTTCTTCTGAAGCAATAGTCATGTCGTGCGCTCGTATGATTTGTTGGCCAGTCGACCTGAATGCATTGCTGTTGAATGCCTTGAAGATGCTGTTGTCCTTACTGTTCAGCCCCATGGTAAGTAAAAAGCTGATAAAATCATTTTCCGACGCTTTGTCCCGCAGGGTCTTTGTAAAAACATACTGGCTGGCTTTTTTCTCCACGTCAACCCAGCAGGAATCCGGATCCGCGTGCTTGCACTGCTTGTCACCATATTTGAATTCCAGCAGCAATGCAGGTTCTCCCATCCAGTCATTTTCGAGCTTCAGCACGGGCACACATGTCGGTTTTTCCAACTGTATTTCAATTCCGGTAAGGTGTACCTTATGGTGTTTGATGGCCCTGGCCAGGAATTTCCTGAAATATTCTTCTTCGGCAGTTTGGGGGATGCGAATGAAGTCTTTTGTAAAGAAAGGTTTGACTTTCATGCCTTCCACACCATCTTCCAGGCGATACACCCGGTTGCCAATCAGCACCCACCCCGGGTTATTCGCTAAGACCAGGGTCGGTTGTTCCTTAAGATTTACTTTTTCGCAATCATTCCCTTCCACATCATCACCATAACGAAGGTGCATCCGGTAGCGGCTTCCTTCATCTTCTTTTTCAAAATAAAATACCGTGCTGGCCTCGTTGGGCATGATGGCAACAGGCCGGGACTGTACATCTTCATTTTTTCCGCCTTTGTAATACAGCGGAATGCCGGCCAACCTAAGCGTTTCCAGGCTTTTACCGATACGGCTTTGCACATAGGGGATCACGAGTTTTTTTAACCGTACCTCTTCGATTTCAGAAAAGAATGAATCAGGGTTCCGGGCTTTTTTGGAAAAGGTTGCGCAGAGATTATTATCAGCACACTCGTCCAGTAACCGGAACACCTCCATCTCTTCCTTGCCAAGCGGTTTAAGATGTTCCGGGATGGTGTGCAGATAAAGTCGCTGGAAGAAAGCGCCTAGATCACCGTTTTTATTTTTGTGCACGAGGGCGGGTACCAGGATTGCACCCAGGTGTTTGTGGTACTGGATTGTAATGGCGATGATTTCTTCAAAACCAGGAGTAATTCTGGAAGTCACAGACATCCGTGCATGCATTTTTGGATTGCATTACTCCTGACACATCATGTGGAGAATAATGCAGGTTAGTAACAATCAGCAAAAATACATCTTTAATTGACGTGTGGTGTATATGCCTGTTTAATCCAATACCAATACCCAGGCATCAGTTCTGGCGTTTTGCCTGATGCTCCGTAGCGCTGCTGAAGCGTCTGCTTGACTGGCGTAATTGCCATAGCTTATTCTGTAGCGACCATTGTCAGCTCCTCGAAGCATGTGAATATGATAGTGATGTGGCATAAAAACAGGAAATGGAATTTCTCGTGACATTGAAAAACAAACGCATGAATGTGTCTGGCAATCCATAAATAAACACTTTTATCTTCTGTGCCATAAGCCCTGAAATGAATGACTGAGCGTATATTGCGCCTGCCATCGCGGGAAACACTCGGGGAAGGACTCGGTGAGAAATACCTGACTGGTAAACAGATACTTATTGAGTTAAATGTATGTTTAAATGTGTTTGTCTTTTATGCCCGGATGTGTTATATTTGAAGATATCTAACCTGTATGAATAATATAGGCTAAAGACGCTGCCTGTATGCTGTATGCATACAAGATATCTTATACCAGCCTGTCTTTATGAATCCTTGTCAGGTGCATTGCAACCACTACTAGCAACTCCATCTTGCCAGGTTAACCAATGAAGCACACACCAAAACCACAAGCCATGAAAAAGCCATCATCATTGTCCATTCCGGCCCTGATTTTCCTTTTGATCCTTGCCGGATCAATCCAGACCTACGCCCAGGACCTGGTCGCACCAGAGCCTCCCCGGGCCATCGAATCCGAAGACTTAAATATTCGGCAATTCAACAATAATGTGGATGTAATTTTTGTGCAGAGTTATCACACACCGCTCAGCATGCAGGAAGTGGTTGCCTTTTACAGGGAGCAGCTGGGTGACATGGAAGTGCGTGAAGAGGGAAAGCACTACCGGGCAGACATAATGGAAGTTGAAGTGAAAAGTTCTGGTATTTTAAAGGTCCATGCCATACCAAGAAATCCAGGGGTTTCTGTAAAGGATATCCGTTCTTTGAACCCGGGAAGGTGTCATTCCGCGTATTTCCGTCCATTCCGCGATATGTCGCAGCAGCTGGAACAATACAGCAGGCAGGATTATCAGGATGTATGTGCGAGGTATGGATACCTCGAATATGCCTATTATGGTGATTCTGATCAGATGGGAGCGGATGGCAGGCCGCTTACCAAAGACGAGGTGCTGTATCGCGAGTATATCGCTCGTCTTGAACCTGAGTCTGCTGAAATCCATGACCTTGAAGAAATGAGTGCGGAAGCGCAGCGGCTGATCAGCCAGGGCAGAATGGAGGAGGCGCGGGATATTTTTGAAAAGATAAGTAAATATCAGCAGGAAGCACTGACTACTGGTATGCAGGGGGTGCCGGATACTGAACAAACTGAGGCAGCTGATCATTGGGATGAGTGGATTGCCTTTCTGCAGGAACTGGATCAGCTAATTTATCCCACAGCTGTGTTTATTGATGTCCACCCAAAGGCCTGGCCGGATGACGACTGGTTGCATGAGAATATTGCATGGTAAATCACATATCACTCCGTTTCCGGATTGCCTTTACGTATGTCGCTCCCTTCTGCAATTGGCTTCTCTCCGCATAAGCCATCGCTATTTTCGTCCGGCCTAAAACAAATTTTCTTATATTTCGGAAGAAATGACGAAAGGCAAAAAAGCTTTTGCTTTGCCTGTAAGCGATTATCAACAGAGGATGTGCACAAGGCTTATATTGATTCTGCATATTATTCTCGCTTCGTTGCTGGCCGGGGCATATGAGCCCGGGAGCCTGGAACTTAAGCCTTACCTTTTCCATGGTTTTGATCAGCGCAACCAAAACTGGTCCATGGCGCAGGACCCCCAGACCCACGTCATGTATTTTGCAAACTCTGAAGGCCTGCTTCGCTACAATGGCATAAGCTGGGAAAGATTCACCTATCAGAATCAAATGCCACTGCGTGCAGTAAATGTATCTGCATCTGGAAAAATATTTACCGGATCATTTGAGGAGTTTGGCTTTTGGCATCGAAACCCCAATGGTGCATTGGAATACCAATCGCTTACGGATAAAGTAGAGATAGAACCCAATGATGAGGTCTGGAAAATCTATTTTCAGAACGAAAAAGTATATTTTCAGACTTTTACATCTGTTTACGTATATGATTACCATTCGGTTAAAAAACATATGGCACCGTATGCCATGCTGTTCCTCTTTCAGCCGGGTGAAAAGCTGATAGCCCAGGTGCTGGATTCCGGATTGTATTGGTTTGATGAGGATGATGGCTTTCATGATATTGCGCACAGCGGCTTGTTTGCTGATAAAAAAGTGCATGATATCATTCCATACAGTGAAGATACCCTATTGGTATGCACGGATAATCATGGCTTATATTTCTTTGATGGAAACGATTTCTCTGTTTTCAATTCGGAGGTGTCCGATTTCCTGCGGCGCTATACGTGCAATGTGGCCAAAAAACTCAACGACACCACCTTCGCTTTTGGGAGTATCTTAAACGGAGTGGTCATTGCCGATCAACATGGCCGTATTCAGGAAACTTACAATGTGGATAACGGCTTGGGAAACAACACCGTGCTTTCATTGTGCAAAGATGCTGACCAGGGATTATGGGTCGGCCTTGACCATGGGGTGCATTATCTGGACCGGCTTTCTCCTTTTACACATTACAAAAGTAAAAACGGCACGCTGGGTACCATATATGCGTTATTGGAACACGACGAATGGCTGTATATCGGCACCAATCATGGTTTGTTTCGCACCAGCATCGAAATCAAGGGCAACAGATACCTTTTTCAGGACCTGGAGTTTATTCCCGAAAGCCATGGGCAGGTGTGGACACTGATGCATTTGGGGGACGATATCATCTGTGGACACAATGACGGGACTTTTCTTGTCAGGGATGACCGCCTCATTCAACTGTCGGATGTGTCAGGAGGCTGGAGCTACATTCCCTACGGAGAATATACACTGGGTGGCACGTATACCGGTATTATCGTGCTGGAAAATGATGAGGCCGGCCAATTGCGTTTCCGCAACCTCATCGCGGATTATGCGCAGCCAACCAGGTACCTCGAAACCGATTACCTTGGCTATGTTTGGGCATCTCATCATCAACGGGGTGTGTACAGGCTTGAACTGTGTGATCAGCTGCAAACTGCGTTGGAGGTGGTGCATTATCCCGACATTGATGGCAAGACCTTTAACATCAGGGTGTTTAAAATCAATAATCGCATTATTTTTGCCACCGGAGAGCATATTTATACCTTTGACTTCGTGCGCAATGAAATTGTGCCATTCAATGCGCTTGAAGACCACATTGGAAAATACCGTAAGGCGACCCAGATCATTCCACACAGGGACAACAAATATTGGTTTGTGAAGGAGAACTCCCTGGCACTTTTTAAGGTAGGACTTGATTTTTCCGCAAACCGGCAATACGAGATCGTACACGAATCGATCAAGTTGCCTCACCGAAACATGCAGCTTGCCTTTCCTGACGAACATACGGTCATCATTCCCAATCCCTATAGCTTTGATGTGTATGACATGTGGCTTCACGGCCTGCGAGACGACAAACACAGACTGGCCATGGACCAGCTGCGGTTTTATGGCCGGAACGACACCATGAGTTTTGTTGAGCCCACGGAAGTGCTTACCGTTCCATGGCATGCCAACAACCTCGAGGTGTTTTTTCGTGACCCCTCCCGGTTTGCCGGTTCTACCAAGGACTATGAATACAGGATCAAAGAAATTAGTACAACCTGGCAAACCACGACCAATGACCATTTCGCATTTATGGAGCTGAAGCATGGAAACTACACGCTGGAGATTCGTTCAGATGAGGACCATGTGATCAGCCAGCAGTTTGTCATTAACACACCCTGGTTCTACTCCCATACTGCAATGGCTTTCTATCTCTTTATTTTGCTTATGATCGTCTGGGGAATCTATTTATTTTTCCGCTTTGAATTGAAAAGGCATAAGGACATGGTCTTGCTGGAGCTTAGCCAAAACAACCTGGAAAAAGAGCTGGACTTTAAAAGCCAGGAGCTGATGTTTACCCTGCGCCACCTGATCCAGAAAGACAACATCCTGAACAATCTGCAAAAGCACATCAAGGCGATTAAAGAACAATATGCGCGTTATCCGGTAAAGCAAATTCAGCGCATGGAAAACATTATTAATGAAAGCCTTGGTTATCAAAATGCCGAGTGGGAAAATGCAGCACAGAATCTCAAATTATCCCAGCAAGGCTTCTTTAAGGAATTAAAAGAAAGCTACCCGGATCTGACGCCCAATGACCTGCGATTATGTGCCTACCTGCGCCTGAACCTTAGCACCAAAGAGATTGCAAAATTGCTGAATATCTCCACCAGGGGTGTTGAAATCAGCCGGCACCGCTTGCGCAAAAAACTAAAGTTAAATAAGGACCAACACTTGTATGATTTTTTGATACAGGAGGAGTATAAGCTGTCGGAAAATCGCAAGTAAGCTCACCCGGCTCACCCCATTTTATTTTGTGCGTTTTTAATATTTTAAATTGCTGTTTAACAGTGCTTCGCATTTCGTTGTTGAGGCATTGTGAAGGCTGCCTTTTTTATTTGTTAAGGTGTGTGAAAACGATATACCACCCAGAATTTGCGTTCCATGACTTTGTGTCGTAGATTTATTGACGAATTCAGCATATGTTTTTCTCTGAAACCCTAAGTGTAGATGGTCACATTGTCAATCATTATGTAATATGGACCGCAAAACCGCTCTTTATCTGCTTTGTGTTGCGTTAATCGCTTTTATTTTTTCGTGTTCCAAGGATGATGATCCTTCCAATGACCACGGGCTCCCGGGACTCAATGACGACTGCCCTGAACTTGTCCGCGTAGTTGAGGATGAATTGCCTGTTGACGAATTACTTGACCTGGTGCAGGAGTATACATTAAAATATTTCTGGGATTTTGCAGAGCCCAATTCAGGCATGGCACGTGAGCGCAACACTTCTGGCAACCTGGTTACAAGCGGAGGTACTGGTTTTGGGATCATGGCGATGATTGCCGGTGTGGAGCGGGGTTTTCTGGGCCGGGAAGAAGTGCGGGAAAGGGTAATGCAGATTGGTCATTTTTTGGAAGGAGCCGATCGTTTTCATGGCGCATGGGCACATTGGATGGATGGCACCACCGGTGCCGCCCTGCCTTTTAGCCAGAAAGACGATGGAGGAGACCTGGTCGAAACAGCCTTCCTGGTGCAGGGACTCATCGCCGCCCGCGAGTATTTTGACCGCGATACCCCGGAAGAAACGGCACTCCGTGAGCTGGTTGATGACCTCTGGCATGGAGTCGACTGGCAGTGGTATACCCAGGGCGAAAATGTGTTATACTGGCATTGGTCCCCCAATTATGGTTTTGAGATGAATATGCATATCACTGGCTGGAACGAGGCAATGATCATCTATGTGCTGGCCGCAGCCTCTCCAACATACCCCATCGAACCGGAAGTGTATCACCAGGGATGGGCACGCAACGGGGCGATCAAAAACGGAAACCAATACTATTACCACGTCCTGCCCATGGGACCGCCTTTTGGTGGCCCGCTTTTTTTTGCGCATTATTCCTTCCTTGGGCTTGATCCACGCGGATTGCATGACGAATATGCCGACTACTGGAAGCAAAACCGCAACCACAGCCTGATCAACCATCATTACTGCAGGGTGAACCCCGGCGACCATTGCCACTACAGTGATTCCCTCTGGGGGCTTACGGCAAGCGATGACCCCATTGTAGGTTACCAGGCACATGCTCCGCACGGATACTGGGGTGAGGATAACGGCACCATTACACCATCCGCAGCACTGAGCTCCATGCCCTATACCCCCGAAGAAAGCTTGAAGGCACTGAACACTTTTTACTACTACTTATACGACGACCTCTGGGGTCCTTATGGCTTCTACGATGCGTTCAATTTTGATGAGAATTGGTTTGCCGACAGCTATATTGCCATCGACCAGGGACCCATCATGGTGATGATAGAAAACTACAGAAGTGGCCTGCTGTGGGATGTCTTCATGAAAAATGAAGAAGTAAATAATGGCCTGGAAGTCCTTGGCTTCTACTATGAAACGGATGCTAACGAGTAAGAACCAATTATTTGTGTTACATGAAGAAATACTTACCAATTATTCCCGTACTATTATTTCTTTTATGTCATGGCTTCATCCATGCACAGACAGAGATATCGCCGCCAACCCATGCTTTTGAGCCTCAGCAAACGCTCACAGAATCGGATTCCCAATCTTTTTTGATCACCAATACCGGAGATGAACCTGTATGGATTCAGCCTGATGACATTTTGCTCAGGGGTGCAGATGCGCAAACCATGGATTATTCCGTGCTGTCTTATAACATTGAAGCTGAAGATGGAAACTGGCCGGGCCGTTTCGCCTTCATGCTGGAAAAGATCAGGGAGGTGGAAGTGGACATCATGGGGCTACAAG
>Ga0207421_10005660_pt1 | contig 13924 bp, 15 predicted proteins | sample SodLakKL_010_SED_4_FD_187542 | JGI IMG/M metagenome (GOLD analysis project Ga0207421, IMG submission 187542) | Alkaline sediment microbial communities from Lake Tanatar, Kulunda Steppe, Russia - 8KL_010_SED (SPAdes) (version 2) | ecosystem: Environmental > Aquatic > Non-marine Saline and...
ATGTGCAGGTTGGGACCGGTTCCCCAGAAAATGGAAAGTTCCTGCAGGGGGATGCTCCCCTGGGCACATTTTTCCAGGCATTCCAGGGAAGCCATCATTTTTTACCTTTCTGAGTTCATTTGACCGCGAGGGAGAGTCCCCCGTCCACCGTGAGGGTGGTTCCGGTCACATAATCGCTGTGCTTGCCGAGAAAGAACAGGACGGCGTCTGCCGCTTCCTCCACATTGCCCGTGCGACCCACGGGAACGACTCTTGTCAGGTCTTTCCCTGCTTCGTGGCGGGCGGAAAATTCCGTGGCCACGTAACCTGGCGCCACGCTGTTGCAGGTGATTCCCTTGCGTGCGAATTCCATGGCGCAGCACCGAAGGAAGGCTTCAAGGCCGGCCTTGGAAGCTGCATAGAGGGATTGTCCCGGCGCCGCTTGCCGTGCTGCGGTGGAAGACACCCCCACGATTCGGCCGAAACGGTGACGCATCATGTGTGGAATGAGTTGGCGGACCAGTTCCGCGTGAGCCGTAAAATTGACATTCAGCTGATTCATGATGGAATGAGCGTCCTGTTTGGGAATGAGGGCCTCCGTGATGGCTCCCGCACAGAGGATGAGAGTGTCGGGAAAAACACCCCGTTCTTCCAGAAGGGCGCAAATTTCCACCCCGCTGTCCACACCCGAGGCAAGGTCTGCCGGGATGTGGTGAAAATTGTCATGGGCACGGCCGGAGGGGCTTCGGGCGACGTAAAAAACGCGGCAGCCGGCGTGCAGCAAAGACAGGGCCACCTGCAGCCCGATTCCCCTGCTGGCGCCCGTGATGAGCACCTGTCTCACCTTGTCATGAAGGTCGATCATGATGGTTCGTACCTCAAACGGGCATGGGCCAGGGGTTTGCCATTCTGAAGGGCGGAAAAGTCCAAAAGAAGACTGTCGTGGTGCTGTGAAAAACCGTGCATTCTCACATCCACACAGCCCGGCTCACCGAAGGCGACAAAGCGGGCGTTGCTGACTTCATGCAAAATCCAGGTGGAAGCAGATGCGGCGCAGGCGAGCCACCGGCAGGCCGTTTTGTGAAAACAGCTCACCAGGAGAGAACCGGGAATCACGGGTCTGCCGGGAAAATGATCCTGAAAAAGGGGATCCGCCCGGTGGAAAAAGTATTGCTCCCCTTGTAGCACCTCTTCATGAGTTTTCCGGAACTCACAAGATTCTGCACACTCCATTCCTGAAGAAACTTTCTGCGAGGCGCTCACGCTCCACACCCTTTCAAGAATCCAGGACATCCACAACAGAACGATGAGCGATGTCCGCCAGCCGGTCCATCTCTTCTTCCGTGATGGTCAGGGGAGGAAAGAAGTAGATGACATTTCCCAGGGGACGCAGAAGGTCTCCGTGCTCCAGGCTCTTTTTGAAAATCTGGAATCCCACCCGTTCCTCCCAGGGAAATCCTTCACGGGTCTCCCTGTCTTTGACCAGTTCTATGGCCGCGATCATTCCAAGTTGGCGAAATTCACCCACCCAGGGCAGCGCTTCGAACATTTCCCGGTAGGAAGCCAGGTGCATCGTTTTGGAGACAAGGCCTTCAAGGATTTGCTCCTCCTGGAAAATAGCGAGCACTTCCAATGCCACGGCGCAGGCGAGAGGATTTCCCGTGTAGCTGTGGGAGTGCAAAAAGGCCTTGAGGGTGGCGTATTCGTCATAAAAAGCGTCGTAAATGGAATCGTTGGTCAAGACCACTGCAAGGGGGAGGTAGCCTCCGGTGATGCCCTTGGAAAGGCACAGGAGGTCCGGTGCCACCCCTGCATGCTCATTGGCGAACATCCTTCCCGTTCGGCCGAACCCCACGGCGATTTCATCGGCGATGTAGTGAATGCCCCACGTGCCTGGCATCCAGCTTCATGATTCGATCTGCATCCATCAGCCGGATCTCCTCTCCGTGATTTTGGCAAAGGGGTAGCATGGAGTTGAGGCTTTCGTCAACTTTTCTTTTTTTTGAGGTTGACGAACTATTGACATGAGTTTCGAATCTCGAGTAGGTTCCAAGCTTTCATGGCAAATATGCGGGACAATGAGGAGAGGGTTGCAGGGGCATGGGACGGGGAATCTTCATCACGGGAACGGATACAAATGTTGGAAAAACTCATGTGGCCTGTCTGCTGGCAAGAGAGCTCCGCCGACATTTTCGGATCGGGGTGCTGAAACCGGCTGAAAGCGGATGTGAACGGGTTCAGGGGAGAGCTTTCCCCAGGGATGCGGCGTTGCTCAAGGAGGCCTCCTGTTGTGATTGGCCCATCGAAAGAATCTGCCCCCACGCGTTTTTTGGTGCTCTGGCCCCTGCGGAAGCGGCCAGGCGCGAGGGGCGCTCCATCGATCTGTCCCTGATCCGGCGAATGTGTGAAGAGATGCAGGCCGCTCACGACATTGTTCTTGTGGAGGGTGCCGGAGGTCTGCTGGCTCCCATCTGCGGCACTCACACCTGTGCCGATCTGGCGAAAGACCTGAACCTGCCACTGCTCATCGTGGCCCGTGCAGGATTGGGGACCCTCAACCATTCACTGTTGAGCCTGGAGGTGGCTCAGACAAGAAACATTCCCGTCCTGGCAGTGGTGCTCAACGGAAGCCAAAAAATGGAAGAAGATGAAAGCGTGAAGACCAATGCACAGATTCTGCGCCAACACACGAAGGTGCCCGTTCTGGGCCCTCTCCCTCATGATCCGCCTGTAGAAGGGCCCCTTGGGGAAGTTTCGAAGCGCATCGTGGATGATCTGGTGCAAGCGGTTCTTTTCCGTGAACATTGCATAAAGGAATGATGCAGATGCAGAGTGCGCAGCAGCGAGACATGCTCAGGGCAGCCCGGGAAGGGCGATCCGTTTCCCCCGAGACAGCTTTGGAGATTTTGCAGTGCGGGACCCATGAAATCCCTGAAATCCTCTCGTGTGCAACGGAAATGAGAAGGCGCCGTTTCGGGGAACGCCTGCGTTTCTGTTCCATCATGAACGCCAAAAGCGGAGCCTGCTCGGAAGATTGTTCCTTTTGCGCTCAGTCCGTCCATCATCACACGGAAGCGCGTGTTGGGGGGCTGGCCCCCATGGAGGAAATGATCGCATCCTATGAAGCCTCCTCCAGGTTTCCCATAGACCATTTTGGGCTCGTGACCAGTGGAAAGACACTCGGTGAGGAGGATCTGGACATTTTGTGCAAAGTTCCCGGAATGCACTCCAACGGCCGGGTGGGCTGGTGTGCTTCCCTGGGATGTCTCGGCCTGGAAGCTCTCAGAGCCTTGAAGGCCTCCGGTTTCAAAAGATTTCATCACAATCTCGAAACGGCGCGGAGCTTCTTCCCTCAGGTGTGCACCACTCACAGCTACAATCAGAGGATCGAGACGGTGCGGCTGGCTGCAGAAGCCGGCTTGGAGGTTTGCTGCGGGGGAATTCTCGGCCTGGGTGAAACCCATGAACAGCGTGTGGAGTTTGCGGCCATTCTTGCTCAGGAAAAAGTGTGCGCCATACCCCTCAATTTTCTGATTCCCGTGGAGGGGACGCGGCAGGCAGCCATGCCCGTCATGAAGCCCCTGGAGATGATCCGAAGCATCGCCATGTTTCGCATGATGAACCCCCTGGCGGAAATCAAGGTCTGCGCGGGACGTGTCAACCTGCGAGATCTGCAATCCATGCCGTTCTATGCGGGGGCAACGGGCATGATGATCGGCCCCCTGCTCACGGTGGCGGGAAGAGAGGTGCAGCAGGATCTTCAGATGCTGAAAGACCTGGAGGTCTTTGGTGGCACTTCATGAACGGCGATAATCTGCAGGGCCCTCCCCCAGCATGCATGCAAGCCTTTTTAGCCCAATTCATTTCCGGCAGCACCTGCGCTCTTCAGGGTTCATTTCGCAAGGGAAGGTTGTTCAAGGCTCCTGATTTCAGGGAGTGTGCGGTCCTGTTCCGGCATCCCTGCGAAGGCGGGGGTTCAGAAGATTTCGAAAAGACTGGATTCCCGCCTGCGCGGGAATGACGTGAAGGGTCTTCCCCATTAGGGTGAGCCAACTCGAGTAGAGTGACCCAACTCGAGTCCCCAGCATTGGAGCATCTTGCGGGGGCCTCTCGGATTGTTCAAGGGGATGGAGCGTTTGAAAGGGAAATCCAGAAAGGGAAATCCATGATGCCTTGGGGTTTCTGCCGCTGAAGGCCCACGGGAGGTTTCGTAAAAACGGGTGCGGGAAAAAGTTTTCCCGGGGTTTGGCAAGCATGCAGACAGAGTGAAGATGTCGCCCAGGAGCATCTCCAGGAACCCTGCGTGGGACTCCATGAGCGTGAGTTTCTCCCTTCAGGGACAAATGGGGTGAAAGTGGCAAAATCAAAGTGGCAAAATCAAGGAAGCTGAACAGTCCTGGAAGGCATGAGGAAATTTTTGTTTTCACTGGAGGGCGACCCGGGGATCGAACCCGGGACCTTTGGTTCCGGAGACCAACGCTCTATCCACTGAGCTAGTCGCCCTCATGTGGTTTATTTTGAAGGGGAAAATGTGAGAATTTCCGATTCAGGAGCCGAAAACAGGCTTGAAGTATCACATGAAAGGGCATTTGTCAAAAAAATCGTCCTCTACTTCATGTTTGAAAGTGTAAAGTGATGCAGGTATGGAGGACAACCTTCAAAGATGTTGAGTCAACGAATTGTGTGTTGCCCACCAGCCCCCCGCGAAGGCTGGGTGCTGGAAGGCCTTGAAAAGGCTGGATTCCCGCCTCCGCGGGAATGACGTGAAGGGGGTTTTGTTCAGGGTGGAACCCTCAAGTCAGCAGCATTGAGGACAGCCCGCTGCCATTTCCAGGAGCTTCCCCCCATCATAAAATGGGGACCGAAGCCGCAGCAATATTTAGGGACTTTGAACGTGGAGCAGCGGGTCAACGATTCCCTGAATGCACTTAAGGCTGTGCCCTCTCTGTAAGGGTTCCGGCACTCAATTGCCCATCGTGAGTTCAGGGTCCCGTGCGCAGGAAGGCTTCATTTCTTCGGAAGTTGCTTCACGAATGCCCTTGATTTCTATGTCCAGCTCGGCGGAGGTCCCTGCCCGGGGATCGTTGAAGTCAGCCAAAATGGTGTCTTCCCGAAGCTCCTTCACCAGGAACTGCACCAGTGTCTTCTGTTTCATTTCCCGGTACATTTTTCCTTCGGCCAGCCGTTCCTCCTTGTAATCTTCCCGCGGAAGCTCCTGGATCAGTTCGGGGTCCAGGTGGCCAAAAATCTCTTCGGGAGGAACATGAACCGTGAATCGGTCTCCACAGGTTTTGTTCATGATGGCCGATTCCACGGAAGGATACTGGGCATCCACTCCGAGAACGAACCGGGAGGTCTGGGGAGGAAGTTCCGCTGTTTCACCGTGAGCATTGGTTGTTCGAATGGTGTATTCGATGGTGACCATGGAGCGTTCTTTCGCGTGTTGCATGATATTATTCTCCTCATTTGGGCATTTATTTATCAGATAAACTAAGTTTCACCCGCCCGTTGTCAATAAAGCTTGCCCTCAAAGGGGTTTGCCTGTAAGCAAAGACTGGTTTGAAAAACATCATGGGGAGAAGAAAAATCTGTGTGCAAGAGTTTTTCAGGGCGTTTTTATGTGCTTAAAATAATTGGCTATAGGTGGCAATTGAGAAACTGAGAACAGGATAAAAGTCCGGGATTTCAATCGTGCGGTCCTGAAGTTCTTTTTTTGGGGAAGGGAGCATGGAAGAGCAATGCGCTTGAATCAGGCCCTGTCCTCCTGAACCTTATGCGCTTTCGAGTCAGTGCAAAATGCCTTGTCAGAAATCGGGAAAAAATAGAGATCGTCATCAGTTCAAAAACCTGGCCGGTTTTTCCGGTCTTTTTCATGGCGTCTATACCCGCCATGGGGGGGTGAGCCAGCCTCCCTTTGACTCCCTCAATGTGAGTTGGAATGTGGGAGATGAAGAGGAGCGGGTACGTTGCAACCTCCTGAAAATTCAGGCTGAAATGGGCGTGGATGTTGTTGTGGGCAGCCCTCAGGTGCATGGAGACGAGGTTCACATCATCGACGAGGCGGCGGTCTCATCCTGTGCCGGCCACCATCCCCTTCTCATCACACCTCCCGGCGACGCACTGGTGACCCGGCTCAAAGGAGTGGGGCTGCTCATCAAGGTCGCCGACTGCCAGTCCATCCTTCTTCTGGATCCCGTGAGCGAGGCGATCGCCAATGTGCATTCGGGATGGCGGGGAAGCGTTGCGGAGATCGTGAAAAAAACCGTTTCGATCATGGCCGAACGATTGGACGCCGACCCGTCCAGCATGCTGGCAGCCATTGGTCCATCCCTGGGACCCTGCTGCGCCGAATTTGTCAATCATGAACGGGAACTTCCCAAATCCTTTCTGGACTTTCAGGTGCGGCCCAACCACTTTGATTTCTGGGCCATCACCCGTCGTCAGCTGATGGATGCAGGATTGAAAGAAGAAAATATTGAGATCGCCGGCCGCTGCACCGTGTGCGAAAAGGAAAACTTCTTTTCGTACAGAGGTCTGGGCGAAACAGGCCGATTGGCTTCCGTTATCGGGTGGAAGCCTGTCCATTGACTCCGTTGAGCGCTCCGGGCACGAGTTGTGAGGGAGAAAACAGGACCGCATGATGAAAATCATGGAGGATGTCAGTGTTGTGAGCCAGGAGAAGGTCGCTTTTCAGACGCATCTCCTGCGGTTGAGCGCCGGGCGTATTTCCCGGGAAGCCCGCCTGGGGCAATTTCTCATGGTTCAGGTACGGGATGGCACAGACCCTCTTTTGCGCCGCCCCTTCTCTTTTCACCGCATCGATGCGGAACAGGGGGTCGTCGAAATTCTCTACCGCGTCGTGGGACGGGGAACGTGGTGGCTTTCCCAGTGTGATTCAGGGGCTCGCCTGCGGATCATAGGGCCCCTTGGGAATGGTTTCCAACTGCCACAGTGTGGTCCGGCGCCCGTGGTGGCGGTGGCGGGAGGCATTGGCATCGCTCCCATGATGCAGCTCCTGGAAAAACTGGCTCAGTGGTTGGCCCCCTCCGGCAAAACACGCGAGATTCACCTCTTTTACGGCGCGAGGACGGCGGAAGAATTCATTCCCGGGAAGGCCTTCGACACGCTGGGCATCACCGTGCACTGGAGCACCGATGATGGAAGCAGAGGACATGAGGGCTTCGTGACGCGGCTTCTGGAAGACACGATGCGCCGGGAGAAGATCAAGCCTTGCGTCGTTTACAGCTGTGGCCCCCTGGCCATGCAATACCATGTGGCCCGGTGGGCCCTGGAGAATGGGGTCCCATCTCAACTCTCCCTGGAGTCTCTCATGGCGTGCGGCCTTGGCGCGTGTCTCGGCTGCGCTCTTCCGGCGGTCAACCCGGCAGCCCCTCAAGAAGAACATTACTTGCACGTTTGCAAAGACGGACCTGTTTTCAAGGCGGAAATGATCCAATGGCACAAAATTCAAACGCACCCGGCGACACCCCCGATCTTTCTGTTCAGCTAGGGCCCCTTCGCCTGCGCAATCCCGTCATGGTGGCTTCGGGAACCTTCGGTTACGGGGAAGAGTACGAGGACTTCCTGGACCTGGAACGACTGGGCGCCATCGTGGTGAAGGGCATTTCCCTCAGGCCCAGGCCGGGAAATCCTCCCCCCCGAATTGTGGAAACCGCTGCAGGAATGATCAACGCCATCGGCCTGGAAAATGTGGGCGTGGATGTCTTTCTCAAATCCAAACTGCCTCACCTGCAGCGCTTGCAGGTGCCCGTGGTGGTGAACATTTTCGGGAACACCCTGGAAGAATATGCCCAGCTGGCGGCAAAACTGGATGGTGTTCCGGGCATTGCTGCCCTGGAAATCAACATCAGCTGCCCCAATGTGAAAGAGGGAGGGATGGTTTTCGGCACCGACCCCCTCATGGCAGCCCGGGTTGTTCAGGTGGTACGCCGTGCCACCGCTCTTCCCCTCATCACCAAGCTGACGCCCAACGTCACGCGCATCGGCGACATCGCCCGCGCCACGGTGGATGCGGGCAGCGACATGCTGTCCTGCATCAACACGGTGGCGGCCATGGCCGTTGACATCTTTTCCCGGCGGCCCAAACTGGCCAACGTCATGGGAGGACTTTCGGGGCCTGCCATCAAACCCATCGCCCTGCGCTGCACTCTGGAAGTCCTTCGGGAAGTGCACTGCCCCGTCATCGGCATTGGGGGCATCGCCACCCCAACAGATGCTCTCGAATTCCTTGTTCTGGGGGCCAGGGCCGTGCAGGTGGGCACGGCCAACTTCGTCAACCCCTCCGTCACCACCGAAATCATAGAAGGCATGGAGCGTTTTCTGCGGGTGGAGAAAATCGCCCGCTTGGAGGACTGCATCGGCACCCTCGACACCCAGTGCCTCTTTCCTTTTGCCGAGATCGCCTGTGAGTTGACGGACCTTCCCTGATCAATGCATGAAGTCATTGGGGTTCGTGGCTCATTGGCCCGGCGCGGCCGCAAATCGACGGCCCATTTTCCGGCATTCCTCGAGGGCCGACGGGTGATCCAGTATGGCACCCTTCTCTTCCAGTTGCCGGAAACAGAGTTCCCCCGCGTAAACCACCTGGAGCCCATCAAAAAAATAGCGCATGCAAAGGATGGCGCAGTCGAAAAGCTTTTGCCCTCTCGTGGCCCCGGCGCTCAGGAGGAAGCCCCTGCGGTCTTTCCATGTTCCGGCATCCTGTTCGAAGGATTGCGATGCCTGGTTTTTCATGTAAAGAGCCTGGCTGCGGTCCACCAGAAGCTTGAGCTGACCGGTGACGCCGTAAAAGTAGATGGGGGAGGCCACCACAATGCGAGGTGACTCCTCCAGGAGCGGGTAAATGGAGGTCATGTCGTCTTGCTGAATGCAAAATCCTTTTTCTTCGCAGTGCCCGCAGCCGATGCACCCGGCCATGTGAAGATCACGCACATAGACGCGATGGATCGGGGCGCCCGTTTCGGCGACCCCTTCCAGAAAGGCGTCCATCATGTGATCGGTGTTGCCGTTTTTCCTGGGCGATCCATAGATGGCCGTTGTCTGCATGGAGATTCTCCCCGTGAGCAGTGAACTGCAAAAGTCCCTTGTTCCATGATGGCCGTTCTTTACAGTGTCCCGTTTCTCTGATAGTTTACCAGGCAATGTATAAAAGCACAATGTGTAAGGCTCACGGGCAGTTAGAGAAAGGGAGAGACGCGCATGACCGATTGCATCTTTTGTAAAATCGTTGGAGGAGAGATTCCCTGTGCCAAAATTTATGAGGATGATCTGGTTCTGAGCTTTCTTGACATCAATCCCATAAATCGGGGGCACGCTCTCGTGATCCCCAAAAACCATTATGTGACCCTCTTCGATGCCTCCGAAGAGGATCTAAAGGCGTGCATGGCTGCGGTGAAAATCGTGGCTCGAGCGGTGCATGAGGGAGTGGGCGCTGCAGGCCTCAATCTGCTGCAAAACAACTACCGGGCTGCAGGGCAGCTGGTGGACCATATGCACTTTCACCTCATTCCCAGGAATGTGGGAGACGATTTCATGAGGTCCTGGCCCGCCAAATCCTACGGGGAAGGGGAAATTCAAAAGGTTTTGAACGCGGTCAAGGGGAAACTTTGATGACCATGGCTTTGGCTTAAAGATGGAAAACCAGGGCAGGAAGAGATGGATGAGTGCCGAAAATTCTAAAAGCCATAGCCTCCTGTTTCTATGCGGACCAGGCGGTTGTTCTCAAATCGCAGGATGCGGATGAACTGAGACGGACCTGGATTGTACATCCATTCCTCCACGGTGATATACGTGACCACTCCCACTGGCACACGCGATTCTTCTGGCCGTTCGAAGTCGAGGTCGGGCATTCGGTAAGCCCGCTCAATGCGTTTTTCTATCCAGGTGTCTCTCTGTTGAGGAGGTCCGCATTTGTTGAGCACCTCCCAACTGGTGTCGCCCACATTGACGAGCCGTGTGCCGCATCGGAATGCGGAAGCGGGCTCCGCAGTCATGCACAAACCGCCCGCGAGGGCGATGAAAAAGAACAATATCAACCGATAGATCTTCAATGTTTTCATGCTCCCAAACATCATGGCAGTTCCCCTTTTCCGAAAATTATAATCCAAATTTCTTCTGTTTTCACGAAAGAGTGGGAACGTGAGGCTCAAAACTCAAAAGATGGCGGGAAAGGATCTTTGTTGAGATGGGCCGCGTCTCCATGATATATGCGAAGCGCTCCATGATTTTGCCTGGAAATGGCTCGGCCCTGTTGGATGATGGCATGCTTCGGCGGCATTTTTATGTAAGGCAGAGTTTTTCACTGCACTGACAGGAAACGATATTTGGGAAAGATACTTTTGAAGAGTCTTCACCCCCTGGTTCTCTGCCTGGCAGCGGTTGTCCTCATGTGGGGGGCTTCCAGTCCCGCCGGTAAAAGACTTTTTCCTTTCATCACCGGGGAGGAAAGGGTTTCCTCCCCGGATGACAGGCTCTCTTCAAAGGCCGAAGAACTCTTTTCTCTGGCCCGAAAGGAAAACCCGCAGCTCCAGTGGAACAGGTGTCTGGCGGGAAAAGCCCGGGAGAGAGCAGAGAACATGGCGCGCACGGGCAGCTTCAGTCATAGGGACAGCCGAACAGGTAAAAATCCTGCCTGGGAAATGATCCCTTCATGCCTTCCCGGCCGTTACATGGGGGAGAACCTCACCAGGGGGGACGAATCGGCCCGGATTCTGCATCAATCCCTCATGGAAAGCCCCGGTCACAGAAAAAACATCCGGGATCGGCGTTATGACCAAATGGGCGTGGGCTGTCACGGGAACATCTGTGTGCAGTTTTTTGCAGGGGGCTGACTTTTCAGGGAATCTGGCTTCAACGATGGACTTTTTTTCATTGTCGAACGATAGAGAGCAATTGTGAACGAATGGTCTGAGAAAAAGGGCTTTCCCAGGTCGGGCCGCGAGACATTTCTTGATCTGGCGCTGGCTCATGTGCCCCACATTGTGCATCTGATCGACCGCAATCCTTTCAGCCCCACTTACGGATGTTTTGACAGGGAGTACTGGCATTACCGCACTCTGGACTTTCCCTGCGGCATGAGCCAGGAGCTGGTTCTTCCCCTGGCACTGCTTTACAGGAATCCCTATCCCGGCAACAAGTACCATTCTCTGGAAAGGGTGCGTGAACTGGCATGCGCTGCCATGCGTTTTGCCATGAAAGGGTCTCATGGGGACGGCACCTGTGACGACTACTTTCCCTACGAAAGGGCCATGGGAGCCATGGTTTTCTCCACCTATGCCGCCGCCGAATCCTGCAGGATTCTTGAGGTGCAGGACGAGGAGCTGGTGGAGTTTTTTCTCAAAAGATGCCGTCATCTGGAGCGGCACAATGAATCGGGAAAGCTCTCCAACCACCAGGCTCTGGCGGGGCTGGCCGCTTTCACGGTGTACCAAATCACAGGAGAAGACTGGGTGCGAAGGCTGGCTCAGGACCGTGTTGGCCTGGCCCTGTCCTGGCAGCACCCACGGGAAGGGTGGTTTCAGGAATATGAAGGGGCAGACCCTGGCTACCACACCTGCACCATCGACTTCCTGGCAAAATATTATCAAAAGAGCGGCGATAGCTCCCTCAAGGATCCACTGAAAAAAGCGGTGGATTTTGCCGCTCACTTCATGCACCCGGACGGATCTTACGGCGGTGAGTATGGAAGCCGGAACACCTATCATTATTATCCGCACGGTTTTGAAATTTTGGCCCCTTTCACGGAAAAAGCCGTTCAGTTGAACGATGCCTTTCTCCAAGGGGTGGGGAAAGGCAGGCATTATGCCATGGATGACGACCGGCTTTTTGGCCACCTCGTTTACAATTGGCTGCAGGCTTATGGGGATTTTTTTCCCCGGGGAGCGGAACCCCTCTGGAATGATCAGTCCTTCACCCGCTGGTTTCCTCACGCGGGGCTGGTGTGCTGCAAAAAAGACCGTTACTACGCCGTTTCCAACCTGAAAAAGGGAGGCGTGACCAAAGTGTTCTCTTCATCGGGCTGCTTGGGAAGCGACACGGGAATTGTGGGACAACTGGAAAAGGGATCCGTCATCGTCACTCACCTGATGGACGACCGCCATCAGGTGCAGGGAGACGAGGCGGCGGGAGAATTCAGTGTGAGTGGAGTTTTTTCGCTGCGGTCGTGGAAGCTGGCGAGCCCCTTGAAACTGATTTGCTTTAGGATGGTCAACCTCACCTTCGGACGGTTTTTTCCCGGTCTGCTCCGCTATCTGCTGCAGAAAATCCTCATCACGGGGAAAAGGAGGACCGCTTATCCTTTTATCAGAAAGATTCGTTATGAAGAGGATGCGGTTCATGTGTGCGATGAGTTTCCCCGTCCCATCCCCCTCACGAGGATGTCTGCCGCATCCGATGCAACATCCATCTATGTGGCCGCGAGCAATGTTTATCAGGAGTCCGTTTTGAAGTGCTCCTGGGTCCATGCTCCCCCTGAATTGGTGGAACAGGTGAGACAAGGCGGTGGGGTCTGGGATCGAACCATTGCCGCCCGAAGCCTTTCTGGTGAGGAAGCAATGGTTTCCAAAGGTGAGGGAAGCGCAAAGGTCGCCGATTCGTCTGAATCAGCAGAGAGTGTGCGGGAGTGAACTCAGAAAATGCGGGGCAGGCCTCCTCCGGGGGAGGTGCTCTGAAAAAAAGGGTTTTCGGAATTCTTTGCGTGGCCACTTCGGCAGCCCTCCTGGGGTTTTTGGTGGGACGTGTGGACGTGGAGCGCATGAAACTCGTTCTGGGTCATGCGCAATATGCCTGGCTCCTGGCAGCCTTTTTGGTCACATGCTGCATTCCTTTTTTCACGGTTTTGAGATGGATGGGGGTTCTGAGGGCTCAAAGGGAGATCCAGGTGAGTTTTTCCGTGGCTCTCCGCGCCATTCTCATGGCCAATGTGCTCAACAGCTTTCTTCCCTCCAAGGCGGGAGACGGGGCCAAGGCCTTTTATCTGCGCAAACAGGGGGGCCTGACCCGTGGACTGGGAACGGTGATCCTCGAAAGATCCGTTGACTTCACCATCCTGGGGATTCTGGGAATCCTGGGCTACTGGTTGAGCGGGGTTACATGGGGATTGATCACGGGGCTCATTCTTCTCATGGGAATGGCCTGTTTTTTCAGTGCCGTGTTCTTCCTTCCCATGGAGAAACTCCCTTTGCCCAAAAATGTCATCTCCAGGTTGAGCACCCTGCCCCCGCTCTACAGAAACTGGATCAGAACACCCCGGGCGGTCTTCCAGACCGTTTTCGCTTCCTTCTGCTGCTGGTCCATGGCGGGACTCATTGTCTGCTGCCTGGTGTCGGCCCTCGATGCGGGAGTGAGCTGGGGATACGCGTACGGTATTTTCCCCATGGCCATTTTGTCAGGGCTGGTCCCCGTCACAGTCAGTGGTGTGGGCACCAGGGATTCGGCCTTCGTTTTTCTTCTGAGCACCCAAATGCCCCTGGAAGAAGCCACGCTGGTGGGCATCGGTTACACCCTCTTTGCCTATTGGCTCCTTTCCCTCATCAGCCTCCCCATCGTTTTCTGGGAAATCATCTCTTATTTCAGGACCCCTTCCTCAGTGACTCCCTCCGAAACCACATGCCCGCCGTCCCCTTGACCGTGGCCAGGTGGAAGTTTGCAGCCGGGCCTTGAGGGAGAAGGATGGTTGAAAACCCTGCAATAAAATAAAATGATGGGGCCAGAATTGCTCCAGCCCTGTGTTTCTCGGGTCCCCGGTGAAGGGGGAGTTGCAGGTGCGGGGAAGGAGGGGTTTGGTTGACGTCACCGTTCCAGTGCCTTGGCTTTCCCTTGCTCGGGGGAAGAAGTTGGCGATATGGGAGAGTCTCCGTTGCCACTGCCGGAGGAAGACTCTGCCAGGAGCTTTTGCCTCAGTCTTGCGGCGTGGCGTTCTTCCATT
>Ga0207421_10005663_pt1 | contig 13913 bp, 29 predicted proteins | sample SodLakKL_010_SED_4_FD_187542 | JGI IMG/M metagenome (GOLD analysis project Ga0207421, IMG submission 187542) | Alkaline sediment microbial communities from Lake Tanatar, Kulunda Steppe, Russia - 8KL_010_SED (SPAdes) (version 2) | ecosystem: Environmental > Aquatic > Non-marine Saline and...
TTTTTAGAAGAGCAAACGAAAGTGCAGCGGCTTAACCGGATCTATGATCCGAGTTGTTGATCGAGAGTTAAAAAAAAAGAAGGGAAAGTGGTTTTATTCCTTGAACTGAAAGATGTCGTGTATATCAGGTCCGCTCCAAAGTCCTACAAAAACCTTACCTTCAACAGGGAGGTCAGAGGAAGACAAGCCTTCAAAGACAAGCATAGAATCGTATTTACCCATGATCTTCTTGGCTGAAGTTTGTTTTTCTTCCTCTAAAAATTCGTGCACCGCATCTTTCTCCTCTTCGGTAGGATCACGAGGGGATTGATCTATATCTTTTAGGGCTCTTTCATACACTTCCTCATATACTACATCCATTTTTTCAATTTCCATATTTATCATCCTCTACGAATCTATATTCTTTTCTATTTCTTTTCTCGTATTGACAAAAATAGGATACATGCCACGGTTTGAGAGCTCCCGTAGACAGGTATCGTATTGGTAGTCTAGATCTTGATTAGGTTCACCGTCAACTTCGAGAGAGATAAGCCATTGCTTGTAGGTTTTTTTCGTGTGCTCCAAGAGTTCATCATCACTGGTGTCAGAAAATTTCTCTTTTGCTTTTTCTGAGATAACTTTTATACCGTCGAGGTGTTCTTCATATTCCTTTAACAATTCCCTCTCTTCTAGTTCATCAAGGCAAATTTCACGTCTTGACATATCTGAAAGACTGAAGTTTCTCATATCACGTATAAGGACGTCTACAGCCTTCGTTCGTTCTAGTAATTCGTCATCCTCCATTTCTTTAACGACTTCTCTAAAAGACTTCCTTTCTACAGTTTTAGTCATATTTTTAACCTCTCATTTCATCAGAGGTGAATGAGGATGTATCTTGTTTAGTCGTCAAATGGAGGGTGTTCGACGTTGTGTGCATATTTTTTACAGTGTGGGCAATACAACATTTCTTTCTTTTGATCGTACTTGAAATTACAGCCACAATCAGGACATTCTTCGATCGGAAGTTCATTTAAATCTTCCGAGACAGGATATTCTCCGTCTTCAGGCTCTTTTAAATCTGCTTTAACAAACATTTTAACCTCTCGATTCATCGCGAGGTTTATAAAAGAGCAGGAGGAATGTTTTTTTGTTAAAGATCAGATTCCGCAATTTGGGCAGTATCTGATGTCTTTTTCATCACTAACTTCCCTTCTTATGTATTCACCACACTCTTCACATACGGAGTTTGTAGTGTATTGTTCACCTGGCGGCTCTGTATAGTGGAGCCACTTACTCAAACTCACTCTAAGGCCTAGAAGTGTCCAGGTGTCGTTTTCATTAACCCATTCTTCAAGGACTCGCTTCTCGAATGAATCCCATTTTAGACCAAATGTTAGGAAATTGAATTTTGTGAGAGCATTATCCCTTTCGGAATTATACTTGTCCCAGCTCACTTTATAGTTTACATCGTAGTCTTTGAATTCTGATTTACTACATTTTACTATTTTGGTACCGTTAGGAAGGTTATCTAGCATTTTTTCGATCAGACCGGAGTTTCTGTATGTAGCAACAAGGAGAGATGTCTCTTTATCACCTGTTACTAAAACATCTCCGATAACTTCGTCCCTACTGAAGATGAAGTTTCTTACTTTGATATACCCAAGACTTGGCTCAGAGAATATATCTACGAGATGATTCGCGATCTTTTCTTTTCTTTCTTCAGGGATGTCCAAATCCAGCACATCTGTTTCCATATCTTCTAACCTCTCAGCTCATAAGAGGTTAAAAAAGAAACGGTTGGAGGAGGTGAAACATATGCTATAACCGTTGGACCGGGGTACAAAAAAAAGCAAGCGGAAGCGAAGCGGGTTAACCTGACTGGAAGGAAGCGTTTTTTATCTTTTCTTCAGGGATCCACGAACAAAAAGCACCTACATTCATCCCTTCAATTTCGGTAGGGTGTTTGGCTACATTGATGTTTATCATTTTTATTTCTTTGATGTGTTCGTCTACATTCCATTCGAACTGTGTTGCATATTCACTTTTTAGCACTATACCTTGAGGATCCTTTCTAAAAGCATCTTTAGGCAGACCCCAAAATTTGTTCTTACCTCCAAATACTGAAGGGTCCTTGAGCTGTTCGTAAAAAGTATCTTCATCTACTCTAAGAATTGGCTCAGCGTCATCTTTTAGTTTGTACCCCATTGTTATCACTTCAAAGTAACAAGAAAAAAAATGAAAGAGGTTTAGTTTTTATTTCCTCTGGATTCTTGTTCACTGGGTTGCCTGGTTAATTTTCCATCATCATCGTATACATATACTTCATAGGCGCTGACATAGCCATACAAAGCAAAAATCACTTTCCCTTTGTATCCTGGAGAGTCGGGGAGGTATCCATCTATCACGATGAAATTATATGTATCTACCATCTCTTCTGCTTCTTTTCTTGATTTTCCCAACTCTTCTGTATGGTATGCGATAAGATCTTCTTTTTCTTCTTTGTTTGGTTCTCGGAATTCGACCATATTTTCTTAACCTCTCAGTGCATAAGAGGTTAAAAGAAAAGAGGAAGAGGGTTTTGTTACTCTATCACTTTTCTTCCTTGGATAGATATATCTGTGTATTTTGCATCACCGTGTTGCTTTCTAAATTCTTCTTGTAGCGTTTCTTGAAATTTTTTTGAAGTATTGTGTATGTCTAATGGTTGCACAATCCAAAAGACCCGTGTGTCGATCCCACCAACAGACATTTCTACTTGATGTGTAGAAAATAGTTCATCAAGGAGTTTCTTACTTATATCTAATTTTTTTCTTGCTTCTTTTTCACTCTTGTAATACAGGTCTGGGAGATGTTTTTCGTGCATATCAGAGAACTGCCTAATTCTTACTTTATATTCTGGTTTTTGTGTGAACATATTTATTCACCCTCTATTTTATGAGCAGTAATATTCCATTCATCGTAGATTCCTTCACCGTGCTGTCTTTTGAATTCGTCCACCAACATATCGTAGAGTTCGGACGGGATACAATCAATATTCAGCCGTTTGACTAATTGCACGGTTATTATTTCGTTTCTTTTAAAACTAACAATCCCCGTTTCGAGCAGTTCATCCACCAGTTCTTCGGTTAGACCTTTATTTTCTATAAGGTCCACCCGACAACCTTCTTCACAACTGTAGTGGAAGGTTTGTTCAGAGTTCAAATCTTGGTCAGTTTGGTACTTCACAATCAGATTTTCTTTTTCTTTCATCTTCAAGACCTCGCATCTCATAAGAGGTCGAAAGACTGTTTTTTGTTTGATAGTTGTGAAGCAGTAGGACTAAACAAAAAAATTAGGTGAATAGGGTTTAGATACTTCCTATATTATCGTTTAGTGCATTGAGCATTCCTTCAGTTGTGTCCATTGCTTCGTGGCATCGGAGGATAGATGATTCAAGGTAGCCCTTGACTTGCATCATTTTTTCATCGTTCAGGTCGTACATATTTTCTATAGAGTACCAGGCAGATATATCTTCTGCTTCTTTGAGCAGGAAGTTCTTGACTTCATTTTTATCGTCGTCTAAGCTGATAATATCTGCTTTCATTTTGTCTCTTGCTCGATCAAGTAATGAATATAGGGCTCTGTTTTCGATTTTGTTTTGTTTTGTCTTCTCGAAGTTATTGTGTTTTTCTAGTTCTCTCCAGCTATAGTGATCTCCTTCTACTTGGACGCCTCCTTTGTCTACAGTATAGTCATAGGCATTTATTGCAGTTGTCTTGCCCCTTACCGGTGCTTGATGGGGTTTTGGTGGTGCAGGTACTTTTTCCTCGATAACAAGGTTTATAGCGCTTTGTAGGGAAAGGTCTTTCTCATCGCGTACATCGTTTATTTCGTTCCATAGATTCATTATTATTTCATCGATGACTATATCAGGATAGCCATCGTGGCTGACATACAGTGGTTTTCCAAAAAAGTCTATATTTGCAGGTGTGCTCATTTTTTTGCCTCGCGGTCCAATTGAGGCAAAAAAAAAGGGTGTTTTGGGCGTAGTGTTTTAAGCGCCCTTTAAGTAAGACAGTTTTACTCCTTGTATTTCTCCTTCCTTTAGCCTTTCAATTTGTCTTTTTGGAGCTATCAGAGGGTGTTCATCTCTCTTATCGTCAAACAACTGGCTTTCACCTATAATTATTGACTTTCCTGAACTTGTGAGTCTGAATTCAACATCTGTTATCAACGATTCCATTTCATCTCCTTCTCCACACACTTCTTCAAACAGGATTTTGTCTTCATCGCCGTTCATCACTTTTGATGCTTTTGCCAAAGGAGCATACAATTCCATCGACCTATACTCCAAGTACAATGCATTCATATCTTCATCGTGGCTCAGCCAGAACTCGCTTTCCTCGAATTTTACATCATATGTTTTTTCCGACATAATTTCAACCTTCAGCGCAACAAGCGGTTGAAAAGAGAGAACCGAGCCAGCGGCTATGCCGATGGCTCGTTTTTTGTATTAATTTTTTTTTTTTGGAAAACGGGGATGACAGGGTATTTCTTAAACGGGCCCTGTCTCCCGTTGTGATAAAATGGCGAGAATTTCATTGCGAGTCCCGCGGCCCGCAGCCAGCAAAAAGTGTAGGGGTATGGCTCCCCCGCAAGTTACAAATGGATAGAAGTTTATAAAAGACTTATGATTTTGAAGAGGAGTCCTTTAAAGAAAAAAAAATATAGCGGGTATTAACCCGTATATAGAGTCGTTATTTTTTTGAAAAGGGTTTAATCGACAATGGAATACAGGACTAGTATGAAGGATTAGCAGATTTGAACAGGTACATCCTCAAGTTTTTCATCGTTTTCTTTTGTTTTGCGTTCTTCTGAGATTTTGGACCAATCACAATTCATCCAACACATTTTGACACCTCTCAATTCATCGAGAGGTTAAAAAAGAATATGGTTATCTATACTTTTCAATATAAGAGGTTATATTGTTTATCTCGTAACAGTCTACATCTAGTTTATGACACACCCAATGAACATCTTCGTGAATGATAGCGTTTATGATCCATCTTTTGTATATTTCGTCTTTCTGGAAGCCTGTTTTTTTCGTTATTTCGTCAGTTAAATCTCTGTATTCTTTAGGTATTGATATTTCTATTGCATTATTTTCTTTGTCAAGACGGGTTACACCGATGAGCTCTCCGTTTTCATTGATTTGATCTTCTCTTTTCAGGATCTGTATATCAGGGTATTTTGTTGGATTCATACCATCACTTTCAGATAAAAAGAAAAAGTTAAAGGATTTTTAATTCTTGTGTGCGAACTCCTTTATATTTTGTATAGCTGTTTTGGATAGGTCTTTTGGCTTAAGAGACAGGAAATGTTCTTCGTCTTGGAAAAACTCAAAATGAGTTATCTCGGAGAAAATCTCCTTTATTTCCACATCACTTGCTATAATCTCTAAGTCATCATCAGAAGACACTGAAATCAACAAATTTTCATCCAACTCTTCAATCTCGATGGGCATTTTGTATCGCCTCAGTTCACTGAACGGCGATAAAAAGAAAAAGTTCATTCTGATTCGTTGAAGTAAATGTTATGGTTTTTGCGGGCCGAACATTTTTGTTAGGTTTTTTCCCTACTATATGCATAGAATACGAGTCCGATCAAACCAGTGATATATATTATTGATAACCAGAAAAAAGGATTCATATTCTTTCTTCTGCAATCGAGTATGATGATGAGTGGTAGACCTATGATAAGGATCACACCGATAAGTATCATTGACTCCAGAACATAGCTTAGTAGGGAAAGAGACAGTATGGTGAATATAACGAATGCAGTACCTAATTTTTTGACTGCACTACTATCTCCAGACATTGAAACACCACATATTATGATCACAAGCAATCAACATAGATTGCCTTCTGATTCATAACAAGAGGCAAAAAAGGAGTAGGAGATGGGTTTGTTTTTGGTAAAGGATTTTACCTATACAGCGATGGTCCATCAGGAGAAGTATCTGTTTCTTTGTTTCTGGAATTATTACTCTGCAAGGATTGGAATTGCATTATTACTCTCTGGCCAATATTTATCAAGGAAATCAGCCTGTCGAAAAATCGTTGTCTTGTTAGAGTATCTTCGAATAATTGATGTTTCATAGTTATCGATGTAGGGGATTTGTTTTTGTCTCGTTGTATAGTGTAGATTATGGATCCTGAGGAGAGAAGGGCAACTAGTGAATTTTCAAAGGTTGGCCTTTGGCGTCCGTTAAGGTTTTTTATTGCTTTCTGGTGTTCGTCGCTAATGTTGAGTTTATATACCATCTCAATGCATTTTTCTTTATCTTTTGGGTTACCGACTAGTATACTTTTGTTTCTGTGTCGGAATTGCAGAAGCCAGTGAAGTTCTTCTTTTGTTTTATCGGAGATTTCGTAGTCTCTATTTTGTTCCTCGAGCCACTTTGTGATTTTTTCTATTTCCATATTTTTTACACCTTTAATATTATTTGTTTTTAAATCCACGTGTATTTTTATAATCTTTTGGGTAGATTGGATATGAATTTTTGATATAACAGACCTGATATTGCATTTGTAATTGAATCAAGGACAGGTAAAATGAATTTTTCTTTTAATATTGTTGATAGTGATAAAACGATAGTCTTCATCAGGGAGGATAGCTTTATTACAGTTAGAGCATTTATCTAGACACTGGTACATATCTTTTACATACATTCTATCGCCTCACCTCAAACAGGCGATGAAAGGTAGGAAAGAGAGAAAATTGATGCTTCAGAGATTTTTCTCTTTCTTTTTTAGTTTTTGCATTCATACACGATCGAGAATGTCCGTTAAACACAGTTCTGTTTCACTATGAATCAATGAAGTTATATGTCTTGCGTTTTTTTGAAAAAAAGAAAGAGGTTTAATCTTTGATAGCCTGATATAATTCTGCAGTTTTTTCTTTTGCTTTTTCTTCTTGGCCTGTGTTTAGCATCTGGATGACATCACCTAATGATGTTCTCAGGGCTTGTCTTGTGCCGTCGCTGAGTTCAGCTTCCTCGAGGAATTCTAATATAGAGTCAGATGTTTCTTTTTTGTTTTCTTCCTTATCAGATTTCATAATCTTTTCATACATGTTATCATCTCAATTCACTTTGAGATAACAAAAAAATAAGGAGGAAAGGGTTTTATTCTTCAGTTGGGTTTCTGTTGACAGGCAATCTTAATCGGACCCCATCAACATCTTGATCAAGTAAGGCTTCGACCCTTTCTACAGGAACTACAAGGTTCACTTCTCCGAATGGGTACACAATACCGTTTCCAGACTTGGATATGTTTGCGAATACATCGCTTTTTACGGGTTCTCCTTCTTCGATCTTACTGAGGTTGACTCCTTTCGTCTCTTTTTCGACCAGTTTTTTATACAATGATTGAGCTGCGTAGTATTGATTTTCACGGGTATCCATCATGATCGAATCGTTGTGTCTCCTCAACCAGTAATCAGTTGGGATCCATACGACATCTTCTTGGCTAGCATCTTTAACTTCAGCTTCTTTTTCAGACATATTTAATCACTTCAAGGCAGAACCGAGTGATTAAAAAAAGAGAAATTAAAAAAGAGAGTATAGTGATAAAAGGTTTTGAAAGAGTACCAGTTCAGTTGTTTTCAAGCACTAGGACAGTATGTTTTTGATGTGACTGAAGAATCTGTTAGTTTCGATAACTTCTTCAATATAGTCAGAGGTTATCTTAGAACCGTTAATCATTAACCAGGTTGTTGAAATCACCCATATAGGAATTTCAATGAAAGCCTCATTGTATTCATTAAATCGGACCAATATCATCCAAGAAGTTTTATCTATATTCCACAACATTGCGGCAGACATGTAGCAAAACCAAAAAGTAGTGATGAACCATAAGCAGGCCTTGAGTATTGTTACTATCTTTTCTTTATCAGCCATTTTAATACCTCAATTCATTATGAGGTAATAAATAAAAGAGTAAAAAAGTTTTGGATGAGACATTGTCTAAAGAGCATCGAGTTCAATAGCCTGTGCGTCTAACGCTTCGATAGAGATCTCACAGCTATCACAATCTCTTTTTTCATATATGATATCGCCCTCATCGTTTGTGGCGACTAATCTTTGGATAGTACCTCCGCAGGCACATGTTTGTTCATCGTATTCCTGGTTAACATCGATGATTCTATTCAGGGCTTGATCTAGCTTCATGATTCCACCTTCAGTGCAACCGCCGGTGGAAAAAAAAGACACGCGTTGTTTTTAACACGTGTTAATTTCATCGACACCCCCTCCACTAGTATTTACGGGTGAAACAGGAATTAACACGTGTTATTTTTGGGCAACACACCCCCAGCATTTTACGGGCGAATGACGGGAACAAATTAACACGTGTTATTTCGAGAAAACACCCCTCCCTATATTTACGGGTACCCGTAAATCCTCATATTCCTTCCTATTTGGTCCACAGTATACGTCTTCTAAGTCTAGTCTATGAGTCGGATCTGATGTTCTGTTGCATTCTTCTTGAGATGCTTTTCGGCCTAAGAACTGTTTATTCAGGTATTTTTCCCGTTTATCTCTTCTTTTCTCGTTTTTGTTGTTTTCAAATTCTTCTTTTCTCATTCTGTTCTTTTTGTTTTTGTCTGATTCGTTCTCGTTTCTTTTTCTTATTTTCATTGTTTCTTTCAATTCTTCTTTTATCGTTGTTTTTTCATTGATCTTTTTCCTTTGGAGTTTTATTGAGTCCAGGTTCTTAGAAGTTTTGTTTTTCGTTGGTTGTTCGTTTTTTACCTCGGCGTTATTTTTGTTTGGGAAAAATATGGTCGAAGAGGTTTTTCTTTGTCTTTTGAAAAGCGGATCTTTTTTCTCGTTCAGATGAGGAGAGGAAGAAAAAGGTGTTGCAAGATAAGCAGAAAACAAATATTTTTGACTACAACCAACAACATCAACCATCTCTCTTCGACCTCGCATTTCAATGTGAGGTCGAAAATATGAGAGGAGGGTTGTGTAGTCTATTTTTTTGTTTTTTGGATGATTATTCTTTTTTGAGAAGTTTTGATTATAAACCATAGTTATCAGATCCATATATATCGCTCCGTTTCATCGAAGCGAAAAAAAAGAAGCGATGTGAAACGGTGTTTTTTTATTAAGGCTGGTGCGGCGCTGAATGCTCTGTTCACCGAGCTTCAGCGGGGGTGGTGGTGGTATATAGATAAAAAAAGAGTATGAAGGGGTTTTAATCCAGTTTTATATAAGTTGCGTTGCAGTCACAAGATATTAGCTGACCACCGCATACAGGACATCTTTCGATATCGCAGAGAAAATGATGGTAGTTGCCAGTTCTAGCACCACAATCCCCACAAGGTTCCGTTGCCCTTTCGCGCGGGATGAATTTTTCCTTTTCTTCGAATTCTAAGAATTCAAAGTCACATCCGTCTGCTTCTCGCATATCTTTTTCGCAAAGTTTACATTTAGCCATAATACATCACCTATTTTATTGACCTCGCATATCAAAGAGAGGTCATAAAAGAATTTTTGAGAGGATTACGGTTCACTTAAGTGTTTGTCCCAGTTCTCTTTTTCAGAGACACTCAGGTATTCGTTCCAGCACTTGTCTGAGCAGATCCCAGTGATATATTGCTCAGCCCCAGTAGAGTCGTTATTTCTCTTTGCTTCCCCCTTTGAATCATATTTAGGTTCATACCATTCTTGACAGTTTGGACAGAAATGTTCTTCTTCTCCAATACTCTCGTGTGCTTTTTTCTCAGGACTTTTATCATCGAGGATTGCGTCAAGGATTTCATCTTTTGGGGATTTTTCTTCATCCATATCATACACCTCATCTCATATAGGTGTATAAAAGATTAGAGTTCTTCTATCATCTCTTTTATTTCGTCTCTATGGAACCGTTCTTCGTCTATGCTTAGAAAGTCCATTATTTCATCAGGAGACATTTGGTCTTCTTCTTTCATCATTTTGAACACACCTTCAAGGATATAGTCTTCACGGTTGTCTTTTCGTGGTAGTTTGACATATTCTGATTGTTTTTTGATTTTGTTTCGTCTTTGTTCCTCTTTTAGTTGCTGAGCGTCCATTTCTGGGCCGTCATCATCGAAGGGGTCGCGACCAAGAAATATATCTTTTAGTTTTTCGAACATCTTGTTACCTCATTTCATATAGGTAACAAAGAAAGAACACTTTAACCTCGAACCACCTGTGGTGGTGAGAGTGTTGGTATGAAAGTGAGCAGTAAAGGGAAGTACTGCCTGTCACAGGGTACCTTCCCGGCTAGAAGAACTGTTGATAATTAAAAAATATATATACGGATGGATTTGTATAGCGGGCATCCGCACCCGCTGGTGATAAAATGGTGGGAATTTCTACACGAGTCCCACTCCCGTGGCAGGATACTCCACACGGCTCCAGCAGGCCGTGGCCGGATATTTGTAGGTCCGGCAACCTACGACAAAACACACTCCATTGGAGATAAGCATAATCAGGTAGGAGGTTATTTATCTCATCTCATATGAGATAAAGAAATTATAAAGAAGGAATTGATATTTTATCTTCTTCTGATTCGAAGATATGGCATTCATCTTCATCGATTTCGATTTCATCTGTGAGCAGGTGGTTCTCGTCAATTTTAACATATCCTTGGATAAATGCACCGCATTGAGGACATAGGCTGTGAACTTCAAGTTTATCATCTAGATATTCAGGCATAGGCATTTCTTTATAATAAGTCCCCATCATATTTTCAAGTTGCTTAGTTTGCCAGGTATGGTTCTCCTGATTGTAATCACAGTTTAGGCAGTCAAATCGAGGTCCCTTTACATAGTCAAACATTCCCATTTTTAACACCTCTCAACCCATATGAGGTTAAAAAAAAAAGAAAAGGTTTAGGAAAAATTTTCGACCAGTTCGTCTATATCTTCTTCAGTCATTATATCGGAGAAACTGTAGTTACAGTTACCCAAGTCGTGAACGACCACATAGTAATCACTGTTCTTTATCTTGAACAGCCACTCTCTATAGAACGGGATTTCATCAGCGATATCTGCTTCACTAACACCATCAATCCTATCAGCAACCACTTCGGAGACACGGCCTTCACACTTGCATTGCATTGACTCATTGGCTACCAATTGCCAGTGGAACTCTTCTGGCCCAAATCTTGTGTCTTCAGCTTCTTCCCCCATATAGAGTTCTGATTTATCACCGATTACCGTGTCCGTGTCTGTCTTGTAGTCAGCTCGCTCATTCTTACTGAACGGACTGGTGTTTATGGCATGGTACTTTATTTTTTTCTCGTCGAGCCATCTCTTTACAGGGGTGATGTCCTCAATTTCTGTATATATTACTATATTGGCAAATGCGGACACCACGCTGTTGGTTTGATACTGTGGATTCCCATTGCCCATTGGTTCATCGGGTATATCTTCGAACGACACATTTTCATAGTCTTCAAAACAGTCTTCTACGATGATTCCTTCAAATCTTATGATGGTCGTTGGTAGTTTCTCGCGTCCCTCTTCGTAGCTTTCTTCTACAAATTCCTTCATTCTACAACCTCACTCCACCGAGGTTGTAAAAATGAAGCAAAAACGTTCACCCGATCGGGACCAATGGTCCCGGATCGGCGTTAACCTGATAGTATGCATTAAAGGCAAGTACTGCCTTTGGCAGGGTACCTTGCCGGCTAGAAGCGGATGTGTTAAGTTAAAAAATAAAGAGGAAAGTAGTTATTGAGAACAGGCTTCCATCATCAGTTCTTCAGCGGTATATTCCTTGTCGCAGTCCTGGCACTTGTATTCCCAAGCCATCGGTGGCGCATTGGAAAGCGTACACTCTAGATCACCGCCGCACTCAGGGCACTCTTTATTTTCGAGGTAATAATCTTCGTCCATTTTTGCACCTCAACCCACTGAGGTGCGAAAAAAAAAGAGAAAAAAGAATGAAAGGATTATAGGTTTTCAAAATCGTCAATAATACCTGCGTTTTCCATTTTCATCTGTAGAATATCTGTCCACTCGTCTATAGAACTCCAATCAGCAGGGCCAAATGCTTGTCTATTTTCATGTTGATAGTCTAATTCTTTCTTGAGATATTCTCTAAAGTTTTCAACTTCTCCGGTTATGATGATTTCTTCATCTTTTTCTTCAACCTCAAGTCCAATTTTTCTCATATCTTCTGCTTTGTTTTCTAGGAATTCTATAGCTTCTTTATCTTCATCGAATCCTTCAGGATATCCTGCAATCATTTCTCTACAGGGCACGATTTCTTCCTTCACGTCTCCAGCTTCTATTTTTATTTCCATTTTATCATCTCGGTTCATACCGATGATAAAATAATATATCATCTTTCTTTTATTTTATTTTCAAGTAGTTCCACCCATTTGTATTGGTTTAGAACCTTACAACATTCTGGTAAACCACCAAAATAATCATCTCGAGCCTGCCAGCGTTTGTTTTTAGTATAATCTTCAAACACTTCTTTTGGAGCTGTTGCTATTATAGTGTTGGTTCTTTTTTCCACATGTATATTTGAATTTTTCATATCTTTAGCGTATTTTGATAGTGATTTACTAGGGGAAAACACATCCCCACACTTCTTACATTTTTCTTTTCCACTGATCTGTAATATCACGTCTTCTTTAGTTATTTTTATTTCCATATTATTCACCTCACCCCATAGAGTGAATAATAGATGTTTCTGACATATAAACTATATCCTTTATCAGGTAGTAAAAAAGGTAAAAAAAAAGTGTTTACTCACTTGTGTCCACTTCTATTTCTCCGTTTTTCAACTGTTTTCTGACATCCATAAGTATTTTACCCAGTTCGTTTCTGGGCTTGATGATATCCTTGCATTCCTTGCAGGTGCACATACCGAAGTAGTTGTCGTGCCAATAGTTCCCCTCTATCAGCACTGCGTCTCCTGTGGCTATGAGTTTTTCGGCAAGTTCTGGGTTCTGCTTGAACTTTTCTTTTACTAGTTTTCTCATCACTTCTGCTTTGATATCATCTTCAACCCAACCGTCTCTCACTTCAGTTTCATCGGCTCTCCCAAGGTTTGCCGCTTTCATCGGTCCGTCAGCGTTTCTTATCTTTTTCCGTCTCTCTTCGTCCAGCGTTTTTCTCTCCTGGTATGCGTGTTCAACGGTATCGTACTTGCGTCCCTCAAATTCAATCGGACTTTCAGCGAAGTTGGACAGGAATTTGTATGGTCCTCTGAAGCGTCCTATGATTTCAGGCATTTTTAACACCAATTCACTATGTGTTAAAAAAAATAATGGAGGATATTTTAGTAAACAAGTTTCTATAGGGTGGAAAAGACGAAGTGGTGATCGCCTCACGGCTGGTGTGGCGCTGAATGCTCTGTGCACCGAGCTTCAGCGGGGAGAGGTGGAGGATTACCACGATTTACAACAAACGAGTGGGATGGAAAACAATGATAAAAAAAAAAAGTATAGAGAGTGGTGCTTTAGTTGAAATAATCATCTTCATCGGCAAGCCCACCTTCGATGATATGTTGATGGTCTTCCATGTTACCAAGGAACTTAAGAAGATCATTTGCTTGATTGTATTTTCTTTGTATCAACGTAAACTCTCTTTTGATGACAGATCTTTCTCCGGTCAGATGATACTGCAGTTTACTGAATGATTCCTCACTGCCTACAAGATAGAATTTTTCTGGAAATTCTTTGCTGTATCTACAGACAACTTGCTTGATGTCAAGATCCTCTTCTTTGATGAGCTGTCCTATTGTGTTATGTATTGGAGATGTGTCACGTGGATCTCCTATGATTGGAGTGATGTCTAGAAAGGTTTCATATTCATCTAGTGTTTCTTTCGGATCTCCTTCTTCAAGATTCACAACTATATTTTCCATCTTTATATACCTCGCATCTCATCAGAGGTATAAAAAATAAGCA
>Ga0207421_10005666_pt1 | contig 13906 bp, 13 predicted proteins | sample SodLakKL_010_SED_4_FD_187542 | JGI IMG/M metagenome (GOLD analysis project Ga0207421, IMG submission 187542) | Alkaline sediment microbial communities from Lake Tanatar, Kulunda Steppe, Russia - 8KL_010_SED (SPAdes) (version 2) | ecosystem: Environmental > Aquatic > Non-marine Saline and...
CCCCGCCGATGCGTGGCGCCGATCCAGCGATCGTGCTCGTGCCAGGCGTCGGGATGTTTTCCTTCGCGGTGGACTCGCCGACCGCCCGGATCGCCGGGGAGTTCTACGTCAACGCCATCAACGTCATCGCCGGTGCCGAGTCGGTGTCGACCTACGAACCGGTCCCCGAACCCGAGAAGTTCCGCGTCGAGTACTGGCTGCTGGAGGAGAAGAAGCTCCAACGCCGGCCGGCACCCAAGGCTCTGGCCGGCCGGGTCGCCTTGGTGACCGGCGGAGCTTCTGGCATCGGGCGAGCGATCGCGCGGCGGCTACGCGACGAGGGAGCGGTGGTCGCCATCGCCGACCTCGACCGAGCGGCAGCCCAAGAGGTCGCCGATGAGCTGGGCTCACGCGACCACGCCATGGCGATCCAAGCGGACGTCAGCGACGACGTTGCCGTCCGGGCCGCTATCGATGACGTGGTGGTGCGCTTCGGGGGCATCGACCTGGTCGTGAACAACGCCGGCATGTCCCTCTCTAAGTCACTTGAGGAGACCGAACTCGAGGACTGGGACCGCCAGCACGACGTCATGGCCCGAGGCTCGTTCCTGGTCTCCAAACACGCAACCCGAGTGATGGTCGCCCAGGGCATCGGCGGAGACATCCTCTACGTCGTCTCGAAGAACGGGGTGTTCGCCGGCCCGAACAACCTCGCCTACGGCTCGGCCAAAGCGAGCCAGGCCCACCAGGTCCGGCTACTCGCCGCCGAGCTCGGCGAGCACCGGATCCGGGTCAATGGCATCAACCCCGACGGGGTCGTACAGGGGTCCGGGATCTTCGCTGGTGGCTGGGGTGCCGAACGGGCCAAGCTCTACGGGGTGCCCGAGGACGAACTCGGGCAGTTCTACGCCAACCGCACCCTCCTCAAACGCGAGGTGCTCCCCAACCACGTCGCCGACGCTGCGTTCGCGCTGGTCGGAGGCGACCTCACCCGCACCACCGGGCTGCTGGTGCCGGTTGACAGCGGGGTCGCCCAGGCCTTCCTGCGCTGAACCGCTGCGGCCACAGGCGAAGGAGGTGTACCCGTGAGCGAGAGCGCGACGGAACGAGCCTCAACGGAGAGCCCGATCGGACAGCACACCCGGCTACGGACGATCGAGCGGCACCTCTTAACCGACGGTAGCGTCCGGATCCAGGAGCTGGCGGTGGCACTCTCGGTCAGCGAGATGACCATCCGACGGGACCTCGACGAACTGGAGGAGCTCGGCGTCGCCCGACGGGTCCGGGGCGGCGCGATCGCCATCGGCCCCCAGCCCTTCGCAGAACGCCACCGCGCGGAGGCGCGAGCCAAGGGCGTCATCGCAAGCAAGCTGGCCGGACTCATTCCCGACCGCGGGACGGTCGCCTTCGACGCATCCACGACGGTGCACCGCTGCGCATCGACGCTGGATAGCGCGCAGGATCTCCACGTGGTGACCAACGGCATCGACACCTTCGAAGCCCTGGTCAAACACCGTGGCGTGGCCGTGACCCTGACCGGCGGATCGCGGGAGCCGCAGACCGGGAGCTTGGTGGGTGCGGTCGCTGCGACGGTGGCGGAAGAGTTCCTGTTCGATCTGCTGGTCTGCTCGGCGGCCGGTGTGGACCCAGCACTCGGCTCCTCTGAGTCCAGCCCCGACGAAGCTGCCGTCAAGCGGGCGATGAGCCGCACGAGCGAACTCATCGTCGTCGCCGTCGATCACAGCAAGCTGGGCACCCGCAGTCCAGCACGCCTCTTTCGCCCACACGAGATCGACGTCCTCGTCACCGATCTCGACCCGGACAGCGAACCACTCGCCCCCTACCGGCAGACGATCAAGGAGATCCGGTGATCGTCCGGGAACGATCAGCCGGGGCCTGCGCGTAGCCGCCGGTCGAACGTGTACCCCAGGCCAAGGCTGGTAACCGCTGACCAGGCCACCGCCGTCGCAATCACATCAGCGGTCGCCTGCGGATTCTAGACGTACAGCACCAACCGTGGTGCCGGACCAGGGCTAGAGGTTCAACCGACCCACGGTCCATCTGCCATTGCGCCACGTCAGTTCCGAGATCCGCGCGTTGTCCAACGCGAGGTGGCGAATGAACTGAGGCGGGACGTCCGGAAAGGCAGCGACGACGGTCATCCGCAAGATGTAGCTGTGCCCAACGAGTAGCACAGGCGACTGTTGCCCTTCAAGCTCCTGCAAGATCGATCGCGCTCGGGAATAGACACTCTGCCAACGTTCGCCCTTCGGAGCAGACGGGGCATCAGGCGAGCTTGTCTGCCAGGCTGCATACACGTCCTTCAGTGGCCCAACAGAGAGTTCGGTCTTGGAGGAACCCTCGAAGTCTCCGAAATCCGCTTCACGAAGCAAGTCCCATTCGGAGATGTGAACGCGGTCGATGCCCATCCGATCAGCGACGCCTTGAGCGGTCGATCGAGCCCGCACCAATGGACTCGTTCGGATCTTTCGGATCGAGTACGGAGCCAAACGATCCGCAGCAAGATCGAGTTCACCTTGAGAATCAGGATGGAGCGGGATGTCGGTACGACTCTGGTATATCTCCCTGAGGTTCCACTCCGTTGTTCCGTGGCGCAGCAGCAAGCACGTTCCGGCCATCGTGGTGTCCCATCCCTGCAGGTGCCTTCCCCCGGCCGAGGGAACCTCTCATCGGGCGGCTGTCCGTCGACGGCATCCCGAACTGACGTGTGTCTGGCTCAACGACACAGCTCCGCGCATGTCAAGGCTAGTCTTTCTGCAAGCCTGAATCCACCGATGGGCTTGGTCGCGGCCGTGTGACGGCGGAGTGGAGCGTCCGCGGTGGTGGACGGTCAGCGTCGGTGCCGTCGTTGCGGCCTGAGCGGCGTTTCTGACCCGGGTCGGGGCATGCCGACGGGCCCGGGCTGGGTCCTGGTGGCGGGGTCGTTGGGGTCTGCGCGGACGGTCGGACGGCGCAGTGCCGTCAGGTCGGTGCCGGGATGACCGCGATCCTGACGAGTGCCGTCTCGAATGCTTGGCGCCACGGCCAGTTCGTCGGCGGCCGGGGTCCAGCGGGCGAGGTTGTGGGCCAACACCGCGAGTGCGAGCCAGGCGGCGTTCGCGGTGAAGGTCCCGGAGGGCACATGCGCGAGCCCACCGGCTTTGAGGTCACGGATCGCGAGCTCGACCACGGCATGGGCCCGATCGTCAGCTTCCACCTCAAGCATCGATCCGTCACGGTCGGTGAGGATGGCGTGGTAGTCGAACACCACGGCCAACGCGAGCTGCGAACCAGGTGTCGGCCGAACCCGGCGCACGAGCAGGCGCAACCCGACCTGATCGGTGGTGCCCTTGAACGCGGTGCAGGTCGTCTCCGCGACGTCCGCGCCGCCATCGAGCCAGTACGCGATCGGCACCCACGCATCGTCATCGATCTGGCCGAAAGCCCGGCGGATCGGGCAGTTCTTGTCCCCGGTGACCGAGAACGCGACGTCATGATCCTGACAGGCGGTCACGAACGCTTGGGAGTAGAACGCCGAGTCGGCCCGAAACGTCAGCTTCCCCGTCGCGCCAGCATGGCAGATCCGGCTGATGGTCTCGCGGACGAACGAGCCGGCGCCGCGGACCGCACCGGCGTTGCCGCCCCGCATCCGTACATCCAGCACCTCGCCGGTTGAGGCCAGGGTGGCCAGCAGCGGGTGGTAGCCGCGGGCCCCTGTGTAGCCGAACCGTGCACCCTGCTTGCCGGTGCCGTAGAGGTCGGTAGACCTGTTGGGGCCGGGATCGGTGTCGTCGGGACCGGTCGGAGGTGCGGTGGCGCGCCGTCTGGTCCATCCCTGCAGGTTCTTGGCGATGTGGTGCAGTGCCCACTCGGCCTGGCAGGGAGGGCAGCCTGTCCGAGCCGCGAGAAGCGGGTGAACCCCTTGTTGTGTATGACGTCGCTGAAGTAGCCCGCTTCCGCGAGCAGCATCTGGAGCTGGGACGGGTCGAAGGAACCTGCCCCACCAGACCCGACCGACACGCCTACAGAGGGACCAACCGAAGGCTGTGCTCATCCCTCCCGGTCCCTGGGGTGCGAGGCTCAGGCAAGGCCTTCAGGCGCCCCACCGTTGACCAACGACCGTCTCGCCGCGAGCGAGACTACGAGGGCATCACGCGCCTGTTTGCCGGTCGCTCGCCGAGGGGCAACACCGCGCTCCACGTGACTGACGAACGCTTCGACCTCGGCGCCGAAGGGGTCCGCCGGTTCGACCACGATCGAGCGCACCAAGTCCTCTTCGAAGACCTGGAGGCCGGCCGGTGCCTCGGCTTCACCGAGGTTGCCCCCTTCCTTCGCCTCCCCGACGCGGAAGCGGTACTCGGCGGTTCCGGCCGTCCCGTCGATCCGCGCGGTGCTGGAGAACGGGAACGCCCGCGGCATCGCCATGGAACCTTCGAGAACGGAGACACCGCCACCCTGGTGCGCCAGGGTGAGCACGACGTGATCCTCGTTTGGGGTCCCCCGAGCGGAGACGGAGGTGGCCGACCCCAGCAGGGCGAGTGCCTGATCGATGTCGTGTGGAAGGAGATCGACAACCACGCCCCCGGAACGCGAGAGGTCCGCCATCCAGCGGTTCCAGTCGGCCGGTGGTGACAACCGGGAGGCGGAGAAGGTGCGGGGCCGTCCGATGGCACCATCCGCCACCAGGCGATCCAGTGCGACGTACTCCGGCCAGAACCGGAGGACGAGGCCGACCATCAGGAACCCAGAACTCCGCTCGCTTGCTGCGATGATGGCATCGGCATCGGCGAGGTCGAGCGCGATCGGCTTCTCGAGCAACACATGCCGTTCGGCAGCGAGCGCACGGACCGCGATGTCGCGATGCGCATCCGTGGGTACGCAGATGTCCACCGCCTGGACGGTGTCGTCCTCAAGCGCGTCCTCGAGTCGGTCGGTCGCTGTGGCGCCGAGGCTCTCAGCGAGTTCGGTCGCGCGCTCCCGGCTGCGCCCGACGACGTACCGCACGTCAGCGCGCTCCCCGAGTGCGGCGTAAGCCTCCGCATGGGTGCGGGCCATGAACCCGTGCCCGACGATGGCGATCCCCACGGTCATGACGGTGCCCCACCACCCGCGGCCAGCAGGTGTTCACGCGCCGAGCGCATCGCTTCGGTGACCTCCGCGACCGTGGGCCAGGGCTCCCCTTGGAACTCGATCTCGACGGCCATCGGTCCGTCGTAGCCGGCCTCCTCGAGGATTCCCAGCAGGCGAGCAAAGTCGATGGTCCCGGCACCCGGCGCCGGGAAGTTCCACTCGCCCTTCCCGCCGATCTTATCCTTCATGTCCATGTTCACGAGATACGGCAGGACATGGTGGATGTCCTCCACCGCCTTGCGACCGCCGTAGAACTCGACGTTGGCCGTGTCGTACTTCACTCGGATCGCCGGGGAGCCGATCCGCTCGATGATGGGCCTCGTCGCCTCGCCGGTGGCCATGATGTCACCGTGGATCTCGAGCGCGACGGTCACGCCAGCCTTCTCGGCGGCGTCGGCCAGCGACCCGACTCGGGAGAAGAAATCGTTGACGCTCTCCTCCTTGCCAGCGTGCCCGCCGATCGCGGTGGTCACGAGATCGAGCCCGTAGTCGGCCGCCCACCGGACACCGGCGATGCCGTAGGCGACCCCTTCATCGGTCGTCAAATCGGAGTGGATACTCAGGGCATTTGCCCGCAGTCCTGCGGCCTCGACCTTACGACGAACGATGGCAACATCATCGGACAGTTGCACATGCTCGGTCCAGCCCCCGACCGCTGAGAGTTCGATGAGGTCGTAGCCGGCAGCGGCGATGCCCTGCAGCGCATCGTCGAAACCATGGGTGTGGTAGCTATTGGTGTGGCCTGCGATCCTGTCCTGCACGGTGTGCTCTCCCTTATCGATCCTGGCTGCGCTTTGGCGACGGTGGGGCCGCGCTCCGCGCGGCCCCACCGTTCAGCGGTCACATTTCGACGTCGGTGCGAGGTGTCGTGGCGGCGAAGTCCTCATCCAGCTCGAAGGCCTCGGCATCAGCGATCACCCGGTCGAGGTCGATGTCGTTGCCGGCCTCCAGGAGTGCGTTGGTGTAGACCATGTCGGGATCGAGCACCTCGGAGGTCTGCCCGAGATCGGCGATGATCGACAGATAGTCGTTCCACCCGTCCTCGTAATGCCAACCCCAACCATCGCCCTGCTTGTCGCTCAGGCCGTACAAGCTGCCGAGCTCCATCATGGAGTCGAGTGCAAGCTGCGGCTCCATCGAGGCCGAGAGGTCGGGGAACTGCCGGTAGGTGATCTGCGCGGCGGCCTGCGGGTTGGCCCGGGCGAACTCGAAGCCCATGACCATGCCCTTGATGAACCGCTCCCAGACGTCTACCCGCTCCGGGTCCTCGAGATCAGAGGCACGCACGGAGTACACGTTGGACGGGTGGTCGGACCAGTCCTGCCCGACCAGCCACTCCACCTCGAGCCCCTGCGCGGCCCACTGGGCACGCAGTCCTTCCCATCCCAGGCCGGCATCGACCTGGCCGAGCGAGACCGCCTGGCCCCACTGCGCTCCGGCTTCGATGTACTCGACCGAGTCGGGATCGATCCCGATCTCCACGAGCATCGGGTTGATGATGACCTCCCAACCGGCGTCGGCTACGGAGATCTGCTTGCCCGCGAGGTCCTCCGGAGCGGTGATGTCCGAGCCCACGGGGACGGCGAAGTTGAAGGTCTGGCCGGCCATCATCCCGAAGATGGACTTGACGTCGATCCCGGCGTCGATGGACGACGTCAGAACACCCGGTGACGGGTAGCCGACGTCAGCCTGCCCCTCGGCTACGAAGCGCGCCGGTGCGGTCGCCTCCTGCGGGCCCGCTTCCAGGGTGACGTCGAGACCGAGCTCCTCGAAGTACCCCATCTCGATGGGCACCCACAGGTTGTAGTCATCCATGACCTCGAGCGAGCCTCGTGGGGAGATCCAGGTCAGTTCGACCAGCTCATCCGGGCCATCGGCCTCGTCATCGTCGAGGGGTTCCGGGTCGGCCTCCTCCTCGCTGTCGGTTGGTAGAGGAGCCGTCACCGGGTCGGCGTCATCGTCCACGTCCGCTTCACCGCAAGCCGCCAGCAACATCGCCAGCGCGGTTCCTGCGGCGAGTGCCCGAGCCATGTGGCGTCTTCTAGGCGTGGTCCGATTCCATTGCAGTGTCCTCACGGTGTGTGCCTTCCTTCAGGGGTTCAGGATTCCCAACTCGCCCAGCGCTTGCCGACGAGGAAGAACAGGACGTACAAGCTGACCCCCAGGGCGGCGACGATCGCGAGCGACGCCCCGAACTGGGGGATACGAACGAGCGATGAGAAGTACACGAGGCGGTTCCCGAGCCCCATGCCGCCGCCGACCATCTCGGCGCCGACCGCTGTCAGGAGTCCGAAGATCGAGCCGACCATGTAACCGACGACGATCATCGGCATCGCCAGCGGGAACCGGATCCGACGGAAGATCTGGAAGGTCGAGGCGCCGTAGGAACGCGCGAGCGCGATCATCGCCGAGTCGGTCCGTCGGAACCCTGTTGCCGCGTTGATCATGACCATCGGCCCGGATGCCAGAGCGACCGCGATCACCCGTGGGGTCATGCCGAAGCCGAACTGGAGCATGAGGAACGGAACGAGGGCGATCATCGGAGTGGTGACCATCACGATGATGTACGGCGCGATGATCTTCTCGACGAAGGGGCGCTGGGTGATGACGGCCGCCAGCACCAAGCCGATCGATGAACCGATGAGGAAGCCCAACCCGAAGGATCGCAGGGTCTGGAGCAGCGGCGGGAGGTAGAGGGTCGTGAAGTCGTTGAACAGGGTCGCTACCACGGCGGTCGGACGTGGGAACACGTACGCCGGGACCTCTGTCAGGATCAGTAGCGCCTCGAGGCCGACGAAGACACCCACCGCCACCCCGATGATCGCGACCACCTCGGCGACACTGCGGATGCCTGGCCCAGATGCGAGGCTGCTCATGTCGACCGGCGACGCGGCGCCGTGCCCCTCGCCCGGGCTCGACTCATAGGACGGGATCTCCTCGAGCTGTCCTGAACGGCTCATGCGCCGGCTCCCTCGGGCGTGCCGCCCTGCACATCGGCTTTGATCTCGCGGGTGAGCTGGATGAAGTCGCGGTCGTAGTGCAGATCGAGTTCCCGCGGACGGCTGAACGGCACGTCGTACACCCGCGCGAGTCTCCCGGGGCGGGGGGTTAGGACCCAGATCCGGTCCGCGAGGAAGACCGCCTCGTTGATCGAGTGCGTCACGAACACCACGGTCTTCTTCGACGCTTCCCACAGCTTCAACAACAGGAGGTTCATCTCATCGCGGGTGAAGGCATCCAGCGCCCCGAAGGGCTCGTCCATCAGGAGGACCTCGGGATCCTGGGCCAGGGCCCGAACGATCGAAGCGCGTTGTCGCATCCCGCCCGAGAGCTCCGGAGGATAGGAGTCCTCGAAGCCGGTGAGGCCGGCAATCTCGATCAGCTCCGCGATTCGGTTCCGGTCCGGGGCGACCTTCTTGATCTCGAACGGGAACTCGATGTTGCTCTTCAAGTTCCGCCACGGGAGCAGCGTGGCGTCCTGGAAAACCATGCCGATCCGGTCAGGCACGGGGCGCGTGATCGGCTCGCCGTCGAGGACGACCGAGCCGGACGTGATCGGGTGCAGGCCCGACATGCCCCACAGCAAGGTGGTCTTGCCGCAGCCGCTGGCACCGACGATGGCGACGAACTCACCTTCGGCAACGCTCTCCGTGATCCGCTCGAGCGCATGGACAGGCTCCGTAGCGCCCTCGTAGACCTTGGTGAGCTCGCGGATCTCGATCTTCGGGGAGGCCATCGGTGCGCTGCCATTCGTCGAGGCGGGCGCGGCATCCAACTCCGCACCTCGGGCCATCAGAACCACCCCGTCTCATCAGGGTCGGCGTACTGCATGAACTCCACCGGAGCTCCGTCGACCAACACGAATCCCACCCGCGCAAAGCCGTCCCCGACCCCGAACGGCTCGAGGAGCACCTCGTGGCCCTCCATGGCCGCATCCAGATCGAGCGTCCGGTAGGCAACGTGCGGCTGGGTGCGCAGCGGTCCATGGACAGGCGAGTCCGACTCGTAACGAAGCCACTCGACATTGGCGGGATGGTCGCGTGGACTGGTCACCCACACCCGGGTTGCCTCGACGAACACCTCGCTGTCGTGGCGTTCCTGTGTGGGGATCCCGATGTGATCGAACACCCGTCTATCGAAGGTCATCTCGTCCAGCTCTCCGGTTCGACGCGACACCGCTCCCACGGCGTCCCCCTTGACGGGGGAACTAATAGGAAACTAACTTGTCTATTGTTCGCGCGTCAAGGGCAAGCTCGATCAAGGCTGGGAGATGGAGATGGCGCATCAGGAACCGTCCGGTTCCCCGCGCGTGCTCCGTCAGCTCAACCGCAACCACATCCTGCGGGTGATCCGCGCCTCCGGGCCGATCAGCCGGGGCGACCTCGCGGAAAGCACCGGCCTCTCTCGCCCCACGGTCAACGAGGTCGTCAGCGGCCTCCTCGCCGAAGGAACCGTCGAGGAGGGTGTCGGCAACGGCTATCCGGCCCGCCCGGGACCCCGCGCCAAGCTGGTCCGGTTCCGTGGAGAAGCCGGCTACGTCCTGGGCGTTGACGTCGGGGCCACCAAGGCGGTCGTGCAGCTGGCTGACCTAGACGGCCGCATCATGGCGACCGAACGTGCGAACACCGGATCGGTTCGCTCTCGGTCCGATGTGCTGTGCCTCATCCGCAGCGGGATCGACGCCGTCACGGAGTGCACTGGAGTGTCACTGGCCGACGTCCAGGCGGTCGGGATCGGCAGTCCGGGGGTCGTCGACCCGGAGACGGGCACACTGACCTTGGCTCCGCAGCTGCCGGGCTGGGAGGGGATCTCCCTGGCCAAGGAACTGGATCCGCGCATCTCCGCCCCGATCCAGGCCGCCAACGAGGTCCACCTCGCCGTACTCGGTGAGCGCTGGCACGGTGCAGCTCGCCACGTCAGGGATGCGGTCTACCTCCACATCGGTGTCGGCATCGGTCTCGGCATCCTCATCGACGGCAAGCTCCACCGCGGCAGCGCCGGAGCCGCTGGGGAGATCGGCTATCTGCCGCTCCCCGATCGCGATCCCGGCCGGCCTCCGGAGGTCGGGGCGCTCGAGCACGCGGCATCAGGAGCCGCCTTCGCCCGGCGGGGACGAGCAAGTGCGCGACGTCCCGAAGGTGCCCGGCTCAGGGAGCTGGCCGGAGGTGACCCGGACGCCGTCGACGCCCGGATCGTGTTTCAGGCCGTGGTCGAGGGGGATGCCGCTGCGGTGAGGATCCGCGACGAACTGATCGAACTCCTCGCGCGTGCGACGGCCGCGGTCTGCTTGGTTCTGGACCCCACGACCGTGATCCTTGGCGGTGGGCTCTCGCAGGCCGGCTCCGCCTTGGCAACGCCGCTCGAGGAGCAGGTCCGACGGTTCGTGCCGATGCCGCCCCGCATCGAGGTCTCCGAGCTCGGTGATCTCGCGGTGACCTACGGGGCGGTGCGGCTCGCTCTCGATCAGATCGACGAGGCCCTGTACGGCGTGGATGCCGACGACGAGGCCCCAAGGAAGGCCACGACATGAGAGTGCTCGCGGTGGGGGCACACCCAGACGACCTCGAGATCCTGTGCGGTGGGACGCTGTCGCGCTACGTCGAGGAAGGGCACGAGGTGATCATGGCGATGGTCGCCAACGGGGACCTCGGCAGCTTCATGCACCAACGCCACGAGATCGCTGCACTCCGAGCGGACGAGGCACGCGCTTCAGCGCGGGTCGCTGGGGCAGACCACCTGAGCCTCGGCGTGCCGGACGGCGAGGTCAACGCTGCCTCTCCGGAGCAGCGGCGCCTCGTCATCGACCTCGTCCGGGAAGCGGGTCCCGACGTGATCATCACCCATGCCCCCAACGACTACATGACCGACCACAACGAGACGTCGAAGCTCGTCTTCGATACCAGCTTCCTGGCCACGATCCCACTGCTGGAGACGTCACAGCCACCCCACGGTGCCGTACCGCCCCTGCTCTACATGGACACGCTCGCGGGCCTGCAGTTCGAGCCCACGGAATTCGTCGACATCACCGCGCATCTCGACACCAAGCTCGCGATGTTCTCTGAGCACCGGACCCAGCTCGAGTGGCTCCGCGATCACGACGGGGTCGACATGCTCGAGCAGCTCCGGACCGTCGCACGTTTCCGTGGTCTGCAATGCGGCGTGGACTACGCCGAAGGCTTCCGCACCTGCAACGTGTGGCTCCGCGCGAGCACGAGACGACTGCTGCCCTGAGGCGAGGAGAGGAACCATGAGCATGACGTCGACCGCTGAGGAGTTCCGACCCTCCCTGGCGCGGTTCATCAGCTTCCGTGACGCCGCGGAGTGTGAGCGGGTCCGTGCGATCCCCCGCTCACGCATCACCGAGCATCCGAACCCGGACTTCCGCATCGAGGTGATAGACCAGTCCGAGACGTTCTACCGCCGCTTCGCCACGGACCTGGTGGATCGTCTCCGCACCTCTCGGGACGCGGGCGCACGCTTCGTCGCGATCCTCCCGGTCGGCCCCACGCCGCAGTTCCGCCTTGCGGCCGAGCTGATCAACAAGGAACGTCTGTCGTTGCAGCACGTGCACACGTTCAACATGGACGAATACGCGGACGAGGAAGGGAGGACGGCTCCGATCACCTGGGTTGGCTCCTTCCAGCGAGCCATGTGGGACCATTTCTTCGGACTGATCGACGAGGAGCTGCGTCCCCCGGCTGAGCAGATCCACTTCCCCACGAGCGAGAACATCGGCACCTACAGCGATCGCATCGCCGACCTCGGCGGAGCGGACGTCTGCTACGGAGGCATCGGCTGGTGCGGCCACATCGCCTTCTGGGAGTCTCACCTGGGTGAGGAGTATGCGGATATCGACGAGTTCCTCGCGGCCGGTGCCCGCACCGTGGAACTCCACCCGATGACTATCATGCAGAACGCGTTGCACTCCTTCGGGGGGGACTGGTCGTGGGTCCCACCGAAAGCGGTCACGATCGGTCCTCGTGACATCATGGGAGCCAAGCACCGCAGCTTCTGGTTGGACGGCGACCTCGGGGGTGGGGTCTCCTGGCAGCGGTTCATCGGCCGGCTGGTCGCCCACGGTCCCGTCTCGACGGCGGTCCCCGGATCCGTGCTCCAACTCGCCCGGACCGACTACACCTTCCTCGGTGGTGTCGCTGACGACGTGACCATCGAGATGTCCTGAAGGAACGGCGACCACCCGCTCGGCCAACGTGGTCATAGACTCGAGCAAGTCGACCCTTGGAGTTGCCAGATGAGCACCTCGTACCGTCTCAACCGCCTCTTCCACCCGGACTCCGGCCGCTGCCTCGATGTCGCCGTCGACCACGGCTTCTTCGGTGAGCTCGGGTTCCTCACCGGCATCGAGTCCCTGCCGACCGCGGTCGACACGCTGATCGAGGCCGCGCCGGACGCGATCCAGCTCACGGTTGGACAGGCCCCGTTGCTTCAACGCATCCCGGGGCGGGCGAAGCCCGCGCTGGTGCTCCGTACCGACGTGGCCAACGTCTACGGCGACGACCTCCCGGACCGGCTGTTCAGCCGGATGATCGCCGACCCGGTGGAGCAGGCACTGCGGCTCGATGCCACCTGCGTGGTCGTGAACCTGTTCGATCTGCACGGTCGAGCGGACGTCCGTGAGGCCTGTATCGACAACATCCTCGAGCTCAAGCCAGCGACGGAGCGGACGGGGATGCCCCTGATGGTCGAGCCGCTCGTCATGGGTCCCTCCGACCGCGGCGGCTACAGCTCAGACACCACCGCGGATCGGATCGTGCCCTTGGTCCGCCAAGCGGTCGAGCTCGGCGCCGACATCATCAAGTGCGACCCGACCACCGACCCCGCGGATGTGGCACGCGTGGTCGAGACTGCCGGCGATATCCCGGTCCTCATCCGAGGCGGCGGACGGGTCGCGGATCATGAGCTCCTCATGCGGACCAAGGGGGTCATCGACGCGGGGGCACGCGGCATCGTCTACGGCCGCAACATCATCCAGCACGTTGACCCGGCCGGGATGACCCGCGCCCTCATGAGCCTCCTGCACACGGACGCGACGGTCGACGAAGCGGCCGCCATGATCTCCGCGGCGCAGGCATGAGCACCCAGGCCCCGGTCGGGATCGGCATCATCGGCGGTGGTCTGATGGGGCGGGAAGCCTTCGCCGCCTTCGGGCGTTGGGCTGCGCTGACCGATCATCCGGTCCGCCCGCGACTCGTCGCCGTCGCCGACCCCTCCCCTGACGCGCGCGCGTGGTTCGACGAGCAGGGCGTCGACACCGTGGCCGACCACACCGAACTGTTGGCACGTGCCGATGTCGACGTCGTGTACGCGGCCGTTCCCCACGATCTCCACGAACGCATCTACCTCGATGTCCTCGACGCGGGGAAGGACCTGTTCGCGGAGAAGCCCTTCGGGATCGACCATGCGGCAGCCGAACGGATCGTCGCCGCGGAGCAGCGGACGGGCCGGTTCGTGCGCTGCTCGAGTGAGTTCCCGTTCTTCCCGGGGGCGCAGCTTGCGATCGACCATGTGCTCTCGGGTGCGATCGGACCGATCATCGAGGGCCGGTCCTCCTTCCTGCACTCGAGCGATCTGTCGCGTTCCAAGCCGATCAACTGGAAGCGGCAGCGCAGCAGGTGCGGAGAGATCGGGGTCCTCGCCGACCTCGGCATGCACGCGGCCCACGTGCCACTACGGCTCGGATGGTGGCCGAGGTCGGTGCGCGCGATCCTCCAGGACCTCGTCCACGAGCGCCCGGACGGCGCTGGGGGCATGGCCGCGTGCGACACCCCGGAGAACG
>Ga0207421_10005669_pt1 | contig 13899 bp, 10 predicted proteins | sample SodLakKL_010_SED_4_FD_187542 | JGI IMG/M metagenome (GOLD analysis project Ga0207421, IMG submission 187542) | Alkaline sediment microbial communities from Lake Tanatar, Kulunda Steppe, Russia - 8KL_010_SED (SPAdes) (version 2) | ecosystem: Environmental > Aquatic > Non-marine Saline and...
TATTTAACAATTCGTTGAATTCAGCTTTTAGCGGGTTGAGCTGGTCCTCCAGATTTGCAATTCGATTTTGTAATCGCTGTTCTTCCATTTGGATGCGGAGGATATCAGCCTGACCAGCTCCACCGGTTTCATATCGAATTTCAACCAGTGGAATCAATTCACGAACCAGCTCGATGTTTTGCTCTGTAATTCGAATTTGCTGCTGTACTTCTGCAATATCGAACCACGCAATCTGGAGGTCCCGAAGAATTTCCAGCTGCCGTACATCTATCTGAGCACGGTCAGCTTCCGCGGCAGAACGCTGGGCATCACGCATGGTACCGAGTGACCCAAACCATGGAAACATCTGCATGGCAGAAACTGAAAATCGTCCCAGCTGCGATTCCGCCATCATTGGATTGAAATCGTACATAATAGTCAGTTCCGGATCAGGCAACACACCCACCTCACGACTTCTTTCCAATTCCGCACGATATAAATAATGCAACGACCGAAGCTCTGGATTTTCTTCAACGGCAATCCGTAAATACTCTTGGAGCTGAGGATAAGTCTCCCCTAACAAGGGGAGATTTAGAGGGGTGTCTATGTTGGGATCTGAACTTTGCCCAAAAGCCGGCGCTGTAAACAGAGTAAAAATCAATAATAAAGCAGCCAGACTTTGATAAAGCTTGGGAGTAAACGAGTCCCCCTTCAAATGGGGTACATGTAAAAGCGTTGAGCGTTTACATTGGGTGGATGACTCCATAGGCGTTGATTCAGTATTCCATACATTTTCATGTGATTTCCCTTCACGGATCATCCCCCTACGCCTTCGGCGCTTTCCCCCTTCAAAGGGGGGCAACACCCCACGTCTGCCTCCGCTAACGCTATGAGATGAACACCCCCCTTTGTCCCCCCTTTTTAGGGGGGAGTTTATACTTCTCACTTTTTCTGCGTGTTTTTCGCAGTCCCGATTCATCGGGGCCTTCTCACTACTCAGTACTCGATACTCACTACTCATATCTCTCATATCCTTTCCTCCAATTTGTATTCAATTCCATTCTCTTTCCACATTGCATACAGCAGAGGTACCAACAGCAGGCTCAATACCTGAATCAGCATTCCTCCGAAAATTGGGATCGCCATGGGAATCATGATTTCAGACCCTTTCCCGGATGATGTTAAAATGGGCAGAAGAGCCAGAAGTGTTGTTCCGGTTGTCATCAAGCAGGGGCGGACCCTTCGCATTCCGGCCTCCATGGCTGCGGCGTAAATTCCTTCGCGATCCTTCGGTTTTTTGCTTTCAAAGAGTTGCTCCAGATAGGTGGCAACGACTACTCCATTATCCACGGCAATCCCGAACAGGGCAAGGAATCCAACCCAAACGGCAACACTCATATTCACCACTCCCATCTGGAAGAAATCTCTGAGTTCAACCCCAAAAATGGAGAAGTTGAAGAACCAGTCCTGACCATAAAGCCAAAGCATAATAAATCCACCGGCCCAAACAAGAACAATTCCCGAAAAGACGATCAGCGTTACGGGTGATGACCGGAACTGGAAGTAGATGATCATAAAGATAATGAGCAGTGTGATGGGCAGAACCACAGCGAGACGTTCTGACGCACGCTGCTGGTTTCTGAACTCACCCTCAAATGTGTAGCTGATTCCATCCGGCACCGTTAATGATCCATTGCTGATTTGTTGATCCAGCTGATCCCGTACACGATTTACAACATCGATTGGAGCCTCCCCGGGCTGACGGTCGAATGTTACATACGCACTCAGAAACGTGTTTTCGCTTCTGATATTCATCGGTCCGGTTTCGAACTTAATTTCTGCCAGCTGACCCAGGGGGATTTGGCTTCCGATTGATGCAGGTACTAAAATTCGCTTCATTGCATCAGGTGAGTTCCTGTACTCGCGTGCATATCGTACCCGAAGCGGATAGCGTTCTCTGCCTTCGACGGTCATGCCCAGCATCTGACCACCAATAGCGGTGCTGATAACCTGCTGCACATCCTGAACCGTAAGTCCGTGTCGTCCAATTTCCCTCCGGTCGATATCAATTTCGATATAGGGTTTACCAACCACACGGTCCGCAAAAACCGAAGCGGGTCGAACGCCATCAACTCCGCGAATAACCGGTTCAAGGGAAGTGGCGAATTCATCAATTACATCCAGGTTGGGGCCGCTGATTCTAACGCCCATATTGGCACGCATCCCGGTCTGAAGCATGATTAGTCGTGTTTCAATTGGCTGTAGTTTTGGGGCTGATGTGACACCCGGAATATCGGCTGCGTGAAGAATTTCGGTCCAGATATCATCCTGGCTCTGAATATGATCACGCCACTGTCTGTAATATCGTCCGCCACGGTCCGGAATCAGATCTCCGTTGTTATTACGTACAAATTCTCCGTTTTCAACCTGAAAGCGAACCCGACGGCCCCGATCATCCGATTTGTATTCACTTTTGTACTGAATTACATTTTCAAACATCGAAATGGGTGCGGGATCGAGGGCTGATTCTACCCGCCCTATTTTACCCACTACGGTCTCCACCTCGGGGATGGATGCGATCCTCATATCCATTTCACTCATCATCTGGAGCGACTCTTCCATTCCGGCGTGCGGCATGGTGGTTGGCATTAAAAGGAAAGACCCTTCATCAAGAGTAGGCATAAACTCCTGACCCAAACCGGGGAAACGCTCATTTGCAGCAGACCAAACAGAGGTCTCTTGAATTTCAATACCAACGGCGTTGAACCCATCGGCTACGTATTGAAAGGTGGTGTCGAACCCACGCCAGCTCATTAGTCCGATTATGATTATTAGAACGGGAAGTGAAAGAAACAGGGCTTTATTGCGTAGTGCCCAGTTCATCATTTGCTCGTAAAATTTCATGAAAAGCCAGAAGAGTACGAAGATCAACCCAACCAAAAGCAGGATAAATATCAGACTGAATGAAATTGGGTTTTCGGGGCCGAGCGGGAGCCAGTTTCCTGCCAGCAGCCAGGCTACACCCAACAGAATAATTCCATTATTTACCCAAGGCGACCACGGCTGGTAGTCCTTACGGTAAATCGCTACCATATTATTGATACCGAGTGCAATCAAAATCAAACCGCCCCACCCATAAAGCGTGAAGGCAACAATCACCCCACCGATAATCATCACTCCATTCCAAAAAAGCTTCCAGCGGGTTTTATTGATTTTCTGTGAAAACAACCAGTGAGAAAATGCGGGTATAAGGGTGATAACAATCACGAGAGCCGCAATCAGAATAAATGTTTTGGTCCATGCCAGCGGGCCAAACAGACGTCCTTCCTGAGCCTCAAGCATAAATACGGGTAGAAAACTGACAATGGTGGTCATCAGCGCCGTGATGACGGCCGGACTTACTTCAGCGGTGGCTCTGTAAATAGTTTCGAGGAGATCTTCGTCTGGATTTTTCTCATCCATGTGGCGAAGCATATTTTCGGTGAGAATAATACCCATATCCACTACGGTACCGATCGATATAGCTATCCCCGCGAGGGCAACGACATTGGCGTCAATGCCCACATACTTCATCATGATGAAACTCATCAAAACGGCAAGCGGAAGCAGGGCTGATATGATGAATGAGGTTCGAAGATGCATCACCATAATGATGATTATGATGATGGTAATTAAAATCTGCAGTGAGAGAGCTTCTTCAAGCGTACCGAGAGTTTCATAAATGAGTCCGGTACGATCGTAAAACGGAACAATTTTTATTTGTGATACGGTGCCGTCGGCCAGCACTTTGGACGGTAAGCCTGTTGAGATCAACTCAATCTCTGCTTTTACGTTATTGATGACTTCAAGCGGATTCTCCCCGAAACGGGCAACAATCACCCCGCCAACTGCCTCTGCTCCGGCTTTATCCAAAGCGCCCCGGCGCTGAGCCGGTCCCATGGATACATGAGCCACATCTTTAATTCGGATGGGGGTATTATTAACGCTGGCAACCACGCTCTCCTCAATATCTGAAAGCGATTCGATATACCCGAGTCCGCGCACGATGTATTCTGCGCGGTTCATCTCAATGGTTCGAGCGCCGACATCTAAATTACTTTGGCGAACGGCATCGGCGATTTGGTTGACGTTCACGCCCAATTCGCGCATGGCAACGGGATCGATATCTACCTGATATTCTTTTACAAACCCGCCAATACTGGCAACTTCAGTTACTCCTTGCACGGAGGAGAGGGCGTATCGAACCTGAAAATCCTGGATGGATCGAAGCTCCTGCGGATCCCATCCACCGGTTGGATTGCCGTCAGAATCGTATCCTTCCAGCGTGTACCAAAAAATCTGACCCAATGCTGTTGCATCGGGGCCGAGTGCGGGCTGAACTCCTTCAGGTAATGTACCGCCGGGCAGTGCATTTAGCTTCTCAAGAATTCGTGAGCGGCTCCAGTAAAACTCTATATCATCCTCAAAAATCACATTGATGGATGAAAATCCGAACATGGAGTTACTGCGAACTGTACGCACTCCCGGCAGACCCAAAAGCTGCGTGGTAAGCGGGTACGTTATTTGATCTTCTATATCCTGCGGCGATCGGCCCGGCCATTCGGTGAAAATAATCTGCTGATTGTCGCCAATATCGGGAATGGCATCCACTGGGACGGGATCGCGCGGAATAAAGTCGATATCCCAGTCGAACGGAGCCGTGGAAATTCCCCAGCCTGCCAGCGCTAAAAACAGCAGCAGGGCTATGAGTTTATTTTCAAGAAAAAAGCGAATAATGGTGTTAGTCATGTGGACTCACCCCCTGTCCCCCTCTCTACGGGTAGAGAGGGGGGACTTCGTGGGGAAGTTTGGTGTTAAATATTAGGTTTCTGGGCGTTGGCTGGGGAAAGATCTCCCTTTGAGGGGAGACAGGATTTTCCGGCTGTTCCCGGAAAATGCAGAGGGGTGTATTATGGCGTTGATCTGGTTAATTGATTACTTTTCTGATCAAAGCCACGTGAACATCCCCCTAAAGCAAACGCTGAACGCGCTTCTTTATCCCCCTTCAAAGGGGGACTATTTCCCAATAAAAAGGAGGGTCTACATCAAAAAGGTATCGTAGAGAAGCCAGAGGGGTGGGTCGTATTCGCCGATACGGATTTGCTGTTCGGCTTGAATGTGTTCTGCGGAAGCAAAAAACGGGGGGAGGTCACCTAATTGGATTAAGGTGATATCAATATTCTTAGAAGTAGGGATCCACTCTTCATCACTGAGCTGACTTTCGCCTATTTTGCATGCGCAGATGAATCCCCAATCGCAGTGCTGATGTTCAGAAGTTTCTTTCTCCTCTTCATCTGACTCTGTTTCACAGTGGTCGTGAGATGATGACGAGGAGGTCATTGCATGACTGCCCATCTCCATCATACAGAAATCAACAAGCTGCTTTGCATGCAATCCGGTTGGGATCAGAAATGCCATCAGCAGAAGTATTGCGGCTGCTTTGGTAAAGGATTGATATGTGGCTGAATATTTTTTCACATTTAAGAATACAAAGTATGAAAGAGAAACCCGTCAAACCCAAAAATATTACACAATTCGCGGATTTTTATGTTAAAAAAATAAAGCAGGCCAATACTGTTACTTTAGCATTGGCCTGCTGTTGAAAATCATTGGAATTTAGCTGATTACGCAGGCATGTCCGGCAGTGTCCAGCCGTCTCGGTATTCAGTTTTGATCAACCCTTCTGCAAATTCCTTTGCATTGATTGGGTCGGTCATGTCCCGACTGAATGATGGATGTCCATCTTCAATTGTAAATCCATCTTTTTCTATAATTCTGAGCTCTTCGTTGTCCGAGATGTTTGTGAACTCCATATTTTCTCCATCCCACTCAAGCTCTTTGTGGAGCTCTTGCAAGCGCACAGCAAGCACACCCATCACAACCATTTCGTTAAATGGACCAGACTGATCGAAAGATGACTTACACTCTGTACGGCTTTCGGCGCTCTCCTTACAGGCTCTTACCCAATCCATTACGTGGGCAGATTCACCTTCCGTGCCGTCAATTTCAACTCGACGTTCTGTTTTTGAAACGTTGGGCTCATTTCCGGATAACAACCATGGATCGGACCCGTAACAGCCGCAAACCAGTGTATCTTCTGATCCGTGGAAAAGAACACCTCCCCCCCGATGATTCATGTCTCTGCCTTCGGGCCAGCCCTCAGGTTTGTTTGGTTCAATACCGCCATCATACCAATGCACGTCCACTTCGGGAAGTCGGCCGTAGCTGCTTTCGCGTTCGGGGTATGTCAACTGTACTTTTTGTGCAGTGGGTGCAGAATCTTTGAGTAGCAGAGTCGAACTCCCCTGTACTTTTGTTGGGTACCCCAGTTCGAGTGCTTTGAACGGGGCGTGGAGAATATGGCAAGCCATGTCGCCAAGAGCACCGGTTCCATAATCCCACCAGCCGCGGAAATTCCATGGGGTGTAAATTTCGTTGTAGGGACGCATCTCGGCAGGACCCACAAATAGATCCCAGTCGAGCCAGTCCGGAACAGGCTGGACCTCTTCCGGTGTGTTCATACCCTGCACCCAGATAGGACGATCTGTAAAGGATTCAATTTTGGTAACGTCACCTATTACACCTTCTCTGACCCACTCTGTCATTTGATTAATCCCCTCGCCGGAAGCACCCTGATCACCCATTTGGGTAGCTATATTATATTCTTTGGCAAGGTTTGTTAGCAGTCGTGATTCGTAAACAGTATGGGTGAGTGGCTTTTCTACATACACGTGCTTGCCCATGGTCATGGCGTGTGCGGCAACGGTAGCGTGGGTATGATCGGCCGTTGCTACAACCACGGCATCGATATCATCTCCCATTTCATCATACATTTTCCGCCAGTCCCAATATTTTTTTACGTTGGGATAGTGATCGAACGCCTCTTTTGAGTATCTCCAGTCTACATCACAAAGTGCTACAATATTTTCGGTCTCTTCAATTTGCCTGATTACACCAAAACCGCGCCCACCAACTCCAACACAGGCGATATTAAGTTTGTCGCTTGGAGCTTTATAGCCGAGGCCGCTGATAACGTAACTTGGCAGAATTGAAATTCCTGCTGCGGCCACTGCTGATTTACCGAGGAAATCCCTACGGGAGATTCCTTTAATAACATCTTTCGTATTCTTTTTTCCCATCACAAAAAGGTTTTGGTTCGTAATTGCCGAATCATCTTCGTTCGTATCATAAATAAAATTTATGAGTATTACAGTAAAAGTGAGTCGGTTAAAAAAGTTAATATATACATTAATACATTTTTTACTTCAAAATACCCAAGATGAAGTTGTCTCTATCGGAAGGATTCAGCGGAGCAACGGTTCATTGGAATGAATGAAGTTGCTCTGCACACATTTTTTTACATTGATACCTGTTCCCGAAAGGAGTTTATATCAAAAAAGTTTACCGAAAACAGAAAAACAGGTCGAATTCAGAGTATGAGTGAAAAAGTAAATCGTTTAAAACCAAACCGGCCTTCGCCGATTGAGTTGCCGAAAGATCCGTTTTATTCGGGTAAACAATCACCTGTTGAGCCTGCCGTGGATCGGCTTCTGAACGGTGAATATGTGTTGGTGCAGGATCAATTCTCAGTGGGAATGAATATTTTATCGGCTTTAAAAAAGCATCTTTTCGGTGATGATAAAAAAGATAGCTTCAAGGCCTACCGTGGCAAGCGAACTAAATTTCACCACAGTTCTAATTATCTGCTGGCCCCGATCAAAAATAACAGGCTCGCCCTTAAAAAATCACCGGATATCGGCTGGCTGGAAAAACTCTATCCTGATGTGGAGGATTTTCATCTCCCGTTCCCACAAGTCCAGGGGCTGAACAGTGCCTGGCAGTGGTATACCAAGGGAATCAAATATCCGGTGCTCAAAGAAAAGGTTTACCCATATTATGGAGCTTATTTTCCAACCCGATTTGATCACCTCTACCTGTTTGATTACTGGCTGAAAAAATATTCGGGTCCAAAAAACACGGCAATAGATATCGGTACGGGCTGCGGAGTACTCTCTTTTCAGTTGCTAAACCGGGGTGTTGAAAAGGTGTATGCAACGGATATTAATCCAAATGCCGTTATATCTGCATCTGAAGATACCGAACGGTTAGGACTGGAAGATCGACTTGAGATTTGGCAGTCAGACTTATTTCAGGTAATTGATAAGAGTGCAGATCTAGTGCTGTTTAATCCACCCTGGCTACCGGCTCAGAATGAAATTACCGGGCTGGATAGTGCTATTTATTATGATCCCGGACTTTTTGAACGGTTCTTTGATTCGGCAGGCGATTACCTTGCGGAGAAGGGGAGACTTGTAATTTTATTTTCGAACCTGGCGGAGGTTGCCGGGCTAGAGGTGGATCACCCGGTAGAAAAAGAACTGAAATCCAATAGCCGGTTTGAAAAGGTAAAGTATGTGAAACGAAAAGTGGTAAAGCCGTCAAAAAAAACCAAACGCCAAAATCACAGAACCGAGGAGTACGTTGAGTTGTGGGAGCTGAAAAAACAAGGTTAAATAAGTTTTGATGGATCGCTCCGATTATCACACATTGTTTCAATATGTATATATTACAGTAACAAACCTGGAGTCAGAGTTGGAACTGAATACTCTTTTAGTTCAAAAAGAATTCGGTATTTAATTTTAGAGCTTAGAAAAGTATATTCGTAAGCTATCTTACATAGGCTGTCCACCATGTATGGTTAAAAAAATCGCTTTTAAGCACTATCAAAAAGCACTTCTGCATTTATGGAAAATAGAATTGTAGCTCAAAATTTGGCTGAGTTGTACCGTGAAGCGGCAAATCGCTATGGTTCACTTCCGGCTTTTGCAACCCGGAAAAAAGAATTGGAGTGGGAACCGGTTTCTTTTGAAGAACTTTATAACCGGGGTCTGAATTTAGCAACCGGTCTTATTGAGATGGGTGTAGAAGCCCGCGATCATGTGGGGCTTTTTGGTGATAACCGGTTTGAATGGATTCTTGCCGATTACGGGGTTCAGCTTTGTGGCGCTGCAGACGTGCCTCGCGGGAGGGACATCACAGATGCAGAGCTGGTTTATATTATCAATCACGCCGAAATTTCCATTGCCTTTGTTGAGACGAAAGTTCTTCTCGACCGAATACTTGAATTACGGTCAGAATTCGCTGGATTGAAAGAGATTATTCTCATGGATCCAAAAGCGGACGCCCCGGAAGGTGTACATACACTTGGGAATGTTGTCGACCACGGAGAAGCGCTAAGAAAGTATGGCAATACTCGTGCTGAAGAGCGGATTGCAGATATCCAATCCGATGATCTGTTTACCCTGATATATACATCAGGCACCACAGGAAAGCCGAAAGGGGTGATGCTAACTCATTCCAACATGATGTCGCAGGTGAAGGGTATTCCTGTCGACCTGAACTGCACCGACAGGGTGCTTTCTATTTTACCGGTTTGGCACATATTTGAGCGGGTTTTTGAGATGTTTACCATCACCTGCGGTGTGTGTACGTATTATTCAAATATTCGACACCTGGCGGATGATCTGAAAAATGTGGAGCCGACGTTTATGGGGTCCGCTCCACGATTATGGGAGAGCCTGTACCAAAAAATTCTGAAAAAAGTGAGTGACTCGCATCCCATGCGTCAGCTGCTCTTTCACACTGCCTATTTCCTGAGTCGGCAGTACAAAAGCTCTCAGTTTTTTCTTTCCGGGCGCGACCTGAAGTTAGAGCCCTTTTCTAAAATAAAGCGGGCATTGCTGGCGCCATTTCATGCGGTTCGATGGCTGGCTGTGCTGCCGTTTTATGGATTTTTCAACGTAGCTGTGCTGGAACCGGTTCGAATGAGCGCGGGCGGTTCGCTAAAGGCGACGGTTTCAGGTGGGGGGGCTCTTCCATCAGAGATAGATAAATTCTTTAACTTTATTGGTATCCCCGTTTTGGAAGGGTACGGTATGACCGAAACAGCTCCGGTTATTGCTGTTCGGCGAGAAGAGAATCTGGTGATAGGAACGGTGGGTCCGCCAATGGAAGATACGGAAGTACGAATTGCAGATATGGAATCTGGCGAAGTCCTTTATCCCAATAATAAATATCCTGACGAGGGGAGAGGGTTGAAGGGAGAAATTTTGGTGAAGGGCCCTCAGGTGATGAAAGGGTATTATCGAAATCCCGAGCAGACCATAAAAACCATTCAGGATGGCTGGCTGAAAACCGGAGATTTGGGGATGATTACCTATAATGACTGTCTGAAAATTTTGGGCCGCTCAAAAGCGACGATTGTTCTCACAAGCGGTGAAAATCTTGAGCCGGAACCGATTGAAATGCGACTCACACAGAGTCCATATATCGAACATTGTATGGTAGTAGGGCAGGACAAAAAACAGATTGGTGCGTTGATTGTCCCCGATATTGAAGGGTTTAGGAAAAAAGGAATAGATCCCGATAGTATGCACGATTTGGCAGGTGACCCGGAAGTTAGAAAGATTATTCAGGAAGAAATTAAGAAAATGATTTCGGTCGCAAATGGGTATAAGCGATTCGAGTTGATACAGGACTTTCGGCTGCTGCCTCAGAATTTCAGCACCGGTGAAGAGTTAACAAGTTTGTTTAAGATGAAACGCCACGTGATTCAAGATAAATATGCTGATTTGATAGAAGATATTTATAACCCTGAACCTGCACAGGTAGCCTGATGGAATTCACAACACAATTACTTTATCCGCTTGATCAGGTTCTGCTTGCCGTGATGATTTTCTCCATCATGTTTGGTATGGGTGCAAGCCTGACCGTTGATGATTTTAAAACTGTGCTTCGCTATCCGCGGGGAATACTCATTGGGTTTCTTTCTCAGTTTGGGTTAATGCCATTCTTTGCCTATTTGCTGGCCGTATATTTCAATCTTCCGCCGGCGTATGCAATTGCCCTGATCCTGATCGGGTGTTTGCCGGGCGGAACCACCTCCAATATGTTCGCTTATTTTGCGCGCGGATCCGTGGCGCTGAGTATTGCCATGACAACCGCATCAACCATTCTTGCCCTGTTGATGATGCCGTTTCTGCTCGAATTTTATACTGCTGAATTTACCCGCGAAATAAGCGCTGAGATGCAGGCAGCGGGAACGGGAGGGGAGTTCGTAATTCCGACAAGTAACATTATTGGTTCGCTGGTATTGGTTTTGCTACCTGTGTTGATGGGGATGTTTCTTCGCGCGAAATCGCGGGTCTGGGCAAAAACCGCTGAAGATACGGCCGGATTTATGGGGATTATTGTGATTTTGTTTCTGATAGTAACTGCCTTTGTTCGTCATACCGGATTGTTACTGCAAACTCCCATGGAAATTTACATTTCGGCTCTTTTGGTTGGCCTTCTTGGATTCCTGTTTGGCTACTGGATGTCGTGGGCGTTTGGGTTATCACCGATTTTTCAGCGAGCCATATCCCTCGAAACCGGCATTCAAAACGGACCCATTGCGTTTGCCATTATACTGCTGAGTTTTGTTGATCCTGTTGAAAGCCAAATGCTGTGGCTGGCCATTCTCTATTCCACATTTATTGTAATCACATCATCATTCATTACGCTCTACTACCGCCGGGTTGGAAAATTTGACCACGAGGTCTACAAAAACACATCCATCCATAACCGGTTGTTTGGCGAAGAATACGTTACCGGCTACCCGGATGGCTTTTTACCGGCAAGAATTTCAAATGACCCAAGTCAGGGTTCAACACCGGCACAGAAGAGAGGGTAATTTAGTTCAAAAGTCATTGAGGAAAATCTCCCATCGAGGGGGGATCATTCTGTTCGTCCAGAACAGAATGCGAGGGGTGTTCCGGGCTGCATTCTAAAAAGGGAAAATATCAATTGATATAGACTAAGACGTTGAATACAAAGACAATTTTGATATTTTATAATTGGAGCGCCGAAGTAACACCTAAGCAATTTTTAATTAAAATCGGTGAATTATGAGCACCTTAAGCGTACGTTTACCCGACTCAATGCACAAAAAAATACGTGAGTTGGCAAAAAAGGAAGGTATATCTATGAATCAGCTTATAAATTCTGCTGTTTCTGAAAAGCTTGCTGCTTTAATGACAGTCGAGTATTTAAAAGCTAAGGGAGAATTAGGTTCAAGAGATAAGTTTGAAAATGTATTATCAAAAGTACCAGCCGATAAACCGGAAGAAAGGGATAAGCTTTAGTTAGATCTCCCATCGAGGGGAGATCATTCTGTTCGTCCAGAACAGAATGTGAGGGGTGTCCTGGGCTGTCTTCTAAAATGATTGTGGCCCTGCTACCACAGGGACATGGCCTGTTTTCAAAACAGAGAATGATTGTCTTTTGACTCTTTCTGCCACTGAATAACATTATATATGAAAGCAATCAGGCCGCTTCCAAGAAAAAACCATCCGAGATAGGACAATACCTGCATTTCATTCGTGACTAAAATACTCCCAATAATCATCCAGGATAGAAAGAGTAAAAATTGAGCTTTTTCTATTCATTTATATAATATTCAGTTTTGAGTTAAGCCGTTTCTGGTGATGAACTCCTGAAGCTCATCAAAACTCCAAAGCAACAAACTCGTCCACGTGAGCCGCTTGTTAACGCAAACTTGTAGTCGATTTGGGAGGATCTTGTCGGACATACCATACGGTTTGTATATAGATCGTATTATCTTCTTTACGTATCCGGTAGATTACACGATAGTTGCCAAATATCAGTTCACGCAAATTCGGCTCATTATATTCGGGTACAATACGTCCTGATTCTGGCTGCTCAATAAGCTGATCAGTTTTTTTGATCACTTCTAAAGCCCACTTTTCAGCAGTGTCTACATCATCCCGGGCGATATAGTCGACTAACTTGTTGAGCTTTAGTAGTGCCTGATTGGTCCAGACTATTTCCACTTAGCAAGATTTTCTTTTATCTGTTTTTTCGCTTCCTCATGAGATACGACATCACCTCTTGCAATTTGTCGTTCTGCTTCTATCAGCTCTTCCATTAAATCGATCTTATCAATCATACTTTGATATTCAGTCACATCCACTAAAACCGCAGCACTTTTTCCGTGCTGAGTTAAAACAATGGATCGCTTCTGTTTTTTGATCCGTTCAATAAAATCAGCCGCATGTTTACGGAATTCGGAAAGTGGCTGGATATCTTGATCTAATTCTATTCGTGCTGTGGCCATAATAACGGTTTCTTTAAAAGTATTTCTAAAGTACAAAATTAATACATAATGAGGTAACGAATAGAAGAGACTTACGGTATTTGAGAAGGTGGCGTTAACCTGTATTTATCCGCTATACTCCCGACAAACTAATAGTCCAAGACACAACTACTGCAACTGTCGTAGGATTTTGTGATGGAGGATCCAGCCCACATTTATGTTAGAAGATGCCGGCTCGGAGACCGGCATGACTTCTTCCCATTGCCGCATAAAAAAGACCTCACAGGTTTTGAAAACCTGTGAGGTCTGATATCGATACAGTTAAACTGTTAAATTTTACCCTTCTAAAATACTCTCAATTCGTTGCTGCACATCCTGCAGGTGAACCCGTGTGGTTCGGTTTGATGTTTGATTCACGGATCGGTCTACCTGGTTTTTCAACGTTTGGAGTTCATCACGCAACAGGGCTTTGATGTCACTGCCATGCACGCTGCTGTTCTCATTTTCCATCAGACTTTGAACACTGCTCAAATACGAACGCTGCAAATTCCGACGATAAACGTCAATCGCGCTGTTGGATGGTAGTTCACTCCAGACGCCATTTCTGACATCCTCAAGCATCTCTACAATGCTATAGGCATCATCGCCTCTGAATGATTCATCTTCAATCAGGCGAATCATCCGTGAGGAGTTCATTACCGTGGAGAGGTGGCGCCCTTGCAGGTTTT
>Ga0207421_10005670_pt1 | contig 13897 bp, 12 predicted proteins | sample SodLakKL_010_SED_4_FD_187542 | JGI IMG/M metagenome (GOLD analysis project Ga0207421, IMG submission 187542) | Alkaline sediment microbial communities from Lake Tanatar, Kulunda Steppe, Russia - 8KL_010_SED (SPAdes) (version 2) | ecosystem: Environmental > Aquatic > Non-marine Saline and...
CAAGCCGAGTTCGATTGACGTAACTGATTGTCGTTCCATCCGGTATCCGGAATCTGCACAACCAGTGCGTGTTCGCCGTACCTGCAACCCTCGCTCAGGACGATCCGTCCGCGCCGCCCTCGAGCTCGCCACCCCACTCCTCGTAGCCGCCTGCCATGCTCGCGACAGTGGCGTCGTCGTCGACGCCCTCGTAGCTCTTGAGCAGCCGGGCGGCCTGGATCGAGGACTTGCCGACCGGACAGACCACGACCACCTCTTCGCCCCAGTCGTACTCGCCGACTCGGCGAGGGAGCTCCGGAAACGGGAGGTTGACCGCGCCGGGGATGTGGCCCTGCTCGAACGCTACTGGCGACCGAATATCGACGATCTGCAGCTCCTCGCGTCTCGCTTCGACCTCCTCGGGTGAGAGTTCCTCGGCCATGCTGGCGCTCCCGTTCGGGTAGACGCGGCGACAGCAAAAGTCACACGGTCAGCTCTCGACACCCCGAGCTTTAACCTGACTCGGCACCTCTACTGCACTATGAGCGACCTCGACCTCGATCCGACACAGCTCGAGCGCTACTCGCGCCACATCTTCCTCGACGACGTCGGCCCGGACGGACAGCAGGCGTTGCTGGACGCGTCGGTGCTGGTGATCGGTGCCGGCGGGCTCGGCTCGCCGATCATCCAGTACCTCGCCGCCGCCGGCGTCGGCACCCTGGGGATCGCCGACGACGACGACGTCGAGCTCTCGAACCTCCAGCGCCAGATCATCCACGGCGACGATGACGTCGGCCGACCGAAAGTCGATAGCGCCGCCGAGTACGTTGCCCGACTGAACCCCGACGTAGCTGTCAACAAACACCACAGCCGGGTGACGAAAGACACCGTCGGCGAGCTCATCGACGCCTACGATTTCGTCGTCGACGGCACCGACAACTTCGCCACGCGCTATCTCGTCAACGACGCCTGCACCCTCGCCGGAGTGCCGTTCTCTCACGGAGCGATCTTCCGGTTCGAGGGACAGGTGACGACCTTTACCGACGCTTCGGACTCGCCGTGTTACCGCTGTCTGTTCCCCGAGGCACCGCCCGACGGCGTCGTCCCCGACTGCGCAACGGCAGGCGTGCTCGGCGTCCTCCCAGGCACCGTGGGCTGTATCCAGGCCACCGAGACGGTGAAAGCGATCCTCGGGAGAGGGGAGCTCCTCGACGGCCGGCTGCTCTTTTATGACGCGATGGACATGAGCTTCGACACCGTCGAGATCGCCAAGCGGCCGGACTGTCCGGTCTGCGGCGACGAGCCGGAGATCGACTCCGTCCACGACGTCGAGTATGTCGACTCCTGTGCGGTTCCGGATCGGACAGAGCTCGAAGCCGACGACTGACGCTGCTGCTGTTTCGGACGACGTACTTGAACTCCCCACCATAGCCGGGCAGAGATACCTTGAGCCGTGCAGGCCTACATCAGAGTAGAGATGAGCAACTCAACCCAGTTCGTCTGTCCCGGCTGTGGCGGACAGATTCCGGCGACCCGTGCGACGCGCGTTGCGATCATCCAGAGCGGCTGTCCGCGCTGCACCGCGGAGGTCTCCCGGAGGCACTTCGACAGTCCACCTCGAACGCGGATTTACTGGTGAGAGGTGGGTGACGGAGATCCCTGCTTACCGGCGTCGTTCGCGGAGGTACAGCCAGACCGAGGCGAGAAACGCGAGTGCAACCGCGCCGGTCGTGACCGCGAACGCGATGCGGTAGCCGAACTCGGTGTAGACGACGGTCCCTGCGACGACATCGCCCGTCCGGTACCGGTCGAGCGCGAGCCCCATCACCGCCGGAAGGACGGTCGCCCCGAGGAACCCGGCTCCGTTGACCGTCGCCGTCGCGACGCCGCTCGCCTCCGGTGGGTAGCGCTCTTTGACGATCGGCAGCGCGAGCATGAAAAAGCCGAGCGAGAAGCCGATGAAAAAGTAGACGACCGCGACGGCCGCAAGCGGCGGCCTGCCGAACAGCGGGACGACCGCGAGCACGAGGGTGAACGCCGCGAGGCCGGCGACCATCGGGAGAACGCGTCGGCCGAGCCGATCGGATACCAGACCAACCGCTGGTGCGCCGATCAGCATCCCGACCGAGCCCAGCAGCGTGTACGACGACGCGGTCGTCACGCTCAGCTCGTGGACGACGACCAGGTAGGGGACACCCCAGAGGCCGATGACCGTCAGGATGGTTCCCATCGCCGAGAAGAACACGAGCGAGAGCAGCCACTGATCCGGGTCGGCGAGCAGCTTCCGGAGGTAGCCCGCGGTCTCCCCGAGCGTCACCGACGGCTGTTCGGGGACGTTCTCGATCGGTTCGAGGCCGGCGTCCTCGGGCGAGCGGCGTGCGAAGACGAACACCGCACCGGCAGCGGCGAAGCCGAACACTGCAAGCCCGGAGATGGCTGCGCGCCAGCCGATCAGATCGACGGCGACCGCCAGCGGCGTCGTCGCGAAGATCGCACCCAGCCCGGCCGTGCCGGCTGTCAGCCCCGTCATCGTCCCGAACTCGTCGACGCGGTACCAGTTCGCACAGAAACGCAGCATCGAGATGAAGATGACGCCGCTGCCGAGCCCGATGAGGGTGCGGGAGAGAAACGCGAGGAGGTAGCCGTCGCTGGCGGCGAACCCGACCGCGCCGAGGCTGAGAACCAGCGCGCCCCCGCTGCCGACGTACCGGGGGCCGTAGCGGTCGGCGAGCACGCCCGTCGGGATCTGGACGATCGCGTAGATCGCAAAGAACGCGGCGTGGAGCGTCCCGAGCTCGAGCGCGGTCACCTCGAACGCGCCGGTTAGCTCCTCCGAGAGCACCGCCGTCGACAGCCGGTGGACGTTCACTGCGAGAAAAATCAGCGCGAGCGCTCCCCAGCCCAGCCAGCGACGCGTCGTGGGATCCCGCAAGAGACTCACCTGCGGAGGTTCATCCGGTCGCCCAGTAAGCGTTGTGTCTCGCTCGCATCTGTCCGGTGATCCGAGCCGACGTGCCCCGGCTCACACACGGGAGACGGCATCGAGCAGGCGTGCGCTCGTCCGGATCCCCTTCTCGAAGTGATCGAGGGAGACGTGTTCGTCGTGAGAGTGTTGGTTGTTCTCCGGCTGGCCATACGGCACCGACAGGTGGGGGAGGCCGAGCCGGTTCGTGAACAGCGCGTACGGCGCGGAGCCGCCCGAGACGGGCTTGACGATGGGCTCGACCCCCCAGCCGTCGGCGACGGCGTCGACCACCGGCTCCAGATACGGCGTCTCGACCGGCGTGCGTGAGGGCTCCATGCTCCCCAGCCGCCGAACCGTTACGTTGACTCGGTCGTCTGCGTGTCGCTCTACGTGGTCGACGAAACGCTCGTAGAGACGGTCGGTACGCTGGTCGACGACGAGACGCATATCGATCGTCGCCGACGCTTGGGTGGGGACGATCGTCTTGAACCCCTCCCCCGTGTGACCGCTCGCCAGGCCGTTGACGTTCAGCGTCGGGTAGTACAGCGTCTTCTCGCCGAACGTCTCGCCCGGTCCGTCCGCGAGCCCGCCGACGCCGAGCGTTTCGGTCAGCTCGCCGACGTCCGGTTCGATCGGCCCGAGCAGCTCGCGGTCCGCGTCGGTGACCGGCTCGACGTCGTCGTAGAAGCCGTCGATCGCAACCCGGCCGTCGTCCGCACGCATCGTCTCGAGGAGGTCGAGCAGCGCCCACGCCGGGTTCGGGATCCCGCCGCCGTAGTGCCCGGAGTGGAGGTCGCCAGAGGGCCCCTCGACCGCGAGTTCGACGACGAGAATCCCTCGGTTGCCGAGGACGACCGTCGGGCGGCCGGAGTCGTCGACCGGGCCGTCGGAGTTGATCGAGACGTCCGCCGCCAGCTCGTCGCGCCGCGCCTCGACCGCGTCGGCGAGGTTCGGGCTGCCGCTTTCTTCCTCGCCGTCGAGCAACAGCGCGACGTTCACCGGCAGCCCCGTCGTCTCCCGGAGCGCCTGCACCGCACAGAGATACGCGAAGTGCTGGCCCTTGTTGTCGACCGAGCCGCGGCCGTAGAGCAGCTCCCGCCCCTCCCGTTCGCGGATCTCCGGCTCGAACGGCGGCGACTCCCACGCGTCGGGCTCAACCGGCTGGACGTCGTAGTGGCCGTACACCAGGACCGTGGGCGCGCTCTCGGGCTCGCCGTCGGCCCGTGCCCGCGCGAGCACCGCCGGGTGGCCGCCCGTCTCGACGCGCTCGGCGGTGTCGAAGCCGTAGGCGAGCGACAGCTCCTGAAGGAGCGCCGCACACTCCTCGACTCCCTCGCCGGTGGCGCTGACCGACGGCTGGGCGACCAGCTCGCGAAGGTCGTCGAGAAACGACTCGAAGTGGTCGTCGACGGAGGCGTCGACCGTGTCCATGCCCGGGGCTCGACCGCGACCGTTATAAACACGCTGTCGGCACGGCGACAGGACAGGCCGGTCGCGCGGGACGGTCGCTTCGCAGAGTCGAGCTGGTCGCTCACAGCTCGGGCTGTCGCCGCGGAGCGAAACGAACGGAAAGGTATATATCAGCCGCTCTCCGTCCCTCTGACATGGCATCCGCTTCCCGTGCCGGTCGCTGGCGCTGGCGTTTCCCCCGGGAAGCGGACAGTACCGCGGCGTAGGGCGGCGGGCCTCACCCGGCGGTCGGAACCACGGTGCTCACTCGCTTTCTCGCGTACCGCCCTCAGAGTACCAGCCGAAAAACCCATGCCAGAGACAGAGTTCACCGTAACGCCGTACCGTGTCGAGGGGGAGGTCGACTACGATCGACTCCTCGAACAGTTCGGGGCCGACCCGATCACAGACGAACAGCGAGCGCGCTTTCCCGAGCCCGGGCACCCGCTCGTCCGCCGCGAGGTGTTCTACGCCCAGCGGGAGCTGGACCGGTTTCTCGACGCCGCCACCGCGGGCGAGCCACACGCCATCGTGACCGGCCGTGGCCCCTCGGGGCCGATGCACGTCGGCCACGTCCTCCCGTTCTACTTCGCGAAGTACCTCCAGGAGCGGCTGGGGACGCTCGTCTACATCCCGCTGTCGGACGACGAGAAGCACCTCCTGAAAGAGCGCTCGCTCGCGGAGATCGGCGAGTACACCCGCGAGAACCTCCGGGACGTGCTGGCGGTCGGCTTCGATCCGGCGCGCACCCGGATCGTCGTCGACACCGCCGACGCCGACGTCGTCTATCCGCTCGCCGCGGCGCTCGCGAAGGACGTGACGCAGGCGACCGTCGACGCGACCTACGGACAGCCCCCCAACGTCGGCCTCTCGTTCTATCCCGCCGTGCAGGCCGCTCACCTCCTTCTGCCACAGCTCGTGGCGGGGCGGCACCCGACGCTCGTGCCGATCGCGATCGATCAGGACCCCCACGTGCGGCTCTGTCGTGATATCGCAGCCAAACGCCGCTACGCCGTGGACAAGCCCGGCGCGCTGCTCTCGAAGTTCCTCCCGAGCCTCGACGGTCCGGGGAAGATGAGTTCGTCGGACGACTCGTCCAGCATCTCGCTCGCTGACGACCGCGAGACGGTGTTCGAGACGATCCGGACACACGCCTACTCCGGCGGGCAGCCGAGCGTCGAAGCCCACCGCGAGGAGGGCGGCGATCCCGCTGTCGACGTCTCCTACCTGCTGCTGTACTACTTCTTCGAGAGGGACGACGAGCGCGTCGAGCGGATCGCCCGGGAGTACCGCGAGGGCGAGCTCCTCAGCGGCGAGCTCAAGGAGCTGGCCGCAGAGCGGGTCGCCGGATTCCTCGAGGCACACCAGCGCCGGCGTGCGGCGCTCGGTCCGCTCGAGGAGGCGCTTTCGCCCTTCCGGCTCACCGGAGCAGAGCGACGGGCTGCCAGACGGCGTGTCGGCTACTCCGACGACGCGCTTGCCCAGTCAGAACTGGAGGTGTGAGGTCGACCCCGGCAGGTCGTCATCGTCGTCGGAGTCGTCGCCGCCAGCCCAGAGGAAGGCCACGCGCTCGTCGGTCAGATAGACCTGCCCGTCCTCGACGGTGACCTCGACGGACGGCAGCGTCGTGTCTGCGGCCGGCCCGTTCGAGCACGCCCCGGAGCAGGCGTCGAAGACGGAGCCGTGTCTGGGGCAGACGATCCCGCCGTTCCGGGTCACGACGCCCACTCCCTCGCGGTAGAGCCGCTGGTTCTCGTGCGTGCAGCTGTTGCTCCAAGCCTCGACCTCCCTTGCGCTCTCGTCTTCACAGGGGACCAGCACGACCTCCTGGTTCAGCCCGTGCTCGTCCCTGGCGGTGAACAGCCACCCGTCTTCCTCGCGGACGGTCTCGACATCCGTCAGCCGGTGTCGACTGGTCATACCTGCCGTTGGGAGGTGCTCCGCTTATCAGCCCCGGTTTGGAAGCGCTGTGCCGACCGCGCGGCCGTCGTCCTGGACCGAGCTTCAGCAAAGGTTTACAGCCGTTCCGGATCTGCTACGAGCATGGCCGCCGAACAGTACGTCCGCGTCACAGACAGGGAAACGCTCGAACGCGAGGGTCGACAGGTGGTCTCTGCGGAGGGTCGCTCGATCGCGCTCTTCGAACACGAAGGAGCGGTGTACGCGCTCGACAACCGCTGTCCGCACATGGGGTTTCCGCTCTCGAAAGGCACCGTCGAGGAGGGGATTCTGACCTGCCACTGGCACCACGCCCGCTTCGAACTCGCCTGCGGGGACACGTTCGACATCTGGGCCGACGACGTCCAGACGTACCCCGTGACCGTGCGCGACGGCGACGTCTACGTCGATCCCGACCCCGAGCCGGACGTCGCCCCGGAGACGTACTGGCGTAACCGCCTCGTCGACGGCCTCAACGAGAACCTCTCGCTCGTCATGGCGAAGTCGGTGATCAACCTCGACGACCTCGGCGAGGGCTTCACGACGCCGCTCGAGACAGCCCTCGAGTTCGGGATCACCTACCGCGCGATGGGGTGGGGGCGCGGCCTGACAACGCTGGGTGTGATGGCGAACCTCTACGATCACGTCGGCCACGACGAGAAGCTCCGGGCAATGTACGTCGGCGCACGAGAAGTCGCCGACGACGTCGCCGGCTCGCCCCCGCGTTTCGACCAGTACCCGCTCGACAACGACGCGCTCGGCGCGGCCCGTCTGCGTTCGTGGTTCCGCGAGCTGTGTGAGGTCCGCGACGCCACCGGCGCAGAGCGCTGTCTCCGCACCGCGGCGGCGACGCGCTCTCCCGACGAGCTCGTCGAGATACTGCTCGCGGCGGCGACGGACCACCTCTACCTCAACGGGAGCCACACCCTCGACTTCCTGAACAAGGCGTGTGAGACGCTCGATCACACCGGTTGGGAACGGGCACCGGACGTCCTCGGTGCGACGGTCGAGCAGCTGACCGAAGCCGAACGTGCCGAAGAGCGCTCGGCGTGGCGACAGCCGGTCGATGTCGCACGCCTCGTCTTCGACGCACACGATTCGCTCACTGCGCTCGCGGCCGCCGGTGAGGGGCGGACGTGGGAGCGACCCGGGGGGTTCGTCGAGGAGCTGCTCGGAGACGATCCGGAGGCGATCGTCGAGCGGTTGTGCGAGGCTGTCGGCGCGGGAGCGACGCCCGAGCAGCTGACGGATGCGGTTGCACAGGCGGCGACCGCACGGCTCGCTCGCTTCGCCACCAGCAACGAGTTCTCCGACTGGAACACCGTCCACCACACGTTCAGCTACGCGAACGCGGCCCACGAGCTGGCACGGCGGACCGACGCGCTCGTGGCGTACCGTCCGGCGTTCGACGGCGCGATGGCCGTCTACCTCGACCGCTTTCTCAACCAGCCGCCCGCACCGGTTCCCGACGCCACGGACACCGGCCGTGACCCGGCACGCGTGCGTGCCGACCTGCTCGCGGCGTTCGACCGCCAGGGAGCCGTCGACGAGGCGGGCGCGCTCGTCGCCGAGCACTTCGGCGTGGGTGGCGACCCACAGGCGCTCGTCCGCACGCTCGGCGAGGGGCTGCTTCGCGAGGAGCCGCAGTTTCACACCCTCCAGAACGTCGAGGCGGCGATCCGTCGCCACGAGCGCGCGAGCGACGGCCGCGAGCGACAGCTCCCGCTGATCGCGACCGCCCGGTACCTCTCGGCGCACTCGCCCACGCGGCGCTCCTCCGAACAGACGTTCGACATCGCACGCCGACTCCATCGCGGCGAGACGCTCCACGGCGCGTGAGCGACGTCCCTCCAGCACTGTGAGCAAGAGTATTGTTCACAGGGCAACAAACCAGGGTATGCAACGCGAGTTTCCAGCGCTCGAGCTCGGGCCGAACAACTGCGCAATCGACGCGTAGCTACTCGATCTCGAGCGCGCCGCCACCGTCGTCGTTCTCGTCCCACTCGAGCTCGAACTCGACGCTTCGCTCGTGAGGGCCGCCCTCGGGGCCTTCACGCTCGGCTTTGACCTCGAACGTCGGCCGGGCAGGCGGGTCGATCGTCACCGACTCGTCGCCTGCGCGGAGCGTGATCGCCTCGCCAGCGTCGAGGTTGTCTGCGACCTGTCGGAGGTAGGCTGCGACCTCCTCGCGGCTCTGGCGGCTCTCGGACTTGAACAGCACTTCTTCGGGCATACCGCTCGGTACGAGCGAGACGGAGATAAATCCACCTCTCGGGAGGCAAGCGCCCGTGAGCGACATAAATCCGTCTCTCGGGAGGCAAGCGCCCGTGACGGGCGCGACCGCCGACGGTGTGGCCGTCGCCAGACCGCTGGTGGGCAGTATCGGGGCTAGAGAACGCCACGAGCGAGGCTTCCGAGCACCGAGAGCCCGAGCGCGATCGCGACCGCGAGGAGTGCGAGCTCCCCCATCGCGAGCACCCGACCCAGCCCGCCGGCCCACCAGAGCGAGCCGAGCCAGGCCAACACGGCGAGGACGCCGAACCCGATCCCCGACAGCACCGCGCGGAAGAGGTCGGCCGCCGCCAGGCCGACGAGCGCGCCGCCGACGACGAGGCCCAGTGGATGGACGCTCGCGAGGACCAGCCCGACGACCGACCCCGAGACGAGCCAGAGCCAGTGGTGCCGGGGATCGGCGCGGACCGGCGCGAGTGGGATGTGTCTCGACGCTCGACTGGTCGCTCCTCCTCCCTCTCGATCGGTTGTCCTCCTTCGACTCGTCGGCCCTCGTCGACTCATCGCTCCCCCGAAACGAACTCGGTCGTCAGCTCGCCTTCTACCTCACGCGAGAGGCTTCGGTACTCGCCATCGGCCCACGCCCGCAGCTGGTCGCGGTAGTGAGCAGAGAAGTACCGCCCGGAGTTGCCCCCGGGAAGGATCCCCAGCAGCTCGCCGTCGAGGTCTGCCTGCATCTCCCAGCTGCCGCCCCAGGGCCCCTGCCTGCTGTAGTTCCAGACCGTCTCGCCGCCCCCGCCTCTCGGGTGCTCTGGGTAGCCGAGAAAGCCGAGCTCCAGCGGGTGTGCGATGTGACCCGTGTGGTTCACGTCGCCGTAGCGATCGTGTCCCTCCGTTTCGAGTTCGGCGAGCGTCTCGCGAAGCGCCTCGCGCATGATCTGCGCGCGTCCACGGGAGCCGAACCAGCCGCTATCACGAGGGAGCTGGACGATCGCCGCCGCGGGCGGGTAGTACGTCTCGTCGAGGTCCGCCTCCGCGAACGTCTCGCCCAGAAGCGCCTCCCGGTAGCGCTCGAACCACCGGTCGAAAATCAGCGCGGCCCGGGAGTCGGCGGCCAGCCGGTACTCCCACGCATCGAGGATGCCGGCGGCCTCGCGCAGCCGCTGGCCCCCGTCACGGGCGGCCTCGACGAGGGGCTCGACGAGCGCCGCCGCCCGGCCGTCGTAGCTGTCCCGACCCACGTCCCGGAGGAACTCGAGGTCAACCGGCTCACCCGAGTCGATCCGCTCGTCGAGGCGCTCGTAGAGCCGCGCGCCGCGGTAGGGGCTGGCGTAGCCCTGCGAGAGGTAGTAGTCGAGGCGGTCGTCGTCGACGATCTGCTGGTTGGCCGTCGCGAGGTAGTCTGGATCGAGGACGTGTGGGTTCGAGTCGAACGGAACGAATCCCTCCCACGTGGGCCGGCCGAACGGTTCGAACCCCTCCCACTCCCCCTCCGGAGCCGAGCCGTCGAACACCCTGTCTCCCGGCGCGCGCTCACCGTCGACCTGTCGGAGGGGCAGCCGGCCCGTCATGTAGTAGAGCGTCCGTCCCTCCCGGTCGGCGTAGAGCAGGTTCTGTGTAGGCGACTCGAACCGTTCGGCGGCCGCGAGAGCGTCGTCGAAGCCGGTCGAGTGGCTCAGCTCGTACAGCGACTGGATCGTCTCGGTGGCGGCGTGGCCCGTCCAGGCAACGCCGACACGCTGGTCTGCCTCCTCGACGACCGGCCCGTGGACGGTCTTCGTGACCTCGACCGTCTCGTCCGCACCTCCGGCGACTGCGATTTTCTGGGATTCGTGCTCGAACTCGCGGCGCTCGTCGCCGTAGGCGTACGTCTCGCCGTCGTCGTCGTAGCTGTAGAAGTCGATGACGTCCGCGCCAGCGTTCGTGAAACCCCACGCGCCGTGGTCGTTCTCGCCGATGACGACCAGCGGCGTCCCCGGAAACGCGACGCCGCGGGCGCGGTGGTCGGGGCCGTCGAGGTGCATCTCGTACCAGGTCGGCGGTGCCTGCAGCGACAGGTGCGGGTCGTTCGCCAGGATCGGCGCGTCGCCCGCGGTGTGTTCCGCGCCGATCAGCCAGCTGTTCGAGCCCGTTCCGGGCGGTGACTCGAACCTGCCGAGCCAGTCGACCAGCTCCTTCCCCGGTGTCTCTGTCCTCCGGTAGCTCGATACCTCATCGGCTACTCCCTGCGCGCTCGACACCGCTCCGCGAAGCCGGTCGGTCGTGGTCGACCCTGTTCCATCTTCCTCGTCGACCCTGAACTCGCCGGCGTCGTGGTGCTCCCGGATGATCGGCGCGTCGTGGTCGAACCGCGCCGGAAACAGCTCCCCGACCAGCTCGTCGGCACGCTCCGGAGAGAGCAACGCTCCGAGCCGTTCGCGGACGAGCGCCACCCTGAGCGTGCGAAAGCTGCCCGTGAGCTGCCAGGCGATCAGTTTCTCGATCAGCGCCGTGTCCGCCCGGCTCCAGGGCTCGGGCTCGTAGTCGAGGAGCTGGCACTCGAGCGGGAGCGGTTCGTTCTCGATGGCGGCGTTCACCCCGTCGGCGAACGCGTCGACCGCGGCCGCAGCTGGCGTTCCGTCGATGTGCTCTGCCGTCGCCTCGGCGGCGTCGGTGAACGCCATCTGTCGGTGAAAGCGGTCCGACGCCACCGTCAGCTCACCCACGACCGCCGAGAGCTCGCCGGCGAACAGCCGGCGCTGGAAATCCATCTGGAACAGCCGGTCGCTCCCCTGCGCGTAGCCGACGGCGAAATAAAGCGCCCCCTCGTCGTCCGCGCTGACGTGCGGGACGCCGTCCTTGTCGTACCGGAGCTCGGCCGTCCCGTAGGGGCTTTCGACCTCCTCCTGCCGGCTCGCGCGGGCCGTCTGCCAGACAGAACCCGAGAGCGGCGCGAACTGTTCGAGGTAGCCCCGAACGGGCGAGAGCGATGCACCTGCCACGCCCGCACCGACGAGCCCCGCCAGCACGGCCCGCCGGCCGAGCCTTCCGTTCATGCCTCCGCGTCACGCGCTCGGGCTATGTAGCTTTTTACTCCGGTCCGAACTCGACGCCCTCGCGAGCTTCGGCGCGGAGCCGCCGGATCGCCGCGCGAGCGTTGCCCGCGTGGTAGCCGAACAGCACGGTGTCGGCGTAGGCGCTCGCCACCTCCGCCGCGTGGACGAGGTTGTCCATCTCCACCTGGATCGCGTACAGCTCGACGGTGAACGGCGCGTCGAGGCGGTCGCGAAAGCCGGTGGCGATCACCTCCAGCCAGTAGGTCGTCTCGTAGGCCGTGTCGTAGATCGGGACGACGAACTCGTCGACGTACTCGGCGAGGGCGTCGACGTCGATCCCGCTCCGCCGGTCGAGGTGGCCCGGGTACGGGTCGGGGTACAGCGTCAGGTACAGCCGGCCCGGGACGCGCTCGCGCGCTTCGGCGACGAACTCGGTGATGACGCTCGTGCGCCAGCGCTCCCGGTCGTCGACGTCACTCTCGGCGAACAGCCGGTCACACCGGTCGCAGTGGCAGTACTCCTCGCGCGGGAAGCCGACGTCGTCGAGCCGGACGTCCCCGTTTGCCGCGGCGGCGTCCTCGACCATCTCGAGGATCCCGGCCCGGTAGGGCTCGTTCGTCGGGCAGACGTAGTCCCAGTCGAAGTACCGTCGTTCGCGGGTCGCCCGGTCGCCGTCGGGGTTGACCGGCGCGAGCGTGGGATCGCCCTCGACGGCCGCGTTGTCGCCGAAACACGAGATCATATTCACCGCGTCCGCGACGGGCGTCGTCGCACGCCCGGTCACGTCCTTGCTCTCGAAAAACGCCGCGTCGAACTCCTCCCACGAAACCTCCTCCTCGTTGCGCGTCACGACACCGTACATACTCAGCAGGATGGGCTCGAAGAACGTAACTCTTCAAAAAGATGATTGACGGGCGATACCTCAGTCGGGTGGCCCCTGTGTGGTGTTGCTGGGTCCGTTATCGGTGCGAGCGCCCGGAGCCGGGCGGCCGAGACCGGAACGACTCGCAGCGATCGGTCTCAGTCCTCGACGACGAGCTTGTACACCAGCACGATCGCAATCAGAGCGAGGGCGACTTTCAGTTTCGTGGACATCCATCGGTAGTTGGATGCACCCGATAATAGCTGTTCCGGCGTTCGTGAGCGCTTTGTGTCCCTCGTCCGTACGGGGCTGCAGATGGGTATCGGATCGCTCGGCAGACAGATCGACGCGTTCGTCGCCAGCCGCGTCGACGCGCCGGTGCCCGAACGGCGCGACCTCCCGTGGCTCGTCGCACCGCTGCCGGCCTGGCTCGAGAACGTCGCCTTCCGGCTCGTCTGGGTGATTGTCGCGATCAACCTGCTCGGAACCGCGTTCGGCTTTCTGTACTACACGCCACAGCTCTCTGCGACGCCGGTCGTGATGTGGCCGATCGTGCCCGTCAGCCCGCTCGCGACGCTGTACATCGCCATCTCGCTGTCGCTGTGGCGGCTGGGCTACGGCGGCCGCCTCGCCCAGTTCGTCCACCTGCTCGCGTTCGTCGGCTGTCTCAAATACGGCCTCTGGTCGGTGTACATCCAGCTGTTCGTCGAGGACGCGAGCGTGACGCCGTTTCTCCTCTGGCAGTTTCTCATCTGGAGCCACGCAGGGATGGTCGTCCAGGCGTTTCTGATCCCCCGCTACGCCGACTTCCCGCTGTGGGCGGTCTCGCTCGCGTCGGGCTGGTACGTCCTCAATGACCTGCTGGATTACTCGACGCTGCTGTGGGGGCCACACCACACCTGGCTGAACGTGCTGGTCGTCGACGGTCGGATCGACCGCTCGGTGCCGGCGTTCGAGCTGATGACCACCTCTGCGGTCGCGACGACCGCCGTCGCGGTGACGCTCGCGTTCGGGACGTGGTGGGCGCTCAGACTGAACACAACTCGCTGAGAGGAGCGCTCACCTGTCGATCTTCGCCGCCCCGCGAACCGAGACGTACGTCCCGATGACGAACAGCCCGCCCCCGAGCAGGCCGAACAGCGCCAGCCCCACCGAGCGCTCGCCCTCCACGGACACGAGCCAGACCGCGAGGGCGAAGCCGAACCCAACCGTTAGCAGAACGAGCCCACTTCGGAAGGAGCTCTGGACGCTGCTGTTTCTCCGACGCGGTCGCCGTGAGCTCACGATATCTCTCCACGTGACTCTCTGTTTCGCTGAAGTTAAATACTGCTCCGTAGACGTTCGGTACGTCGACCGATGACTGCGGGAAGAGCCGTCTCGACGTACCAGTCGACGCCGATCGCAGTCCTGCCGAGCGTCGTCGCCCGCGCTGTCGTT
>Ga0207421_10005671_pt1 | contig 13894 bp, 11 predicted proteins | sample SodLakKL_010_SED_4_FD_187542 | JGI IMG/M metagenome (GOLD analysis project Ga0207421, IMG submission 187542) | Alkaline sediment microbial communities from Lake Tanatar, Kulunda Steppe, Russia - 8KL_010_SED (SPAdes) (version 2) | ecosystem: Environmental > Aquatic > Non-marine Saline and...
AGATCGAGCGTTCGCTTCCAGTTCGGTGTAGGGCGCACGAAGGTGTTCTCAAAGCTCTCACCACGGATCACCCGCTCAACACAGCCGTGTGCTTTTTGTTCCGCGGGAAGTCGAGAGCCGGAGGGATCGCTCCCGTTCAGACGATTCAGCTCAGTCGGCTCCGGGGCGTCCGGATGAGTGGATACCTCGACCGGACCGCAAACCGCAGGCAAAACCGCCATCACAGACTCGGCGAACTCAACGGCCCCACGCAAATCTGTAGAAGGCAGCAACACCGCAATGCGGACGTCGTCGAGCCGGCCGATCATATCGGTGCTCCGAACGCGCGCAGACAACACCTTCAGAGCTTCCGAAAACTCCTCACTCCCGGAAGCGCTAATGATACGAACCGAGACCAACGAAATCGGACTGTTCAAGCGGTCGGCGCGCAGGCGCTCGTACTGCAGGATTCGTGCAAAAAGTTCGGCGTTGTAGAGTTCAACCGAGGTATCGCGCCCGAGCGCTGCAAAGGTTGGTTTCCATTCGGATCGAGAACGCGGCTGTGTTTTCATGATTACGGGGCGCTCCTCGCGCCACGGCGTTGTTGGCAAAACTGCATAGTGGGGGCGTTGCCGCCGCGTCTTCGCGGTGGCCCAATCATCCGGAACTCGTTCGCCGTCGGGCTGCCGAAACAAGCTCCGAGCGACGTGGCGATGCACGGAATCGCCTTTGGTATTGATGGTAACAATAGCCCTTACGTCCGCGGCGGCATATCGAGCAAAGGTATGCGTTTCGTCGTATTGTTGTGAGGAAAGGGGTATGGCTACGTGCAGCTCACCGCTCATCTGCGTAGCGAGAAATCATGAGCGGAGTGATAAGGGAAGTACTACTTGCTTGCTATCGCCGGCGTACTACGGATTAGAGGTGCTTGGCGCCCCAGAGTGCAGCCTGCATACGGTTTGGGACGTGTATCTTCTTGTATATTTTGTAGATATGCGTTTTGACGGTGTTTGTACTGATGAACAGTTTGTCGGCGATTTCTTGATTGGTAGCGCCCACGCAGATCATGCCGAGAATCTCTTGCTCTCGACGCGTGAGCTCACCCGTGTTGGAGTTGCCGTTGGTTCCGAGATCGCGACTAGGCTGCGTAGCCGCGGCGAGCAGCGTTTCACGCGAAATCCAAACCGCGCCTTCAATCAGCGAATTAATCCCACGGAGCACCAACTCGAAATGATCGTCATCAAAAAACAAACCTCGCACCCCGTGAAGCACGCAATCGGCGACCCAGGGCGCGTCGCGGCGCACGTTCATCAAGGCCGGGTAGGTGCGGGCCGGTAAGCGGGCACGACCGAGTTCCTCGAACGCCTGCTCAACACCCACATGCGCTACGTCGATCAAGAGCACGCGGTCATGATCGGTGTTGAGATAAGCCAGCGAGAACGCTTCTTCCATTGTGGGGTGTAGCGTAGCCGGTATGTGCTGATTGACGACCTCAAGAAAGCACTGCGCCTGGATCGTAAGCGAGGCAATTACGTGAACCTTCCGAACACCGGTATCATCTGTCTTGAACATTTCATATCCTTCTAAAGTTTTTGTTACCAGCCTCATCTCAATAATATACTACCAAATTCATACAAGAAACAGATTATGAAGCTGCAATTTAGCGCATTCCTGATCTCAAACTATACCGCCTACATCATAAATCAAATACTACTCGCATCATACCGACGTATGCTTTTTGGACGAGATTCGCGTTTGAGGGCTGACAGCGCGGCCGAATAGGTGGATAAGTAGTACATTGAGGCTGCATATGAGCGAATACGGATCACCGGCTCAGCCGGCCGGGCCTGAGCGACAAGAGCGAACTCTGGTTGAAGGGATATTGTACTACCTCGGGATTCTTCTGCGCTACCGCGTCCTCATCATCTCGGTGACCGTGCTGGCGGCGGTTGCCTCGGTGACTTTCTCGATTATATCGTTATGGCTACCCCCGGAGCGCAGTCCGCTCCCCAACCGCTACCAAGCGCAGGCTACGCTGCTCTTAGGTGAAGACATCACCCAGGGCGGCACGGAGGCAATTCTTCTTGAATCCCTCGGTATGAGTACGCCCGGCCGTGGCGCTGCAGCGCCCGGCCGGCTCGCGTTACAGGTACTCTACAGTCGATCGTTTCTCGATAACATCATTGAGCGCAACAATATGGTGGAGTACTACCAAATGCATGAAGCCAACCGAACGCGCCGTCGGCAGGTAGTAACGGCCAACGCCGGCTTCAACTACAACGCTCCTACCGGAATTCTCGCAATTACGTACGAGGCCATCAGCCCTGAGTACACTCGCGATGTCGTCGACAGCATCGTCGCCGAGCTCGGAGAGTGGTTTCGCGAGCGCGGGGGGCTGACGAGGGGTCGCACTCTCGAGTCGCTCGAGGAAACGCTCGCCGAGGTGGAGCGCGAGGTAGCGTCAATCGAGAGCGAGATTCGTGCATTTCAACAGCAGTACGGCGTCTTAACGGTCGAGGAGATCGCGGGAGCGCAAGCCGCAATCATCCGAGAGCTCGAAGCCGAACTCGTAGCCCTCGAGCGCTCGATCCGCACCTATGCCCAACGCACCCGCATAGAGAATGATCCCGAGCTGATCCGTCTGCGCTCGGAGCGCGACACCGTGGTGGCACTCATCGCCCAGATAGAAGGCGGTTACTCGGGAGGCGACCGTAGCATGCCGGCACGCTCGGAACTCCCGGAGCTGGCGTTACGGTTGCGGCGGCTGCAGGCCGATCTCGCGATACAGCAGCGCATTCGCACCTCGCTGCAGGAGCAGTACGAGATTGCGCGGCTCTCAGCAGAAAACCGCCCCGCTTTCACGATATTGGAGGCGGCCGAGATCCCCGACGAAAAAATCGGACCGTCGCGCGGGCAGCTCTGTATTATCGCAACCTTCGGCGGATTTGCCGCTGCTGTCGCACTCGCGTTCGCCCACTACACCATCAAGACCATCGCCGCAAACCCTAAACTGATGAGCATGGTGAAGAGATCACGATCATGATGAAAAGACCCTTCCGCCGAGTTGAGCATCCCGCCGGTGATTTCGCTCCAAAGATCGCATTGATCGCCGTACTATGGGTCGCCCTGTTGGCAGCGCCTCTCTTGCCCCTTGCGCGCCTCGAGGCCCAGACGCGCGAGCAGCAACTTGTCAGACAGCCTCCAACAATCGCGGGCGAGCCAATACTCGACCCCGCCGAACGCCTGCAGCTCGCAATCGCAAACAGCGAGTATCCGGTTACACCCGGCGACGTGTACCGCATCACCTATCTCCGGGGAGGTGCGCTGGTGGAGACCGAGGCGGCGGTAGAAAACGACTATAGCGTCAATCTCAACATCTTCGGCCGCGTCGACGCCACCGGCCTGACCTTCACCGAGTTGCGCCAAGAGATCCTCCGGATCGTCGAGAGTTCTATCCCGCGCAGTCTGCCGTCGGTGTCCATGGTCTCGGTCGGTGTGTTTCAGGTTCGCATCACAGGACAGATCGCACAGAGCCGCAGCGTGACCGCCTGGGGTATGACACGCCTATCGGACGTGGTGCGCGAGCATCTCACCGCGTACTCCTCTATACGCAGGGTTACGATCGTTTCTCGCGCTGGAGAGGCCGAAACCTATGACCTGTTTCGTGCGATGGATCTCGGCGACGACAGCCAAGACCCGTACGTTCGCCCCGGCGACACCGTACAGCTCGAGCGTGCCGAGCGTGTAATTTATCTCGGCGGCGAGGTAAATCAGGCCGGCAGGCTTGAGCTCGCGCCCGGTGAGTCGGTTCGCGAGATCAAGCAGTACGGGCGCGGCACCACGCAAAACGCCGATCTCACGCGCGTGCGGGTCACGCGCTCAGTAGGCCGCGGCGTGCGTACGTACTTCGTTGATCTCAGCGATGACGATAGCGATTTTGCGTTGCTCGACGGCGACGTGGTGCTCGTTCCGTCGCGGCTCTCGCAGCGCCCGGTGGTGTACGTAGAGGGGCAGATCGTGGCGCCTCCGGAGCTCGAGCCTGCAGTTCCTCCTCCAGGCGTTCCAGGCGTTCCGGGCGTTCCAGGCGTTCCGGCCGTTGCGCCGCCGGGGCATAACCGTGTGGTGGTTCCCATAGGGGTGGGCGACACCTTGCATGGGGTGCTCACGCAGATGCAGACCGGCATCTCTCCCCTTGCCGATCTCTCGCGAGCTCAGGTTCTACGAGGCGGTGAGCCGCTGCCGCTGGCGGTAACCCTCGAACAGCTGCTGTACGATTTTGATCCCGAATACGATATCGAGTTGCAGCCGTTCGACCGCATCGTGATCCCGCGCGACCCCAACACCCCGCCCGACGGCGAGCCGAGCGTGCTGATAACCGGCGGCGTCAACGCTCCCGGGCGCTACCCGGTGCTGGTGGGGATGGACGCCTACACGCATATTCGTCTTGCAGGCGGCTTCGACCGTGAGCTCAACTCGAGCGAACGCTACCGAGTCTACGACGCCGCCGGCAACCTCAAGCCTGACGACGCGCCGATCGATGCCGGTGACCACATCGAGGTCGCGCGCAACTCGTTTGTCTACAACTTCAACCGCTACTTCCCGATCATAGCAACCGGGGTGGGCTTCATCGCGACAATTGTGGCAACGCTAACGCTGTTTGGGCTGTAGCGAGCTGTAGTACTTCGCGATCAAGCGCACCGGTCGCAGCACCACGTAGAGCGGATGAAGCGCACTCGGTAGCGGGAGCCACTCCGGTTCCTGTTCGGTAGGAGTAAATACCGAGGCGGCAGCGTAGGGAAGGTAGCGAAGCCGGTCGCTAAGGCGCTCACGCGTCAAGACGTAGTAGCGAAGCTGCGGCAGCCCATCTCCCTGGGAGTCGCCGGTGAAGCGAAATAGTCTTTGTGCAGCGTAATCGGCAACCCCGCGAGCGCTTCGGTCGGCGTACGCCCACGAGCGCAGCGTATCATCAAGCGGAACGGAAAGCAGCTCATGGGCCAGCACCAGCCCTGCGGCCAGGATACGTTTCACGCCGGCGCGCTCGGCCTGCTCGGTCACCTCGAGCGCTCGGTATGCGCCGCAGCGCAACCCGAACACACCGATATCGGCAATCATCCGAAGCTGCTCCCAAGCATGCTTGCCACCGTGGTGAACCGCGACACTCAGAAGCTCGTCCGCAAAACCCAACACGCGAACCCGGGATCCCATGAAGGTTGTATGCTCCGAGCGAGCCCAAAGATCGCGCTCGTTGTACCGGAACCCAATGTGGCGCGGGGTGAAGCGCCAGTGCAGCTCAACGTGTACCCCTCGCTCGGGGTGATCGAAGTTGCGCTCGCAGTTGCGGCGCAACTCGCGCCGCGCGCGTCGTGGGCTCCAGTGCTCCTCGGGCAGGTAGCCGTCCTGTAGCAATAGCTCGGTTGCCGCGCCTATCCGCTCGCGCGGGAGAAGCAGGTCAAGATCCCAGGAGGTGCGGCGCGTCACTCCGCCGTACAAGCGCTGCGCGAGCACCGGCCCCTTGAGCACGATGGCGGGAATGTGCGCAGCCTCGAGCAAACCTATGACACGGCGTAGCTCGGCGCACAGCACCATACTGCGCCTTGTAACCGTATCATTGAAGGCACGCGCGTGCGTCCGCACATTCACCGGCGCGGTTTCAATTACGCGGTCGGGTAACAGCCCGCTTACCCCGTGCAGTCGTGCAAGGCGCACGAGCTCGCCCGTATCCTGCGAGCTGAGCGGCACCGCGTCGGCGGCAACGTCCGGCGTAGACCGCGGGCGGACGCCGAGCTCGCGCAACGCGTCACCGACGATACCGAGCAGCGCCTGCTGCACCGGCGTGAACTCCGCGGTCATGACGGCAGCCCTTGAATCTGATTGAGCTGCAGGTGGTACATCCGTGCGTAAATCCCGCCTTGCGCGCAGAGCTCGTCGTGGTTTCCGCTTTCGACGATACGCCCGGCGCGCATAACGTAGATACGGTCGGCGATTCTAGCCGCCGCCACACGGTGCGTAACGAGTAACACGCTTCTGTCTTGGGACCAAGCACGCAGCCCCGACAGCAGGCTCGCCTCGGAGTCGGGGTCGAGCCCGCTCGTGGGCTCGTCGAGAATCGCGAGCGCGGAGTTGCGGTAGAACGTCCGGGCCATGGCCAAGCGCTTCCATTGACCTCCGCTCAGCTCTACGCCTTCCTGTAGAAAGCGTCCAAGCGGAGTCTCGTATCGCGCGTGCAGCCGCTCGATGAACTCGGCCGCACGCGCTTCCTCGGCGGCGTGCTCGATTGCGCGCTGGTCGGGGTCGTCCTGAGACCGGCCGAACCAAATATTCTCTCGAACGCTGTAGTGATACTGGGAATAGTCTTGAAACAGCGCGGTGATGCGTTGCCACCAGTCCTGTTTGAGCACCGTGCGCAGGTCGAGCCCGTCGATCGTTACTGCTCCCGAGTCGGGATCGTAGAAGCGACAGACGAGCTTCATAAGGGTGGATTTACCGGCCCCGTTGTCGCCGACCAACGCCACCAGCTCACCCGGTGCCACCGAGAGGGTGACGTGGTCGAGCACGAGACGGTTGGTGTTCGGATAAGAAAACGAAACCTCTCGTAGCTCGAGACCGTGCTGAAGCCTACCAGGCATCGGCTGCGGTTGCTCGGAATCGTGCACCGTCGACCCCAGGCCCAAAAACTCAAACACAGTCGCGAGAAAGAGATTGCTTTCGTAAAGCCCGTTGGCACCGCCGAGCAACTCGCTCATCGTGGTCTGGCCGCGCTGCACCGCCTGCAACAACATCACGAGGTCGCCGAGCGTCGCGGTACCGTACACCGCTTGCAGAGCAACTACCGCAACCACGCCGAACACCGCGGCGGTTTGCACCACGTACGCGACGCTCTCGGAGATCGAGCGGTTGGCGGCGAGCGCGAGACGTTCAGTGCGCAAGGCCTCACGCTCACGCTGCGAGCGCGCCGCGAGCAGCGGGCTCAGCCCAAAGATGCGAAGCTCCTTTGCGTGGATGCGGCCGGTGAGCAGCCAGTTCAGGTACAACACGTGCCGCTCGCTCCCGGTACGCTGCATACGCCGGCGGAACTCACGCCGCGAGAACGCGAAGCGCGCGATACCAAGCGGCGCGGACGCGGCGGCCAACGCCGCAACGGCGTACCACGGAAGCACGTAGATCAGAATGCCCGCAATACCGACCAAAAGGAGAGAGGTGCGTAGCACCACCATCAAGCTCTCGACCACGGCGGCCGGGCGGTACGGGGCTTCTTCCTGCGCACGGTGCAGCTTGTCGAAGAACTGCGGGCCTTCGTAGTACTCAAGGTCGAGTTCGAGTGATTTCGCGTGGATGAGGTTCTGCACATAATCGCTGAGGTGATGCGCCTGCGCTTCGCGTAGATACGCCGCCGCCGAGCGCAGAGCCATCGAGGCCATGGTTGCGGCACCCGCGAACGTTACCAACACCAGTACGTACCCAGGCTCGGCACGTTCGGCTATTGCATTCACGATCAGCCGTACCAGGTACAACGGCACGAGCGGCATCACCGCCTGTAGCGCCACCACTACCACCGACCCGACCATGAGGCGAGGGGCACTACGCCACACCAGCCGCACCGCCGGAGCGATATGCATTCCCGCCGGGCTCATCTTTTCACCTTCTCAACCTTTCATCCGTTCAACCCGGCGTCCGGCCGCAGCGAGCGCTGCGCCGGGACCTGCGGGACCGAGGCGCGCAGTGCTGAGCACACGCTCGGCAGCAGCGAGTATCCGGTTTCGTAGCGGAGGCGAAAAACCGGAACGCGCTCGGCAATCGCCGATAATCTTCGAAACCGTGCGATGCGCAGGTCGAGCCCGTCGAAACCGGGCGTGTCGTGCTTCTCAAGCTCGCTCGAGAGAAACGAGTGACGCACAAGCTGCAGCAGCGCCTCGGAGGGCGCGATCGTCTCGATGCCCGGCACGGGATGCTCTCGGGGCGTTCGGGGCTCTCGGGGCGCCTCGGAACGCTCACCGGCCGGGAGGCGTTCGAGAACGTAGGCCGCCGCAACCGGACCGGCCTGAGAGGCAAACGCACCGAGCTGCTCGGCCGGAACGCTTCGCTTCTCGAAGCCCGGGTGGAAGCGGTTGAAGCTGCGTGCGTCGGCCCCGAAAGCCGACAGCTGTTCGGGAACAAGCCTGAGCTGCGGGAACCCCCAACGGCAGATAACTCCGTCGCGGTGAACCTCGAGCGCCGCGATGTCGTCGGCCAGCAGCCCGTCACCGCTTTGAAGCAGCGAGGCGAGCACAGTGCTTTTACCGGCGCCGCGGTCTCCCAGCAGCAAAACCGCCCGCTCATCGACCGCCACCGCCCCCGCGTGTACGGCAGAGAGGCCCGACAGTTCGAGGTAGTACGCGAGTACGTGGCCGAACAACAGCACCTCTACCATGTACTCGAGCCTTGAGTCGCACAGCGCGCACTCGATACTACCGGGAGCAAGGACGAAATCCGCTACGCGAGGGAAGCGCATGATTCGGCCCGCCGAGCCGGCGTATAGCTGAAGCCCGCTTTCGCCGAAGCTGTTGCGATCCGGCGAAGCATAGACCGGCACGGCGCCCGTGGGAAGCTCGGGCGTGGCGCGCTGCTCGAAGCTAAACCGCACTACCGGCGTGGTACGCCCGTCGGTTTGAGCGCCGCATGAAACGAGCGGCGTGCGGAACCGGTACTCGCTCACGAGACGCAACCCGAACACGTCGAAGCCTCGCCGGCTCGAGCCGGTGGATTGCGAGGCGCCGGAAGCGCTCGCCACAGCTCCGTTCGTTAGCTTGGCTGCATTCATCGTTCGCCCTCGGCCGGCCGTTGAGCCATCATTCACACCTCATGATGAGCTGCTCCGCCTCAAGCTTCGATGTGAAGTTCCACAGATCCTCACGGGCCCGGGACGGTTCGAGATCGAAACGCTCAAGAAACGCCCGCTCAACCTCTTCGACCGTGCTGTGCTCCATAAGCGCCATCCAGACCGCGGCCGCACTGTGATCGAGGCGAAAACACGCCGGGGCGACGACGCCGGCGGCGGCGTGGCCGCGGGAGTCGTCAAAAACCGTGGGCAGCCGTGCCACCACAACCGCTGAGTCGATCCAGGTCCAGATCACGCCGTCGGCGGGCCGATACACTCCGCTCGATTCATTCTTCACCACGCATGACCGCCGGCTCTCCGCAGGGACGTCTCCCGCGCGAACGCGACGGGCCAAGCAGAGCCGGGGCGGCAGCAGTCTCCAACCCGGCTCGACCCGATCGTGGCCGGGCACGAAGCGACGAGCCTCGGGCTCGCTCCACGCGAAAGCGATGTATTCCGGAGCGCCGACCCAGTACCCATGATCTTGCATGCGCGCTGTGCGCTCGGCGTGCCACGCGGCGTAGCCCTTTTGATAACGCTCGGGTGCGAGATCAAGGAGCGACTCCGCGTTCAGGCACGCCGACACCCGCGGCTCGTTCCGCTCGATTGCGCTACAGAGTTCATCGGGGGCGAAGAGCGGGCAAAACACGACATGCTCGGCCTCGATATCGGCCAAGAATTGCCGAAAGCGCACCCCCGACAACGCGCAGTCGTCGACAACTACAACGGTATTGTGTGCGGATTCATCTGCGGGTGCGGTCTCCTCTTCAGGATTGTGTCCTCCGAGGCCAAAGGCCCGTCGCGATGCAGAAAGCATCAGTTGTGCGGCCGGAATCTCAAGCGTGTATGCGAGCATTCCGAGCACTATGATCCCTCCACGCGGGATCGCGGTGAACCGAAACCGGCCAAGCTCCTCGGCGCTGAAACGCAACCGCAGGCGCTCGGCGAGCTTGGTTGTCGCCGCTTCGGCCTCCGGATAATCAATATAGCGATGCCGCCTAATGACCCCATTGAGCTGGGCCGCGAGATCGAGTAACTGTTCTTTTTGTGACGACGTGAAGAATCCCACCGCTGCGAGAATCGGTGAGGGCGAGGCCTTCACAACGAGCCGAGCCGTAGGCCCCAACTCCGCCCAGAGACTATTTGTGATTACGGAGTCGCTCAGTGACGCGAGCGCTTCCTCGAGATCGGTTGTGCGGGTGAACGACAACAGCTGCTCGACCTCGGCATGACGGTCGAGCAGCACAATCGCATCTATCTCGCAGGCCATGCGAGCTTACCGGCCGGCTTTCCGCCGCCGCACCGGCGGCGAACCGTCGCCGGGTTCACAGCTTAGCCGCGCGGATAGATGCTGCCGGATTCCCGACCTCGGGAGCTGTTTCCCGGGATCACATCTTCACCCGGGTTGGTAATCCCAACCTTCGTAAGGTCGGTAACCGTTCCCCACCGCTTCAGTTGCGGGCTGCTGTATCGCTCACGAGCCGGAGCATCGGCTTGCTGCAATGAACTTTTTTTCATCGGTGCATCTCCTCTATCGAGCCGGCTGCAACATAAGTATCGCTGCAGCATCTAAAGTATACATCTGAACTCACCCTCAGCACCAATACCGAAATGGTATGATTTTGCTCTCACACTTTTCGCAACCCGGCGCTACAACTTACGCACCCGCCACCGAGACGCCACCGAGCCGTGAGCTTAGCCGAGCGCGTCCGTTACCAGTAGCGACGCAGCCAAGCCTCGAGCGACAACGTGGACCACAGATCGAATACCGGCTCCTCACCGCGAACGAAGCGCTCGTACCGCTTGCGCAGAGCTTGCCCGTCTATGAACCCCGCCTCCGCACAGCGACTACCGGTGATTAGGTCGATCACGGTGTCGTACGCCTTCCCGCGGAGCGCGAGCAGATACAACGGCTCCGGCGGAACTTTCCGCGCGGCGCTGAGCGCCGCGGCCGGGATGATACCGTGCATCGCGCGTTTGGGAAGCCGCTTCACATCACCTGCTCGGTCGAGCACATATTGCGGGCACGCGAGCACAAACTCCGCGATTCGACGGTCGCTCCAGGGATCGGCGAACCCGAGTTCAAACCCCGCACAGAGACGCTCGAGGTACTGCACTCCCCGCATAACCAGCGGCGAGAACACGTGTCGGTACCGATCGCGCGCTGCGCTGCCGGAACGGCGGTCGGCCGCGGTTTGCACCGGGTCTTGCGGCGGCAAGCCCGCGCGCTCCAGGAAGGCTCGGCTAACATGCGGCGCCGCACGCGCTACCGGCCCCCCCGCCGGGCCGCTCGCGGCGGCCCCCTTTACTCGCAGCGCCAAGCGCCGCGGCAGCAAATCCGACAGCAGCGGCCGAACCACAAATCGCGCGGCGGCGCGGGCGCGCGAGATTGTCGCAATCCTCGCGAGTTCGCGCAACTCGGCCCATGCCGTTGCAACTGCGCCGCTTCGTAGGAGGCCCGGGAGGTCGTTGACGCTACCGCCGCACATCACATCGCCACGATTGCCGTAGAACATTGTGGAAACTCCGTCGGCCGCGGCCGTCGAGAGCACACGATCGATAAAGGCCTGAAACATCGAACAGAACGGATCATCCTCGTGCGGACCGTGCAGAGGATACTCGGCCAGCGGCCAGGTTTCTTCGGCCGGAATCTCTCGAACCGGGATGCCGTAACGGTCGGTGATACGCCGGATGTTCTCGCGCTCGTCGCATTGCGATAGCTCGGTAAACGCCCAGCTATACGCGCGCATCTCCGCGACCTCGCCGCCTCGCTCGCCGAGCATCCCCGCAAGCGAAGCGACCGTCGCGGAGTCCATCCCTCCGCTCAGGCTTACACCGGCCGGAGAGCGCACCCGCAGCTTGCTCGAGATTGAGTCGATCAGGAGCTCGCGCAGATGCTCGGCGTACTCGGTTTCGCGGCGGTAGCGGATTCGTCGATCGGGGTCGGGCTCCCAAAACACCCGCCGCCGCGTTTCCACGCGACCGTCGGATGAGGGACGGAACGCCACTTCCTCGCCCGGACGCAGTTCCTCGATGCCGTCGTAGAACGCACATCCGGGCGGCACCTGCATGCCGGCCAAGTGCCAGGCAACCGCGTGCTCGTTCAGTTTCCGCGGCACCTCCGAGAGCGCCAGGATCTGCTTGAGCTCGGTCGCGAACAACACTCGGTTTGCTTCAACACGGTAGTACAACGACCGCATGCCGAGCGGGTCGCGGGCGAGACGCAGCTCCATCCGCAGCCCGTCCCAGAACGCGTAGGCGAAATCACCGATCAGCCGCGCCGGAGCCTGCTCGCGGTCGAGCTGCATCATCGCAAGGATGAGTTCCGCATCGGAGTCGACAGAGCTCAAGGGTACGGCTTCGGAACTGCGAGCTACTCTCGGCGGGTCGGCGGCGGCCAGCGCGGCGCAGTCGTCACGATTGTCGATGCGCGCGTCGCAGACAAGAGCGAGTTCAGCGTTGCGTCCGCCCTCGCAGAGCGTTTCGGCAGCCCCGCCCCCACCTACAGACGTAGGCGCGCTCGAACTGTGCAGCGCGAGACCGACGAGACCCACCGGGCCACGGCAGAGGTACGCGGCGCCGTCGCGCCCCCGATAGGCGGCGCGCGCCACCATACGACGAAGCTGTTCGCGCTCCACCGTTGCTCCGTTGAACGCAACGATCCCCGCGATCCCGCTCACGTGCGTCTCCCGATCACCGCTAAAACCCACCTTTTTTAGTCACAACTGTTTAGTCACAACTTTTTAGTCACAACTTTTTAGTCACAACTTTTTAGTCACAACCGGCAAGTATACCGCAAAAGCGTTTACTTTCGCAAAAAATACGAACACTTCGCGAAACTGCTGAATACCGCCGCGTATCGGGATATAATCATGACGCCGCGGTGGTTGCCTGCCGGCACAGCTTGGTGAATCAACGGGGGGATGCTTCGACAGTTATGCGGCGAATGGTCACGCTCATTGCAGTTGCAGTCTTGCCGCTTATTCTGGGCGGCTGCATACCTCCGTTCGGAAGCTCCGACAAAACCGGCCCGCTCGAGATCCCGGTCCAACGAACGGATCTCACGATCGGCTGGGACTACAGCCCTCGCCGCGTCACGCAAAGCGGGTCTACCGTCGAGCGCTTCAAACTATACTACCGTGACCGCAAGAGCACAGACTGGACGCTGGTTGCAACAATTCGCGCCCGCGAAAACCCGGTCTTCATGATCAGCGCCGACGCGGTGCTCGGCGCCCACCAAACGCGTAAACTTGAGTTCGGCGTGAGCACGGTTACCGCAGCCGGCACGGAGTCCCGCATTCACGCCTCCACCGATTTTGAGGCCCGCCCTCACGGCGGGTGGTACGTACACTGGAGCCGCCCATGATGATGTTACGCCGAGTCGGTATCGCGCTTGGGCTGTTGATGACGGTCGCGCTCGCTGTTCCGGCGTCTGAGAACACGCCCGAGACCGAGAGAGACACCGATCCCGAACGACGTATCCGCGCTCCCGAACGCATCGGAGTCGTATTCAATACATCGAGCATTCTGCTAGAGCTCGAGGAATACCAGGGAGCCGGTATAGGTCTGAAAGGCGTCTGGGAGCATTTCGCCGGCCGTGCGTTGATCGGGTTTCGTCACAGCACATCGAATGAAACAACCCTACTGAATCTCGGCGTTGCCTTCGAGTATCATCTCGCACCCGGGACGGTGTCGCCGTACGCCGGGGCCGAGCTTGCGCTTAGGTACGAGCGCAATACGCGTGTCTCTCCGAGCCAACGATCGATTGCCACCGGGCCGGCGATGCTTTTTGGAGTTGAGGTTGCGCCGCTCGATATCCTGTCGCTGTTCGCGGAGTATCGCCTTGGGCTGACCGTGAGCTATGCCGAAGCTGGAGACGACAGCACCACTAACTATGCGTTTGGAACCGGGCTCGGCAACCAGGGGGCTATCGGCCTCATTGTGTATTTCTTGGATCGCCGCGAACGGTAGCCCTCCCCAGGAGCTATGCTCGAGCGGTGTTCCTCTCACAGATTGAACCGCGGGTGCCGGCTCATGCATTTGGGCGGTTGGTAGCACCAG
>Ga0207421_10005672_pt1 | contig 13890 bp, 11 predicted proteins | sample SodLakKL_010_SED_4_FD_187542 | JGI IMG/M metagenome (GOLD analysis project Ga0207421, IMG submission 187542) | Alkaline sediment microbial communities from Lake Tanatar, Kulunda Steppe, Russia - 8KL_010_SED (SPAdes) (version 2) | ecosystem: Environmental > Aquatic > Non-marine Saline and...
TGAGTTGATCACGTCGGAAGAAGTCCTGGAGGCGTTCCGGCTCGGCAGGGATGAGCTTGAGGTGCCCGCAGATGCGATGGTGACGGCCGAAGCACGGGAGAGAGCGGCCAGCCTCAATGTTCGGCTGCGCCGTCTTTTTGGGACCCGCGACGAAATGCCCGGCGATGATGAGGTCACCGCTGGCAGTAAGACAGCAGCCGTACGGGTGAAGGAGAGATGTGACGCGGTCATAACCGGGGGTGAGGTGATTATCGGAGGGCGGGACATGGCCCGGGCCGATTTGGCCGTATGCGATGGCAAGATTGCTGCCGTGGGTCGCGGGCTGACCGGCGACGGGCTGCTAATAGATGCCTCCGGTCTCGTGGTGGCACCCGGAATTATCGATCCCCACGTTCACCTGGGGTTGATGTCCCCGTTTTCCGGGGAACTGAAGACCGAGGGTGGTTCCGCTATCCTCGGAGGGGTAACCTCCGTGGGGTGTTTCGTCGACGGTGAGGGATCCCATCTGCAGAGAATATCGGACATGCAGTCTGAGGTGCAGAAGCAAAGCCCGATCGATGTCTTTTTCCACCTGGTGATCAGCAGCCGCGAACAGGTGCAGGAAATCCCTGCCTACATACAGAGAGGGATCAGGTCGTTCAAGGTATATATGTGCGGGATTCCCGGGTTGATTGAGCCGGTCGATGATGACTTCATGCTTGAGGTCTTTTCTGCCCTCGGGCCCTACTCGGAGCACGTGGTGCTCTGCGTCCACGCCGAGAACCGGGCGGTGGTGGATTGGGCTCTGAGCGGGGCGGTCGACTCGGGGGAGTACGATGCCGCACAGTGGGCAGACACTCATCCCCCGGATGCCGAGGAAGAGGCCGTCACGCGGGCTGCCATCCTCGGGCGGGAGTTCGGGGTGCGGACTTACTTCGTGCACATATCCTCGCGCGAGGGGCTGCGGGCGGCCGAAAGAATGCGCCGGGACGAAGGCGACCGGCTGGCATTCGAGACCACCTCACCCTACCTGGCGGCCCCGCTGTTGCACTCCCGGGCCAAGATGGTCCCCCCCGTACGGGACAGGGAGACGGCAGAAGCTCTGTGGAAGGCGCTGGTGCAGGGCATTGTGGACACCGTAGGCACGGACAATGTGACCATGACCAGGGAAGAGAAGGGACTGGGAGGACCATCCGGAGATATACTCCCCGGCTACCCCGCCCTGGCAACTCATCTGCCCATTCTGCTGAGCGAGGGCTGCAATCGGAGGAATATAGATCTTTTGACCATTATTGATGCTGTTACCCGAAAGCCGGCCCAGATATTTGGGCTCTACCCGCAGAAGGGGTCCCTGCTGCCGGGAAGTGATGCGGACTGTGCGGTCCTGGATCTGACGCTGGAACGTCGAGTGGATCCCGCGCACCTGGGCTCTCGCTCCGATTTTTCGCCCGTTGAGGGGGAAAATATTCGTGGGTGGCCCGTCATGACCATGCAGCGTGGAGTGGTGGCTCAGGTTCACGGAAGGCCGCGCGATCCGGCATGCGGGCGGTTCCTGCGGCTGGAAGATTCTGTCGCGAGGGAGGAAGATCAGTGAAGGAAGTGCGCTTGCACGGTCGCGGCGGGCAGGGAACGGTAAAGGCGTCTGAAATCATCGTATACGCCGCAGTACAGGAGAACATGTACGCGACTGCCGTCCCGTATTTCGGATTCGAGCGATCCGGTGCCCCCGTTTCGGCCTTTGTGCGAATTGACGATGACGTGATATGGCCCAAGACCCAGGTCTATAACCCGGACTGCGTGGTAGTTCTGGATCCCACCGTTCGCAGGGCGGTTCCCCTTTTTGAAGGAGTAAAGGATGGTGCCTGCCTGGTTATCAACTGCGACGAAGAGCTGGTGGCAGAGTTCGATTTGCCGGAGGAGATAGCGGACGTCGGGTGGGTAGATGCGACAAAAATCTCCCTGGACGAGCTGGGCAGAAACGTGCCCAACACCACCATGCTCGGGGCGTTCGCCCGGGTTGCCGGTTGGCTGGGCTGGGAACAGCTGGCCAGACGTTCGGCAGACATCTTTGGGGAGCCAAACTACACGGCGGTGAAAAGAGGATACGAAGAGGTCCAGATCCTAAATCACCGTATAAGGAGATAGGTTGCCATGAGCTCTTACAAATATACCCAAAGCGAGGCACCGATCGGAAGACGCCTGTACGTGCTGGCCACCGGCGAGTGGCGGGTAATGCGTCCGGTGATTGACAATTCGGCCTGTCGGGGCTGTGGACTATGTGCCATGTACTGCCCCACCTGCAGCATTGCCGGAAGCGACGAGCGTCGATTTACAGTGGACTACTCGTACTGCAAGGGATGCGGAATATGTGCCCGTGAGTGCCCGGTCGATGCCATAGCCATGAAACCGGAGGAGGAGTATGACGGTGAATGTTGAGGTTGTGACAGGAAATGAGGCCGCTGCCCTGGCGGTCAAGATGTCGCGCCCGGATGTAATTGCGGCCTATCCCATCACGCCGCAGAGCTCCCTGGTGGAGCACCTGGGCCAGCATGTGGCTGATGGGCAGTTGGATGCGACCATGAGTGAGGTGGAATCGGAACACTCGGCGATGAGTATTCTGCAGGGAGCCTCGTTATCTGGAGGTAGAACCTTCACCGCCACATCGTCGCAGGGACTGGCGTTGATGTACGAGCCTTATTTTCGCACCTCCACACTGCGCCTGCCCATAGTAATGGCAATCGTCAACCGGGAGATGATATCTCCGCAGACCGTGTGGGGCGGCCCGCAGGACTCCCTGAGCCTGCGGGATTCGGGCTGGATACAGATTTACGTGGAGAACAACCAGGAGATATTCGACACGATAATTCAGGCCTTCCGCGTAGCCGAGGACCAGGACGTCCTGCTTCCGGTCAATGTCTGCTACGACGGCTTTTATCTGTCGCACCTGACCGAACCCATAGAGGTTCCCCCGGCATCTGCGGTGGACGGGTACCTTACTCCCTATAAGGGCGAGCACATCAGGTTGGATCCGGACGATGTGATGAGCGTCGATCCGCTCACACCCGGGCACATGTTGATGGAGTATCGCCGCCGGCACCTCGAGGCGCAGACCAGGGCGCTCGACGTCATAGAGACGGCAGATACCGAATACCAGAAGATCACGGGACGCAGCTGGGGAGGGTTGACTTACGGTTATCGCCTGGAAGATGCCCGGGCGGTCCTGGTAACCCTCGGTTCCATGACGGGAGCTGCCCGCGTGGCGGTTGATCGCGCGCGCGCCGAAGGCCGGGCTGTCGGGCTGCTGAAGATCAGAAGCCTGCGCCCCTTCCCAAAGCAGCGGGTCAGGGAACAGCTCAGCGGGCGTGATGCATTCTGTGTGGTGGACCGCAATGTCTCCTTCGGCTGGGACAGCGGGATTGTCTATCGTGAAGTTCTCGGGGCGGGCATCGACGGATCTATTCCGTCTCTCAACTTCATCGGCGGCCTGGGCGGCGAGGATATCACCGTCTCCATGTTTGACTATGTGGTGGACGAGCTGTGGGCCGCAGCCAACGGCGGCACTACCCGGGACTCGTGTGAATGGTTGTGCAATCCCCAGCGCAGCGGGGATCGTTAAGGAGGTCATTGACGTGGCAGTTGAGGTAGACAGAAAGAACGAAGAGATTTGGGAAATGCAGGACTGGATATCTCCCGGCATCTCCGCCTGTGTCGGCTGCAACGTGGAGCTGACCCTTCGGTTGTGCCTGAAGGCCCTCGGGCCGCGGACGGTCCTCGCGATACCCCCGGGCTGCATGGGCGGTGTCGGCGTGGTCGGATGGGGAGCCACCACCGGTGCACGCGTTCCGGTTTTCTTCCCGCTTCTGGACAACACGGCAGCCATGCTAGCCGGGATCAAGCTCCAGTACGAGCGCCGGGGAGAGCACATAAATGCGGTGGCCTTCGCCGGCGATGGCGCCACCGTCGATGCGGGTTTTCAGTGCCTGTCCGGGGCTGCGGAGCGCGGCGATGACATTATATATATCTGCTATGACAACGAAGGATACATGAACACGGGGTTTCAGCGGAGCGGGTCAACCACCCAGGGTTCCTGGACATCCACCACCCCGGTGGGAGACAGCAGCCCGGGTAAGAGTCAGAAGAAAAAAGATTTTCCAATGATCATGGCCATGCACGACCTGCCCTATGTGGCCACCGCGTCGCCCGCGTACCCGCGGGATCTGGTGGCCAAGGTACAGAAGGCCATGCAGAAAGATGGTGGCACCAAGTACATTCACGTACTGAACCCGTGTCCAAATGGATGGGGGTTTTCGGCGGATGAGAGCATCGAGATTGCCCGCCTGTCAGTTCAGACGCGGGTTTTCCCCTTGTTTGAAATGGAGGACGGTCAATTCTCGCCGACCGTTGCCGTGAAAAATCCCAGACCCCCGCGGGAATACCTGAGCAGGCTCAAGAAATTCCGGCATCTGGATGACGAGGGTATCGCCGGGATAGAGGAGACCGTTCAACACCGATGGGAGAGGCTGCAGAAGCTGATGGGGGAGGGCCGGCCGTGTCGGGATTGAATGCTTTTTTTCGTCCCTCCGGCTGCGCCGTGCTGGGAGCGTCGAGGGACGAGCAAAAGGCGGGACATCAAATACTCAAGAATATGATCAGAGCGAGCCGGTGTGGCGGAGATGCCGTCTATCCCGTCAATCCGGCAGGGGACGAGGTCCTGGGAAGAAAGAGCTACAGGACGATAAGTGAAATTCCCGGTCAGGTTGAGCTGGTGATCTGGGCGGTGCCCGGTAACTACACCGAATCAGTCCTTGCCGATATGAGAGCGAGGCAGGACGAGCGGGGTGATCTCCAGGCGGTGGTGGTGGTGGCCGCAGGCTTCTCAGAGGCCGGATCACGGGAGGGAGTGCGCCGGGAGGAGATGCTGGTGTCTTGCTGCCGTGAGATGGGAGTACGGGTTCTGGGGCCGAACTGCGTTGGAGTTATCGACACTTCCTCGGGGCTTGATACCACCTTCATCCTCGGGACCGAGCTCCTCGATGGAGGAGTGAGCTTTGTCTCTCAGAGCGGTGCCATGGGTGCGTGGCTCGTGGAATCCTGGTCGTCTGAGATCCCACCCGTCGGTTTCAACAAGTTCATCAGCGTCGGGAATATGTCCGATGTGAGCATTATCGAAATGCTGGACTACCTGCGCGACGATCCAGAAACTTCGACGGTAGGGATCTACCTGGAGGGTTATGAGCAGGGAAGGAGACTGGCCGAATGTCTGCGAAGTCTGTCCGCTGAGAAACCCGTTGTGGCACTGAAAGTGGGGAAGACCGAACAAGGTGCCCGTGCCGCCCGGTCGCACACTGGTTCTCTGGCGGGCCGGGATCGCGTATACGATGGCATTTTCAAACAGGTGGGAGTTTGCAGGGCTCACAGTGTATCTGAGCTGTCCGCATCAGTTCAGGCATTTGATCGACTGCCCGCACCTGCGGGAAGGCGCGTGTTCATCCTGACGCAGGCCGGTGGACCCGGGATATACACTGCAGACCTGTTGATGTCCGGCGGAGGTGTTGAGCGGGCCCGCATCAGTGACAGCACCAGGAGACAGCTCAGGGACATCCTGCCACCCTTTGCGTCCATCTGCGAACCGGAGGGGCATGCCGACATTACCGCCGCGGCAACCGCCCGCCAGCACGCCGAGGCAGCGGAGGCCATCCTGAGAGACGACGGCGTTGACAGCTTGATACTAGTAACGGTTCCGGTTACCTTTGTCCCCGCAGAAGATATCGCTTCTGAGTTGTTGGATGTGGTTCATGCCTTAAGGAAGGATGGGATTGACAAGCCGCTGCTTCCTGTGCTTTTGGCCGGGCGACCGGTGGCTGGGGGAGTAAGGATGCTCGATGAGGGCGGCGTCATGACCTTTGAGACCCCGGATGATGCGGCGGGAGCACTGCTGAAGATCACCGACTACTACGCGAGAGGTAGGGGGTGATCCCATGGAGGAAGCGGTGCTAAGGAAGTGTATGCAGGAGGGCAGGAGCAGCCTGAATGAGATAGAGGCACATGACCTGTTGAATGACTGGGGCATACCAACTGCGCCCGGGGGGCTGGCGCGCGATGAAATGGAGGCGCGCGAGTTGGCGCGGGAGCTCGGTTTTCCGGTGGTCATGAAGGTGCTTTCACCCCAGATTCAGCACAAGGCGGCGGCCGGGGGAGTCAGGCTCGACCTCCGTTCGGAGCAAGACATAGCCGAGGCATTTGTACAGATCACCGATTCGACCAGGAGAACAGTTCCTGAGGCGACAATTCAGGGTGTCTTTGTACAGAGGCAGGTGGATTCTGGTCTGGAGATAATTCTCGGGGCCATGCATGACGACCACTTCGGTCCCGTGGTAACATTTGGTCTGGGTGGACAGTATGTGGAGATACTGCGCGATGCGGTGTTCCGGCTCGCTCCTGTGAGTGAGAAGGAGTGTTGCGCGATGGTGGAGGATACCCTGGTGCGCGATGTTTTGAGCAGCTGGTCGGATGATTACGAAAAGGACTGCCGGTTCCTGCAGCGAATTATTTCCGGGCTCTCGACACGGTTCTGCGAGCATGAGATGCTGCAAGAGGTGGAGGTGAATCCTGTAGTGGTCTGGCCGGGAACGGGTACCGGGGTGGCGGTAGATGCCCTGGTTGTGCTGCGATCACCGGGATCGGGTGCCTGACGTATCCCTGCTTTTGTCTCGCGCCCGGCGGGTTGAATCTAGGCAGGTTCGGTGCACAGTGTGTCCATCATCCGCACATGTTGTGCACGCTACACAAAGGTTGCAGCAGGTGCGTTACCATGAAGGTGGATGAACTGGGAGAGGATTCTTTCTTGGTGGGTCAGAGGTGCGTCTTGACCAATTACTGGAGGTGGATTCTGTTGAAGCAGATCACGATTAACCCGGATGTCTGTACGGGGTGCCGGGCGTGCGAGGTGGCCTGTTCGTTTGCTCATACCGATCTTTTCAGCCCGGATCTGGCCAGGATACGCGTGGCCAAAAATGAGCACCGCGGACTGGATTTTCCCATAACCTGCCGTATGTGCGCCAGGCCAATGTGTGTGGAGGTCTGTCCTACCGATGCGCTGGCGAGGGATCCCGCCGACAGACACATAATGGTGGACGATGATGAGTGTGTGGGGTGCGGGCTCTGTGCCGATGCCTGTCCTCACTCAGCCATTCAGTTCCATCCCGAGACCGGCGTGCCCCTCATATGTGATCTATGCGGTGGTGACCCCGCTTGTGTGAAGCGCTGCGTACTTGGTGCGATCCGCTTTGAGAGGAACGCGAATCTGCGATCCCGCAAGCGGCTGGAACTGGGCGAAAAAGTCACCGGTAAGGGAGGATGCCAATGACCGACAAGTATACCGGCCGTCTCCTGCGCGTTGACGTGACCGACAGAACACATGAAGTGGAAGAGATTCCCCAGGAGGAATACTCCAAGTTTCTGGGCTCCCGCGGTCTGAACATGGCAAGATTATTCGACGAGTTATCGGAAAAAACAGATCCCATGGGACCCGAGAACAAAGTTATATTTGGGACAGGTCTTCTCGACGGGACACTGGTTCCCGGAACCCGCTTCAATGTTAGCTGCAAATCCCCACAGACTGGCCTGGTGGGTGATGCCAATGCTGGTGGTTTTTTCGGGGCGGAGATGCGTTTTGCGGGCTGGGACCAGATAGTTATCGAAGGAAGAGCGGATGAGCCAGTATACGTCTTCATCGAGGATGACACAATAGAGATCCGCGATGCGCAGGAGATCTGGGGGCGCGATATCTACGATACTCATGCCCTGATACGTGAGGACCTTGGTGATCCCGATGTTCAGGTGGCATGTGTCGGCCCGGCGGCGGAGAACGGTGTCCGGTATGCCGGAATATTCACCAACCTGATGCGGGTGGCCGCCAGAACCGGCGTGGGAACTGTGCTGGCTTCCAAGAACGTGAAGGCTGTCGCCATCCGTGGGCACAAGCCCGTCGGTGTGGCGGACCCGGATGAATTCCGCGATCTGCTGGACGAGCTGGACGAGATGATATTCAACCATCCCGACTACGAATCACGTAACCGCATGGGAACTACCCGCCTGGTGACGGCTCTCAACGCCATGGGCATACTGGTGACCAAGCACTTCCTCACCGGTGTCTTTCCCGCCGCAGACAAGGTCAGCGGCGAGCGGCTGGCCGAGGAGTTTAATGTGAAGAACCGGGCCTGCTTCGCCTGTACCGCCCCGTGCAGCCGCTGGTTTGTTGTCCCCGATGGGGAGCATGCGGGCCTGTCGGCAGAAGGTCCCGAGTTTGAACCCCTCGGTGTCTTCACCGCGCGGCTATGCAACGAGGATCTGGCCGCCGCTCTGAAGGCCAATGACATGTGCAATCGTTACGGCATGGACGCCCTGACGGCCGGTGAGTGCATCGCCATGCTCATGGAGCTTTACGACCGGGGCATGATAGGGCCGGACGATGTGGATGGCCTGGATCTATCCTGGGGCAACGCAGAAGCCATGCTCACCCTGATTGACAAGATCGCCCATCGCGAGGGTGTGGGTGACCTGCTTGCGGATGGGGCCCACGAGGCCGCGAAGAAAATATGCGATGGGGCCGAGCAGTACGCCATGCACGTAAAGGGCCTGGAGATCATTCAGGGAGAGCCGCGCGGACTGAAGGGCTACGGCCTGGGCTATTGTGTGGCCAGCCGCGGTGGCGACCATCTGAGGGCAGAGCCCTTCTTTGAGATGAGTGAAGATGAAGAGGAAAGCATACGGCGCTTCGGCACGCCCAAGGCCGCCTACCCGCACGAGCATGAGGGTAAGGGCAGGCTGGTACGGTACTTCGAGGAGTGGTGTGCAGTCATAGATAGTCTCAACGTCTGCAAGAACACTGCCATTTGCATGGAGGCCATGCCATTTACAATGGCTGCCAGGTTCATTAACGCGGTCACCGGCTGGGACCTCACCGGCGATGATGTGAGAAAGGCCGGCGAGCGCATCATAAACACCGAGAGGGCCTTCTGCGTTCGTGAGGGCATTACCCGCGAGGATGACCGCCTGCCGGACCGCTTCCTGAATGAACCCCTTCCTGACGAGTGCGGACCGTCGGCTGGCCTGGTCTTCGAGCTGGAGCCGATGCTGGATGAATATTATGAGGACCGGCGCTGGGACAACGAACGCGGCTGGCCGAAGAGGGAGCTTCTCGATGATCTTCAGCTGACGGAGATAAAGGAAGAGCTGCTGAGTAAGGGCTTCGATCTGGAGTAGGGCGGAGGTTTCGCAGTGCGCGTCAAGTGCCTGATCACCGGAATGCTCAGACTGGAGCTCAAAAAATCCGAGCTGGTACTTCATCTTCCCCGCGGGGCAACAGCAGGTGACGCCCTGGCTGAGCTCGCCCGGGCTGCCGGCGCGGGAGAGTCCACCATGAAGAGCTACCTGGTGTTTTTGCGGCGCGGTGACAGGACGCAGAGCATCAGTCTGATGGCGGGAGAGGATACCCCCCTGGAGGATGAGGACCAGCTTATTCTGTCGTACGGCTTTGCCGGCGGCTAAACACGCAAAGAGTACCCCCCCTCCAAGTGCCGCCCGGCCCCGCAGCTATGGGGTCGGGCGGCACACGTGTCCCGGCGGTATCCTGCCCGGGGATGTCACCGTGGGTTAACATCAGAGGAATATTGCTCCATGACGCGAACTAAGTGAAAGCATGGATGCGCGTCGAGCAGTGCGAGATGCTAAGGGGGAAGTGGGGGGATAATCATCGGGTCCATAATGCGGGCAGTCATTTTCGGTTCAGTCTTGCTTTGTTTGCTGTCGCCGGCGTTGGTGCGGGCTGAAGGTCCGTCCGATCCCCTGGAGTCAGTCCGGTTTTCCGACCTTGAACCCGGCGAGGACGTTTTCTACGCCATGTCTACTCTTGGGGTACTGGGAATCATGCAGGGGTACGGGGATGGTTCAGTGCGCCCGGATGAACCCCTCAGTCGCGCCGCCTTTGCCCGGATGGCGGTGAGTGTGATGCAAGATGCGGCCCTGGCCGAGAGACTGGAGAACAGTTCGGCCTTTTCGGATGCACCTTCCTGGGCGAGAGGGCCGCTCGCTGTTGCCCGGTTGCGGGGCCTGGTGCAGTGGAACGGGGGATGGGAAGTCCCGGTGCTGTACCAGGAGGCAATCGGCGGCCTGATGCGCCTGCTGGGCTACGAGTGGGAATCCAGCGAGGAGCTTTTCGATGCGGCAATCGGCATCGGCCTGGTGCAGACTGCACCGGAGGACCCCGAGGCTGAGCTGACCCGCGGGACGGCAGCGGAGCTGTTTCATTCTTCCCTTATGATCCTGCACCGATCCGGGGCTCCCGCTCCGCTGGGCGAAGCGCAGGCATTTGCCCAGGAGCGGATCACCGAGGGTGAGCTGGTGATCATCGATGAGGACGAATTGCAGATTTCCGGGATGAGGTTTGCCCCCGCTGCAGACCTTATTGCCGCCGATGGGGATCCGGCCGAATCCTCAGATGGCAGGATGGTGCAAGGGTATCTCGACGAAGCCGGCCGGGTGGCCCTGATTGCGCCTATCGATCAGGGTGAGAGTAATGACAATGCAGCGGCGGTCCTGGCCTACCATCATATCGTCGAGGGAGATGCCGGTTCTGCGATGGAGATTTCCCGGGCGGACTTTGCGCGCCAGATCAAGTACATGGTGCAGGAGGACTATATATTTTTAACCCTGGAGGAGTTTGCTGCCGGTCATCGCGAGGGGAATTTCCCCGAGTGCGCCGTGCTGATAACATTTGACGACGGGTACCGCTCCTTTTATGAGCACGCATTTCCGGTGCTCCGCGAACACGGTGTGCCGGCGGTGGTTTTCCCCATTGTCTCTTACCGGCCCAGCCTGGCACAGATCGAGACCAATTTCCCACACATGAGTTTCCGGGAGATTCGCAGTGTACTGGAGTACGATGATCTCTTTGATGTTGGCTCGCACACGTACGACCTGCATCACTGGCGGGATGACGGTGCGGCGGTGATGCCGGAACCGGGAGAACATGAGGAGGACTACCGGGCGAGGATTGAGTGGGATCTCAGGCGCAGCCGCGACTACCTGCAGATGCAGACCCGACGCCCGGTAAATGCACTGGCGTGGCCCTACGGCATAGCCACCGCACAGACCAAGGATATCGCTGATGAACTGGGTTTTGAATTGCTGTTTGAAACCGTACCTGCGCCGGTAACCCCGGAAACACCGGCTGATTCCGTCCCCCGCTATGCGGTGAGCAGCGGAGATCTGGAGCAGTTTGTCCGTTTGCTCGGTGACGCTTTTGCCGACGGAGAGGTCGGGAATACCCTAAGATGACGATATCCAGCCGGGTGGTGGGTGCAGTGGAAGTCCCCGGGGTGAGCTGGCCGGGTGGCCGACCAGTTACATGGAGTGAACGTTCTTGGTAGCAGTCGGGGACATTACGCGGGCGGCTGATCGCCTGCAGGACATTATTCACCGGACGGAGCTGACTTCCTCTCGCACATTGAGTGAACTGTCCGGGACCGATGTCTATTTGAAGCCGGAGAATGTGCAGCGGACAGGTTCCTTCAAGATCCGGGGTGCCTACAATTTCGTGGCCTCACTCGATCCGGTATCTGGTTGCCCCGGTGTCGTGGCGGCAAGCGCAGGGAATCACGCGCAGGGAGTGGCCTATGCCGCTGCACGGGCCGGCTTGGCCTCGACGGTGGTCATGCCGGTGCGCACACCCATATCGAAGGTGGCGGCAACCCGATCATATGGTGCAGATGTCAGGTTGCACGGGGCAATCTTTGACGATTGTTACGAGCTGGCCCGGCGCATTGAGTCTGACACCGGCGCTGTATTCATCCATGCATTCGATGATGAGCGGGTCATCGCCGGGGCCGGCACGGTCGGGAGAGAAATCATCACTGATCTGCCGGATGTCGACGCGATCGTGGTTCCTGTGGGTGGAGGGGGACTCATTTCCGGCATTGCTGTGGCGGCAGCGGCTCTCAAGCCGGAGACCAGGATCATCGGGGTGGAGGCGGAGGGAGCCGCCTGTGTCACCCGGTCGCTTCGTGCTCGCCGGCGGTGCACCGTGGAGGCAGGCGAGACTATCGCCGACGGGATCAGTGTCAAGATCCCGGGAGAGCTGCCGTTTTCTATTATCAGGCGTTATGTGCACGACGTGGTTACGGTCGATGATGATGAGATCGCAAGTGCCGTACTGCTGCTTCTGCAACGGGGTAAGATGGTGGCGGAGGGGGCGGGTGCCGCCTCTGTCGCGGCGCTGCTGCACGACAGGGCCGGACTGCGCGGTGATAAGGTGGCCGCCGTGATCAGCGGCGGAAACATAGACGTCAACTTCATTTCTCGCATCATTGACAAGGGCCTGGTCAAAAACGGGATGCGCGCCCGTTTGACTACCGTCGTTCCCGACAGGCCGGGAAGCCTGCAGCAGCTTCTTCGAATTGTGGCCGATTGCGGGGCCAATGTTCTGTCGGTTGACCACGACCGGCTGGACGTGGGGGTCCCTCTGCGGGACGTGGAGGTGGACTTTGCTCTGGAGACGCGGGGGCAGGATCACGTAAGAGAGGTTGTTGAATCGCTGCAATCCCGGGGATACGCAGTGACCGTGAAGTAGTAGCCCGTGGCGACAGGGACGGCAACTGCAGACGTGTTTGGTTCCTTCGTTGAGCGACTGGTGTCCTGAGACAGCTTCATACGGAGAGGAGAGAGTGGCAGTGGTTTATGATCGAAGAAAGTGGCTTAGATCCAGCACCCCGGTGAGCGATGATCCCCGTCGTGTGCCCGTCCCTCCTGGGAAGCAGGACGATGAGGCAACCCTGCTCCTGCGGGGCGGACGGGTATTCGATGCCGTCGACGGTGAGGTTCGCGAGGGGACGGTCGTTGTTTCGGGGCGGAAGATCGAAGATGTCGACTATACTGGTGATCCGGGATCGTCTCCGCAGGAGCAGGTGCATGTGATAGATGTCCCGGGCTGTACCATCATGCCGGGATTGATTGATCTTCACACACACCTGACGTATCATGAGCCGGAAGTGCCGGTCGAGCGCGCACAGTGTACAGCCGACGCCACGCTGCGGGCAGTGGAACGGATGCGGTTCTTCCTGGAAAGCGGCATTACCAGCGTGCGCGATGCCGGTTCTCACGGCAACGTTCCGTTTCGCCTGAAGGACTGGGTGGCGCAGGGTCGCCTGCCTGGTCCCCGCGTGTTCCCGGCCGGTCGATTGATTACCGGTACGGGCGGGCACGGAGCGGAGGGTCTGGGAACGGCATCGCCGGGGCGCGGCAAAATCCGCGAGGCCTCTGGACCGGACGACTGGCGGGAAGCGGTACGTGAGCAGTTCAAGCTGGGGGCCGATGTGATCAAGGTGGCCAGTCACTTCAGCGAGGAAGAAATCCGCGCTGCGGTCGATGAGGCACACACTCTCGGACTCCGGGTGATGTGTGATGCCGAGACTTTCTACATAGATTGGGCGGTGCGGGCCGGTGTGGATGTCATAGAACACCCGCTCCCGCGTTCGGACGAGGCGGTGGAGCTGATGTCTTGCAGCGGCACCGCCGCGGTACCCACCCTCATAGCCTATATGATTATCTTTCACCAGCACGGTGGCTATTTCCACTCCACCTCCCGTCGTTTCAGCTTTTCCGGGGAGGAGAATATGGACGTGGTCCGGCGAATGAGGAGGGTCGGAGTCAAGATGGGGGTAGGCACCGACCTGGTAATGGACTGGTTCCGAATGCTGCCTTCTGCGTACATTACGGAACTTGAGCAATTTGTCCGCGCCGGATTCACCCGGACGGAGGCCCTGCAGGCAGCTACCCGCATCTCGGCCGATATTCTGGACATGGGACACCTGCTGGGCACCATCGAGCCCGGCAAACTGGCCGATCTGGTTGTGG
>Ga0207421_10005674_pt1 | contig 13884 bp, 12 predicted proteins | sample SodLakKL_010_SED_4_FD_187542 | JGI IMG/M metagenome (GOLD analysis project Ga0207421, IMG submission 187542) | Alkaline sediment microbial communities from Lake Tanatar, Kulunda Steppe, Russia - 8KL_010_SED (SPAdes) (version 2) | ecosystem: Environmental > Aquatic > Non-marine Saline and...
TGTCATCCCCCATGAAACCAAAAAACCAAGGATTCACCCATGATAAAAATCAACGAACATTTTTTGAAGCTTCAGACATCGTACCTTTTTTCCAATATTGCCCAGAAAATCAATGATTTTGAAAAACAACACCCGGATATGGAAATCATTCGCCTGGGCATCGGCGATGCTACCCGGGCCCTGCCGCCGGCATGCCTCGCCGCCTTTCACAAGGCCGTCGATGAAATGGGCGACGACGCCTCTTTCCGGGGGTATGGCCCTGAACAGGGCTACCCCTTTCTGCGCGAAAAAATCGCCGAAAACGACTTCAGGGCAAGGGGTGCGGAGGTAAACGCGGACGAAATCTTCGTCAGCGACGGCGCCAAGTGCGATACCGGCAACTTCCAGGAGATCCTGGCCGGCGACATCAAAATCGCCGTTCCGGACCCGGTGTACCCGGTTTACGTGGACACCAACGTCATGGCCGGCCGAACAGGGCCTTTCAGGGACGGGCGCTTTGAAAACATCGTCTACCTGGAAAGCACCGAAAAGACCGACTATATCCCGGAACTACCGGAGGAACCGGTCGATCTGGTCTATTTGTGCTTTCCCAACAACCCGACCGGCGCCACCATCTCCCGGGAGGCCCTGGGTCGGTGGGTCGACTGGGCGAGGCAGAACAAGGCGCTGATTTTATTCGACGCCGCCTACGAGGCGTTTATCCGGGACGATGCCATGGTAAAATCCATCTATGAAATACCCGGGGCCCGCGAGGTGGCCGTCGAGTTCCGCAGTTTTTCCAAGACCGCCGGTTTTACGGGAACCCGGTGTGCGTTTACCGTCGTGCCCAGGGAATGCACCGCCTATGATGCCGCGGGCGGCGCCCACAGCCTGCACAGCCTCTGGAACCGCCGTCACAGCACCAAGTTCAACGGCGTCTCCTACCCGGTGCAGCGGGCCGCGGAAGCGGTCTACAGCGATGCGGGGAAATCCCAAACCCGGGAAATTATTGACGACTATATGGCAAACGCCGAAATGATCCGGCAGGAAATGGACAAAATGGGCTATGACTGCGTCGGCGGCCGGCATTCGCCGTATATATGGATCGACGCCAAGGCCGATTCATGGCAGTTTTTCGACATGCTGCTCAACAAGGCCGGCGTGGTATGCACGCCGGGGGCCGGTTTCGGTCCATGCGGCGCCCGCCATATCCGGCTGAGCGCCTTTAACCGCTTTGAAAACGTGGATATCGCCATGAAGCGCATCCGCGAGGCGATGAAATAATTTATAACGGAATGCGGCCCCTATAAAACGACCTTGTTGATCTGCGAGCAAAGCCCGGGTTCGGAGCGCATCGGGGCGCCGTCCAGGCCGATGGCGGGGACGGCGCCCATCAGGGAATTGGTCAGGATAACGGCATCAAAGCCGGGCAGGTCGTCCGGCATAATCCTTTTTCTCGTAATGCCGTAGCCGTTTTCACGAAGATATTCAGCCGCCTGCGCCGCCATGATACCGGGCAGTACGTGGGCGGATGCCGGCAGAATCGCTTCCCTGCCCGAAATACAGATCATGTTGGCGGTATTGGTCTCGGACACGGAGCCGTCCGGATTCAGGATTACGGCCTCGTCCGCCCCTTCCCGGCGCGCCCATTTTCCGGCCAGGTAATAATAAAGGTAGTTGAGGGTTTTGTGATTCGCCAGGGGCGTTTCCCGGGGCCGGGGATATACGGCCAGGTCAAGCCCCATCTTCTGGAGCACATCGAGCCGGTGGCGGGAAGGGGCGGCGGTTACGACCATGTTTGCCGAAAACGGTCCGCTTTCACCGTCCTCGATGCAGGCGGCGGTTATTTTTACCGTTGAGAGCGTATTTTCAAGCCGGTTTTCCGAGATCACCTGCCGGATAATCTCAGACCATGTCACATCCGGGGGGGTTGTTTCGAACAGGGCCTCCCATGCCCTGTTGAAGCGGGCGACATGCGCATCCACGTAAGCGGGTTCGCCATGGCTTGCCCGTATCGTCTCGAAAAACCCGTACCCGTACATAACCCCCTTGTCGGTTGCATGAAACCGGACATCAGTCGTGGGGACGATGGCGCCGTTAAACCATGCCACAGGTTGGGCCATGGATTGGGTGGTCTCCGGCCCGCCGCCGTTTTGTTTTTCAAAAAGCCCCATTATGGTGCCTCCTTTATGAAGCGTTTCTTCGTATTCGTCCGCCGGGTCCGAGTCAAATACCACCCCGCCGCCCACGGAAAAACAAATGCGCCCGCCCGTAATGGTTGCGGTCCGTATGGCGATGGACAGGTCCATGGTTTCGTGAAAGCTGATGTACCCGATGGATCCGGTGTAAATGTGCCGCCTGCAGGGTTCCATCTCGTCGATGATCTCCATGGCCCGGATCCGCGGGCAGCCCGTTATGGACCCGCCCGGGAAAGCCGCCCGGATCAAATCCACGCTGTCTTTTTCGGCCACCAGCGCGCCTTTGACGATGGAGACAAGGTGAAAAACATTTTTATAGGGCTCCAGGCGGCGGTGTTCGGCCATCCGGACGCTCCCGGCCTGGCAGACCCGCCCCAGGTCGTTTCGCACCAGATCGACGATCATGGACAATTCCGCATCGTCTTTTGCGCTGTTTAACAACGCGCGGGCATTGTCGCGGTCCTGCTTTCCGGTTTTGCCCCGCGGCCGGGTCCCCTTGATCGGGCGGGATTCGACGTGCCGCCCGGACTGCCTGAGAAACCGCTCCGGGGAGGTGGACACGATCCGGTGGTCCCCCGCGTTGACATACGCATAAAACGGCGCCGGGGCTTTTTCAAAGAGGGTCTTGAACATGGCAAAGGCGCAGCCGTGAAACGCGCCCTCAAAACGCTGGGAGAGGTTTACCTGGTAGATGTGCCCGGAAATGATATAGTCCCTTATTTTTTCAACACCCGTCATGTAGGTTTTTCGCGAAAAAGAAGAGGAAAACCCCTTGTGATCCGTTGAAAAACCAACAAATTCAGACATCTGGCTGTCTATCCGGTCGAAAAAAGCCCTGCGGTCGTCATGGTAAGAGTCGCTTTCCCCTTTTTTCCGAACAGGTATATGAAGCTGCCGGCCGCCGGTTATCCTGTCTTCGACAAGTATGGCGGACGGCGCATACATGCACAGGTGGGGGAGGCCCAAATCGTCGACGGTGGTTCGGGGCAGCGTTTCAATAAAATCCTTGAGGTCGTATGCCAGGTATCCGAAAAGGCCCGCAGCGATGGGTGCAGCCAGGTTTTTCGGCATCGCCCGGCGTAAAAAATCGAGTTGCGCGCGGTATTGCCCGGCAATCTCCTGTAAAAGGTCGAGCGGGTCGGCAGTTACATCAACCGTCCGGTGCGGCAGCACAATTTTGCTTCGGGCATCACGGCTGCGGATCGTCAACCACGGGTTTACCGCAAGGATATTATACCGGGCGCTGTCGCTGTCGCCGCCGCTCATCAGGACAACGGTACCCGTGTCCCCCGAGAACTTCGCGGCAATATCCAGAAAAGATAACGCCGGGGGGAACGCTTCCGTGTGAATCCGTTCGAGAACCCCTGTATCGCCTGAAAGGGAATCTATCCGCGACATGCGTCACCCCCGGTGCTTTCTTTTTCGGCGCCCCCCCTGCATTCGAAAACGCAGCCAAGGGGGCCGGTTTTGAGGAAGTTTTCCACCAGCCCGAAGCCGGCGTCGGTCATGAAGCTTTCCGGGTGAAACTGCACGCCATAGAGATTCAGGGCCGGATGCCAAAGGCCCATGGCAACACCGTCTTCGGACCGGGCGTTGACCGTCAGGTCCCGGCCTTTCGCATCGACCACGAGGGAATGGTAACGCGCGGCGGTAAAGGGATTGGGAAGTCCGGAAAAAAGCCCCGTATCGTCGTGGTAAATCCGGCTGGTTTTGCCGTGAACGGGCACCGGCGCTTTCACGGTTTTCCCGCCAAACGCCTCGTTTATGCTCTGCATGCCCAGGCATACCCCCAAAAGCGGGATCCGGCCCGCCGCCCGGCCTGCCAGCGCGACGGATATCCCCGCATTGGCGGGGTTCCCCGGCCCCGGACTCACGAGGATATAGTCGGGGGATGCATTCAAAACCCCGGATACGGATATCTTGTCCGCCCGGTATACGCAGATCTCCAAGTCGTATTGCATGAACATCTGCACGAGGTTATGGGTAAAGGAGTCATAATTGTCTATGACAATGAGCCTGCAATGCATCGGGGTCTTTCCTCCAAACCGGATCTTCGAACCTAAAAAAAACGCCACCCATAGAGTCTGGGTGGCGCAATGGCCTGTCAGAAGCGGCCTCGATGCCGCTTCTACATAACTCTTTTACCCGTGCCGGGTTTTTGGCCTGACAGCCGGCCGGGCACGAACCATTACAACTTGTATTTCACAGACAAATAACAAAGAGTGGCCGGGCGGTGCAAGCAAAAAGACAACTGTTCTTGACAGGGGCTTAAATTTCAAATATAAAGCGCAGGTTGCTTTTGCGGCCCTGACTTTTTTACGAGCGCACCTTTTTTGATGGACTCGTAAAGGATTGCTTATTATATTTTTTATTGATATTGAGTGCCGAATGAAATCATTGCAATGCAACCCATTGCCGGTTATCATGATTTTATTTCAGCTGTAAGGACATTTTGCTTTGACAACGAATTCCGCAGACCGGATGCACGAACTCCTTGACCAGTTTTCAGGCGCGGACCACGTATTGATCCTGATCAATGCGGATCCGGATTCAATCGCAAGCGCTATGGCGCTGGAGCGCCTTTTGTGGAAACGGGTCACCCGCATCAACATCTCCAACATCAACACGATCACGCGTCCGGACAACATGGCGATGATCCAGCTTTTCGACGTGACCCTGATCCATGTCAGCAAAATCGAGCCTCACCTGTACAACAAGATCGCCATTCTGGACTCACAACCCGACCACAATGAGAGTTTCAAGGGGCTGGATTACACGGTCATCATCGACCACCATGAACCCGGCAGCTATACGGCGCCCTTCATGGATATCCGGCCGCACTACGGCGCCACGTCATCCATCATGACCGAATATCTCAAAAGCGCAAAAATAAAGCCCTCGGAGCGCCTGGCCACCGCCCTGTTCCACGGCATTAAAACCGATACGGCCAATTTCGAGCGCCTGGCCACCAATGCGGATATCCGGGCTTTCCAGTTTCTGTTCCGGCACGCCAACATTCACCTGGCACGACGCATCGAACATGTGGATCTGCGCATCGGCTTTCTGGATTATTTTAAACGGGCCATCGAGGAAAAGGTGATCGACGACACCCGGACCTTCATCCACCTTGGAAACGTCGAAAATCCGGACATATGCGTTCTTATCGCCGATTTTTTCATGCGGGTGAACACCCTGACCTGGAGCATTGTCTCCGGCATCTACGAGGACAAGCTCATTATTATTTTGAGAAACGACGGCCTGCAAAAGGACGCGGGAAAACTGGCGAACCGCCAGTTCGGCGCCATCGGTTCCGCCGGCGGGCACCAGAGCATGGCCAGGGCTGAGATCCTCCTGGAAAACGTCCGGAAAGATACAAACAACCTTGAAAAAGAATCCATCCGCAAGTGGGTTTTTGACAAGATAAACGGACAGCTTGCAAAATGAACACCGGGGGCGAGGGCATCACCGTAACCATTCTGGGCTCCGGCACCTGTGTGCCGTCCCTGGACAGAAGCGCCGCCGCCGTTTTGATGGAAACCTGCGGCATGCGGCTTTTGTTCGATATCGGCCCCGGAACCATGCGGCGGCTGCTTGAATCCGGCACCGGCATCCAAGACATCGACAGCCTGTTCATAAGCCATTTTCACCCGGATCACACCGGGGAGCTGGCCGCTTTCCTGTTCGCCACGAAATACCCCGACCCGGGCCGGCGCAAAAAGCCGCTGACGATCGTCGGCGGCCCGGGTTTTCGTTCGTTTTATGAACAATTGGTCGATGTTTACCAGGGATGGATCCACCTGCCGGAAATATGCCGCTTGGTGGAAGTCGACCCAAACGACCGGATGCCGCCCGATGGCGCCTTTAACGCGATTGACGTTGATTTTGCCGCGGTGGCGCACCGTCCGGAAAGCCTGGCCTTTCGCATCGGTACGCCGGACGGGGCGAGCGTGGTGGTCTCCGGGGACACGGCGTATTCCGAAAACCTGGTCCGGCTGGCGCTTAAAACCGATCTTCTGATATGCGAGGCGGCCCTGCCGGATGAATTCAGCGTCGAGGGGCACATGACGCCTTCGACTGCCGGCCGAACCGCCGCTGAAGCCGGGGCCGGAACATTGGTCCTGACCCATTTTTACCCGGAATGCGACCATGCGGATATGGCCGGCCAGTGCCGAAAGACATGGGCGGGGCCGCTGCTTCTGGCCCGTGATTTGATGCAGATTCCGGTGAGGCGTTGACGATGAAGTATTACCCCGTATGCCTGGACATCAGAAACCGGGACTGCCTGGTGGTCGGCGGGGGGGCCGTGGCGTTCCGGAAGGTGAAGACCCTGCTGGCATGCGGCGCGTCGGTGACGGTGGTAAGCCCCGCATTTGCGAGCGAACTGGCCGGCATCCGGGATGACGCACTGACACTGGTCCGGCGCCCGTATGAATCGTCCGATGTCGCCGGCCGTTTTCTGGTTATCGGGGCCACGGATGACGAAGCGGAAAACCGTAAGATCAGCCGCGATGCCGAAGCGAACAACGTGCTGTGCAATATCGCCGACCTTCCCGACGCCTGCAATTTCATTTTGCCCGCCGTTGTAAAAAGAGGGGACCTCCTGCTGGCCATATCGACATGCGGCAACAGCCCGGCCTTTGCAAAACACCTGCGACAAAGGCTTGAAAAAGACTTTGGAGAAGAATATACCGAGTTTCTTCGCCTGATGGGGGCTCTCAGAAAAAGACTCCTCGATACCCGCCATGCCCCGGAAGAGCACAAACCGCTTTTCGAAGCGTTGATCAACGAAGGACTCCTGGAGATGGTGAAAGAGGGAAATACCGATGAAATCAACCGTCTGCTCGATGATATCGCGGGAGATTGGCTGGAGGGAAGCTGTGACTATGACACACTGATGGACTCGGGGGAAGAGTAAGCAATGAGCTATCTCCTTATACCGGTTGTCGCGTTTTACCTGACCAGTTCCGCGTGCTACGGGGCTTATCTTTTTATGCAGCAAGACCGTCTGCAGCGGGCGGGCTTCACCCTCGTGATCGTCGGGTTCGCCCTCCATACGATGATTGTGGCCTCAAAGGCGCTGTATTCCGGGGTGATCCCCGTGCGCAACCTCCATGAAACGCTTTTATTCGCGGCCTGGATATTTGCCGCGGTCTTCCTGGCCTCTAAAACGCACTCCCGCCTTAAGATCTTGGGCGTATTCGCCGCCCCCCTGATCGCCCTGATCACAGCAGCGGCGTTCATGGTGCCGGACACATCCGTTGAAATCGAATCCGCTTTGACCAGCCTGTGGCTGATCGCCCACGTCATGCTGATTTTCACCGGCATGGCATCCTTGACGCTTGCAGCGGGAACCGGTCTTTTGTTCCTTATCCAGAAGCGCAATATCAAGGGCAAGAAACACCGGTTTTTTTTCAAACGCCTGCCATCCCTCGAAATGCTCGACAGCACGGGATACACCTTTGTCGTGATCGGCTTCACAGCGCTCACCGTGGGCCTGATCACGGGCTTTGTTTACGCCCACATGGTATGGGGGCGTTTCTGGAGCTGGGATCCCAAGGAGGTGTGGTCGGCCATTACCTGGCTGATCTACGCCGCCCTGCTCCATGAACGGCTCGTCTCCCGGTGGCGCGGCAGCCGGGCGGCCGTCCTGGCCATTATCGGCTTTGCAGCCATGCTGTTCACATTTCTGGGCGTCAATTTCCTTCTGGAGGGCCATCATGACGAATTCACGAGATGGTAACGCCGCCGGAAACGAAACAGGCATGACGCCAAAACAAGACGCTCTTCCCGAAATCTTCGTTATCGGCATCAATCACGTGTCCGCACCGGTGGACCTTCGCGAGCAGCTGGCGTTTTCAACCGACCAGAGCGAGGCAGCCCTGGCCGCCCTCAAAAAATCCGATACAATTCAGGAAATACTCATCATTTCAACCTGCAACCGGGTGGAGTTTCTTTTGACGGCCCTCTGCCGGGAGTCGGCTGTAAAAACGGTAACAGAGGCTCTTTCGAAGGCCAAAGGCACGCCGGCGCGCCTTTTTGAGCCGGCGCTTTACGTCCATTCCGGGGATAAGGCCGTCCGGCACGTTTTCCGGGTAACATCGAGCCTCGATTCCATGATCGTGGGAGAGCCGCAGATTCTTGGTCAAATCAAGGACGCATACCGGCTCGCAGTGGACAACAAGGCGACCGGGGTAATGCTGAACCGGCTTCTTCACAAGGCCTTCTCCACGGCCAAGCGCGTGAGGAGTGAAACCGGCATCGGCGACCGGGCCGTCTCCATCAGCCATGCGGCAGTGGAGCTGGCAAAAAAAATATTCGGCCAGCTCGACGGGAAAACCGTTCTTTTGATCGGCGCCGGCGAAATGGCGGAGCTGGCGGTGGAACACCTTCACCGAAACCGGGCATCCGGCAGCCTGCTGGTGGCAAACCGCACCTTCGAGGCGGCCGTCCGCCTGGCCCACCGGTTTTCAGGAAGCGCCTTTCGCTTTGAGGAAATCGGCAAAACACTGATCCACGCCGATATCATCATCAGCTCGACCGGATCCAGAGAATACGTCATCGACCAGGGTCTTGTCCGGCCCATTATGCGGGCGCGAAGAAACCGGCCGCTGTTTTTTATCGACATTGCCGTTCCCCGGGATATCGACCCGGAAATCAATCGCATGGATAACGCATATGTATATGATATCGACGACCTCCACGGCGTTATCAATGAAAACATTTCCACCCGGAAGGATGAATCCGTCAAGGCGGAGCGCATCATCGATGAAGCCGTTATCCGTTTCGGCCATTGGCGCGAATCCCTGGACGCGGTACCGACCATAAAAGAAATACGGGGCAAGCTTGCCAACATAGCCGAAGCTGAACTGGAAAAAACGCTGCAGTCCATGGGGCACCTCTCCCGGGAAGACATCGCGTCGCTCGGCAAGATGATCGATTCGATCGTCAATAAATCACTGCATGATCCGATGATTTTTCTCAAGAACCCGGGAAGCCACCGGGACAAGTCCTTGTACATTGATATCGCAAGAAAAATATTTAACCTCGAAGATGAGTAAAAATTAATTTTTCCTTTACAATATTAAAAGGCTTATGATAAGTATGCTCACTTTAGACATATACCTGCAACCTGCGCGTATACGCGGTTAAGGCCGGATCGCCCGGATAAAATAACCGGGTAAAATAACCGGGTAAAGCAAGTGGACGAATAACCGGCGACCGGCAGAAAAGTGAACAGTGAAGAGGCCATCTCCATGGACAAAAAAGAACTCGACTATTTCAGGGAGCTCCTTACGCAGCGCCTTGACGACCTTCTCAACCAGGCGGGCGATACGGTTTCAGAGATGAACGACTCAAAGGGGAATTTTCCGGATCCGGCCGACCGGGCGGCTTATGAAGCGGACCGCAATTTCGAACTTAGAATACGGGACAGGGAACACAAGCTTATCAAAAAAGTCAAAAAAGCCCTGGAGCGAATTGAAGACGAGACTTTTGGGGTTTGCGAAATGTGCGGCGACGACATTTCCGTTGCCCGCCTCAAGGCGAGACCTGTAACCACCCTGTGCATCGAATGCAAGACCAGCGAGGAAGCCCAAGAGAAAGCCCTTGGCCTTTAGATCCGGCAGTATTGATCTTCACATCCATTCCACAGCCTCGGACGGGAGCCTCGACCCGGGACAGATCCTTGAATATGCCCTGAAAAAAGGCATCTCAGCCGTCTCCATAACGGATCACGATACCGTTGCAGGGGTAGAGGCGGTTTTTTGCCGCGGCATCCCCGAAGCACTCGAATTCATCTCCGGAATTGAAATTAGCGCGGCGTTTCCTCCGGCTTGCGAGAACACCGGCAGCCTGCACATCCTGGGGTACGGCATCAAAACCGACCACCCGGAACTGGTCCGGATGCTGGAAAAACAGCGGGCCGCCAGGTCCGGGCGCAACCCCCGGATTATCGAAAAACTCAATGCCATGGGAATTCCCGTAAGCATCGGGGCGATTGCCGCGGAAACCGGGAAAAAAGACCTTGCCAGGCCTCATATTGCTGATTTTCTAGTCAAAAAAGGGTATGCCAAAGACATCGACGATGCCTTCGACCGGCTTTTGGGCAAGGGAAAGCCGGCTTATGTTGATAAATACCGCATTTCCGCGGAAAAGGCCGTGGGTTTGATCCGCGCCGCAGGGGGCGTCGCCGTTCTGGCCCATCCGGTGCTGCTCATTGACCCGGATAACGGCGAACCGCCGTACAAACCGCTGGAAAACCTTCTCCGAACGCTGAAATCTTACGGATTGGGCGGGATTGAGGCGTATTATCCCGGCCAGGCGCCCGCCCTGACATCGTATTTTGAAAAAACAGCCGAAGCGCACGGCCTTCTGGTCACCGGCGGGACGGATTTCCACGGTGACATCAATCCGGATATCGAAATGGGATCCGGCCGTGGAGACCTTTTTGTGCCCTACGCGGTTTTCAAAAAACTCAAAAGCGCTATCACTTCTGCACAGCTCTGCACAGCGCCCGAAGCCATGGCCCGACCAATGGCCGAAAAGCCGCTGTCAAAACTTGAAGATTGCCTTTATTACCGCTTTTCAAATCATGACCTGCTTAAAAACGCGCTCTGCCATCGCTCCTATGCCCATGAGCAGTCCATGGAAACAAAGGACAACGAACGGCTGGAGTTTCTGGGAGATGCGGTGTTGAACCTGGTTATCAGCCACATTCTCATGTCCCGGTTTCCTGAGTTGAAAGAGGGGGAACTGTCCCGCATACGGGCAAGCCTGGTCAACGAAAACCGCCTTGCGTCGGTTGCCAGAAGCATCGAACTGGGCGAATACGTGCAGCTGGGAAAAGGAGAAAGCAAGTCACGGGGGGGCAAAAAAAAATCCATCCTGTCGGACACGTTCGAAGCCCTGGTGGCGGCGGTCTATCTAGACGGGGGGTACGACCGGTCTTTTGAAATCATCGAGCGCCATTTTGCCGAACACTTCAATGCCATAGAAAACGCCCCGCCCCGCTACGACTATAAAAGCCTGCTCCAGGAGTTGGCCCAGAACCGGTTTGACCAGGTTCCCGTGTACAGCACGATCGGTTCCGAGGGCCCCGATCATGACAAGACGTTTCATATCGCGCTGTCTGTCTGCGGTGTGCAGGCCGAAGGTATCGGGAAGAGCAAGAAAGCTGCCGAACAGGAAGCCGCCAGAAAAGCCTTTGATATTCTTTCGCAGGCGAACGATTTGCCGGAGCCGGACAACGAGTAATCACGACTTTTTACAAGACCGTCAGCAATGGACCCCCGCAAAACACAACCCGGCCATAAATGCCAAACCCGGCCGTTTATCGTTCCCGTTTTCCTGCCGCAGGCGGGGTGCCCCCACAGATGCGTATTTTGCAACCAGCGGGCCCTTACGGGTGCCGACGCCGGTCTGCCTTCAGTTGACGTGCTGGAAGCGGAAATCAACCGGTTTTTGGGCTACAGGCGGGACAGTCGGGCCAACACCGAGATTTCTTTTTTCGGCGGCAACTTTCTGGGACAGCCGCCCGACACGGTAACCATGCTGCTGAACATTGCAGAGGGGTTTGTCCGGGAAGGCCGCGCCCATGGCATTCGCTTTTCCACACGTCCGGACACGATTGACGGAAAGCGCCTAACGCTTCTCTCCGGTTACACCGTCGGCACCGTTGAAATCGGTGCACAGTCCATGGATGATTATGTTCTGGACCTTGCGGGGCGTGGGCATTCATCCGCGGACACGGCACGGGCGGTTATGCATTTAAAGAAGGCCGGCTATGACACGGGACTCCAGATGATGGTTGGCCTGCCGGGCCAGAGCGAGGCATCAGCCCTGGATACAGGCCGCCGGATCGCAGCGCTTGAACCGGACTTCGTGAGAATCTATCCCGCTTTGGTCATAAGGGGCAGCCGGCTTGAAACGTGGTACCGGGACGGCCGCTACGAACCCCTTGCTTTAGACCGGTGCATCGCGCTGGTAAAACAGCTGTTTCTTTTGTTTTCCGAAAAAGGCATCCCGGTGATCCGAATCGGTCTGCAGGCCAACGAAGGCCTCGATACCGGCGGGGATCTCGTTGCCGGGCCTTACCACCCGGCCATGGGGCAGATGGTTGCATCTGAAATCCTTTTTGACAAGGCTGCCGCCGCTATCGCGTCATCGGGCGGGGACTTTGCCGGCGGAATACGCCTTATCGTCCATCCCCGCATGATTTCGACCATGCGGGGTCAGAAAAACGTCAATATCAAACGCCTTCAAAACCATTTTCCGCGCCTTGGCCCCGTCAGTGTCAATGCCTGTCCGAATACGGCCGAAACGGATGTCGTTGTGGTGCGGGCAAAAGGCGAAAAACCCCGCTTCAAAGGGGGTATTGTTTAAAATGTATGGTTTTTTATACAGTGGTGTAAAAAATTATACAAAATCAAAGGCGACGGCTTCGTAAAGATCCAATATTCTCCGCCCGGCTTTGTCCGCAGAAATTTCGCATGCCTTGATTCTTTGACGACTTCGTAAAATTCCAATATCCGGGTTGTGCGCGAAATCTGAAGAATTGAGCTTACTTAGTCGCATGTGAGAGTCCTATAGATGACGCGCAACGCAGATATTGGAATTTACGCAGCGCTCAGGGGGCGGTTAATGAGCATGTGAGGGAATGATCATGGCATCCTTCTTGCTAAAGTATTATTACAACACCTGACATGATCCTCCTTATATCCGCTCTTTAGCCGCTTCACCCCCCGCCTTATCCATGTTCCCCTGGCACGGATGTAAAGGGGAACATGGACCAACCTTGACGACTTTGTAAAACGTCCAATATCTGCGTTACGCGCGATTTCCGAAGAAAATCACGTACGCTAAGTACGCTCAGTTCTTCGAAAATCGCGCAAGCCTTGATCTTGGACGTTTTACAAAGTCGTCGGGTTGAAATTTTTGGGGACTGGCAACTTTTTGCGAGACTATTAGCCATTGATTTTTTTTAAAACAGATATATAAACGGATAGGATGTGTTGAGCGACACCCGGGACCACAGCCTGTAAGTAGACAAATGGCTGCGTTAAACGTTCCATCAAACAAGAACAGGGGCGCATGAAAGACGAAAGTATCGACATCAAGCATTACCAATGCCGCATGATATCTTCAGCCAGAGGCAAGGGCCCGTCGATTATCCTGCTTCACGGATACATGTATACGAGCGATGTGTGGAATGAAATCGGGCTTCTCAGGACGCTTGAAGAGCGCAGCATTCCGTTTAAAGCCATTGACATGCCTTACGGCAAAATCAGTGAATGCGCCCCCAGAACCAGTGCGGCGGATAAAAATATCGAGATAGTTGCTGCTGTTGCGGGCAGGGATCCTTTTATTGTGGGGGCGAGCCTGGGGGGTTTTATGGCTTTGAAGTACGCTGTTTCACATCCGGTCAGCGGCCTGCTTCTGGCTGCCCCGATGATGAGCATGCAAAAGGACCTGGTCGGCCATTACAAACATTTCAACGCGAAAGTCTCTATTGTTTACGGGGACGCCGACAATATCGTTCCGGTCGGTGAAATGGAAGCGCTCTCAAAGCGTTTAAACATACCGCTTAAAATTTATAAAAAGGCGTCTCACCCGGCCTACATGGATGATCCCAAGCGGTTCACGGAGGATGTTATCGCGTTATACAAAGGATAGCGCGCAGGGTCGGGGGATAGCTCGCAGAAGCGGGACA
>Ga0207421_10005675_pt1 | contig 13884 bp, 12 predicted proteins | sample SodLakKL_010_SED_4_FD_187542 | JGI IMG/M metagenome (GOLD analysis project Ga0207421, IMG submission 187542) | Alkaline sediment microbial communities from Lake Tanatar, Kulunda Steppe, Russia - 8KL_010_SED (SPAdes) (version 2) | ecosystem: Environmental > Aquatic > Non-marine Saline and...
TAGCTGACACAAATGCTTACTGATAAAAAAACCCTCATCGTTAATGCCCTTGGGGCTCTTTCAATACTTCCAGTATCCATGGTTATCTTTCACCTGTATACTAGGGAGCGTATGCACAAATTCAATATTGACCAGGACATGGTCAATATAGTTATTCACCATCACTATCTTTTCCTGCATATTATTTTGACTCTTGTATTGGGCTTTTTGTTTTTAATATATCTACGATCATTCCTGAAAATAATCAGTTCAGTATATATCAGTCTGCAGCATGCATTTCAAAAACGTCCGAATCTGGACTGGTGCATAGTATCCTTTGCCATTATTGGAATTTCAACGATCCTTTATTATCAATATATTTTTGGAGATAGGCTTTTTATTTTTTCGGATATCGGTTCCGACACTCTGAGGGCCTATTATCCTGAGCTTTACTATTACCTTGCCAATGTTGCCAGAGGGGATATATACAGCTTCAATCACGGCCTTGGCAGCGATTACCTGTTGAAACTTCTGATATATTCATTAGATCTCTTTACAATAGTCCATCTATTTTCTGGTCCAGATAAACTGGGTAGTTCACTTGTATATGTAAATATATTGAAAATTACTGTTTCCGGGATACTTTTTTTTAAATTCATCAGTCTTATCGTCCAGAACAGGACGACCTGTATAACTATATCGCTGCTCTTTGCATTTAACGGGTATATTATACTATGGGGCCAACATTATCATTTTGCATCTTATATTGTGTATTTTGTTTTTCTTTTATATTCACTGGAATTATATTTTCAAAAAAACAAAAAAGTTCTGCTATATATATCTTTGGCACTTTGCCTTTTGTCTTTGTACTTTTTTTATAAATTTTTTATATTAACATCAGTATATATAATATTCAGGTGTTTGTATTTTAAAAATAATATAAAAGATTTTTGTTTCAAATATTTCAATTTTTCTATTACGGCTTTCATTGTATTTCTTTTAATGGCTTTTATCACTCTGCCATCATTACATATGCTTCTTTCCTCACCCAGGATTGACACTGAAAGCACCTGGTACATCAGCGTTGCGCAGCTGTTTTCTCTTCAGTCAGCAGAATACTATTTTTCAGCTGCTTCAAGACTTTTCAGCAATAATCTCACAGGCTTTGCTGATAACTATTTTGGATTCAGAAATTACTATGAATCGCCTCAGCTGTATTCAGGTCTGGTTTCTATTTTGCTGCTGCCTCTGGTTTTCTTCGTCAGGGATAAAAAAATTAAATTGGCCTGCATTTTTCTGGCAGCTGTATCATTTGCCGGATTAATTTTTCCTTTTTTTGCCGGATTTATGAACGGTTTTCAGATTATTCACTACAGGTGGACTTTCGGAATAATCATTTTCATCCTTATTATTACAGCTATAATAATGGATCAATTGTTTCAAAAAAAAATAGTTTTTCACCGCTTGCTATTTTCTTGTGTATTCGTCCTCATTATATCAATAATTTTTGCCGTTGTTCTGATTTTATTTTTCGGGGAGAAAAAGATTCTGGCCATGTCCGGGCAGTTTATGCTTGTCTTTATATTTTTAGTCATTTTATCGCTGCTGCTCATCCGGACCAGACAAACCCGGTTTAAAATCATCCTCTTTGCTTTTATATGTCTGGAACTGATTCTGCTGAATTACCCCACAGTAAACTACAGGGAAACTGTCAGCAAAGAAAACATCCCCTATTATGACTCCGCCTATGAAGCCATTGCTGAAATCAGATCGAAAGACCAGGATCCGTTCTACCGCATTGACAAGGAATTTTTCTCAGTCCGGGGTAACGATTCCCTGGTTCAGGACTATTTCGGGCTTAAATCTTACAGCTCTCTTAATCCAGATTCTTATATTGATTTTACATTGTTTTTCGGTTTAAACGATGGGCAATTAAGGCATCTTCCAGCCAGGGGATCCAGAATTGAAAGGTTCAACCTGCAGGATATTCTGGGGGTGAAGTATTTCCTGTCCTATAACTCTGCCTCCCCGGCAAACTATGAGTTTGTTCACAAAACCGGTGGTGTTTACACCTATAAAAACCAGCTTGCCAGGCCCCTGGCCTTTATGTATCATAACTACACGTCAGAAAGCAGGGTTCGGCAAATTTCAGACGAACTAAAAGACGTCCGGGTGCATTCCAGCATTATTGTTGAACCTGAAGTTCAGGAGACTGTTGAGGCATATATTCCACCCTATGAGGCTTCCCCGCAATCTGACCACCTGTTCAGGCAGTATTCCGGAACAGGGGATATCAGGGTATTAAAGCAGGCTTTAAGGTCGGGGCTTGAAGTATACCACCACGACAGACACGGTGATACGGCTCTGCATATGGCTGTAACAAACAATGATCCTGAAGCTGTCAGACTTCTGCTTGATCATGGTGCTGACCCGCTACTGGTAAACACATCCAGGCAGACCCCTCTAAATCTTGCTGCCGGGCTGGAGGATCAGACCATATATCGCCTCCTGAAAGAGGAACGCTCATCAGATAATCAAGTATTCAGGATCACTGATTTCAGCCGGTCTTCCATCTCAGGTTCCATAAAAACCCACAAAGATGGGGTTCTTTTCTTTTCCATACCCTACTCCAAAGGTTGGAACATCACGGTCAACGGACAGGAAACCGACTTCTACAGGGTTAACGCCGGCTTCATAGGCTTGCCTCTTAGAGCGGGAGAATATAATATCGAAATGAACTACATCACTCCGTATTTCAGGATGGGCCTTGCTGTATCAATGACAACAATGCTATTGCTGATTCTGTATATTTTATCAAGAAGTCTTTTTATAACTGGATACGTACCGGAAGACAGGCGTGAAAATAAAGTTTAAACCTAAATCCAGAAACATATGGTACCGCATGCAACTTGCAAAGCTTAGCTTGCCCCTCGCAGACAGTCTGACCATTTCTTGACATGCCTGTAAAATGATGAAGCTGACTTTTTGCAGGTGCATTGAGCATTGACAGCTATGAACTGAAAATCTTAATGTACCTGCTTTCCTGATTTTTGTTTTTTTAAAAATTTTTGACAGTCTGAAAACTAACATTAATGCCAGAAATTTCTATAATTATACCAGTATACAAATCATCTCTCTGGCTCAAAGAGCTGGTTCAGGAGGTATCCTCAGTCCTGCAGGGTCAGTCTCTTACTTATGAGATTATCCTGGTTGATGACAGCTCCCCTGATGACTCCTGGGAGATAATATCCGGCATGGCCTCGGATAACATACATGTCAGGGGCTTCCAGCTCATGAACAATGAAGGCCAGGTCCGGGCCACCCTCTGTGGCTTACATCACAGCAGGGGGGATATCGTAATAACCATGGACGATGACTTTCAGCACCGGCCGGACCAGCTGCCACTCCTTATCAAGGCCCTTTCAGATCATCCGGAAATCGACTGCGTTATGGGAGTCTTTGAGCAGAAAAAGCATTCCTTTTACCGCAACCTGGGTTCCAGAATTATCAATCGCCTTAATCAGGCAGCTTTCAAAATGCCCCGTGGTCTGCGCTCTTCAGGCTTTCGGGCCATGAGACGGCAGCTTGTTGAAGTCATCTGCTCTCACCAGATACTCAATCCCTCTTTGTCCATGCTTATCTTCAGCAGCACCCGCAGGGTTATGAATATTTCCCTGCAGCACTCTCCCAGGCGGGAAGGCAAGTCCAACTATACCCTGCGCAAACAGTTCAGGCTGGCTTTTGACAATATCTGTCACGCCAGTATGCTGCCTCTGCGCTTAGTCTCTTTGACCGGCATTGCGGCCTCTGGTCTCAGCCTGGCTCTTATGATATTTTATTTCATGCGCTATCTGCTGGGGGCCATTCACGTGCCGGGCTGGACCACCATCATCCTGCTCTTGACCTTCTTTTCAGGAGTGATACTCTTTGCTCTGGGCGTTATTGGCGAATATTTGTTTATGGTGCTGAAAGAAGTCCGTGGAAGGCCTCTTTATTTTGTGCGCAGGTCTTTGCCGGAAGTGAATACTTCAAAGGGATCATCTGACAAAAGGAGCATCTGATGGTTGACAAACTTCTTGAGTTTTTTGAAGAGATCCTGGAAAAGGATCCAGGTGAGATCAAGTCCCATAATAAGTTCAGGGATTATGAAGAGTGGGATTCTCTGGCCTACATATCACTGGTCACAAAAATTGATGAACAGTTTGATGTTACCATTCGGCAGGAGGATTTTCAGTCGCTGATGACCATCGACGATATTGCCCGCTATATTGAACAATCCAGAGGGAGCTGATGGCATCAACCAGCTTTAACCACGTAGGTATCAAGTCCATTTCTGTAGCAGTACCGGCAAGAATATACAACAATTACACTGACAGTGATTTTTTTGATGCAGATGAGGCCAGAAAGATTGTTGACAGCACCGGTATAAGGCAGAGAAGGGTGGCGGATGAAAATATCTGTGCCTCAGACCTGGCTTTTGCAGCAGCACAGAAGGCCTTTTCAGAGACCGGAGTGTCACGTGGCAGCATTGATTTTTTGATATTTGTTTCACAGACTCCGGATTACAAGATGCCGCCCACCGCCAATATACTTCAGGACAGGCTGGGACTTCCCGGGAGTTGCGCAGCCTTTGACGTAAACCTGGGTTGTTCCGGTTTTGTATACGGGTTGAACCTGGCATATTCACTTGCTCTACAGCCGAAGATCAACAAGGTTATGCTGATCAATGCTGAAACCAGGACCAGGGCCTATTCTTTCAAAGACCGTCAGACTGGTTTTTTATTCGGGGATGCAGCCTCGGCTTTGATCATTGAAAAGGGCATTGACTATGGCCCTTCATGGTTTCTAATGGACTCTGACGGCTCCAGGCATGACTATATCATGATCAGATCAGGCGGGTATAGACATCCCAGTACCCCTGAATCTTTAATGGAGCGTACCCTGCAGGATGGAAGCGTCAGAAGCGACGAACAGGCAAGTATGAATGGTCTTGGAGTATTTGAGTTTGTAATCACCCAGGCACCTGTGCACATCAGAAAAATACTGGACATAAGTGGTCTTTCAGAAAATGATATCGACTGGTTTGTCTTGCATCAGGCCAATCTGGCCATGAACAGTTACTTAATCAAAAAACTCAGGCTTGATCCCCGAAAAGTCCCTTCAAATCTGGATCGATTCGGCAACACCAGCTCTGTTTCCATCCCACTGACCATATCTACTGAATTAAGGGATAGGGTCAAACCGGATGCCAGAATTATAATCTCCGGGTTCGGAGTAGGTTTGTCTATAGGCTCTGCCCTGATCAGCCTGAACAAGCTTCATATATCAGAGCTTGTCGAAGTATAGAAATTCCCATGAAAAAAAACACGTTAAGTCTTGAAGGCAAAAATATCATTATCAGCGGGGCATCCTCCGGGATAGGCAGGCAATGCGCCATTGAGTGCGCCACTAAAGGGGCCAGAGTTGTACTCATGGCAAGAAACAGCAAAAATATCTCCTCCACAATTCATGAGATGCCTGGCGACAGGCATATTGCCCTGCCTTTAGACCTTGCTGAATTTCCAATCTTGAATGAATCCCTGAAAGAAGCTGTTTCCGGTATTGAAAAGGTTCATGGCTTTATCCATGCAGCAGGAATGCAGATGACCTGCGCGTTGAACCAGATGGACATTGAAAAATATCGCCGCCTTTTTGATATTAATGTCTTTGCAGGCCTCGAAATTGCGAAACTGATAACTCACAGGAAAATAATACCTCATGATGGTTCCAGCCTGGTTTTTATCAGCTCCACCATGGCTTCCGTCGGCAAAGCAGGGCTTACCGGCTATTCGGCTACCAAGGGAGCACTGGTGGCTGCTGCACGTTCCATGGCCATTGAGCTTGCTTCAAAAAAGGTCCGGGTAAACTGCGTTTCTCCAGGTCTGGTCATGACCCCAATGATGCAGGATATGTTCAGCACACTGACCCCGGAACAGATCTCTGAAAGACAAAAGGGTTATGCACTGGGTCTGGGACGCCCTCATGACATTGCCCAGGCATGTGTCTTTCTTCTGTCAGACGATGCCCGCTGGATTACCGGAGCAGATATTCCTGTGGATGGAGGCTATAGAGCTCAATAGGCCATGAAAATTCTAAAAGGTTACGGTGTTACGCTTACACCACTGCAACACAGCGACATTGAAATGGTGCGCAACTGGCGCAACGACCCGGGGGTTGCCGGTTTTATGCATTACCGCGAATATATTACGCAAGAGATGCAGGAAGAGTGGTTTCAATCCATAAACAATCAGAGTAACGCATTCTTCGTTATTAGTATAGACGATAAACCCGTGGGCATGACTGAGCTTAAGAAGATTGACCACAATCAAAAATCAGCTGAAGGTGGTATTTTTTTTCATGACTCAACATTCCACAATAGCATCTATCCTTATGCCGTGATCTTTCTTAGAAACGGTTTCGGTTTTAACCATCTCAAGCTAAACTCTTTGTATGCCTATATACTGGATGACAATTACCGGGCCATACGCTTCAACAGATCCCTGGGCTACATCCCTACAGATCAGGTTGAAGGCATGAGCAAAAGGCTCTATGTTCTGACCCGGGACAGATTTTTTGAAAGTGTTGCAAAATACAGAAACATCCTGGATAAGATATGAGGTAAGCATTCAGGGGGTACTCGGTTTTAGTCCCCGGGCCGTTGGGGTATCCCCTGAATGGATACGACCAAACTATATATCATGAACATCTCCAGACTCAACAGATCCCTGGTCAATTTCAATACAGCCTGCAAACTTTCCCGCATGCTGTCAGCCCACCGCATGCCCTCTGAGCAGCTGCATGAACTGAGGCTTGTAAGGCTGCGCCGGATGCTTTCTTACGCCTTTGATCACTTCGAATTTTACAGAAGCGGCATGAAGTCAGCAGGTGTTGATCCCAGGAAAATAACCTCTCTGGATGATTTAAAAAAACTGCCTGTCCTTGACCGCCGGGCCTATAAAGAGCTGACCGCCAGTGCTCTCAAAAGCTTCCCTGATCATTTTCAGGACTGTTTCCAGGACGCCACCAGCGGCAGCACAGGACAGCCTGTCCAGATCTACAGGTCCTGGGATGACCGGGCCTACATGCTGGCCAAGTTCATGCGGGTTCTTGTGCGAAATGGCTACCGGCCCTGGCATAAAATGTTCTGGGTGGCCTCTCCTGTTCATATCCGGGGTCAGGATACCCTTTTGCAGTCTCTGGGGATCATGAAGCGGCACGTCGCCTCTTTCGCCGACCCCGCCAGGGTGCTGGTGGAAAAAATCATCACCCTCAAGCCCCAGGTCATTTACGCCAACAAGTCTCACCTTGTTCAGATGGCCATGCATATCTGCAGAAACAGGATCAACATTCCCAGGCCCATGATCTGCGCCTCGGTTGGAGAAATCCTTGATCCTGTCTCCCTGTCTCTTTTGCAACAGGCTTTTGGGTCGGACAGCCTTATTGACTGTTATGGATCCCTGGAGCTAAGCAATGTGGCCTGGCGAAGAATAAGTCGTGAAGATTTTTTTCGCGTCCATCATGATTCTGATATCCTGGAGGTAGTAGGTGAAAATGGATTTACAGCATCAAAAGGAACCGCTCTGATAACAGACCTGCATATCAGATCCATTCCACTTATTCGCTACAGGCTTGGTGATCAGATGGAGGTGGAGTACCGGGACAACCTGCCCTCGATCAAAAAAATCATCGGTCGTACAGACGATCTGCTGCACTTCAGGGATGGGACCAGCTGTGCCGGTCCAATGATCGAAGTTGTCATGGAAGATATTCCAGGCATTTTACAATACAGGGTCATACAGGAAAGCTATGACCTGGTACGTGTGATCATTGCAGCCGGGGAAGGGGTTGATTTGAATGAAATAAAGCAGCGCGTCCTGCAGGGCTTCAAAACTTATGTTTCCAGTGACATAAAATATCTTGTTGAATTTACGGACAACATCCCTCCTGATCCCAATGGAAAACTGCGTATGCTTATCTCAAGAATTGCTCCATGAACCTGCGCTGGCTTTTAAAAATCATCATTCCCATCATTTTGCTGGGCATTATATTTTACCATGTTGATATCTCAATGCTGATTGATGCCCTGTATGCAATCAATCTGGTTTACCTTTTGATATCATTTCTCACAGGATATATACTCTTCATCCTGGCCTCCGCCCTCAGGTGGAAATTTATACTTGAACATTTTTACGGCATCATACTGCCATATTCAAGGCTTCTCAGGTATTATTGGGAAGGCATATTTGTGGGTTATTTCGTGCCCGGAGGGGTGGGTGCAGACATTTACCGGGCCGTAGCCGCCGGCAGGGCATCCGGAAGCTATGAGAAAAATGCTGTTGCTGTTCTGGGAGAGAAAATATATATCCTGACCGACAGTGCAATCTTTGTTGTCCTGATCTACGCTTTGATTGTTCCTTATGTGGTAGATCATCATATGCTGACTGTAATCAACAATTACCTTTATCCGTCAGCACTTATTATAATATCCTTCTTTTTGCTGCTGATCATCTGCAATCGCTTAATTCCTTCAAGTCCGCGCCTGCAAAGCATGCGCGATAAACTTTTCAGCATGGCCGAAGCCGCTCTGTCCAGAATCCCGGGCTTCAATTCAACCCCCGACAACCGTCTCAGTCTGGCAGAATTGACAGCACCTTTTTTTCATTTTAAAAATATTATTTTACTTCTTATCTTTACATTTTTTAATCGCATACTCATCAGTCTGGGCGGATATTTTCTGCTGTTGTCCCTGGGTGTACATATCCCCTTGATCGCCCACTTTTTTGTCTGGACCATGGCCACTATACTCTTTTCTCTGCCCATTTCTTTTGGTACCCTGGGTGTCAGGGAAGGAGTTCATATTCTCCTGCTGGGCCTTTTCGGCATAAAAAGTGAAATAGCCCTTGCTGCATCCTTTGCAGGCCTGGCCTGCCTCTTGACATCCACTGTTATGGGAGGCTTCATCCTGCTGGCCCAAAACCTCATTCCGGATAACACCCGAAGCTGAAGACGCATTGTGTAACCATTCAGGGGGGTTCTCAGTGGTGGCTAATGGCACAAGGCCGGCACCCCCTGAATGGTTACGCGGGGACTGTCCCCAGCTGATTACTGCTGACTATTGAATATTTATGAAAAATAATTCCGCTATAATCACCTTTGCAGGCGATCTGTGCCTGGAAGACCTGGACCAGGAGTCATACATAATCCAGCCTGAAATTGCTGATTTATTCGCACGTTCAGACCTTAATGTCGTCAACCTGGAATCCCCTCTTACTCATTCAGAAGAAAAAATGCCCGGCCGGGTCTTCAATTTTAAGGGCAGACCCGTTCCCGGAAAGGTGTTCAACCATTTTGACGTATTTTCCCTGGCCAACAATCACATACTGGACTACTCATCTGCTGGTCTATTGGATACAATGGATTTCATTGTTTCCCGGCAGAAGTCATTTTTCGGTGCAGGGCAGGACATTGACCGGGCAACCCGGCCTTTGACCTTGCAGATAGGTGACGTCAGACTGGCTTTCATCGGCTGTACCAGGTGGGACAATGCCGGTAAAAAAAAGCCTGGTACAGCCCCCATGCAAATTGGGTGGATTTCCAGAACAATATCGGCCCTGAAGGAACAGGGCTGTTTTGTAGTAATTTTTCCCCATTGGAATTACGAGTATGTTGACTATCCTTCACCAGCTGAAAGAAGATTCGGCCACAGGTTAATCAGGGCCGGAGCCGACCTGATTGTAGGCTCCCATCCTCACCAGATCCAGGGCTGGGAAAAATACCGGGACAAATACATTTTTCACAGTCTGGGCAACTTTATATTCAATCAGTTTGACCTTTCCCGGCCTGAATTTGCCCGTACCTTTCTTTTGAGCATTACAATCAATGCAGACCATTCCTCTTCTTTCACTATCCATCCTGTCTATGGCACCCAGCAGGGTCTGTTTTTGCTTTCAGGAGATGCACTCAAGGAGTTTGAACATAAACTTAAGGAATTGACTGATAATTTAAAAACCCCCAGTCTTTATAAGAAACTCTTCTACAAAGAGGCCGGTATGCTGGCCGATTATTCCATGGATAATCTGGTTAAAATTTCAGGCAACAAAAGCCTGATTCTGACCGTTATCAAAAGATTGCACAAAATAAGAACCCAGGATATTTTGATCAAACTTCATTCATTGATGCAGAATACATCGAGACATTGAGCCTTTTTTAGCTCAATGGTCTTCCTTGGCGACCTTTGCGCCTTTGCGTGAGAATATGTTTTTTGGTGGCGGGCACAGCCCGCGTTAGTACATCTTATGTTGAAATCATTTTCAGATTATTTGAAGTTGCGCCGAGGACCCTATCAGCCGGTCAAAGCCATTGCCCTTGAGCAACAACAAAAGCTCAAATATATCCTTACACACTCTCTTTCTCCGTTTTACCTCCAAAAATTCAAAGAAGTACAAGGACTGCCCAACATCTCCATATCCAGCCTTCCTTTGACCACCTCCGATGAATTCCGGGCCTCCCCTCCTGAGGACAGGATCACCCAACCAGACATTGCATCCCTTATCCCCATCTCCACCAGCGGCAGCAGCGGGAAGCCCCTGACCGTATATATGTCCGGGCGTGAATATCTTCTGTCTCAGCTCAAGCAGCTCATTTTCTTTCAGCAGCTCGGCTGGAAGCCCTGGTGGAAAACCATATTTCTTTGGGATGTGGACAAATCATCATCAAAATCTTTTTTCCAGACCCTGGTCAATCTTAAGAAAAAGGTCATCGACATCAGTGCTCCTCTGGATGTTCAGGCCAAGATGATCAAATCCAGTTCCCCTGATCTGCTCATGTCCACCACTGATGCCCTGAACGCTCTGGCAGCCTGGTCAATTCATAATAAAATCGCCATGCCCCGGGTGCGACTCATCATAACCTGCGGATCACCTCTTTCACCTCAAACCAGGAACCTTCTCACCAGCACGTTCAATGCAAAATGCGCTGATATTTACGGTGCCAATGAATGCGGATACTTAGGATTTCAATGCCCCCATTGCGGGCTCTACTACTTCAACGAAGACTCGCACATCCTGGAAGTTCTGGATCAGGAAAACCGCCCGGCGGATCACGGCAGCCTGGTCATTACAGCCCTTGACCGCAGGACAACACCTTTGATTCGTTATCACATCGGCGACATGGTCACACTTGCTCCACGCGAACATGTCTGCCGAATCCAATTTCGTCACTTTACCTCTATTGATGGCAGGTCCACAGATGTGCTTTTATTGCCTGGTGGCGGGACTGTAACTTATCTGAGCACCATGAAGATAAATTCAATCGATGGACTTGCTCAGTTTCAGATTGTCCAGACCGGTCCTGAAAGCTATCTCTTTCGTTATGTCAAAAATGATAGTGTGAGTGAATCCGACATAATTCAAAAGGTGAAAACCCTTCTGCCTGAAGAAATGCTTCCAGGCCTGACATTTCAAAAGGAAAAAGTAATTCATCCGGATAAAACCGGCAAATACAAGGTCATTATCAATCAGCAATAAGCTAAGATAAACTTTAAATATTCAGAAAGTGTCGCGGGGATTGTCCCCCCTGACCGGTACCTGCCCCCTGAACGGTTAAGATAAACCAAGGATCAGCTGATATGTCCCAATACACCTGGAAAGAAAAGCTCGCAATCATCAAAGACTCATTAAAAATGATCGGACCTGTCATGTCCCTGCGCTATGTTCTCATATACCTGCTGGGATATATGCCCGGCAATGACAGGTCATTTGATAAAAAATATAATACAGACACCACCGGGCTCATTTCCACCTCAAAGCTGTCAATATCAGACGCCAAATCCAGTTCCAACGCCATTATCTATCTCCCGGCCCCGGAGAGTGTCACCAGGTATATGATCAAGTCCCTGCCCGTTGACCATGCGGACTATACTTTCGTGGACTATGGCTCAGGCAAAGGCAGGGTCCTCTTAACTGCTTCAAATTTCCCCTTCAAAAAAATAATCGGAGTAGAGATTTCCAGTGACCTGCACGCCGTAGCTCTTAAGAACCTGCAAAATTTCCACAACCCCGGGCAGAAGTGCACCGATATTGAACTGAACCAGGTCAACGCCCTGGAATACACACCGCCACCGGTACCCTCGGTGTTTCACTTCTACCACCCCTTTCTGCCCGAAGTCCTGCGCCCTGTCCTTGCCAATATAAAACATTCCCTGGAAAAACATCCTCGGTCCATATATATTCTATACCTGTATCATGTAGACTTTGTAGCGGCCACATTCAGCGAAGCTGGTTTTCTTAAGCTTATAAAAGAGGTAAAATGCCTCAATTCCCAGTACAACTGGGCCATGTACACCAATGATTTTTAATATCCCCCCGGGGAATCAGGTTTGTCCTCAGTCACGTTTTCAACTTCAGGGTATGTAAGAAGTTCTTTTATCTCCTCTTTATCCGCCTGCATAGCGAACGCAGGGGTTATTTTAAAAGTCTTGATGGCCATTTCTTCACGAGTGGCATCACTTGACTCCTGCAGACGGTTTATTACCTGCTCCCGGGTCCTGGCTATGGCTTGTTCCTTATCTTTTTGATCAACTTCAACTCCGGGTGGGGTATCGTCAACCCTTAAACGAACAATAACCGGGATTCTTCCGTACTCTTCTGCCTTTTTAAGCAGGGTTTCATGCTCATCAGTGCTTTTCCTCATAGAAGCATTATTTGCTGCAGGGTCCTGATCCTTTGAGTGTTGTTCCTTCGGCCCAATCGCATCAGGAGGCGGTCCATTATCAACTGCCGGCCATTGTCCTGGATCTTTATCAGACCTTTCCGGTTTATCCTGGGCGTTATTATAGTCTTTTGCCGTCATATCATGAGTACCCTGTTCATTGCACCCGCTCAGGAAAAGAGATATCACTGTTATGATGATCACCAGGAAAAATATATTTTTCACTTTTGTCATACAAGTTATGTCCTCTGTCCCGCACAGTCTTAAAGAGTTCTTAACTGTGCGGGTAAAATTGACTTTTTGCAGCTCCTTTATAACGGACTATGCCCCTCCTTGGTTAAGGAGGGGCCGGGGTGGTTCGTTCTAAAGGAGCTTTCAACTCAACCGTCCATATTATTAGGCTAATCAACCTCGCCATCGGGGTGACCGACCTTTTCATCCCTGATGGTTATTCGTTTATTTGTCATGTTTGTATTAGTATGTTCAGAGCTCAACGTAAGCGAAGGTATGGAAAGTTTCGCCCAGTCAACCCACAAGGCATTGCCTGTAGAAGATCTGTAAAAATGCATACCCACACCAACTTTCCCAGAAGATAAACTGCTGTCTCTGCCGCTCCAGACCAGGGTGTCGTTGATGTAAAATGACATACTGTTGCCCTGGACTACTGCTCTTAGTTCATTCCATGCAGATCCTGTATTAATTGCATCTGATGATGTCCAGCCTTTAACAGCTGTCACATTTCCATTTACGTGTTTCCATACACTAACGCTTCCATTTCTGGTATATTGAAAATAATAACCGTTGCTGAAGTACCCATTGGATAAGATTGAACCACTTGCCCTGACCCAAATCCTGTTGGAACTGCTGTCATCCCCGTTCCTCCAGAGTTTTGCAGAAAAATCCACATCTGTATAAGTCTGGTTATACGTTGATGTGTTACTTAAGCCCACACTTCTGCCTTCAGTATACCAGTACCTTCCGCTGACCACACTCCAGGAACCGGCATCCTGCTGCCAGCCCGTGGGGGTGGAAGTGAAATCCTGAGACCAGCCACCGGTTCCGCTGGTCAGGTTGAAGCTGAGGCTGTTGCTCCATTCACCGAATCCGTTGCTGTTGTATGTTCTGACCCACCAGGAGCCGCTGCCGGCATTTAATGTC
>Ga0207421_10005677_pt1 | contig 13877 bp, 10 predicted proteins | sample SodLakKL_010_SED_4_FD_187542 | JGI IMG/M metagenome (GOLD analysis project Ga0207421, IMG submission 187542) | Alkaline sediment microbial communities from Lake Tanatar, Kulunda Steppe, Russia - 8KL_010_SED (SPAdes) (version 2) | ecosystem: Environmental > Aquatic > Non-marine Saline and...
ATCAAAGACCCCGGATAAAGCAACCCGTAAAATGACAAAGGTTAAGAAAAATAGTTTGCCAACCACGAGGAAGCAAGGGGACGGTTCTTTTGCTTCCCCTACGGTCCTTCGCTTCGCTTAGGAAGCAGGAGGACCGTCCACTTGCTTCCTTTGTGCTTTCGTCCCCTTGCTTCGTCCCCGTGCTTCTCGTGCTTTTATGCGAGAGAAAAAAAGGGCGGCTTCCGGTTTTTGTACCTGCACCGGAAGCCGCCCTGCATCATTACGACTTTGCACACTCTTCAACACTTTCAAGAAGAGTTTCTTGCTTGTTGTGAACCTGCGATCTTTACATCCAGCCTTCGGGGAAGGTAAAGACATCGATACCCCAGACTGCGGGAAGCCAGAAGTAACAGAAAAGGGTGATCACGATAATACCCAGAATATTTAACCAGACTCCGGCCTTGACCATCTGTGGTATGGTGATATATCCGCTGCCGAAGACAACGGCGTTGGGCGGTGTGGCCACAGGCAGCATAAAGGCATAGGATGCTGCTGTCGCCGCCGTAATCATCAAAGCGAAGGGGTGAATCATCATGGCGGAAGCCATAGCAGCCATAATGGGCATCATCATGGAGGTGGTAGCCGTATTAGAGGTGATTTCCGTCAGATAGATAACCAGTGCTACCACGGCCAGCATGATTAACAGCATGGGCGCTCCTTCCAGGGCACCCAGGCGCTCCCCAATCCAGCGGGCCAGTCCCGTTTCCTGGAAGCCGGCCGCGATGGAAAGTCCCCCACCAAAGAGCAAAAGAATACCCCAGGGAACTTTCACAGCGGTTTCCCAGTTATTTAAAAACTGGCCTTTTTTCAAATTCACAGGGATCAGGAAGGTCACAACCGCTCCCAGAATCCCGATAACTGCATCGTTCATCAAGGGGAAAATATCTTCCAGCACAAAGGAACGCGTAATCCAGGCTACTGCCACACAAAAGAAAACAATGGCGATAGATTTTTCTTCCCTTGTAATCCTGCCTAAACCTTTAATCTCCTGGTCAATAACTTCTTTACCACCAGGTATTTCCTTCAACTTGGTCGGGTAGGCTATACGGGTCATGTATAACCAGGCGATGATCAGGAACACCGTAGCAATGGGCAAACCATAACTGAACCACTGGGCAAAAGCAATGGTTATCCCGAACATCTCTTCTGCCACGCCTGCAAAAATGATGTTTGGTGGAGTCCCGATCAGGGTGGCAACTCCGCCGATGGAAGCGGCATAACCGATGGAAAGCATTAGACAGGTCCCGAAATTAAAGCGACCCTGACGAACATCCACTCCTTCAACACCACGCTCTTTAACCAGAATCGCTACCTGCAAAATAACAGCCAGGCCGATGGGCATCATCATCATGGTCGTGGCCGTATTGGAAATCCACATGGAAAGAAAAGCAGTGGCCACCATAAAGCCCAGGATTAACAAGTTCGGACTTGTCCCAATGGCCTTAATGATATTCAGTGCTATTCTGCGGTGCAGGTTCCAGCGTTCCATACAGACAGCAATGGTAAAACCGCCCAGGAACAGAAACACGTTATGATTGGCATACGGCGACATTGCTTCTCCCGTATCCAGGGCGCCCGTCATGGGAAAAAGGACAACAGGCATCAAGGATGTTGCCGGGATGGGAATAGCCTCGGTAATCCACCAGCAGGCAATCCAGGCCGTAGCGGCCAAAACGCGCTGGGCTTCCACGCTCATTCCTTCCGGGGTGGGAATGAGCAGGAAGAGGATGAAAAGTATTGGACCCAGGAATAACCCGACTCTCTGGCGGGGGCCGTATTCATCCACGTCCATGCCACCTCGATCGCTGGGGTCACCTCCAGGGATGATCTCTTCCATGTCAACATCATCATTGGTTTTTTCTTCTTCCTGCTTATCTTTTTGCTTGTCTTCGTCACCACCAGGAGGGGTGCCCCCTCCACCGCCGCCGCCACTCATGGCTGCAGCGAAGTTTAACTTCATCATTTCCTTAGCCTGCCTGTGCAGGTACCAGAGATAACTCCAGAACCCTTTTACGCCTGCAGTAAGGTTGCTCATGGAAACACTCCTTTAGTAAAATTTAAACAGAGCCTGATCCAAAAACAGGCACTTCGGATTATTAACTAAATCCATTGTGCCTTTTTTCCTTTTTGCCTGTACAAGCACCTTTTTACTCATTCAAGCACATTAAGATAATTGCTCCAGCTTAACTTGCAAAATTTTATATTCAAATGCGGACCCTACAAAACTTAGGTTAGAGAATTTTTTCACAAACTTCAAGGTTTCAACCATATTGTTAATATTGTTTTTTTTGTTCTGGCAAAAAATTGCCCCTTTTTTTGAAACAGGCAGATATTTTTAATAAAAAACTTGGGTTACCCCGGCATTTTCCAGGGCAACCCAAGTCCAAGCAACACTTTTGTTTCAAGCCTTATGTTATGAAAAAGGCCTGGTTATTTTTTACCCAGCTCGTTCACTTTCTGCATCACTTCTCCCACGGAGTCGCCAAAGTTGGCCACTTCCTCGGGAGTGAAGCTGCAGAGAGCCAGCCGATCTTCTTCCAATTCCAGCTCCTTGAGGATATTCTTGACCCTGTTTACCCGACCCTGGGCCCAGAACATGGTTTTCTGGAAGGGACAGTCGTCTTTTTCATCTTCTGAACATCCTGCTACGATAACCGCATCGGCGCCCAGTTCAAAGGCCCGCAGCATATGGGTGGTATCGATCTTGGAAATACAGGGGAACTTTACCACGCCCACGTGGGCCGGTTTGTTCTTGACAAACCCGTCATTGAACTCGGGCAGGGCGTATGCCCCCAGGGAACAGGAAAGGACGGCTACAGCAGGAGAACCGTTGCGGGCAGCCACGGCATCTTTGACCGCCTGCTCCATCTGGTCTTCGGCTTCCATAATATAAGGTGTCCTGAATTCAATGGCCAGGTTGGGACATACTGTCAGGCAAAGGCCACAGGCCTGGCACTGGTGGTCACGAATAATCAGCCCACCGTCAGCCCCGACTACGGGGACATTGTATGGACAGGTGCGCAGGCAGGTCAGGCAGTCGGCACATTTTTCCACGACCCGCTGGGCACCTGCAGCACAGCCCAGGCAGCGCCGGCTTTCCCAGACCGCCATGGCCATGGTGTATCCTTTTTCGATGGGTTTAAAGTTGTCGGAACGCTCTTCCGGGGTGAGCATGGGAATCTCCAGCCTGGGACTCTTTTTCACATATTCCGCCACATCTGCGGCCAATTCGGGAAGGGCCTCTTCTTCTTCCACCATGGAGCTGTGGAAAGACTTGCCTTCCAGGTAGTGTTGGATAGCCAAGACCGCCACACGAGCATGAGCCATGGCCTTAACAGCAGTGCTGGGGCCGGCGGCTACTTCCCCGCAGGCAAAAACACCTTCCACGGGAGTTTGCAGTGTATGGGGATCATAAACCAGGTTGCCCCGCTCATTAACCGGCAGTCCCGCCTTTTTCACTGCTTCCAGTTCGGAAGCCTGGCCAATGGCAAAAATAACTGTATCCCCGTTGATGGTCTTTTTGCTTTCTTCGTCAAAACAGGGATTAAACCGGCCTTCTTCATCAAAAACAGCCGTACATTCTTTGCTTTCCAGCCCTGTGATCTTGCCGCCTTCGATCGTAATGGCGCTGGGACCCCAGGAACAGTGGAACTCCACGCCTTCCTCCTCGGCTTCTTCGATCTCCCAGGAAAAAGCGGGCATTTCTTCATGGGCTTCCAGGCAGGCCAGTCGAACCTTGGAAGCTCCGCAGCGCACAGCAGAACGGGCCACGTCCATAGCAACGTTACCACCGCCGATGACAATGACCTCCCGGCCGTCCAACCGGTAATTTTCCCGCTTGGATGCTCTTAGAAACTGCAGGGCCATGAGCACATCTTCATGATCTGCACCAGGTATTGGCAGCCCCCGGCTGGCTGTTAAACCCGCTGCAATTAAAACAGCTTTAAACCCCTGGTTTTTCAGTTCATCCAGGGTGATATCGGTACCAAACTCCACACCGGTTTTAAATTCAACACCCATTTTTTTCAAGGCATCGATGTCCCTGTCCACCGTTTCATCGGGCAGACGATAAAGCGGGATAAAATTCCGCGGTGCTCCCCCCAGGTCTTTCTCCCGCTCAAAAACAACGACTTTGCATCCTTCCAGGGCCAAATCGAATGCGGCAATCTGTCCTGCAGGACCTGAACCGATTATGGCAATCTTTTTGTTTTCATCGGCAGGCGGGGCCTGGATATCAGCCTGGCCGTACTCCACGGCAGCCCGTTTGAGGCCCCGGATGGAGAGAGCATCATCCACGTTGTGGCGGCGGCATTCATCCTCACAATGGTGAGCACAGATAGTGCCGCAAACGGAAGATAGAGGATTGACCCGCTTGATTACTTCCAGGGAACGATCAAAATCACCGATAGCAATTAAACGCAGGTATTCCCGGGCCTCCTGGTGAATCGGGCAGGCTGCCTGGCATGGAGGCAGACCGCTGACACCTTCCACGAGCCCGGTGTTGTTGTTTGACATTACTTTCACTCCTTCATGTATAAAAATATTGAGCATCCGTCCGTTACCAGGTAAAAAACCATATCCAGTGTATATTAATTCTTCTTCCAGTCCATTTTTCCTGCCAGAAGATTGTTTTTTTCTTCACAAAGAAGCCGGAACTTTCAACAAGCAGGATAATAGGCATAACAAGGATAAACTGCTCTACTCTTGATAATTTTCTTGCAAATATAACAGGAGTTGGGAAGGAAAAAGAGAATAAATATTCAGAAAGGACTGAGTCAAGGCATTAGCAACAGGACATTAATCGCCTGCCAAGGGTTGCTAACCCTGGACGTTCCTTTTAAGAAAGAGTTGTAATGCACTGAATAATTAGGAGGTCAGAATCTTATACGCTGAAAGGAGGTCAGGTCATTGCTTTTGGCAATGACCGCAAACTCATGCTACGTATTCCTTATAATGGGAAAAGACCGGTTGTAAAAAGTGGGGCTTTCGTCGCACCAACAGCAGTCCTTATTGGTGATGTAACCGTAGAACCCGGGGCAAGCATCTGGTTCGGCGCCGTACTGCGAGGGGACCTGGGATCGATTGTGGTGAAAAAAGGTGCCAGTGTCCAGGATAACGTTGTGGTTCACGTGCTTCCTCAAGGCCAAACGCTTATCCAGGAAGATGTTACTATCGGGCACGGTGTAGTGCTGCATAACTGCACTATCGGCCGCGGCGCAGTGGTAGGAATTAATTCCGTTGTCCTGGATTTTGCTAATATAGGCGAGGAGGCTGTAATCGCCGCAGGCAGTGTGGTTGGAGACAAGAGCGAAATACCGCCCCGTCATCTTGCTGCCGGCACACCTGCCCAGGTGAAAAAGGAGCTTTCAGGCAACTCCCTCTGGTACATGCAGCAGGGCATAGCTGTTTATGCCCAACTTCGGGACACTTACCTGGAAGACGGAGTGGGTGTGGTTCAAGATGAAGGAACCACGTAAGCTCTGCAGCAGTCAAGCAGTGGAGTTTTGCGTAAAAAGGGAATATTAATTGAAGCAGCGGCCAACAGCCTACTTCTTTGGCTTTCCTTAATGGTTCTGGCCTGGCTTGTCCAGCTTGGAACAACCCCAAGAGGCCTGTACAGGACAACTATCCCTTGTTTTCCGGATGAGCAACAGGAAAGGGGTGGTAATTGGTTTATTTTAGACGAGCCAGAAAATTATGGGCATTGTCCCAGAGAAGCTTCCGTTCCAGTTCATGGCCCAGGTTCATACTGCAGAGTGTTTTTACGCTTTCGGCGGGACTGCTTTCCAGAAAAGGAAAATCGCTGCCGTAAAGTATCCGGTCCGGAAAGCGGATAATTATCTCTTTTACTGTTCCCAGGGGTACAGAAAACTTGTGGGTGTCGAACAAGAAAGCTGTATCCAGGTACAAACCGGGATATTCCTCTAACAGTTCAGCATAAACATGAGATTCATATAAGCCCATGTGAGGGATAACCAGGTTTAATTCCGGGTAGCGGCATAAAAGGCGTTCTACGTATTTTACACCCAGATTATCCTGGGGCAGTGGAAAAGTTGTGGCATGGATAACCACAGCTTTTTGCCTTTCCATAACCGCTTCGTAAACCGGAAACAATTTTTCATCATCGGCGCGAAAGCCTTTGACCAGTAACTGCAGCTTAAACCCGTAAAACCCATACTCATCCAGGGCTGTATGCAAAACATTTTTTAAGTTGGAATCACGGGGGTGAACGCAGCCAAAGGGAAAGAAAAAATCATCTTCTGCTGCAAATTCATACACCCAACGGTTTATTTCCAGGGACATATCCGGCTTATGGGCATAAACCAGTAAAAACGCTTTATCTACGCCCGTATCTTTTAAAAACTGCTTCTTTTTGTCTGGAGGCCAGCGGTAAGGAATCTTCCAACCCGCCCTGGAAAACCAGTCATGCACTGCATAGTAGAGTTTTTCCGGGAAAAAATGGACATGCCCGTCACAAACAGGATGCTGCTCAGTTCCTCTTTCCATTACGAAACGCCTCCCAAAGAATCACCAGGCCTCTGTGAGTTTGAGCGGGATTAAAAAACCCGGGAAAAAGCTACTCTTTACTTTGATTAGACATGAGATCAATAAAAAGATCGACCAGGTGAGGGTCAAATTGCGTGCCGCGACAGCGCTCCAGTTCCAGCAAGGCTTCGTCAGAAGCACGGGGGGTTTGGTACGGCCTTACGCTGGTCATGGCATCATATGCATCAACAATAGACAGGATGCGGCTGCAAATATGTATGTCCTTTCCTTTTAGGCCCTGGGGATATCCTGCCCCGTTCCACCATTCGTGATGCTGCAAAATCATTTCTGCAATAGGAGTCAGGTCTGGAGTGGTTTTCGCAATACGGTAACCTATTTCACAATGTTTTTTCATTTCCTCCCATTCATCACGGGTAAGCTTTCCTTGCTTGAATAGAATTTGATCGGGAACCCCGATTTTTCCAATATCATGAAGCTTGGAAAGGAGCACAAGGTCATTCATTTCATGGGAAGCAAGCCCAACGGCTTCCCCCAGTCGAGTGGCCAACATCTCAAGACGCTCTGCATGCCCCTGGGTGATAAAATCTCTCTCTCCCAAGCTGACCATCAAGGTTTCAATAATGCTGCTGCGAACACTTTTCTTTTGCGATAGCTTGTCCTTGTACATGTTATTATCAGCTTGTCGATATATTTCCAAAAGAGAGCTATCGTCGTTTTCTGATGTGCCCATCCCCAGGGAAATACTAAATTTTTTTTGAGGAAACTGTTGGTTAAAATCTTTTACACCGGACAGAATTCTGCGGCATATTTCGCCACATTCCCTTTTATTGGCACCAGGCAAGATGACCCCGATCTCATCACCGCCTATCCGCGCCACAATATCTTCTGAACGTAACACCTTTCTCAAGATTTCAGAGATGGAAATTAATATCTCATCCCCTTTTTCATGCCCCAGGGTGTCATTTACTTCTTTCAGACCATCGATATCACAGGTTATCACACTGACGGGGAAACATCTTTCTTGCTCCAGCAATTGCAACTTATTTTCAAAATAGGACCGGTTAAACAAACCGGTCAATTCATCATGCGAGTTTAGATAGCTGAGACGATCCTCGGTCTTCTTTTGACCCGTTATATCCAGCAGGAATCCTTCAATAAATTCCAGCTCATTGTTGTGATCAAGAACCGCCTGGCCGGCCTGTTTCGTCCAAACCCAATTACCCTGCCGATCTTTCAGGCGAACATCGATTTCAAAATGCTCTCCTCCTTCTTTTTCCAGGAAGGAAAGCACTTTTTGGTTAAAAAGCTCAAGATCTTCCGGATGTAAAAGGTCCAACCAGCACAGTTTCCCATCCAGGAAATCCTGCACCGCATAGCCCAGCAGGCTTTCTACCGCATCATTAACATATAATACCGGAAAACGGGGTTTATTCTGCAGCAAATAAATTACCCCTGGAAAAAAATCTGCAACCAGACTAAATCTCCACTCTGAAGAAGCCAGCCTGGCTTCTGCCTCCTTTTTATCAGTGATATCTTTTAGCAACCCCTTAAGTCCGCGAATATTGCCCACACTATCTTGCAATGGTGACAATATTAGCTCTACAAATAACATCCGACCATCTTTGCGGCGAAGTTTTAGCACCTGTTTTTCCCGCTCACCCTTTAACAGAACAGATCCACAAATATTTTCAACCTGGTCCATATCCATACATATTTTCCTTGGATCAATATCCAAAAGTTCCTGCCGGGAATAACCCAAAAGCGAGCAAAAGGAATTATTGAAATAGACGACACCGTTTGCCAGGTCAACTTCATAATACCCTTCTTGAATATTTTCTACAATCTCGCGGTAGCGTTCTTCAGAAATTCGATATGCTTCTTCCTTACGCTTGCGGGCTAAACCATCAGTTACCCCCAGGGTAAAAATACTCAGCAAACGCTGGGTGCCCGGCTCCTGAAGCTCTTCATGACCAAATAAAAGGCAAAATCCTTTAACCTCACCCAATTCAAGTAGAGGTAAAAGAGCCCATTGAGCTTTTTCTTCCACAGCCTCTTTTTGCAGTTCATGAGAATAAACAGGGGTGCCTTCCAAGCTCTCGGGCATTGCTTTTTGAATGATCTTTTCAGCCCAAACCCTGTTGAAGTTACTGCTACAGCAGACCATCAGGGGAAGGTTTTTTTCCAACAGGTAGATTCCCCCTTCTTCGGCATCGGAGAAGGAAAGGGCAAGCTCCAGGGAGAAGGACAAAAAACTATTAATATCCATGGAAGCATCATCAGAAAAGGCCAGTTGATTCATTATCTCCAGTTCCCGGTTACGCAAGCGGAGCGTGTGTTCCAGGTTCTTTTGCCAGGTCACATCCCTGGCGACGGCCTCTACTGCAATGCCCTCTTTACTGTCTTGATAAACAGGGAAAAGCCATAACTCAGTCCAGACCAGGTGGCCCCGGCAATGTTTCCAACGAATGGAATGAGGACCTGTGGGAACATGGCCAGTTTTTAGTTTTTTTTGAAGTTCAGCAATAAGCTCCCGGTCTTCGTGGTGAATTAATGTCAACCAGAAATACGGGTCCGATTCGCAGGTCTCTTTGGAATAACCGGCAACAGCAACAGCCAGGGGGGCCAGGGATTGTAAGCCCTCTTCTATAGTAATTCGAATATTGATTGTAGATGTTTTTGTGTCCACTACCTGTTTACCTCCCTTCATCCAGCAACCCTTGGTAAAAAATGGTCAGCATACTTTTTCAATAAATACTGTCAAATCTTCAGATAAATCGACAATTCGTTTTTCCTCGCCTGATTCATCATGGACTTTTACTATGGGACGAAAGGGAATACTGCGGTACGTTCCGAGAATGGTTCCCATCTCCCCGGTATTTAATTGAACCCTGGAACCTACAGGGAAGAAAGAAATGTTACGGATAAAGTAATTCAGCAGTTCATTATCAAATTGCTGGGCATTGCTAAAAAGGATTTCCAGTCCCTGGTGATGAGAATAAGCTTTTCTGTATGTCCGAGCACTGGTTAAGGCATCGTATACATCCACAATGCCCAAAATTTTACTCCAGGTATGAATAGCACTGCCTTTCAGTCCATGAGGATAACCGCTCCCATCAAACCGCTCATGGTGCTGCAGCACTCCTTCAAGGACTGGTTTTTTTAGACCGGAACCTTCTTCAGAAAGCCGGAAAAAGCTGTACATGGAATGCATTTTTACCCGGGCAAATTCTTCATCTGTCAGCTCACCCTCTTTGTTAAATATTTTAGGAGGTATGTCCAACTTTCCGATATCATGAAGCATACCAGCTAAAGCGATATTCTTTATATCTTCCAGTTCCATCCGGGACAGGCAGCCCAGGTAGGCGGCAAAAATAGAAACATTAACAGAGTGAGACAAATAGTAATTATCAATTTTCTTTAACATTGCAATCTGAATCAACATCTCCGGGTGTAACAAGATTTTCCTGGCCAGGTGGGCGGTAACACTGTATAACTCCTCCAGGTGCGGTTGCACCTTGCGGTTCTTGTAAATCTCATTAATAACCCCGTAAACGCTTGCATACAACTCTTTTGCTTCTTGATCCGCTATTTCTTCAGGAATACCCACTAGCTGCTCTTCAACCTCTTTCTGCCTGGCTATACTATCATGCAGAGTATGATCTTCCGTCAAAAACGCCCTGCCTTGTCTCGTTTTTTCTTTTCCTTGAATAGCAGCAGGTCTATGTACCAGGCAATATTTTTCCCTATCCAGGTTCCTTAACAACTCCAGGGTGTTTGCCTGCAGTACCGTTTCTTTCTTGAGCAAAAGCACCCCGAAGCGGGGACAGAAAATATTCTCCGCCAAAATTAAGCCCGGCTGCAGATCCTTTATTTTCACTCGTTGAAACTCCATAAAATCATCACCTTCAAAATGTCTAAAGCTGGAGGTTATGGAAAGCACTACTTATATACTGGCACTTATACTATTGTCCATATACCTTAAAATATCCTTTTTTTCTACGCTTTTCCCCATTTAATTTCTAATTTCAAATTTTTCGAACCCAAGCCGGCAAGGAAAACTTAATTTTCATGCTATTGCAGTTTTAGCTTTTCAAGGGAATAAAGCCAGAGCAAATACAGGGCTGTCTGGGAAGCTCTTTCTTTGATTTCCAAACGGCTGCCCCAAAACTCATAACGCCGGCAAAAAGAACCGCCCTCTGTTTGCAGGGCAATGTACGTCAAACCAACAGGCTTATCCGGCGTCCCGCCACCGGGGCCGGCAATACCGGTAATGCTCAAACCCAGGTCTGTTCCGCAAATCTGCCGGACCTGATGCGCCATTGCTGCGGCCACTTCCTCACTTACTGCCCCATGTGTTTCAATTAAGCCCTGGTCCAGTCCGAGAATGCCTGATTTGGCTTCATTGCTGTAGGTTACCAGTCCAGCTTTAAAATAAGTTGAGCTGCCCGGTATATTGGTCAAACGGTGGCTCAAAAAACCGCCAGAACAAGATTCGGCTAAAGCAAGGGTCTTTTGCAGGTTTATAAGCTTTCTTGACACGGCCTGTTCCAGTTCCACGTCATCTTCACCGTAAATATAGTCACCCAATGCTTCCGTAATCTCATCCACCGCCTGCTGAATCAGGGCATTTGCTTCCCGGCTGGAAGGCGCACGGGCTGTAACCCGCAGATGCACTTCAGTGCCCTTCGCTAAAGGGGCAATGGTTGGATTGCTTTGACGATCCAAAATCTCATTAATCTTGCTTACCAGTGCTGATTCACCCAGGCCAATTACCCGCAGGATCTTGGATTCCATCACGGCCAAATCACCTTTGCCTGCCAACTTTTCCCGCAGACGGGGCATAACCTGTTTTTGGAACATGGGCAGCAACTCCCTGGGTGGCCCGGGTAGCAGAACAACAAGCCGGTCTTTTGTTTCCAGGAAGATTCCCGGTGCTGTCCCCCGATCATTAGGCAGCAGCTCTGCTCCACGGGGAACCATCGCCTGCCTGCGGTTTATCTCCGACATGGAGCGCTGCCGTTTACGGAAAAAATCTTCCAACTGCCTTTCCCAGGCCTCATTTTTTTCCAGGGGTAGCTCCAGGACCCTGGTTACAGTTTCCCGGGTTAAATCATCCTTAGTGGGGCCCAGCCCGCCTGTTAAAATAACCAGATCCGTACGCTGAAAAGCCTGCTTGAATACTTCTTCCAGGCGAGCCTCGTTATCTCCCACAACCGTTTGGTAATACACTCCTATTCCAAGAGTGGATAGTTCGCAGGCTATATCACGAGCATTTGTGTTCGTTGTCTGCCCCATCAGAAGCTCAGTTCCCACACCAATAATTTCACAGCGCATAGAAGCTTCAACCTCTTTCTCGATTTTTTTCCTTCATCATTCTACCATTTTTTATTTTATAATGCACTAAAAACTCTTTCGAACCCTCTTCCAAAGCTACCTGGAAGCGAAGCCGGTACCCGGAGCATCCCGGGCATAAAGAACGGGTAAGCCATAGGCTTACCCGTATCTCAAAGAATAATAGCTCTGAGCAATCACAGTTTACGTTGTATATTTACAAATTCCGGCTTTTTACATGTTCAAAATCTCATCCACTTCTTCCCGATCCAGTTCCATGATATAGGGGATCTTGCTGATATCTGCTGCCTCCCTGGTCAAAGCCGCAATGTCATCTCTTGAAATATACTCCAGGGAAAATTTGCGACTGCCGCACATCAATTGCCGAAGCCCCTGGGCCAGGCGCTCGTAGTAGGTATAAAGCCCTAAAGCTCCAGGAGGAACCTGCTTAAATGTCTCGTCACCCAACTCAGCCCTGAGTTCCGAGGCTGTAACAAATACCTCCTCCACATCCTGCCCGAACCGCTCCACGTAAACAGGCAGTTTATGCTCATCTATGCGCTTCCCAATGGTCTTGCCTACCATAGCGGCAGCAATGGGTCCCCGGGCCATACCAATTAGTTTCACATAAGGCGCCCCAATAGCCAAACCTTTAAAGATCTGGTCTTCAAAAGTAAAGCCGCCAGCCAGGGCAACGTCAGGCACAAATTCTCCTTTTTGCGCCAGTTTGCTGCAGTATTGGTACAGCAGGGAGTGCAGTTCCACGGCCGGAACCCCCCACTCGTTCATCATGCGCCAGGGGCTCATGCCAGTTCCTCCGCCGGCCCCGTCCACAGTCAACAGGTCGATTTTGGCCTTTGAGGCGAATTTCACGGCCCGGGCCAGGTCAGCCGGGCGGTATGCCCCGGTTTTCAAGAAAACCTGTTTGGCCCCGGCTTGCCTGAGTTCTTCCACTTTCTCCAGGAACGATTCCAGCTCCACCATGCCTACCCGGGAGTGACGTTCAAATTCGGTAAAGGCCCCCCGGTTAAAAGCTTCGGCAACCTTGGGGTTTTCGGGATCCGGCAGGACCACATAGCCCCGCTTTTTCAGCATTTTGGCTTTTTCCAGGTTTTTAATTTTTACTTCGCCACCGATGTCTTTTGCTCCCTGGCCCCATTTTAGTTCTACAACTTCCACGCCCAGCTCCCTGATGGCGTATTCCTGTCCCCCCAGCCTGCTGTCTTCCACATTGGCCTGCACCACAATGGCCCCGTAGCCGTCTCGCTGCCAGTCCTGGAACAATTTCACCCGCCGGTCCAAATCCACGGTGCTGACTACACGGCCATCTTTGATCACCGCCTCCTCGTCCATACCACAGACATTTTCACCGATGGTTAAAATAGTGCCCGTAAGAGCAGCCCCAACAGCCAGACCGTCCCAGTTGTATTTAGCCACATCGGTGGAACCGATCCCCGGGATCACAAAAGGCATCTTGAGTTTAACCCCTTCCCCCTGACCCACCCGGGTCTCCAGGTTTACATTGGGGAAAATAGCCTTATCGCTATCCGCCTCGATTCCTACAGCGCCGACAGCTGTACCCATAATGGAAAAGTGGGAATAATCTACAGGATAATCCTTTTCTGAAGCTGTGGTAATGATGCCAAAAGGTTGAGGATACAGGGTTTCATGGCCCCGGTAAGCCGATTTCCCGATCTCACACATGCCCACGCAGCCATCGACACAGGTAACACACATCCCGCTAAAGGGACTTACAGAGCCCTCCGTCCGGTTTTTGGTTAATGTAGCAGCTGACGCATTCAGCCGGGTTAAAGTCATGTTTATGATCTCCCTTCATTATTTGTCATATTGATACAGTAGAACCATTGAAAGGGGAAAGCCATCCGAACCAATCCATTAGAATGAAAAACCGTGTATTGGCGCTGTCGTCCGGGCGACTGGGTAACTCTGTGGAAGGCGCTAAGGTTCCCTCGGGGTCCTCGGGCGGCCTCCCCGGTTTA
>Ga0207421_10005678_pt1 | contig 13876 bp, 12 predicted proteins | sample SodLakKL_010_SED_4_FD_187542 | JGI IMG/M metagenome (GOLD analysis project Ga0207421, IMG submission 187542) | Alkaline sediment microbial communities from Lake Tanatar, Kulunda Steppe, Russia - 8KL_010_SED (SPAdes) (version 2) | ecosystem: Environmental > Aquatic > Non-marine Saline and...
CCGACGCTGACAGAAACCTGGAAAAACTCCAGGCATGCTGTCAGATCGGATGAATATAACTCTTTCATCAAGCCTCAAGATTCCGCTAAAAACGGCACCAGCCTATCCTCCAGGTAACGAAATATCTCCCGCTGATATCCTCTTCCCTCGTTTCTCATCAAGTTTGAGGTTATGACAATCACGGTATCCAGTTCGGGCAGCATCATGATGTACTGACCGCCGTGGCCCCAGGCAAAGATCATCTCATAGCCGTTTACCGGCCGTCGCCACCACATATATCCAAAATCGTAGGGATTAAAATTGCTGCGGGTATAGATCTCTACCGACTCTTTGATCCACTCTGCCGAAACAACTCTATTCCCATTGTAAATACCGGAATCTATCATCATTCGTCCTATTTTGATCATATCCGGTGGCCGCATCGCCATGTTATTGCCACCCATGTAGTACCCCTGCGGATCGCGGTCCCAGCCGCCAATTTGAATGTTCATCGGCTCAAAAAGGTAACGGTTGGCAAAATCACGGGTACTCATTCCTGAAGCACGGGTCAAGATTACCGAGAGAAGGTGCGAGGTTCCGGTGCTGTAGATCATCCGTCCGCCCGGTTTATCTACCATCGGCCGGCTCAGTGCGTACTCACTCCAGTTGCTGCTCACTACCCAGCGGCCGTAATTGCGGATGCTGGTGGTCTCCAGCCCGCTGCGCATCGTTAACAGGTCTTTTAACGTGATTGACTCTTTTTCGGAATCCGGATTCTGCGCAAAATAGTCAGGAAAGAATTCATCAATCGTTTGACCCACACCTTCCAGGTACCCTTTGTCAATGGCTATCCCCACCAATAGAGACAAGATGCTTTTAGAGGCAGATTTGGTGTTAACAGCGCGATTTCCGTTCAGCCTTCCCTCGTATCTTTCCACAATCAGCTCCCCCTCTTTTTCGATCAGTATGGACTGAACAGACCCAACATGAAATATTTCATCAAGGATATCGGGATCGGACTTACTGTTATCCATCAATGGCGTACCGCTGCCTGCCCAAAAAAGAGATATAAACAGTATAATTATAAGATCGGCTGTTCGTGGTTTCAATAGAAAATGATTTTCTTTCTGTCCGGCACTATAACGCAGAGAGAAGTTAAATCATTTGTTTCAATTTTGAGAAGGGAGCTATCGAAAGTCTTTATCGCTATATCCCGAAACCCTCGGGCTCTTTGTCTTTCACAATATTTCCGTCGAACAGGTTAATGATCTTTTTGGCGTACTTTGCGTCATGGGGTGAGTGGGTCACCATCACAATAGTTGTCCCTGCCTCGTTCTGTTCCTTTAAAAGACTCATCACTTCATCGCCGTGATCTGAATCCAGGTTACCGGTAGGCTCGTCAGCCAAAAGCAATTTTGCTCCTGTTACCACTGCCCGTGATATTGCAACCCTTTGTTGCTGTCCGCCGGAAAGCTGCTGGGGAAAATGATTTCTTCGGGCCATCATCTTCATTCGATCAAGCGCCTCTTCTACCCTCACTTTTCTTTCGGCCGACGGTACATTCAGATATTGAAGGGGTAGTTCAACATTTTCAAAAACGGTTAACTCTTCAATCAGGTTAAAGCTTTGAAAGATAAAACCGATATTCCCCTTTCTGAATCGCGCCCTGTCGCGTTCGCTGTATCCTGCCATGTTTTCTTCCAAAAAGTAGTAGTTGCCCGAGGTAGGAGTGTCCAGCAGCCCCATAATATTCAAAAGCGTAGATTTACCGCATCCAGAAGGACCCATAATTCCCACAAAATCACCACTCTCAATCTGAAAATCAATGCTGTTCAATGCGGTCGTCTCAATCTCTTCAGTTCTGTATACCTTCGTAAGATTTTCGGCTTTTATCATCTTTTCTGTCTGTTTAAAAAACGCAGTTTATATCACCTGATCTCAATTGAGATTTAAAATTTCATGGCTGCCAAACGCAGCGTAGCTTGAGGTTATAACCCTGTCGCCAGGCCTAAGTCCTTCCAGGACTTCAAAGTAGTCGCTATTGCCTCTCCCCAGACGTACCGGCTGCATATAGGCCCGGGTTTCATCTTCATTGACCAGATAAATCCAGTTCCCTCCGGTTTGTTGATAAAAACCTCCCCGCGGCAGCAGCAGTGCCTGGGAGGCATCGCCCAGTTCAAGCCTGATTCTGAGCGTCTGGCCCCTTCGCAAGCCGTCTGGAATTTCATTGCTGAACATCATATCCACTTCAAACCGGCCATCCTGTATTACGGGATAGATCCTCTCAATTTCAACCACGTAACTCTCACCGGCATAGCTGAAAGAGCCCTCTAACCCGGTTGTGATTCGGGCAAGATAGAATTCATCAATCCCCGCACGTACTTTAAATCCGTCCAGCACGTCTACCTGTCCCAGACGTTCGCCCTGACGGATTGACTGACCCGGATTGAGCTCGATCGTTGAGAGCTGACCCGATATCGGAGAAGTGACAACAAGGTTTTCCATGATCTGTTGAACACCATCCAGACTGCGCCACATTCGCTGCTCCGAATCGTCGAGCTGCATCATCTGCTGCTGAACCTGAACCGAATCTTTACGGTACGATTCGTAGTTCAGGTTATACCTCAACTGTTGAAATCGGAAATTTTGATCTGTCTCCTCAAACTCCCGGGGCGAGATCAAATCTTGAGCATACAGTACACTGTCACGGCTGTACCGCGCTTTCATAATTTCAAGCTGAGATATAGAGTTCGCCAGCTCTTTTTGCAAATTCAGATGATTTTGCTCGAGATTCAGCCTTGAATTACGAACATTGTTGATTTGGTCATAAAGGCCCGCTTCCTGCTGCAATACACTGAGCTGCAGGTTTGAATTTGACAGAATTAGTATGGTATCTCCCTGTTCAACCATAGCCCCACTCTCTAGAAACACCTGCTGTATCACACCACCCTCTATTGCATCAAGATAGGTGGTCTGTATCGGCTGAACCGTTCCGTTTACGTCAATCAGCTCACGGAAAGAGTCTTCATGAACACTTTCTATAAAAATCCTCTCCTTCTCCACATCCAGTACCTGCCTGCTATCCATAAAAAAAGCAGTATAGATAATGAAGCCCGCCAAAGCCACTCCAAGAATCAGGGCTGCGGCCTTTCCGCCCGAAATTTTCTTTTTTTCAATTTTCTTATCCATACTTTACCGTCAAATAATTTCTCGCAGATGCTATTCTATTCTATTCTCAGGCCGTCCACCGGGTTTTTATATGCTGCTTTCAGCGATTGTGAGCTAATCGTTAATAGAGCAATTAATGTTGAGACTATCAAGCTCAAGATGAAGGTAGCAAAAAGATACGTACTCAAGTCGATATGATAGGGAAAACTGCTCAGCCAGCTGCTTGCTAAAACCCACGCTGCCGGAAGGGCAACCAGGTGAGCAATTCCAACAAGTTTCAGGTAGTCTTTCGAGAGCAGAACAAAAATTCCCATTTCAGAAGAACCGAGCGTTTTTCGGATTGCTATTTCCCTTGTCCGGGTATTCACGGAGTAGGAAGCCAGGCCAAGCAGGCCAAGACAACCAATAAATATGGTAAGGATCGCAAAGAAGCTTAATACGGATGTTAACTGCCGCTCTGATGCGTAGGTCTCATTAATTTTATCCTCCAGGTAGAAGTAATCAAAGGGGTGCGTGGTATCTACATCTCTCCAAACTGATTCAATATGTGATATAGCATCTGACGGGTTACCCGCAGCCAATCGCACTTTTAGAAACTCGATATTGGAAACCAATTCACTTATGCCGGCCGGCAGCTCCATCACAAGAGGCTCCAGCTCGCGGCGAAGATAGGTGTGGTTAAAATCGCGGGTTACACCTACCACCGACATGGTTCTGCCGTTCACCCTGAATGTTTTACCGATGGCATCCTCCGGAGTACCCCATTCTAAATGATTCACCATCGATTCGTTAATCAGCAATGCCTCTTCAGGATCTGTGGAAAAAGATTTAGAGAAGTTTCGCCCGGCAAGCAGATCAATACCAAGAGTTTCTGTAAAATCGTGCATCACAAAAAGTTTTATGAACGATACAGACTCCTGCTCTCCAAATCCCTCGGGTGTTATCTGATACCTCAGGTAATCTTCACCGCCAATCACGGTTTTACTGCCTGTAACCTGCAGAACACCGGAATGAGATAGAGATCTCTCTTTTAAATCGTCGTAGCTCCATATAGCTGAAGTCATGGCCGCGGGAATGACGATAACCCTTTCGTGGTTGAAGCCAAGATCTTTCTCCTGCATATGAATATATTGAAAGTAGACCAACGCAGTACCTATGAACAGAACAGCTGTAATTGAAAATTGAAAAACAATCAGGCTTTTTCTGAAAAGGTTTCTTTTTGAGCCGGATGAAAATCCTCCCCGCAGGCTTTCTATTGGCTTTAGTGAAGATAGAAAGAGGGAAGGGTATAGACCTGAAAGCAGGGATAGAACCAGGATCAGCATCAAGATGCCGAGAATAATCTCTACAGACCCGAACCCGGTTAATAGAAGTTCCCTGCCCGAAAACCGGCTAACGTAGGGATACACCATTACAGTGACCAAGCCTCCCAAAAGAACCGCTGTTCCCGTAAAGATTGTCGACTCCATCATGAACTGTTTCATCAATGTGGATCTCTCTGCACCAAGTGTTTTCCTAACTCCAACTTCCCTGGCCCTTAATATAGCCCGGGCTGTTGAGAGGTTGATAAAGTTGATGCAGGCAATAATCAGCAGCAGTACGGCTACAGCTGAGAAAAGATAGACGGTAAAAACAGAGCTGGTTGGACCTATCTCTGCCTCCAGGTCGGAGTAGAGCCAGATATCAGTAAGCGGTTGAAGTTCCAGCCCAATTCTCTCCTCTTCACTAAAGTAATCGCTATAGTATCTGTCGGCAAAATCCTGAAGCTGCCCTTCAATCTGTTTGCTGTCGGTACCCCCTTCTAAAAGCAGATAGGTCCATACCGGATTCCATCGCCATCTTTCAGTAATCTGGTCATAGTTTTGCCACATTCCCCGCAGACTTTCAAAAGAAGCAAGAATTTCCGGTTTAAAGTGGCTGTTACGGTCCCAATCTTCCATAATTCCTGTTATGGTCAGGATAATTCTGCCTTCAAGGGTCAGGGTTTTCCCAACGGGATCTTCATCACCAAAATAGAGGCGTGCAATTCTACCGGTTATGATCACTGAATTGGGCTCAGACAGGGCAAGCTCCGAATTTCCACGAAGCAGCTCTACATCAAATATTTTAAACAATGAGGGGTCAGCAAAATAAAAACTATTGTGCCTGATCTTCTCATTTGTTTCAGGATTTCCGATGGATACATGTTCAGAACTGAGATTGAAAAATCGCACTCCATCCTTGATAAAAGCCGGAAAATCGTTAAGAAGCGCGTCTTTCAATGGAAATGGAGTTATTGCTCCATGCTCAATATTATCTGAAGTTTCGGTATATTGAACAACCCTGTAGATCTGATCTGCATGTTCATGATGCCGGTCAAACTTCAGTTCATCCCAAACAAAGAGAGCGATCAGAACAGAGCAGGCCACACCCACAATCAAACCTATCAGGTTAATAGCGGTGTAAACAGGCTTTTTCTTCGCATCCCTTAATGCAATTTTTAAATTAATACCGTTCATTCATAAAATACGTAAACCTTTTTCATAACATCTTCTCTATACAAGAGAATCGAGAGGTAATGACGTTACAAATCTCTGAAAAAATTACACGTTTATAATGCATTTAGCGTTAAGAGGACTTTCAAAGATCATTTTCATTTCTGCATAAATGGCTTAAACTCTATAGATGATCTCACCACCAAACACATTCAATCCTATGAAAGTTAATAGAACACTCCTTTTTTCATCTCTTGTCCTTCTATTCATCTTCTCATCCTGTGCTATGCCGGAAGGGCCTGTACCTTTAAGCGGTGAAGCCCCCGAAGCAGAAGGATGGAAAACTGAAACCCTGTTAACCGGCCTCAACCAACCGTGGTCATTGGCATGGCTTCCCGACGGAAATATGCTGATTACCGAAAGAGACGGCCGTGTTCTGCTTGTTGATGGAGGTGATTATTCAACACAAAACATTGAAGGTGTTCCGGCTGTGTTTGCAGACGGACAGGGTGGTTTAATGGATCTGTCACTGCATCCGGATTTTGAAGATAACCGGCTGGTCTATCTCACCTACTCCTCCGGTGATGAAGATGCCAATCGCACCACTGTGGGCCGCGGAGTACTTGAGGGTAACAGGTTAGCAGATTTCGAAGAGATTTTTCGCGTCATTCCGGATAAGGATGGAAATCAGCACTTTGGTTCAAGAATCGTCTGGACTACTGAGAATACCTTTTTGCTGGCCGTTGGAGATGGGGGGAATCGTCCCGAAAAGACGCAGGGGATCCTGAGTCGTGAACACGCCCAGATGTTAGACTCCCACCTGGGCAAAGTACTTCATTTGAACAGCGACGGAACCCCTGCAGAAGACAACCCATTTGCTGATGAGCCTGATGCCCTTCCAGAAATCTGGACATATGGCCACCGGAATATCCAGGGAATGGCCCGAGATCCGGAATCGGGCCGGGTTTGGGCAAATGAGCATGGATCACGAGGTGGTGATGAACTGAACCTTCTGAAGGCCGGCGAGAATTATGGCTGGCCTGAAGTAACCTACAGCCGTGAGTACTGGTATACGCGAATATCCGATGAAACCTCAAAACCCGGCATGATTGACCCTAAAGTGGTTTGGACCCCTGCTCAAGCTCCAAGCGGGCTCTTATTCTACACAGGCGATATTTTTCCGGAGTGGCGCGGCGATCTTTTCAGCGGGGGTCTGCAGGGCGAACAGGTGCGCCGCATAATCCTGGATGGAGAAACGGTAATGGGCGAGGAGTCTATCCCCATTGGCCGAAGGGTGAGGGATGTAAGCCAGGGACCCGATGGATATATTTATGTACTAACAGGACACAGTGATGGGGAGCTGATCAAAATTATACCGGAATAGTTTTTAGATGTCGGTGACTTTATGTGAGATCCTGAATTAGAGATAAATAGTAATTGAAGAGTGTCCCTCCGCCGGCTTGCGGAGGCAATGGGGAATGAAAAGAAGTCCACTTCTACGAATCTTACACATTTAAATGGAGATTCTTTGGCATAGCCATCCCTGCGGGACGACCCCAGCCACAAAAACACTGGCCGGTGCCTCAGAAAGACAATGACCGTTTCAAAGAACCCTGTGCCTTAACGACGGCAGCTTTTTTCTAACATCATTCAGGTAATCCAAATCAATATCCGCTGTGATAAAGCCCGTCTCAGTACCTGCGTCGGCTAAAACTTTACCCCAGGGATCGATGATAAGCGAATGCCCATAGGTCTGCCTCATCTCTCCATGCTTGCCTGTCTGCGCCGGAGCTATTAGATAACAGCTATTTTCAATTGCCCTTGCGCGAAGCAGTATTTCCCAATGTGCCTCACCGGTTGGTTTGGTAAACGCAGACGGAACGGTTAAAAGCTCGGCTCCTTTTGTCGCCAGCATCCTGTAAAGTTCGGGAAAGCGCAGATCGTAACAGATTGAAAATCCAATTGTTGAAAGGTTTTCAGCATGACAGGTAACTGCTGTTTGAGATCCTGACTGAACCGTGGCTGACTCCCTCCAGGTTTCATCCTCGGAAATATCTACATCAAACAGGTGAATCTTGTCGTATGAAGCCAAAAATTCACCTTTTGGATCGATTAAAGAGGAACGATTAAAAACTTTTCCATTGCCGGCCGGTACCGGATATCCGCCGCCAAGAATAAATACACCAAACTCCTTGGCCCAAACCGGGAGCTGCTGCTCCACCAGGCGGGAGATTTCATCGGAGTGCTCCAGTTTTTCCCTCTCATTGCCAAGAAATGCAAAATTCTCAGGAAGGCAGATAAGATTGGCGCCCTTGTCGGCTGCCTTTGACACCCATTTATACGCCTGTTTAAGACTGTGTTCTGCGTCCGGCTGACTGTTTAACTGTATTGCAGCGGCTTTGAATGAGGACATGTTTCCGGATAATGGTTTTTATGTTCTTTCTGCCAAAAGAATAATTTACGGATGTAATGAACTGTAATAAACTATTCACTCAGGAATCCGGGTTGCCTGCCAGGCTACGGCACGCCACTCTCCATTGCGTTTTAGAAAAGTGCCGGTATTGTAAAAATCCATGCGATCCTGATCGGCACTATCCTGAAAGTGAGCTACGAGCCGAAACGCCACAACAGCTGTCTCTCCATATACGCGCACCTGGATCTCTTCAGCTCCATAAAGGGTTTCGGGCTCAACTGAGCGGTCAGGATGCTCATTTACACCACTCATAATATCCGCTTTTGTAATGCGGTTCCCGTTTGAACCGGTGTAGATCAGATCATCTGCCCAAAAACGGTCGTGTATTGCCGCATCATTGTAAGAAGCCCCTTCAAGAAATTCATGAAGAAGATTTGTCAGCGTCTCTTTTTCGGTGTTTGCCTGAGCCGTAAGCGTAATGGGAATAAGAATCAGCAGAAAAATATTTGCGGCAATTCGTTTCATATAAATAAAATGGGTTTTGTTAAGTACCCGCATTATAGGAAATAAGCTCCTTTCGTGAAACTACTTTGGACTATCTGTAAATCTGAGCATGTTCGGGTACGGTGGCAACGCCCCTCCTGCTCCACCAGCCGGCGGATTCGGAGGGCAGTCCCGGGTATGTTGGATATCCACCCACAACATCCGTATCGATCCAGGCAAAACCACAAAACAGAGTCGGAGGTTGGTTCAAGAGATTGGGAGCCACAGAATCACGGAAGTAATCCCGCGACCGGCATGCAATACACCTTTTTGGGCAGGCGCGATAGGTTCTGTCCGCTTATGGTTGATCAGTTTACCCGTTCGGCCATTTCAAGCCAATGCATCGTTTTTTCATCAATTATCTCTGAGAGCTCGCCATATCGCACTGATTTTTCCTGAAGAGCTTCAGGGTCCAGCTTTCCGCTTCCCAAATCTTTTTCAATGGACAACTTCTCTTCTTCAAGTGCCGAGATCTCCTTTTCCAGCTTTTTGAACTCCTTCTGCTCATTAAAAGTGAGTTTGGCAGATTCTGACTTTTTTGCTTTAGGTTTCTCTGTTTTTTTTGGAGCTACCGCCCCTTTAGCCAATCTCTTTCTTTCGGCTTCTTCAGCCAATTTCTGTTCACGGTACTCCATGTACGTTCCGTTATGATCTTTTATCTCGCCCTCGCCTTCAAATACGAAATAGTGATCCACCAGCCTGTCCATGAAAAACCTATCGTGAGAAACAATGATGAGACATCCGCCAAAATTTTGCAGAAACTCCTCAAGCTTTTGCAGAGTTGTCAGATCCAGATCATTTGTAGGCTCATCCAAAATGAGGAAATTCGGATTTTTGATCAGAACCATCATCAGGCCGATACGCCGTTTTTCGCCACCGCTCAGTTTGTGCACGGGTGTATACTGCATTTCAGGCGTAAACATAAAGTGTTCCAGAAACTGCGATGCCGAAATCCGCTTGCCGTCGGCCAGCTCAATCACTTCTGCCACCTCTTTGATAACATCAATTACCCGCAGTTGCTCATCTATCTGAATTCCATCCTGGCGGTAGTGGCCGTATACAATTGTGGAACCCGTCTTCACATCGCCCGAATCGGCCTCCTCTTCACCTGTAATAATTTTCAGAAAGGTGCTTTTTCCTACACCATTTTTTCCGATAATTCCGATTTTTTCACCCTTTTTGAAGGAGTAGGAGAAATCGTCCAGAATTACGGTATCGTCGTACGATTTGTGGATATGCTCCAGCTCAAGGATCTGTCCGCCCATTCGCTGCATCGAAATTCCAAGCTCCATCTCCTGCTCAGTTTTGGTTTGGGAAGCTCTCTCCTTTGTATCATAAAACGCATCAATCCTGGATTTCGACTTGGTTGTGCGGGCCTTAGGCTGACGCCTCATCCAATCCAGCTCCTTCTTGAGCAGCTGACCGGCTTTAGCCACTTCGGTTCGTTCTACCTGTTCGCGTTCAGCACGTTTCTGCAGGAAATAGCTGTAGTTCCCCTTGTGATGATAGAGCTTTCCGCCATCCATCTCGAGTATATGATTACATACGCGATCCAAAAAATAGCGATCGTGAGTCACCATAAAGAGCGTGATGTTGCTCTTGGCCAGGTAGGCTTCAAGCCACTCAATCATCTCCACATCAAGATGGTTGGTTGGCTCATCCAGAATGAGCAGATCGGGGTTATCGAGCAGTACAAATGCCAGGGCCACCCGTTTTCGCTCACCGCCTGAGAGCGTGGATATGGATTGATTCAAATTGGTAATATTCAGCTTGCCAAGAACCTGCTCCATTCGCTGCTCAAAATCCCATGCATTTGCAGCATCCATGGCAGAAGTTGCCACCATGAAAGCTTCCTGAGTCTCTTCATTAAAATTCTCGGCCTGTTCGACTACAGCCTTCTCATACCGTTCAACAATCGTCATGATTTCGGAGCTGCCGCGGGATATGAACTCCTGGATAGTAAGCCCCGGCTCAAGTTCAGGCTCCTGTTCGAGGTACCCGGTGCGAATCCCGTTTTGGATCATCACGCGGCCGGTGTCGGACGACTCTTTATCGGCCAGGATTTTCAGCAGGGTAGATTTTCCGGTTCCATTCTGAGCAATCAGGGCGGTTTTATCGCCTTTTGAGATGCCAAATGTAATTCCCTCAAATAGTATTTTTAATCCAAAACTTTTGGACAGGTTTTCAACAGATAGATAGGTCATTAATTAATTGTACAGATTTATAAACGATTTGCCGTAAAGATGGTTGCCATCCGCTAACCAACGAATCAGTTTACTAATGATTGTATATCAGCATATTCTCTGGCGGCACTGGAAAGCATTTCCAAAAACACAAAATAAAGCTTTTCCCGGCCAAGCCCTGAATTTAATTTTCCATACATTATAAAAATGGAATTCGATCAAACCTTTCTTATAAAGCTTGTTCAGGCCAAAATGCCATTCGGTCAGTATGAGGGCTGGTATATCACAGGGCTGCCGGTTCACTACCTGGAGTGGTTCAGCAGGCAGGGATTTCCAAAGGGTAAGCTTGGCCAGTATCTCTCTACGATGTATGAGATCAAGATTAACGGACTGGAAGATATTCTCAAGCCTATTATTAAATCTGTTCGCAATAATCAGAATCGCTTTTAATTCATTTCTTCTTTTTATTGCGATTGTATTTTTGATGACATTTAAACCCATAACTAGCCATAAAACATGTTAGTACTCGTCATAAACTGCGGGAGTTCTTCGGTTAAATACAATCTTATTGAAACCTCTGAGAAGAGAGATATCTGCAAGGGACTCATAGAGCGTATAGGTGCCGTTACCTCCATTGTAAAGCACGAACCTGTTGGGAAAAAGCACGTAAAAGATACCAGGGTAATCTCCAGCCATACAGACGCCCTGCAGGAGATTATGAGTTATCTTCTCAATTCTGAAAATGGGATTATCTCCTCACCATCCGACATCAAAGCTGTTGGCCACCGGGTTGTACACGGCGGTGAAATGTTCAAAGACTCCGTTTTAATTGATGAAGATGTAACTGAAGCCATTCAGCAAGCTTTTGACCTGGCTCCTTTACATAACCCTCCCAACCTGAAAGGAATTCAGGCGGCAAAAGAGGCGTTGCCTGATGTACCCCATGTGGCTGTTTTTGATACAGCATTTCACCACTCCCTGCCCGCACACGCTTATCTCTACGGCATACCCAATCGGCTATACCGGAGATATAAAATCAGGAAATACGGATTTCATGGCACCTCTCACTATTATGTGAGCCGCCAGTACTACAAGCTGAACGATAAACCTGTAAATGACATCAAAGTAATTACCTGCCACCTGGGTAATGGCGCCTCAATTGCAGCGATTGACGGTGGAAGGTCAGTTGATACCTCAATGGGATTCACTCCGCTTTCCGGAATAGTAATGGGAACACGAAGCGGCGACCTCGATCCCTCTATCCTATTTTACATCATGGAAAAAGAGGAGCTGACTCTTAACAATTTACACGCTCTGTTAAACCGTCATAGTGGTCTTCTGGGTTTGAGCGGATATGCCAGCGACATGCGCGACCTCATTGCCGAAGCTGGAAAGGGCGACAGGCGATGCCAGCAGGCGATAGACGTGTTTTGCTACAAAATAAAGCAGTATGTCGGCTCCTACATTGCCTCGATGAACGGGTGCGATGCCATCATTTTTACGGCCGGTATCGGTGAAAACTCACCCCTTATCCGCAAGCAATCGCTTCAAAATATGGGCTATCTCGGGATTGAGATTGACGATAAACTGAATGAGAATGCCGAGCGCGGAAGCATTCAAAAAATCAGTACCGATGATTCCAAAGTTGACGTCTACGTTGTTCCCACCAACGAGGAACTTGTGATTGCGATCGACACGGCCAAAATTGCTGAGGCCACGGCACAGTCGCCTTGGTTGTAATACGTGATAACTTGAATCGATTTTATAATTAAAAAAAGAGGCACCCCTCCTGGATGGAAAGGTGGGGGACTTTCAAGTATTTCAATCAACGGTCCGACGTTTAACCGACTGGGCTTTAACGTACTACAGGACACTCAACTATTCCAGTCGATTGAAACGCTTATTATACCAGCTAGTTAGTCATAATGAGTCCACATTCGAATCACTTTCACAACTTTTTCATCACGATAAACTTGATAAACCAATCTATGCTGGATGTTGATTCTCCTGGAGTAAGCACCTTCCAATTCACCAACGAGTTTTTCAAAAGGAGGGTAATGTTGAAATGGATCTTGCCGAAGAATCTCAAGTAACTCTTCAATTTTGGGCTTCAATCCTGATGAGGCAGCTTTCTTAGCATCTTTTTTTGCCTGTTTTGTATAAACGAGTTTATAGTTTCTCACCAGTCTAACTCATCATCCGTTTCTTCCAGAGGAGTATTCAGACCTTCTTTTATAGAGTCCGCCATTCCAGGAATAGAGCTCAGATGCAATGTTTCCTGGATGGAACGCCAGTCATCCTCACTGATAAGAATGGCGTTTGAACGTTTACCGGTAATTTGAATGGGCTCATGTGTTTCAGCAGTCTCATCGATCAGGCGATAAATCTCTTTTCGGGCTTTTGTAGCTGTGAGTGTTTTCATGGTTCTGGGACTTTAATTTATTTACCATATACAACGTACGCCATTCCGTACATATTATCAAGCGCCCGAATTGTTTGGCATAACATAATATTAATCACGCAGTAGAGATTCCTTTGTGGATTTCAGGTTTTCCCTATCCACCCATCAGATCAATTAATCCCCTCAATCGCTCATTGAGCCTGATCAGTGCCTGATGAAATCGTTCAACCTCATGGTTCAGCTCCTCATCACTTCGGTTATCTTCAAGTGTATATCGTACTCCCGGAATCATCCAGGAGGCGTAGCCACTCCATGGATCCGTTGAAGCGTAGAGAGACTGCTGCCACTTGCTGAAGGGAAGTCCCTCTTCATTCAGAAATGAGCGCTCGAGCAGTATCAGCGTTCTGTTAAACTCTTTCAGCCGGGAAGCAGGGGAATTGCCGGAGATAAATCCGGGCAGTCTGCCCTCTATCGATTGAGTTAGATCTGACATTTCAGAAAGCTCTTCGTTGAGCAGATCCATATTCAGCTCCCTGTTTAACTCCTTTGCACGGGCTTCAATTGTTGTGATATGAGCTTGAATATCCTCCGAATAGCGGGTCAAGTCGTATGGCAATACATCGGCATTTGCAAAGCGGGTGGCAACTACGCCGTATACGCTACCAAGCGCCGGGCCGTAGCTGAAGGTGCTGTCGATAAACGTTTCATAGAAATG
>Ga0207421_10005679_pt1 | contig 13876 bp, 12 predicted proteins | sample SodLakKL_010_SED_4_FD_187542 | JGI IMG/M metagenome (GOLD analysis project Ga0207421, IMG submission 187542) | Alkaline sediment microbial communities from Lake Tanatar, Kulunda Steppe, Russia - 8KL_010_SED (SPAdes) (version 2) | ecosystem: Environmental > Aquatic > Non-marine Saline and...
CGCACAGGGAGAGTTCCCGGATACGCTCGACCCTGTCGGTGATAACGCAACGCCGACCTACAACGTCATCGACCAAGGCTACGAACCATTCCTGTACCGTGATTCTGGACGGGATGACTTGGATGAGATGGGTCGTCCGATTGCCCGTGTTGTCGAAGACTGGGAACGAACCGATGACCGAACCCTTGAATTGACTATCCGCGATGGCGTGACCTTCCATTCAGGTAACGAGTGTACCGCAGAAGATGTCGCATACAGCATCAACCGAGCAAACGGTAACTTCGATGTGACTAGTGAGGTTGCTGCCGTTATCGGAGATATCGACGAGGCGGAGGCTGTTGATGACAGCACCGTTGAGGTACACCTCAATGCCGCTGTCCCTGCAATTCTCCAGAACCTCGGTGCATTCGGTCGGGTTATGGAACAAGAGTGGACCGAAGACGATGACAACGACCCAACGTCCGAAATTAACGGCACTGGACCATTCGAAATGGTTGAGCTCGAGGAAGGGTCATACGTCGATTATGAGGCGTTCGACGACTACTGGGGCGACGAACCAGCCGTTGACGGTGGTCGTCTCACCGTCCGTGGGGAGGAAGGACCACGTGTCGATTCGCTCGAAGCAGGTGAAGTAGATGTCATTACCGGTGTTTCCCCCGACCGCGTTCCTGATGTCGAATTGAACGACGACCTGCGCGTCGAATCGTTGCCGAGCATCCGAACTATCTTTTTGGTGATGAACGATGCGTATGAACCGTTCGATAACGCCGACTTCCGTCGTGCGATGAACTACGCAGTGGATGTCGATGCAATCATTTCCTCCATCCTCGAAGACCTTGCGGAGCCAACGAGCCAGCCAACGCTCGAAGGCCACTTCGGGCACAACCCCGACATTGACCCATATCCATACGACCCTGACCAGGCCGAACAGCTCGTTGAGGACAGCGGATACGCCGGCGAGAGCATCACCCTTGTCACCCCACAGGGACGGTACCTCGGGGATGTGGACGTCGCTGAGGCTGCCGCCGGGCAGATTGACGACCTCGATAACGTTTCCTGTGAGCACGAAATCCGCGAGTTCACAGACCTCACCGGACAGATATTTGCTGAAGACCAGGACGCAGCACCGCCATTCTTCCTCATCGGATGGGGTGTCCCGACGCTTGACGCCGACTACGCCATGCGAGACTGGTTCATCGATGGTGCGCCGTCACAGATGTTCAACGACGACCAGATTCAAGAGTACCTCAACGACGCCGACGACACAGTCGACGATGCAGAACGGGAATCGCTGTTGCAACAGGCGAACGCCCGAGCAAACGACCAGGCCTCCTGGGTCTTCATGCACCAGCAGTTCAGCGTATACGGTGTGAGCGAAGAAGTCGCGTGGGACCCGCGCCAGGATGAGGATATCCTCCTCGAAGAGATGGGTCCTGCCGAATAACACCAGCAACCACGGCTCTTGGATAGATAACCAACCACCGGGTTTTTACCCTCCGACGTAAAAGTGGGCAGTACTTCGTATGCGATTCATCCGATTTTTCCTCAAACGGCTGGTCCATTCCCTGTTCGTTATCTGGGGTGTCGTTACCGTCGTGTTTTTCCTTCGGTTTTTAACCCCCGGTGACCCGACAACGGCGCTTGTTTCACCCGATGCCGGTCAGGATGTCAGAGATGCACTTCGGGAAGAACTTCGCCTCGATGAACCAATTTACATCCAGTATTTCGAATATTTGACTGACCTCATGGTCGGCGACTTCGGTAACTCAATGGATGTCCTCGACCGCCCGGTGACGGAATGGATTTTCAGTGCCTATCTCATTCGGAGCGTCGAACTCGCGCTCGCCGCGACCTTTGTCGCCGTTGTTATCGCGATTCCGCTCGGGGTCATTAGTGCCCGGCGGCGACACCAGCCCGCTGATTACAGCGCCACGCTGTTTTCGCTTTTTGGCATTTCAACGCCAAACTTCTGGCTTGGAATCATGCTGATTATCATCGTTGCTGTTCCTGTCGGATTTATCCCAACCGGGAACCCCGGCCCGCTCTTTTATCAGGCTCTTGGCGATGCCGTCACGCAGGGTAACTTCGGCGGCCTCTGGGACTGGCTTCGACATATTTTCCTCCCTGCGATTACGCTGGGAACGTACTTTACGGCGCTTATCACACGACTCACTCGGAGTGGAATGCTCGAAGAAATTGGCAAACCATACGTGAAGGCTTGTCACGCGAAAGGGTTGCCGGAGACGCTAACGCTGTACAAACATGTTCTTCGGAACACCCTCATTCCGATTATTACCATCCTCGGACTCCAGCTCGGAACGCTCATCGGCGGCGCAATCGTCACTGAGGTCGTCTTCGAGTGGAACGGACTCGGTCAGTTGCTCATCGACAGGATTAGCTCGCGAGATTGGACTATGATACAGGGAATCATCATCGTCATCGGTGTTAGCTTCGTCGTTATCAACACGATTGTGGATATCCTCTATGCGTATCTCGACCCACAGGTGATAGACCAATGATTTCCGACCGCGTGAAAGCAAGCCTGAAACGCGAGTTCAAAACCAGCCGGATGGCACAACTTGGGCTAATTCTCGTATTGTTGGTTATTATCGTTGCAACCTTCGCACCGTTTTTCGCGCTGCATGACCCGACCGAACAGCGTATTGGGACTGGCGATGGCGTCGATGACGATGACGCTGGCGTCATCGGTGACAACGGCGTCGAGGAGGATGATGATGACGATATCGACCCCGGTGATATCGACGATGCGGATGAGGCAGACGAAGCGGAGAGTACCGACCGGACGGATGTCCCACCGCTATCTCCCATTCCTGGCCACCAGTTCGTCGGTGAGACCGAGGAGATACAACGCGTTGACCACGAGGATGGGACGTTCGATATCGAAATCGTCGAAACTGAGGTCAATGCAGACCGCGCATTCCCGCTTGGAACAAACACTGTCGGGCAGGATATCTACTCGCGAATCGTCTACGGTGCTCGCATCTCGATGCTTGTCGGTATCTTGGGTGCAGGGCTTGCTGCGCTTGTCGGTGTTCCCTACGGGCTTGCGGCAGGCTATTTCGGTGGTCGACTGGATGACGGGTTAATGCGCGGTGCCGATGTCATGCTCGCGTTCCCGTCGCTCGTGCTTGCTATTGCGCTGGTTGGTGTGTTCCGTGACTCCGGCTTTCACACGACGCAGTTGCCCGACCCGTTCGTTCTCGCTGCTCAATCCGATACTGTTCCGAACGTGCTGATTCCGCGGGCAGACCATGTTGCGGCCATGCCCGAAAGCATCACGTTCCCGGTGACGGTGACCCTCGTCGTGGCGCTGGTCAACTGGGTCTGGTTTGCCCGGATTGCCCGCGGAGAAGCAATTTCCATCCGTACCGAGGAGTACGTGAAAGCGGCCCGCAGTCTCGGTGCAAGCCATACACGCATCCTCCGCCAGCACGTGCTGCCGAACGCAATCACGCCAATAATCGTGCTGGCAACGATTCAGGTCGCTTTCATTATCCTGCTCGAAGCCGCTCTTTCGTTCCTTGGGTTCTCCGGAACGAACCTGACGTGGGGAGCGGATGTCGAAAGCGGTCGTGGTGACCTTGCCACGTCGTGGTGGATATCGACGATGCCCGGCATTGCCATCGTCATCGCGGTCATTGGCGTCAACCTGATAGGTGACTGGCTCAGAGATGCACTTGACCCCGGCATCGAAGGCGAGAGCGGGGGGATGTAACTATGGAACCACTGCTTCGCGTCGAGGACCTCACGACACGATTTTTCACCGAAGAAGGACAGGTTAACGCGGTCGAGAAAGTCTCGTTTGACGTGGCCGGCGGTGATGTCTTCGGTATCGTCGGCGAGTCCGGGTCAGGAAAATCCGTGACAGCGCTGTCGCTGGTTGACCTCGTTGATTCGCCGGGCCGTGTGACCGATGGCTCCGTCTGGTTCCGCCAGCCTGAGATGGCCGAGCGGATTGCCGAGGACCAACCGGAGGCAGTCGACGGCGAGATGGTCGACCTTCAGCAACTCAACAGCCGTGAACGCCGTGCGCTCCGTGGCAGCGAGTTCGCACTTATCTTTCAGGACCCGATGAGTAGCTTCAACCCCTCGATTACGGTCGGTGAGCAGGTCGCCGAGGCGGTTGAGGTCCAGAAGCGAGCCAAAGCCAACCCGCGGGCACTTCGCTCGCGAACGCAAGGGTTCGGGCTCGGAAAGTTTCTCACCACGTCGATGGTTCCGACGGTTGACTACGTGAGCGATGAGGCGCACGCTCGGGCTGTCGAACTCCTCGATACGGTTGGTATTCCTGACCCTGCAGCGCGCGCGACGGAGTATCCACACCAGTTTTCCGGTGGGATGCTTCAACGGGCGATGATTGCACAGGCGCTTGCAACGGAGCCATCCGTTCTCATCGCGGATGAGCCGACGACAGCACTCGATGTCACGATTCAGGCACAGGTCCTCCAGACGCTCGCCGAGATTCAGGACGAACACGATATGACGACGATTCTTATCACTCACAACCTGGGTGTCATCGCCCGGATGTGTGACCAGGTTGGTGTGATGTATGCGGGCGAACTCGTCGAACGCGGAACGCTCGAAGACCTCTTTGAGCGCCCAACTCATCCCTACACCGAAGGGTTGCTCGGCAGTAGCCCAAGCCTTGATGCCGCATCACAGCGACTCCAGCCTATCGAGGGGAACGTCCCGAGCCTCTTCGACGAGGAGATGGACAACCGCTGTTACTTCGCAGACCGCTGTCCGAAAGCGATGCACGAGTGTCTCACCAAACCCGAGACCTACGATGCGTCGGGAAGCGAGTCTCACAGCGCGCGCTGTTATCTTGCCACACAGGAGTACGATTCAGCTGATGCACTTCCGGAGGGATATTTCGATGACTGAAATAGTAGCAGATGACTGGTCAATGTATGAGGTGAGCCGATGAGTACCGATAACCCACCCGAATCACGGACCGACGACGGCATCGTTGCACACGGTGAGCCACTCGTCGAGGTCTCCGGTCTGAAAAAACATTTCGACGATGGGCTCTCCTTGTTGGATAGGCTGCTCGGTGCCGAACAGCAGGCCGTAAAAGCTGTCGACGGTGTCGATTTCACCATCGATAAAGGTGAGACCCTCGGCCTTGTCGGTGAATCCGGCTGTGGCAAATCGACCGTCGGCGAAACTACCCTCCAGCTCCAGACACCGACCGACGGCTCCGTTACCTTCGACGGCACTGATATCACCGAACAGGGCGATCTGACCGAGTTCCGCAGTAGAGCACAGATTGTCTTCCAGGACCCGTATTCGAGTCTCGACCCACGGATGCCGGTTGGGAGGAGCATCCGACAGCCACTTGATATCCACGACTGGCCACAGGGCGCTTCGGACAAGATGGCCCGCCGCAGGGACCGAGTTGCGGAGTTGATGGAGCGGGTCGGTCTCTCAGCCGACCAGCTTGACCGCTATCCGGGAGAGTTTTCCGGTGGACAGCTCCAGCGTGTCGGCATCGCACGAGCGCTCGCACTCGACCCCGATTTTATCGTCCTTGACGAGCCAACAAGCGCACTTGACGTGAGCGTGCAGGCACAGATTCTCAACTTACTTTCCGACCTTCAGGAGGAGTTCGACCTCACCTACCTCTTTATCAGTCACGACCTCGGTGTCATCCGGTATATCTGTGACCGCATCGCAGTAATGTATCTCGGTGAAATCGTCGAGATTGCACCTGCAGAGGAACTGTTTACCAACCCACAGCACCCCTACACGAAGGCCCTGCTGGAGAGCGTCCCGCGGGTCGAACTGGCGGAACGTGACCGCGATATCGACCCGCTTTCGGGCGACGTTCCCTCGCCACGAAACCCGCCATCTGGCTGTCGGTTCCGAACCCGCTGTCCTGAAATCATCCCGCCGGAGGACTTGGATATCTCTCAAGATGGCTTCCGGGCTGTGATGGACGTTCGCGACCGCATCGAGCGCCGTGAGGTTGCCGCCGAGAAGGTCCGCGACCTGGTGAGCGAAGAGCTTGCCGAGGATGACCCGGATACATCCCGACTTGATTCGCTCGTCACCGACCGCCTCTATGAGCGCCTGGTCCCAGTCGACCTCCCCGGTCCTGTCGAAGAAGACCTCCGCGAGGCGCTCGAACTGGTCGTCGACGAGGGGTGGGAGGCCGCCGAGACGATGCTCCGTGAGGAGTATCAGTCGGTCTGTGAGACAGACCACCCGACAGGGCAGGTCGCCTGCCATCTGGTCGAAGAGTAACAGCGCTGTTCGCACAGGAGAACGCATCGTGTTGACTCCCATCGTTGACCACGGCTCTTTTTGGTTCGGCCCGTCTCTGGTCGGATATGTCTCACAATAGCGGACTCCCCGAATCGGAGTCCTCACGCTGGCGGACTATTATCGACGAGGCGGAAACGCTGGCTGCTGAGCAGGAATCAGCGGGAACGGAGACGCTCGTGGTCCATCCGGGCGACGTAACTCCCCGATTAGATGATGTCTTTGGACTGGATGTCCTCGCATCAGGAAGCGAATTTGAAGCGGTCAAAACGTTGGCTGAATCATATTCGTTCACTCGCTCACACGTCTACCGACACGATGGCGAGGCACGGACGTTTTTCCTCTGTGTGTTCGAAGCCGATTCGACCGACGAGGAGACGGCTGCCCCGACAGCGGCCATCTTCGTCCCGGTCTATCTGTCCACGGAGGCCATCGACAGACTGCACCACGAAACCCGGGAACGAAATGAGCTACCGGTCCATATCCGACCGCTGACAGACGACGAACGCGCTACGTTTACTTGTACTGACCCCGACCTCTTTTTCAACTAAATATGGATGTTACCTTCGACGGCACGGTCGTCAACGCAGATTCAGAAGCTCGTGAGCGGTTTTACGATTCCCGGGGATACGGCACGCCACGCAGTGGGAAACTCGAACTAGCGCCGGTCGAAGCCGCTCACCTGCTCTTTCGTGGCGACCTCAAGAGCGTTCGCGATAGCCGCTCCGGCAGCGAACTGGACTTTCACGACCTGCTTTCGTCCACAGCGGTCTCTGAGGTCGGCTTTTTTGTTTACAAGGAACTGCGCGACCGTGGGTTCTATCTGTCCCCTGCTCGGCGAGACAAGGCTGGTGACGCAACCAGTACCAGCGAATTTCTTGTCTATCCCCGCGGCAAGGGGCCGTGGGACGATACTGTCGCCTACCGGGTCCGTGCGGTCAGCGAACGAGAACGGGTCAGCGCACGTGACCTCCGGGAACTCGCACAGCAGGGGTCGGGGACAGACACGTCGACTGCTGTCCTCGCGGTCGTTGATGAAGAGAGCGAAGTCACCTATCTCGAACTCGGTTCACCAGCTATCGAGGGGACCAGCGAGCACGACATCCCCGCGCTCTCCGGCCGCTTGTTATCAGACCGCGTCCTCGTCACCGACCCACCAGATGCGCTGTATCACGAAGCGTTCTACGGCCAACCGCTCGACCGCGACGAACAGCCGATTCAACTCTCGCTTGTCGAGGCAGCCTATCTGACGGGATGCGGGCTATTGACGGTCGATACCGACCGCGAGACGGAAGGTGTGAGCAGTACACAGTCAGGACACGACGCACTCATCGAACGCGGTCGGGAGGTCGAAGGTGAGCGATTCGACCGCAGACTCACTACCTACCGGATACTCCGTGAGTCGGGTGTTGTCCCGAAAACTGGCTACAAGTTCGGCGCTGATTTCCGAACCTACGCGGACGTGACGGACGTGGACAACCTCGGGCACTCGGAACTGCTCGTTCGCGTCGTTCCAGCGGACCATGTGTTTTCACCCCGGGACCTGGCACTCGACGTCCGGCTTGCACACGGCGTCCGCAAGCGGATGGTCTTTGCGCTGGCCGACGAGTCCGTCGAGTGGCTCTCTGTCGAGCGGTTGACTCCCTGAACCCTAGCTCCGCAACAACAGCACGTTCACGCGACGAACCCCGTCAAAATCACGTAGTTGATACACCAGCTTTCGAATCCGTGCTGCATCCCCGCGACAGAAAATGGTCTCCAGACACCAGTCGCCTTCGTGTGTGTGACTCGTTGTCGTGATAATATCCTGAAAATCGTGCTGGACGGTATGGAGGTCGGCAATCACTGCTTCGTGTCGATAATCAAATGCCAGCGTCGCGGTCACATCGCCGGTCACCGCCTCGAGTTCGGTGTGGGATTCGATGTACTCGGACATGGCTTCCCGAACTGCCCGTGAACGCGATTCGAACCCCTCTGCCTGCCACGTCTCGTCGAACTCCGAGAGGAGGTCATCTGGGATATTGAAACTGGTACGCATCTCTTGGTAGGTATGTTATCGGGTACCTGCATGGTAGTTGTGGTCCCGACGACCGTCTCAAAAACTAGGCTTCCGAAACAGACCACCGTTTCCGTTGACGTATTACGCTTTCCCAGATTCGTGCTAACAGCCTTTTTCCGCCCTGTTCGCTGAGAGTCCATATGGACCTCGTCCTCGTTGCCGGCGTCATTCTTATCGGCCTCGTCCACGGTGTGCTTCCGGACCACGGGTGGCCGATTGCCGCAATGTACGGGCTGAACCATTCCCGACGACTCGCGTTCGGGGCGCTCGCCGCGCTTATTCTCGGTATCGGCCATCTCATCAGCAGCGTCGTGCTGGTGCTTGCGTATTTTTCGTTCAGTACCGTTGCTGATTTCGCGGACGGCCCGTGGATGGGGTACGTTGCCGGGACGATGTTGATTCTCCTCGGGATTTACGAGTATCGCCACGGCGGACATGGGCACGCTCACGAGCATGACGAACACGATCACGATGACGAGGAACACAGCCACGACAATAGCCACTCACACGACCACGAACATGGTGAACACGCTCACTCACACGACCATGGCGAACACCACGATAACGACGAACATGACGACCACCACACTGATGGGGAAACGACTGGAGGAGGGATGCTTACCCGCATCCGTGGCTTGTTCGGTGGCGGTCACCGGCATCTCAGCGAGGCGGATGCCGACCGGGGGTTGTTTGCACTCGGAACGACCGCACTCATACTGGGCTTTGCTCACGAGGAACCAGTCCAGATTCTGGCAATCTGTGCAGGGACGGAGTTCTGTCTGGAACTCATGCTGGTGTACTCGCTTGCGGTTATCGTCGCCATTCTCATCCCGACATTGCTTTTAATCGCCGGGTACGAGCGTCATCGGGAAACTGTCGAACAGTATACACCGTATCTCCCGTTTGTGACTGCTGCTGTGCTTATTGCGATGGGGACCGCGTTTATTCTCGGTATTTTCTGACGAAACCGCTTACCGCAGTCCGTCGACATCGAACTCGAAATCGAGTTCGTCAAGTTTCTCCTCCCACTCGCCGCGTTTCTCCTGATGGTCTTCGAGGAACTCGGCCATCAACTCCGCGGCCTGCTCCTTACAGCCGCCACAGAGCCGTTCGCCGTTGACACACTCCTCGTAGACCTCCGTGGCAAACTCGTCATCATCGTCAGCGAGCAGGTAGGCATACAGTTCGTAGACGGGACACTCATCGGCTTTCCCACCGAGTTCGCGCTGTTTTTCAGCGGTTTCGCGACCGCCGGTTGTCGCGCTTTTCACCTTATCGTAGCCTTCTTCGGGGTCATCAAGCAGGCTGATATGCGAGGCGGCAATCGAGGAGGACATCTTCCCACCGGTGAGGCCGGTCATAAAGCGGTGATAGATGGATGTCGGCGGCAGAAAGCCGTAGCCGCCGTGGTCGAGTTCGACATCGCGAGCAACCGTTGTCGCCTCCTCGTGGGTCAACTCGAAGGTATCGATGTGTTCGTCGTAGACGCGCTTTTCTCCTTCGACGGCATCAATGAGTGCCTCGAAGGCCTCGTCTGTCGCGTTTCGGTCGACAATTCGAACCCGGGGACGGAGTGGCTCTTTTCCGGCACCCCGGAGCAGCGAGATGGCGTTTTCAACAGTCGTCTCGGTCGCTGCAGAGACGGCTGTCCCCTCGGCGTCGAGCAGGTCGGCGGCATCTTCACACCGGACTGTCTCCTGTTCCCCCTCCAGTTGCTCGTAGGCATCCGCGATGACCGCTAGCTCCGCATCATCGGCCTCGAAACTTGCGTAGGCTTCCGTCACGCCGAAATACCGGACGCGGGAAGCGAGGTCACGGGCTAACCTGAGGTGTGGGTCCTGGTCGGGGCCGACCGGAATCACTGTGGGGACTGGCTGGTCGAGTTGTGGGTAGAGAATATCGGCCATCTGTGTGACGACCGACTGCATGTGGGAGACATCCGTCTCACCGTCGAAATCGTAAATCGCCGCTAGCTCGGAGAAGTTTGCTTCGATACCAAGTTCGAAGGCGAGGTCCTGTACCTCCCGGTTGGTCGACTGTCGGTACAGTGTCCCCGCGTCGGGATCGAACCCGAGCGCGAGCAGCGAGAGGAGATAATTTCTGGCGTGTTCGTCAATCTCTGCCCACGAGAGGCCGCGGGCGCTGTGGGCTTCGAGGTCGGCCATCAGGGCGTAGGCGTCGCCACCCTGCTGTTGATGCCAGATAATCTCATCAAAGACAAGTTTATGTCCGATATGCGGGTCACCCGTCGGCATAAATCCCGAGAGGACGGCAAACGGCTCGTCGTTTGTCATTGCGTCCGCCACAGCGCGGTAATCACGGTGGCCGAAGATGACGCCGCGGCGCATCAGATAATGCGGCGAGGGAACGGAATCGAGCACCTCGTCGAACCGTTCGATACCGAACTGGTCGAAGAGTTTGTTGTAATCAGCGACCGTCGCGGACCCCCACGGGTCGAGCGCAACCTCGTCGCTGTCGGCCACACCGCCGTCGGTGCGGGCCTCGCGGTCGGTCCCCTCTCGGTGCGTCTCGTGGGAATCGGACGAATCGGTCGTCATCGGCTACCAATGTCTCTCGGCGAGAACCGCAAAAAGCGTTCGTTTTACTTTCTGACGCCAGGTTCGAACAGCTAGCTATTACTGTCACCGACCCCGACACTCCCTCAATGCACGTCTGTGTGTTTGGCGCGGGGAGCCTCGGCAGCCTCGTTGGTGGGCTGCTCGCAACGGCGACGGAAGTGACTCTCGTCGGGCGTGACCCTCATGTCAGTGCAATTCAGGAGGACGGCCTCCAACTCACCGGCGAGTGTGACCTGACCGTCCACCCGAACGCGGCGACTGCTCCGCCGGCGGACGCCGATATCGCTATTGTCACCGTCAAAAGCTTCGATACGGAAGCTGCTGGCGAGGCGCTTGCTCCGCTCGAACTTGCGGGGATTCTGTCGCTGCAAAACGGGATGGGGAACGAACACACGCTTGTATCAATCTGTTCTGCACCGGTGCTTGCAGGGACCTGCACCTACGGTGCACGGCTGGTTGAACCGGGAGTAGTCGAGTGTACCGGCCTGGGGGACGTAACACTCGGTCCATACGAGGGGGGCAAAACTGCACTGGCTGACCGCCTTGGTGCGTGCTTTTCTGACAGCGGGTTCAACACTACCGTCGCTGTCGATATGCCCCGACGACTCTGGACAAAGTTGGCTGTCAACGCGGGTATTAACGCACCGACTGCACTGGCTCGGGTACAAAATGGCGAACTCACGGCTGGTCCTGGCCGGGAACTGGCAACCGCCGCTGCACGCGAAACGGCACAGGTCGCCCGCGAGAACGATATCAGCCTCTCCGATGAGGACGCAATCGACCGGACGCTTTCTGTTGCCGAAAAAACCGCTGCAAACCACTCCTCAATGTTTCAGGATATTCTCGCGGGGAACCGAACCGAGATTGATGCTATCAACGGCCACGTCGTCGACGTTGCGACAACCGATGTCCCGGTCAACCAGACGATTACACGGCTCGTCAGAACCTGGGAATGCGGACAGGGGCTGCGGTGACGGTGGCTCTTGTCACTCGCCGATAGGGGTATGTGTAATACTAACGTAGGTCAATATACCGGCAATCCGTTGCCGGGGAGATACCTATGAACGGAATACAAGACAGCGTCGCAATCGTCTCGGGAGCCAGTTCAGGAATCGGGCGGGCAACTGCAAAGCGGTTCGCCTCGGAGGGCGCACAGGTCGTCGTCGCAGATGTCGACACAGAAGGCGGTGAGGAGACCGTCTCTCAGATAGAATCGGATGGCGGCGAGGCCATATTCGTCGAAGTTGATGTCATGAATGAAGATGACGTCGAGCACATGGTAGAGAGTGCAGTCGATACGTTTGGCGGACTTGATTTTGCCTTCAACAATGCGGGTATCGAAGGGGCACATGGCCTTGCACACGAACAGTCGATGGATAACTGGAATCGAGTTATCGGCATCAATCTGCAGGGTGTCTTTCTCGCCATGCAGGCCGAGATTCCGGCAATGCTCGAAGACGGTGGCGGTGCAATTGTCAACACTGCTTCGGTCGCCGGCATCCTTGGCTTTCCAAATTTGAGTCCCTACGTCGCCAGCAAACACGGCGTTATTGGACTGACAAAATCCGCTGCTGTCGAATTCAGCAGCGATGGTGTCAGAGTGAATGCGGTCTGTCCGGGCGTCATCGAAACTCCGATGGTCGCCAGAGCACAGGAGGAGGACCCGGAAACGATGGAGGCAACGGCAGCGGCAACGCCGATTGGACGGCTCGGTCAACCGGAAGAAATCGCCTCAGCGGCCGCCTGGCTCTGTTCGGATGATGCCTCGTTTGTCACTGGTGAATCGCTCGTCGTCGATGGCGGCTTCTCGGTGCAGTAAGGATATCACTCACAGCTATCACTCTTCTTTGGCCAGCCAAAACAGCAAAAACCGACAGTAAAGCCGTCAGAATGGGGCTTCTGGGCCTTCGTCGTCCTCTGTCGTGTCGCCGGGGAACGATGGGCTCATGCCAGCGCCGCCAGCCATCCCTTCGTTGCCACCCATGCCGGTCGAGGCGTTGACGGTCTCAATTTCCGGGATCTCTTTGGTCATCCGTGTTTTGATGGCCTGAATCGTCATCGGGGAGATACCACAGCCCGAACATGCGCCGCCAAGCTGGATGGTAACCTCGCCTTCTTCCATATCGAGATGCTGAATGGCTGCGCTGCCGCCGTGCATCTGAATCTGTGGGAAGTTCCGGCGGAGGAAGTTCGTAATTCGTTCGCGGAGTTCGTTCTCGGGGTCCTGACTCTCAGTGTCGGTACTCATTGTATATACGGGTATGCGGTCTGGCGGCTTAGGCTTTGGGTATCCGACAGTGCTGTCTTTCCAAGCACGCGATGTTTTATGAATTTCTGGGACTGACCATCCACCCGATGGATTCGCTCGTCATCTCGATACTGATTCTTCTAGGGCTTTGTCAGCTTATCCTGTGGCTGGTTTTCGAAGTCGATACACGCCGCCGAGGGATTAGTGCCGCGCGGTATCTCACTCCAGTCGGCCTTACGGAAGATTCGAGGCGAAAGCCTCGCCCTTTAGGGCGGAGATGAAGCCGAAGTGACATACCACTTTCTACACGACTGTGACCCTCTGTAATCCCAACGTTTATGATATTTGACTTCTAATAATTCGGTGTGAGTGACCGGCCACAACGAACGAATACCTATACTGCTGAAGCAACTACCGACAGGTATCGGCAGTGTTTGTTCGACTGGCTGGCCACCCAACCACCACTCTGGAATCAGATCACCTACCGCCGTCCCCAGAACGAAGTTCTGGTGTGCCATCCAGACGCTCCGCGTCTGGAGACGCCGACAAGCGTACTTCAGCGACGATGGTGACGTATGGGACGCTGACTACACCGGTCTCTACGATGAGTATGCCCCCATCATTGGGAAAGCAACCTGCCAGCAAATCGCTCGCAAGAATAGCGAAGCATGGCGCAGTCATTTTCGGTTGCTCGATCAGTACCAC
>Ga0207421_10005681_pt1 | contig 13874 bp, 10 predicted proteins | sample SodLakKL_010_SED_4_FD_187542 | JGI IMG/M metagenome (GOLD analysis project Ga0207421, IMG submission 187542) | Alkaline sediment microbial communities from Lake Tanatar, Kulunda Steppe, Russia - 8KL_010_SED (SPAdes) (version 2) | ecosystem: Environmental > Aquatic > Non-marine Saline and...
CCACCCCGTAGAGAGAGCCCCGGTTGGAGAAGTATAAAGCTTCCATATCCTCCGGCAGCAGGATTTTCCTGCAGATTATATTATCCCGCAGATTTTTCAGGCCCATATTTTCCAGTTTTTCTAAAATTCTTTCCTCAAATTCTTTGTATTCCTCGGGACTGAAAGGTTCTTTTTGAAGGTAGGGTACGTGAACTAAGATTTTTAAGTATTGCTGCCCTTCAGCTTTTCTCCGGGAGTTTGTTTGCGATGGTGCGGTTAGATAGATTGTGGGATCTTCAGGTAGACTGTAATTTTTAAAAACTGAACGGTAATTATTCCGGGGATTGCCGGAAAAAAACTGGTTGTGATGAGCAAGACGGGGATAGGTTTTATCAACTCCAAGATGAAGGGCATATCCCGAGCAGCTTGGCTCATACCGGGAAAACTGACTGAGAAATTCTTCATCCTCTCCGGTTATTTTTTGATAGAAAGGAATTACCTCCATATTGGACAGGAAATAATCAGCTGAAAAATGAGAGCCCCTATCCGTGCTAACAGCTGAAATTCTATTGTTGCTGATATCCGCAGCAGTAACCTGATGGCGGAAGTAAAATTTAACTCCAAGTTCTCGAGCCAGCAGATAACAGGCCCGGGCCAGATTCTGCATTCCACCCGAAACCTGCCAGAGGCCAAATTCGTGCTGAACATGGGGGAGAAGATTCATGACAGCAGGGGCCCGGTAGGGTGAAGAACCAATATATCTGCTGAAAGAATTGAGGACAGTCCTCAAATAAGGATTGCTGATATATCTGAAAACCACATCACTCATGGAGAGAAAGACATCCAAACCGCGAAAGGTTTTAAACAATCCATAGTGCTGAATTATTTCTCTGCTGGTATCAAGCCCTGATTTTATATAACCTTTTCTGATCTTTTCAAACATCTGCTGGCTGTATTTAAGGTAATCTTTCAGCGCATTAATATCTTTCTTCCCCAGTTCAGGATTTTTCTGCTGGATAGATTCTATCCGGGAGTAGATATCAATTTTTGTACCATCACTGAAAAAAGTCCGCCATTCCAGAGGCAGGCGCTGCAGGCTGACATAGTGATGAAAATTTTTCCCCGCTTCCTGAAATAGCTCTTCAAAAACCCGGGGCATGGTCAGCAGAGAGGGGCCAAGTTCAAAATTGAAGCCAGAGGTTTTATAAGAGTTTACTTTGCCACCAAAATGGCTGTTTTTTTCCAGCAGGGCAACCTGAAAGCCGGCGGTCCTGAGCCTGATGGCGGCTGACATTCCGGCCAGACCGGCTCCTATTACAACTGTAGATTTATTATTACTCAGTCCTTTCACCTCCAGTGGCGGATTAATAAATAAAGGGGATTAAACGATAACGGTCTTTGCCCCAGTCGGTGTACTTTTTTCCCAGAGCTTCGGATAATTTCCTTTCCTCAGTTAGAATTCTTTCTCTTATTGCCCAGGGCATTAAAATACCCCCCAGAAACAGGCCCGGCAGACTGCCAAAATAAAGGGGAACCCCCAATGTCAGGAGCAGCAGTCCAAGATAGAGAGGGTGGCGGAGGATACGATAGGGCCCGGAACTGACCAGTTCCTGCCCTTCCTGGACAGCAATATCTCTGGTAAAATATATTCCCAGCAGGTAAGAGCACCAGTATCTCAGTACCAGGCCGAAGGAATAGAGCACTATACCCAGCATTTGTATTATTCTGCCAGGAAACCCTGTAATTACGCCAAAATCAATGATGGCAAAAATAATGCTGATCAGTATTGTGGTCAGAATTGCCCCCAGGATGAATTTAAAACTCTGACTGCCGGCATCCTGGCGCCTGGAACCGGTTGAGGGAAAGATTCGAAATTCTAGCCACCAGAGCATTGTAATCAGAATAAAAGCTATACTGTGCCAGGAGAAATCAAACAGATCACCCATTTTTCTACTCCTTTCCTGCCCTTTGAGAATAATACGATTTAAAACTGGAGATTTAGCAGTTTTTTTGATACAATGAATGGGAGAATAAAATATCTGCTTAAAATTTTGAGTCTTCGAGCCTTCAGTCCCGAAATTAACCGGTAAGCAGTCTGGACTGTCTGGCCGACAGGGCCGGCCGGGAAACCGTCGAGCCTCCCATTACTGGAAAGGAGACCTGATTTTGCTTTCCGGTACCCTGCTGCAGGTACCGATTTATCTTTTTAAGGGCCGGTTTACAGGATATATCCTGCCTGTTATTTACCTTATTTCAAGAAAAAATAACAATAATCCTGCAGGAATATTGAAAAATGTTGAGAATTTGCTTTAGTAGGGAAGGAAGTTGATATAAAATGGAATCAATTGCTTTAACCGGCCGGCCGGAGGGCAGCGGGCGGACAAAACTTGGCGTTATGCTGACCAATAATCTGAGGTGTGGAATTGGCATCTTAAAGGGTGAAATTAAGGATTCAGGCTCGGCCATGGTAACCGATGATCATAATATAATGCGGGCCGAATCTCCTGGAATCTCCCCCTATTTAAATTCCGGCGCAGCTCAAATTATTTATCTTTCCTCCACAATGTCAGAGTTAAATTCAACCCTGGAAAAAGCCTATAAAATGCTGGCGGATGGTATAGATTATCTGCTTGTGGAGGGCAATGAAATTGCAGAATACATTAATCCCGGTCTTATTATCTATGTCAGTGAGGGGGAACCCTTAGATAGTGCTGAAGAGGAAGTGTGTCGGGAAGCCCAGTTGATTGTAGATTACGTGGAACTGCAGAATAATAAAGATTTAACTGATCTAAAATTTACTTTACCCGGCGATGAAATTAGTTGTTACCGGGCCCAACTTATCAGCGATCTACTGGGTCTTGGTTACGGGGAATTTGGCAGAAAGTTAAACAGGGAGGGCATCAAGGTTTGTCGCTGTCAGCTGGGTTTATTTAAATAACGGAAGGAAAGGGAAATCTATGACCGGAGAATTTTTGCAGCTGAAAACCAGCCAGGAACTGGCTGATATTCTCAGAAATAGTGTGACATCCTTTCAGCAGCAGGAAAGGCTAATGGTAGATCTGAAAGAGGCCCGGGGGCGGATTCTGGCAGAGACCCTTAAGGCCGGGGAAGATCTTCCTCCCTTTTCCCGTTCGGCAGTTGATGGTTATGCAGCCCGGGCTGAGGACACCTATGGAGCGGGCCCCGATCTTCCGGTTTATCTTGATGTTATCGGTGAAGTGGAAATGGGGAAAAGCACCTCCCTGGAACTGAACCGGGGAGAGGTTGCTGCCATTCCCACCGGAGGAATGCTGCCCCGGGAGGCGGACTGCTGTATAATGATTGAAGACACGGAAAAAATCTCCGATGGTCGGATTGAAGTAATGTCAGATTATGCCCCCGGCCAGCATGTCATACATCAGGGAGATGACATTAAAGCTGAATCCGTTCTGCTTGAAGCCGGCAGTAAACTAGGCGCCCCTGAAATAGGAGCGCTGGCCGGTCTGGGATATTACCGGGTGCCGGTATTTCCTGCTCTTAAAGCCGCTGTTATTTCAACCGGCAATGAACTCATTCCCCCGGAGGAAGAACGCCGGCCTGGAGAGATCAGGGATATTAACAGCTATGCTCTCGGTGCCCTGCTGGCAGAATGGGGGCTTAAACCCCTTCTTTACGGGATAGTAGAAGACAGCCGTCAGGCTCTTTCCCGGGCTTTAGAAAAATGTCGGGAAAGTGATCTGATTCTGCTTTCGGGAGGCAGTTCGGTTGGAGTTAAAGACCTTTCCATAGATGTTATTAATCAGTCTGGCAGCCCCGGAGTTGTTCTTCACGGTCTGGCGGTGAAGCCGGGCAAACCCACAATTCTTGGATTTCTGGAGGAAACACCGGTGCTGGGACTTCCGGGAAATCCGGCCTCTGCTCTGGTAATTGCCACTCTGATTATCCCGGCTTTGGTCAGGTTAATCCGGGGCCTTTCTCTGCCCTCTAAAGAAGAAGTTTACCTGACAGCCATTACTGCCCGACTGGAGCAGCCCATCTCTTCAGCACCGGGGCGGGAGGAATTTTTTCCGGTGGCTTTATCTCGGAAGAAAAGTGGCAGGGAGAAAGATGTGATTACCGGGGCCAGACCAATAGCCGGCAAATCCAATTTAATAACAACCCTGGTGGAGTCTGCAGGAGTGGTAAGGATTGCTGCCGGGCAGGAGGGTCTGCCTGCCGGTTCTCCGGTTGAGGTTATTCCTCTTACCGGAGAGAGGGGACTATTATTTAGAAGGGGAATAGATAAAGATGGCTGAGAGAAATATTTATCTCGATAAAAAGGATTTGGCAGCGGCCCGAAAAATCTGGCGGCAGTTTTATCAGCGGATTCACCGGACCCGCGAAAAAATTGCTGTCCGGGAAGCCGGAGGCCGGTTCAGTGCTGCTCCTGTTAGAGCTGAAAGATCTGCTCCTCACTTTAATGCTGCTGCTATGGATGGCATTGCAGTAAGGGCAGAGCAGACCCGGGGAATTAACGAAAGAAATCCTGGAATTCTGGAAATTTCCCGGGATTGCCTGGAGGTTAATACCGGTGATCCCCTGCCTCAGGGGTTTAATGCCGTGATCAAAATTGAGGATGTCGAACTGTTGAAGGATAATCAGGTCCGCATCTTCAGCGCAGCAGCACCCTGGCAGCATGTCAGAACAATCGGGGAAAGCGTACTCAGAGGCGAGCTGTTGATAACCACAGGACAGCAGCTGAAAGAATATCACATTGGAGCTCTGCTGGAGGCAGGAATCAGAGAAATAGAAGTTTACAAGCCTCCCCGACTGGGACTGCTGGCCACCGGCGATGAGATAATCCCGCCTGAAGAGGAACCGGCTTTGGGAGAAATAGTTGATTTTAATTCTGCTATGATTTCCAGCTGGTGCAGTCAAAATAATATTGAAGTTGATTTTGCCGGGATTATTCCCGATGACTGTGAAAGGATTTCAGCTGAGATCAGCGCCCTGGTAGAAACCACCGACTTTATCATTATCATAGCCGGTTCTTCAGCCGGCAAAAAGGATTTTACTCCCGGGATAGTGGCTGAAAAGGGAGAGGTTATTTTGCATGGAGTCGATATAGCTCCCGGCAAACCAGTTCTGCTGGGCAGCATCAATGAAACTCCGGTGATAGGCCTGCCTGGCTATCCCCTTTCCTGCCTGCTGGATTTTCATCTTTTTGCCGTACCGGCAGTAAACTGGTTGGCAGGCCGGAAGCAGGAAAGCCGGGATAAGATTACCGCCCGGATAAAACGGAAAATCGGTTCCCGTCCCGGCCGGCTGGAATTTCTCAGAGCCAATCTCTTTTACCCGGAGACACAGGATGAATCTTCCGGCACCAACTCTGCCGGGGTTAAACCGGTGGCAGTACCCCGGAGCCGGGGGGCCGCAGCCATGAAATCTATCCTCCAGGCCGATGGCCTGCTGCTGGTGCCGGCCAACCGGGAGGGTCTGAGCCCAGGAGAGGAAGCCGAAATAATTTTGCTGGAAAAAGAGCAGGAGATCAAAGAAGGACTGCTGCTGCTGGGCAGTAATGACCCTCTGCTGGAGTCCCTGCAGCAGGAACTCCGGCTGCTGGAGAATCCGGTGCAGTTAAAAATTCAATCCCGGGGCAGCCAGGCCGGTCTTCATGCTCTGGTCCGGGGGGAATGTCAGCTGGCAACCTCCCATCTGCTGGATCCTGAGAGCGGGGATCACAATATCCCCTATCTTCGGCAGATAGCCCGGGAGAAATACTGTCTGCTGACCCTGGCCTGGAGAGAGCAGGGTCTGCTGGTGGCCCGGGGGAATCCTTGTAAGTTTGACGGTTTATCCGATCTGGCTGATGGAGATATTTCTTTTATCAACCGCCAGCGGGGAGCCGGAACCAGGATTTTGCTGGATTATCAGCTGAGCAGGGAGGGAATTGAGCCTGGTGAGATCAGCGGTTATCAACGGGAGGAATATACCCATGCCGCGGTGGCTCAGGCTGTGGCGGCCGGCACAGCCGATGTCGGTCTGGGAATCAAAGCGGTGGCCGAAGCCTTTGAGCTGGACTTTGTGCCCCTGACCAGGGAAAGATTTGAAGTGATTTTCCCGGTTCGCCTGGAAAACAGCAGAGCAGTTGCCAGGCTTAAGGACGTAATTTTAAGTTCAGATTTTCAAAACCGGCTTGAGAAGCTGGCTGGTTATCAGCCTGCCGGAGAATCTCAACTAAGATATCTTGAACCCCGGAGGGATAACAATGGGAATTGAAGCCAGCTGTAACCGTCAGATTAATTATCTCAGGATTTCAATTACCGACCGCTGCAATCTGCGCTGCCGCTACTGCATGCCTCCAGAAGGGGTGGAATATAAGAGCCATGATGATATTATGCGTTATGAAGAGATAGAAAGCTTTGTCAGGGTAGCCCTGGAAGCCGGGATTGACAGGTTCAGATTGACCGGAGGTGAGCCTCTGGTGCGCAGGGGTGTTATCAGCCTGGTGGAATCTTTAGCCCGGCTGCCCGGCCTGCAGGAACTGACCATGACCTCCAACGGTTATTATCTGGAAGACCGGGCCTATGAATTAAAACAGGCCGGACTGGACAGGATTAATATCAGCCTTGACACCCTTAAAGCTGAGAGGTTTAAAAAAATTACCCGGTTAGATGGGCTGGCCCGGGTCAGACGGGGAATAGAGAGGGCCCGGGAGGTCGGCTTGAATCCCGTTAAAATCAATGTGGTGATTATCAGAGATTTTAATGATGATGAAATTCTGGATTTTGTCAGTCTGAGCCGGGAAGAGGGTCTTCAGGTCAGATTTATTGAATTGATGCCCTTGAATGGTGAAAGCAAAGAAAGACAGGATGGTTATCTGCCCGCAGCTGAGATAATTGCCAGAATAAAGCAGGCTGGCTATCAGCTTAAACCACTGGAGATAACCGGCTCCGGCCCGTCCCGCAACTATGAAATTGCCGGTGGAGAGGGCAGACTGGGCTTTATTTCTCCTTTGAGCCATAATTTTTGCAGCAGTTGCAACAGGCTGAGATTGACAGCCGATGGTTATTTAAAGCCCTGTCTTGCTGAAGACAGAGAATTCAATCTCTATGATGAAGCAGACAGGCTTCTTTCTCAGGAGAGTCTGGCAGAGATTCTGGCCCAGGCCTGCCAGGTTAAACCAGCTGCTCATAATTTAACAAAAGCACAGCAGCTCGCCAGAAATATGTCCCAGATCGGGGGCTAACAGGGGGATAAAACATTGGAGAATAAATTCACTCACCTAACAGAATCAGGAGAGGCAAAGATGGTTGATATCTCAGACAAGGAAACAACCAGGAGGACAGCAGTGGCAACGGGAGAGATCAGCATGCAGCCGGCAACCCTGAGGCAGATAGAGGCCGGAGAAATTGAGAAGGGTGCGGTCTTGCAGACTGCGAGGCTGGCCGGCATTATGGCCGCTAAAAAAACCCCGGATTTAATTCCACTCTGCCATCAGCTTCCTCTCAGCAAGGTTGACCTCAGCTTTGAAGTGGTTAAACCGGATACCGTCAGAATTCGCTGTCTGGCCAGAACCACCTATACCACCGGAGTCGAGATGGAAGCCCTCCAGGGAGTCAGTTCGGCAGCTCTGACAATCTATGATATGTGCAAGGCAGTTGATAAGACCATGGAAATTTCTGAAATCCGCCTGCTGGAAAAAACTGGGGGTCAATCCGGTGATATCAGCCAGGAAAATCTGCCTGGCTATCGGGGTCAGGTTATAGCAGTAGCCCTCAGTGAGAAAAAGGGGACTGTGAAAAAGCCCCTGCCGGTTATTGAGCTTGAGGAAAATCTGGGTGTCAGGGGTGATGCTCATGCTGGAGACTGGCACCGTCAGGTCAGCCTGCTGGCGGAAGAAAGCATGTGTAAAATGCGGGATAGAGCCGGCTCTCAGGCTGCTATGATTGGTTATGGAGATTTTGCTGAAAACATTACCACCCGGGGATTTGAACTTCACACCCTTCCGGTGGGAAGCAGGTTATACCTGGGAAGCGAGGTGCTGCTGGAGGTAACCCAGATCGGCAAGGAGTGTCATTCCGGCTGTGCCATCGCTCAAACCGTAGGAGAGTGTATTATGCCCCGGGAAGGTATTTTTGCCCGGGTGCTGGAGGGCGGCAGAGTAAGACCGGGAATGAAAATTCTGGCAGAGGAGGTTTCAGCCGGTGAAAATAGCGATTCTCACAGTCAGTGATAAAGGTTCACAGGGCCTTCGGGAGGATGCCAGCGGCCCGGTTATCAGAGATATCTTTACCGACCGGGGTGATGAGGTAGTTTTTTATGAGGTTATCCCTGATGAGAAAGAGATTATCAGCAAAAAACTGCGGGAACTGGCCGATAATGAAAGGGCTGATCTGCTTGTCACTACCGGAGGAACCGGCTTTGCTCCCCGGGATGTTACTCCGGAAGCAACCGGGGAGGTAATTGATCGGGAGGTTCCGGGTCTGGGTGAAAAAATGCGGGCTGAAACAGCTAAATACACCGAACTGGCCTATCTTTCTCGAGCAAGAGCCGGCCTGCGTCACCGGAGCCTGATTTTAAATCTTCCCGGCAGTCCCAGGGCAGTCAAAGAATGTCTTGCTACCGTGATTGATATTATCCCTCATGGAATTTCGGTCCTGCAGGGTGAGATAACCGAGCATTAAGAATACTTTTTGTTCGCTCCTCGGGTATTGACATTGGGGTTCAAATATTTTATCTTGAAGTTGGCACTGCTCAGCAGGTGCCTTCTCTGATATATTTTTATAAATAAATTTTTATTTTAATTTAACTGCTGCTGGAAAGGATAATTATTATGCCGGGCTGGATGGGAAAAATATTATTTATTGATTTAAGCAGTAAAGAGTATCAGATATTGGAACCCGGGGAAGACCTTTATCATAAATTCCTGGGAGGGCGGGGGCTGGGAGCCAGGCTGCTTTTTAAATTCCTGGAAATTCCCGAGACCGAATCTCTTTCTCCACAAAATACGCTGGTTTTTTCCGCCGGGCCTCTGACAGCTACCGTGGTACCCACCACGGGCCGGATGACTCTCACTACCAGATCACCTCTGACGGGAACCATTTTTGATTCCAATGCCGGAGGTTACTGGGGACCGACTCTGAAAGGAGCAGGATATGATGCTCTGGTTATCACGGGGGAAGCCGAAACATTAACCAGACTGGAGATTAACGAAAACAGCATTAAATTTGTTGACTGTCCGGAACTCTCCGGCTGGAATAACAGCCGAACCTGGGAGCATTTAGATCAGAAGCTGCCTGATTATCAGCATGCCTATATCGGTCCTGCCGGAGAAAATCAGGTTTATTTTGCCTCGGTCTCGGTGGGAGAAAATCGCACCCTGGGACGGGGCGGCATGGGTGCTGTCCTGGGCAGTAAAAATTTAAAGGCAGTTTCCCTGACCGGATCCCGGCAGCCCGGTGTGGCTGACAGAAAGAGGACGGAGAAAATCAAGGAGAAATCTTTAACCTGGCTGGAAAACAGTCCCCTGACTGCCAGCAGGCTTGAAGAGATGGGAACCTCCATGCTTGTTAATCTAATCAACGAGGCCGGTGTTTTACCCACCAGAAATTTTCAGGAAACCCAATTTGCCGGGGCGGACAGCATTTCCGGAGAGAGCCTGAGAGACCGGATGGAAGCCAGTTCAGGCAGCTGCTTTAACTGTCCTATTGCCTGTGCCCGCAAAATAATTGGCCCGGAAGGTGAGCAGGCCGGTCCCGAATATGAGACAATAGGTCTGCTGGGTTCCAATCTGGGAATTTCTGACCCGGAACTTATAGCGAAGTTTAATCAGCTCTGTAATGAACTGGGTCTGGATACCATCTCCACCGGCTCGGTAATTGCCTGTTTAATGGAACTTGTTGACAGGGGATACTTTGATTATCAAATATCCTTTGACAGTGCTGAGGGGCTGGCTGATTTGATTGAAGATATTGCCCGGCGTCGGGGTCTGGGAGACAGGCTGGCTCGAGGCTCTTTAAGGTTTGCCAGGGAAGCCGGCCATCCTGAGCTGGCTATGCAGGTTAAGGGTCTTGATATCCCGGCCTTTGATCCCCGGGGAATGAAGGGTCAGGGACTGGGCTATATTACCTCCAACCGAGGGGCCTGTCATCTTAGAGCCAACATGCTGAATATAGAGCTCCTGGGGCTTCCGGAAAGAATAGACCGTTTTACCGAAGAGGGGAAAGCCGCCCTTTTGATTCATCAGCAGGATCTCAATGCTATTTTAGATTCGCTGATTGTCTGTAAATTCACCCTCTTTGCTTTGGCTGAGGGCTTTTATCGGGAGATGCTGGAAGCTGTCACCGGAGTTTCTTTTCCGGAGGATGAATTTTATGCTATCGGGGAAAGAATCTGGAATCTGGAAAAGATCTTTAATCTGGCTGTCGGTTTCCGGCGCTGTGATGACAGCCTCCCACCCCGCTTTAAGGTTGAGGGAGGCGGTGGACCTCTGGCCGGTGAGGTAGTGAAGGAAGAAATGATGTTAAGAGATTATTATCGGATAAGAGGCTGGAACTCTTCGGGAATACCTGGAGAGGAAACGCTTGACAGATTGAAGCTTAAGAATTTTAAGTGCTATCTTTCAGGAAGTGATATTGATGACTGCTGAGATAACAGTCAATCTTTACGGAGGTCTGGAGAGATACAGCCCTGAAGGTTTAAGGAGGGGCAACAGGATTCCCGGGGATCAGGTTAATACCGTAGCAGAGGTGCTGGACTATTTTGATATACCCCGGGAGGAAGCCCGGATTATTCTGGTGGATGGTCATCATGCCGAGCTTCAGGACCGGGTAAAACCCGGAAAGGTTGTCAGTATTTTCCCTCTGGTCGGAGGAGGATAAAGGAGGTCAAGAATGCGAAGATTTCACGAAAAAAAGCTGGGAAGAGAGCCTTTTTTCAAGGTGCATCCCTGGTATGTGATTGAAGAAGAATTTGATCAAGCTAATAATCATCGTAATGAAGCCATTTTTTCCCTGGGCAACGGTCATCTGGGGCTGAGGGGGACCCTGGAAGAGGACTACAGCGGACCGCCCGGCACTTCCACTCCCGGTTTTTACATAAATGGAGTCTATGATTCAGAAGATATCATTTATGGAGAGGAGGCTCCCAAACTTCCCAAGTACAGTCAGACAATTGTGAATTTGATGGACTGGACCGGGATAAATCTTTATCTTGAAGAAGAAAAACTGGATCTTCTTACAGGTAAAACCAGAGATTATCAGCGGATTCTTGATATGCGTAGCAGTGTTCTCCGGAGAAAATTTGTCTGGCAGAGCCCGGAAGGCCGGGAGATAGAGGTGGAAATTCTCCGCCTCATATCCCTGTCCAATAAACATCTTGCTTTGATTGATTATCAGCTGAAACCCTTGAACTTTAAGGGTAGAGTCCGGCTTGTTTCCAGCGTGGATGGTAAGATCGGCAATCGCCATCATTTTCGAAAAGACCGCACGATGTCAGTTAGCAGTGCCGGTTTTTCCAATAACCGCAGTTATATGATACAGCAGGCCTCCCGGAGTGGAATTGATGTGGCCGGGGCCTTTAAACATGACCTGGAACTTCCGGCTGATACCAGACTCATACAGGATAATTTTGTTATAGATGAGGAGATTGTGGAAGAATTTTCTTTCAATGTTAGGCCTGATCAGAATTACCGGCTGACTAAATTTGCAGCCTTCTACAATTCCCGGGAAACCCGTCGGGATAGGATTCTAAACCAGGCCATGACCGGGGTGAATCGGGGTTTTAATCAGGGTGTCAAAAAATTAAAGATTTCCCAGAAAAAATATATGGAGGATTTCTGGCAGGATTTCGATGTTTTTGTTCGGGGTGATGGCTCCATTCAGCAGGCCCTGCGCTTTAATGCCTTTCAACTGATGCAGTCCACTGGCCGGGATGGCCAGACCAGCGTGGCTGCCAAGGGGCTGACAGGAGAGTTTTATGAAGGTCATTATTTCTGGGATACTGAAACCTACATAGTTCCTTTTTATCTCTTTAACAGACCGGAGATGGCCCGCAACCTGCTGGAATACAGATATAACATTCTGGAGGAAGCCCGCCAGAATGCCAGCAGGGTTAGGGTAGAAGGAGCCCTTTATCCCTGGAGAACGATTAACGGCAAGGAAGCTTCGGGATTTTTTATGGGCTCCACCGTGCAGTTTCATATTGATGCCGATATAGCCTATGCCATTTATCTCTACGTCACCGCCACCGAAGACTATGAATTTCTCTATAATCAGGGTGCGGAAATTCTGGTAGAAACGGCTCGAATGTGGGTCAGCCGGGGCGATTATGTTGAGGACTGTGGAGGAGAATTTTATCTGAACGAAGTCTGCGGTCCCGACGAATACAAGCCAGGAGTAAATAATAACTGCTATACCAATTATCTGGCTCGCTTTAATCTGATATTTGCCCGGGACACCATTGTTAGAATGGAGGAGGAAGCTCCGGATAAATTTAATCAGCTGGTGGAGAAAATAGATTTAAGTCAGACCGAGGTTGAGGAGTGGATGAAGGCAGCTGAAAAAATGTATCTGCCCTATCATGAAGAGCGGGAGATTCATCCTCAGGATGATTCCTTCCTCTGTAAGAAGCCGATCGATATTGAAGAGGAGATTCCCGACAGTGAACTCCCACTGGCTAATAACTGGCATCCTCTTACAATCTGGAGATATCAGCTTATCAAGCAGGCTGATGTAATTCTCCTGATGTTAATCCTGGGTGAGCAGTTTTCGCTGGAGGATAAAAAGAACAACTATGATTTTTATGAGCCCAGGACCACCCATGATTCCTCGCTATCACCTTCAGTTTACAGTATCATTGCCTCTGAAATTGGTTATCTGGAAGAGGCCTATAATTATTTCATCCAGGCAGCCCGGCTGGATCTGGATGATTTTAATGAGAACACCTATCAGGGTCTTCACACTGCCGGGATGGGTAGTGCCTGGATGACAGTGGTTTATGGTTTTGCCGGCATGAGAAATTATCAGGGTTCCATAAGCTTTAAACCCTATCTGCCTGAGCAGCTGGAAAGCTATCAGTTTACCATTTACTTTAAAAGCCGGCATATTAGAGTTAAGGTTACCAAAGAGGGCGCCGGATACCGTATTCTGACAGGTAAAGCTCTGAAAATAGAACACTGCGGTGAGGTTGTTGAGCTGGAGCCCTGTTGCGAAAAAATAATGTCTCTGAGAGATTTCAGCAAACTGCCCTGGAAGGAATAAGGATGTTTAAGAACCTAGATCTTGATAAAAATATAAATTTTATCCTGGCCGGGGGAATATTTGTTATTTCCTTTGCCGGAATCTTTGTAGCCCTATCAGATGCTCCCCCGCTCGTTATAGCTTTTTACCGGATGTTCCTGAGTGTGATTATTTTAACCCCTACCTTTATTCTGCGCCGGGACTGTCATCTTTCTCTTTTTAAGGATTTGAGACCGGTGGTAGTAGGATTTTTTCTGGCCATTCATTTTATTCTCTGGGTTTCGGCTTTTGAATATACCGCTGTAGCCAATGCCGTGATTTTTATAGCTTTACAACCGATTTTTACCCTGTTATTTGAAGCGATCTGGGCCCGGGAGGATCTCAGACCGGGCATAATGATAGGTGTTCTGCTGGCGGTTACCGGTAGTTTTGTTGTGGGCATGGGGGATCTGGGCAATCTTTTTGCCAACGTTTTTGGTGACACCCTGGCGGTGCTGGCAGCCTTTTTTGCCGGCCTCTATCTCTTCTCCGGCCGAAGTCTCCGCCGGGAACTGGACTACTTTCCCTATATTTATATAGTCTATAGCTATGCCTCTCTATTTCTGGTGTTAGGTGTCCTGATTTCCGGGACTTCCTTTACCGGTTACGGTACCAGCAACTGGCTTTATTTTATCGGACTGGCTGCCGGGCCTACGG
>Ga0207421_10005682_pt1 | contig 13867 bp, 14 predicted proteins | sample SodLakKL_010_SED_4_FD_187542 | JGI IMG/M metagenome (GOLD analysis project Ga0207421, IMG submission 187542) | Alkaline sediment microbial communities from Lake Tanatar, Kulunda Steppe, Russia - 8KL_010_SED (SPAdes) (version 2) | ecosystem: Environmental > Aquatic > Non-marine Saline and...
TTATTTCAAACCGCAGACATACTCGAGTATTTTGAGGATTTGAAATAAGACGCCAACAAAGATATTGGGCCAAAAGACAATTTTGAGATGGGTTCTAGACAGCTACCAGCCGAATTTGGATTTGTACTACACAAAATTGACCATAGCGGTCGCTTACTTTCTCAAAATATGCATAGCCATGGCGGCGGCATCAACGCCCAGTATGCCGCCGCCGTTGTGTGTCATGCCTATCCGGGGGCCGGGGACTTGCCGCGAACCCGTTTCGCCCCTCAATTGGAGAACGATTTCATGAATCTGGCCCAACCCGGTCGCGCCTATCGGGTGACCCTTAGATGCCAGTCCGCCGGATGTGTTTGTGGGCAGCCTTCCGTCCAGATCCAGATATCCTTCATCAATCCATTTTGGTGCGTCTTCTCCCGGGCAGAGCCCTAGTTCGATCAGCGTGATAATTTCAGATGGCGATGTAGCGTCATGGACTTCGATGATATCGATATCGCCGGGACCGATACCGGCGGCCTCAAATAACCGAGGGGCCAGCCGGCTCGTCAGGGTGTCGCTCAAGTCGTCGCTGATCTTCCCGCTGCCGACAACCGATCCCGCTATCCAGACAGGCATCGTTTTAAACCGCGCCACATGATCCCCGGCACAGATAATTGCCGCCGCAGAGCCGTCACACACGGGTGAGCACATCATGCGCGTCAATGGGAACGCCACGTCCCCGGACGCGAGCACCTGGTCCAGGGTCACTTCTTTTTGAAATTGGGCATGGGGATTCATTGCACCGTTTTTATGATTCTTCACAGAAATTTTTGCAAAATGTTCCTGGGTGAGACCGTATCGCTTCATATATGTCCGGGTATAATACGCATACATGTCCATAAAGATGCTGCGGCTCTGACCGCTACCCTCTGCGATAATTTTTTCCCCGGCCGCATGTTTTCTCTGAAACGCCTCCAGATGTTGAAGCCCCGTCTCGATGTCGACAGCCGTTCCCAATGCCATATAGGATTTCTTTTTATCCCTGTCGTAGAGTTTTTCAAAACCAACCACGAGGGCGCAGTCATACAGTCCGGCGCCGACGGAAGCCCATGCCAGATTAAACGCCGACGAAGAGCTTGCACACGCATTTTCAATGTTATACATGGGAATCTTATCAATACCCATGGCGCTCAATGTAACCTGGGCCTTGATCTGTTCCTGGCCGGTCATGATACCGGGCACAGCCGTGCCGACAAAAGCGGCCTCGACATCAGCCTTATTCAAGCCCGCATCATTCAGCGCCGGTTCAACCGCTTCACGAACCAGGTCTTTGATCCCTTTCTCCGGAAATTTACCGAACCTGCTCATCCCGACGCCGACAACTGCTACATCTCTCATTTAAAGCTCCTTATAAAAAAAAGGCTGCGCCGCAGCATTTATTTCTGGTGCATCTGAAAAGATATGCTAATTTGACCATACAGTCAAATCTAGAATATCATGTTGTCACTTAGTAAATTTAATTTTTTATGGCAGATCGATTCAGACATGAAGTGTGTTTGATGAATAGTTAATAGATAGTTATGGGGAGCATGACCCTGTATTCAACGAACCCCTGATGCCGTCCACAAGCAACCGCTGAATATCCGCCCATACCGCAGAGGGATGATAGTCCGGGTCGATTGTCTGAATGTAATAAAAATGTTCCATGATGCCGATCATGAAGACGGCCGCGATTTTGGGATTGATCGGCGAAAAGAGACCGAGTTCAACGCCCCGTTTGATGTCGGATTCAATCGGGCGGCAGATGGAAAGATATGTCTTCCTGCCAAGTTGCTGAAGCTTCGGGTCATCGTCTTCCATGGCCTCTTTGCTGAGCTGAACAATCGCACAGAATTCCTTCAAAACCGGGATAACGGTCTCCGCCCTTAATTCAAGCCGCTTCAGGGGATCTTCAACAGCACGGATACGGTCCCACCCTTGTGAAAAAAGATCAAAGAAAATTCGCGGCACGCATTCGAAAAGAAGGGCTTTTTTATCCGGAAAATAAAAATAAAATGTTCCTTTGCCGACGTTCAATCCTTTTGTGATGTCGCTTATCTTGGATTCCTTGTACCCTTTTTCCCTGAAAAGGTATGAACCGGCATCAAGTATGCGCTCCCGGGTCTTTTTCCCCGCAGCCTTCATTTTTCCTTTTTTCCGGGGGAAGGAGCGCCCGGCATGGAGAGACGTCAACGGCCGATCGCCGTCAAATGCAACCGGGTCAGACGACTCAAACTCGGAAATCTTTTCCCTGATGGCGACGAGAGGCAATCCCCGGCGCTTTGACGCTTTAATGAATTCGAGCCTGCGAACATGACGGCTGTCGTAGTAGGCCATTGTTTTGCCGGTTTTTTTCGGCCTGTGCAGCAATCCCTGGGCCACATAGAAATGGATAGTCCGGCGCGGGACGCCGGAGATGCGTTCAAGCTGACTGATCCGGTACCATTTTGTCTTGTCGTCCATACCCTCTTCCCCTGAATAAACGCAACCTGTCAACCGCGTTTTGTCTATCAACTGTACATACACCGATATTCGGTTTAAAAGCAATTATATCGAAATTTTAATTTTGATGCAACAGCCTTACTATTTTACTTGACTGTATGGTCAATTGCATCCTATTTTATAGGTCGACCCCGCAAAATCATTTTTACGTGTTGCATTTGGCGTCTTTTTCATCCGTTTATCGTTTTGTTGATTAAAAGGTATGCCTATGTTTCTCGAGAACCACCGATTAACGCATCTACCTCCGGCTGTCTACCCTGTTATCAAGATAGATGAAGATAAATGCGACGGCTGCGGACGCTGTGTAAAATCATGCCCGATCCAACTGCTGATGATCTTCAATAAAACGTGCATGCACAATGAGCGATACGACCATTTCCGCTGTATTACCTGCCAGAATTGTGAGGCCGTCTGCCCCGAGAAAGCCATAAGAATCGAAGGCGACTACCGGGTGCAGCGGGGTTACTGGAAAAATAACCACCTGTATTCAGGCGGCAAAACCCGCCCCGCCCTTCTCGACGACAGGCAAGATGTGCCAAAAGACATACCTTCGGAAAACCGGCTGACGGAAACCGAACAGGTCATTTACAAGCGCCGAAGCGTAAGGCTGTATAAAAAAAAGCAGGTGCCCCGGGAGTTGGTCGAACGCGTGCTGGAAGCCGGCAGGTTCGCGCCTTCTGCGGGAAACAACCAGCCCTGGAAATTTATTGTCATTCAGGACAAAGCCGTTATCGACGAAATAGACCGGCTGGTGAAGAAATTCTGCAGAATTGTCATGTATGCGGCCCTCCCCCACAAGTGGGTGACCAAGCAGGTGCCCGGCGATAAAAATGCCGGTCTGAAGACCTGGCAGAAACTGGTCTACCAGCTGCTGCTTCGTCTGAGGGGGCCTAACGAGTTAGACCCGCGTGCCCTTGGCGGTATCAATGCCATTGTCAGTGATCCGGATTATCACACGTTCTTTCATGCGCCTACGCTCATTATATTGCTTGCCGATCGCCGCGGAATCGGTTCAATCGATCTGGACACCGGCATATGCGGGCAAAACATGGTGCTTGCCGCCCACGCGCTCGGGCTCGGCACCTGCTATGTGAGCCTGATAGACGGATTGCAAGGGTTTCCTCGCTACCGTAAGAAGCTGGGTATTGCACCGCCGTTCGAAATCGTAACGTCCCTCACCCTGGGGTTTCCGAAAGGACAGGTGGACAATGTCGTGGAAAGGGAACAACTGCGAGTCAAATGGATTTAAGAGTTTTTTCATTAAAATCAATGCAGTAATGCGATGACATTTAATATTGAAAAACCCAAGGCGGTAAGCCGGATTGCCGTTCAGGACGATCCCGGCATCCTGGCCGACAACCTGAAGCAGCTCTGTGAAAAAGCGGAACGGGGCGGTGCCATGGACACGATTGTGATCGACGCCGATCAGGTTGTTTTCAGTTCATCAATACGTGAACGGGTAAACGCGGATGACGGCTACCCGTCCGTCCACTGGCCCTTGTTATACCCGAAGGATGATATCGTAGAAGCAATATGCGCCTATCAATACGGCGTTTTCTTCAGGATTTCGCCCCCGCCGGGAATGCCCGCCTGCGGGGGCGGCCCCATCGACGATATCCGCTACCGGAACAGCTATGTCCGTTTATATAATCTTGTCACGATGATTGAATCCGCATGCTTCTATAACGGATATCATCTTTCTATGGGTCTCGCCTCCGGAAACTGCAGAAGCGTATTATGCAGCGATGAAAAACGCTGCTGGCCCATGCTTAAGGGAAAAGCGTGCATTCATCCCAACAAGGGCCGCCCCTCCATGGAAGCTGCGGGAATAGATGCACTGGCAATGGCCGGCCATGCCGGCTGGCATTTGAACGAAAACAACCGGGAAGCCCTGCTCGCGGGCCTGGTTATGGTGACATGATGGCCCCATCCAAAACGCTCTGCCGGAGCAAAGGTAAACCCGACCACCCGGCCGCAGGTATTGAACATTTGAGGCGATTTGCGTTAACGCGGGGTGCGGACGATGCCGTCATCATCAGCACCGAAGATGTCATCGTCGATCCGCGGGTGCGCTTTAAATGCATGATACCGAAATGCTACATGTCCGGAAACTGCGCCCACTGCCCTCCTCATGGCTATTCCGTTCAAGAGGTCCGTGAGATAGTTTCACACTATGAATGGGCGATTTTTTTCCGCAAGAAAGTCGACAGTGCGATCATAGCGGCAAAAAATATCCACAAAGCCATCGATTCCGGCATCATGGACGACAAGGGCAATGCCATCAACCTGGGCGGACACTATATTCTGGTTTTCACCATCGTAAAACTGCTCCAGAAAAAAGCGGCGGAGGCGGGTTTTGGCCGCACACACGGATTCGCAGCGGGAAACTGCAGGGACCCGTTCTGCCACCTACAGCCCACATGCCAAAACCTCATGACGGACAAGGGGTGCCGACATCCGGAACTCAGTTCCTTTTCCATGGAGTCGTGCGGCATGGATGTCTATAGAATGGCGGCAAGGGCAGGATGGGATCAGTTTCCCATCGGCGGGACGTGTGAACCGGACAGCATACCCCGGGGCAGTTTAATGGGGCTCGTTCTGGTCAACCCATAAAAAGCATGAACCCATGGTTATGAAGGGGATTAAAAACAAGAAACACGATCTTAAAAAGCTCTGGGACAACGTCGTTGCGCTCAAACAGTATAATATTACCCTCCGGCAACTCCCCTACCTGATCCGGGAATGGCGTCTGTGGCTTCAGATTACACGGAATTTTGCGATGATCGAAGGCTCCTGGCTGAAGGGCCTCAATACTTACCTTTCCATTTTCGAGGGATTTCCTTTGCCGAGTACCCGCGCGAAAAATAAACAACCGCCGGACAAGGCCCGACCGAGATGAAATCCCTTTTTTTCGACGTGAACATATCGAAAATACTGCTCACTAAAATGCTGGCTCCCGTATTTCCATGGATTTATGCTTCGCCCTTGTCACCGGTTCGCTTCGGCACGCTTCCCGACCCGCCGCTTCCGGGCCCAAACTGGGTGAGGGTGGACAGCACCATGGCCGGCATATGCGGCACGGACCTTTCCATGTTTTTCGTCAAAGCCAGTCCGTCGATATCCGTTGCAGCCCTCCCGGGTGTTCCAAGGGTTTTCATGGGGCATGAAGTTGTCGGCCGTATCTCGGAAACCGGGGCAGGCGTCGCGGATCTGTCGGTCGGTGACCGAGTGGTCATGCAATCGTACCTCCCGTGCTGTGCGGTAAAGGATATCGACCCGCCGTGCGAATCCTGCGGCAGCGGCAATTACTGCATGTGTGAAAATTTCTCGGAAGGCCCAATGCCTGAAAATACAGGGGCCGGCTTTAGTGACCGGTTTATCGGCCACCGGAAACAATTTTTAAAAGTGCCCGATGACATATCGGATGATCAGGCGGTCCTGATCGAACCAGCGGCCGTCTCGCTGCGCGCCGTCTTAAAGCGACCCCCCGGACAATCCGAAAAGGTGCTTGTCATCGGGGCCGGAACAATAGGGCTCGGCGTGATCCAATTTGCAAGGGCAGCAGCGCCTTCTTGCAAAATCTATGTCATGGAGCGTATTCCATTCAAGCAGAAACTTGCCGTCGAAATGGGAGCGGACAGCGTACTTGGCGGGGATGCCTATGAACAAGTTGCGGATGTCACCGGAGCAAAGCTCTACAAAGGTCCGCTGGGCAATTCCATCACCCTCGGCGGTTTTCATGCGATCTATGACTGCGTTGGCTCATCTCGAGTAATCCATGATGCCTTGCGATGGCTCAAGGCCGGAGGCGATTACGTCATGATCGGCAACCAGCTCAAGCCGGTCTCATTTGACCAGACACCGCTCTGGCATCAGGAATTGAAAATGATCGGCACAAACTCCCACGGCGTGGAATATTATAACGGCAGGCAGGTCGCAACGTTTGATCTTGTTATTGAAATGATAAGGGATGGGCGTATCAATCTGGACCCATTTATTACACACAGGTTCGCCCTGGAGGACTATCGGCGTGGATTTAACCTGGTGCGAAAAAAAAATGAAAAGGTGATCAAGGTTGTTTTTGAAATAACCTGCACTTGATTTAAATACAGCTGCCGAGTCGGCATCGAAAGATCAGTATGAAAGATACGCTGTTGAAATACGGACTTCGCGGTGATGCGCCGGACTTGATGAAGTCACTGCCAGCATTCGGCCGGCTGAAAAAACTCAAGCCCTCCTATATCAGTCGCGCGGAAGCGGCGCAAAAGGTTGCCCGCACGTTTGCCAGAGAAGAAATGCTGCCCAGAGTGCTGGAAACAGATAAAAAATGCGCTGAAAATCCGAAATGGTTTGACTGGGCGCTCTGGCAAAAGGCCAATCGTGCAAAATTGAATATCAGCCCGATTCCTGAGAAACTGGGCGGGCTCGGGTGGAGCGCACTGGGCAACGCGGTCATGGTCGAAGAACTGGCAAGCGTCTGCCTTGCCGGCGCCAGCAATATCACTTTCAATACCTTCGGTCTCCTCGGCGCCCTGGTGGAATGCCGAACGGGCATCGTGCTCAACATCATCCGGATGATGGTTGAGGCCCAGAAAAATGAAGTGCCGATGTTCTGGTCATGGGCCATCACGGAACCGGCAGCCGGATCGGACATGGAGGAAGAAAGCGGTATGAAACACATGAGACCGTCGACCCGTGCCGACAAAGTACCGGGCGGGTATCGGATCAACGGCGCCAAGTGTTTTATTACCAATGGAAGCCTGGCCGACTTTGTCATTGCATCGATTCCCCTGGACCCGTCGCATCCCCTGGAATCGATGGCAACCTTTCTTCTGCCGGCCTCCTCAACCGGTTTTTCCGTCGGTCGGGTGGAGCGGAAAAGCGGCCAGAAAGCCAGCCAGACGGCGGAGCTTTTTTTTGACAATCTTTTCGTTCCGGAAGAGAACCTGTGGGAACCGCCGGGCAGGGGACTGAGGCACACAAGGGAAATTCTGTCCGTGACCAGGGGCTACATCGGCATTGCCGCTCTTGGTATGTCCAGAGGGGCCCTGGAACATTGCATACAGTATGCGGCCCAAAAAAAAATAAAGGGACACCGGCTGCTGGATGAAGAATGGGTGCAGATGGACATCGCAGACATGGTGAAGGACATTATGACACTGCGCAACTGCTGTTATAACTTTGCCGTCGCGCTCGACACCTACCATGCCTGGCAGTTGTTCGACCGGGTTCCCGTTAAGATTGCCCTGAGCCTTCTTCCCGGAAAGATGCTGCTCGGCGACGGCATTCAAGCCATCTCCAACACTGAACTCGTTTCAAAGATCGGTTCCTGGTACAAGCACCGGTTGGTGTCGGACGAAACCGTGGAGCAGTTCGTGACATTTGGTTCCGCAGCAAAAGTGGCAGGTACCGACCTGGCGGCCCGCATTTCTTCTAAAATTCTTGATATTGTGGGTCTGGAGGGCTTGTCCCATGAATTCGGCATGGAAAAATATTTTCGCGATGCCAAGGTAACCCAGATATACGAGGGGACCAACCAGGTAAACCGGATCGATATTTTCAACCATGAAATCGGATCTCTTTAATGGCGAAAATGAATCAGCATCTGCCCGATGACCCCATTCAGGAAGCCGTGTCCGAATGTCGTAGATTTTTAAAACATGAAATCCACGACAAGGTGCTCGAAACGGACCTGCAAAAAGCGACCGATTGGGTTGACCGTATCTGGGAAAAAAGCAGGCAGCTTGATCTGCCGTTCCTCTTGCTGCCCGAAGATTATAAAGGTGCCGGTTTTTCACCATACTCGTGCGCGGTGCTCCTTGATATTATCGCCGCCGAGTGCGCCGGTATAGCCTCCGTTTTCGCGCTTCATTATACCGGATGTATCGCCCTGCTTAGCGCGGACAGCCGCCAGCAGTCGCTTCTGTTTCCGCGTCTGACCGGTGCCGGCGCCCTGCGGCCGGCCCTGATCGCCCCGGTCTTTCCGTCGGAAACGGACGGGAATCGGTTTGAGGTGGAAGCCAACGATCACGGCCTGGTGATCCATGGCACCACCGCCCTGACGGGCAATGCCCTTACCGCGGATATATTCTGCGTGTTTATCGAAGAAGATGATGACATGGGCGGGCATATCACGTGCGTGGTTCTGGAAAAAGGCACTCCCGGACTCTCAACAGGCCAGCCGGCAGATCTTCCAGGGCTAAAAGTGAATGGTTTCGCTCCGATTATTCTAGACCACGTCATGGTCGATCACCGGTCGATTGTGGGGCGTCGGAAAAAAGCAGGAGCCCTTATGGAACGGGCAAAGGACGGTCTTTACCGGTTTATCGCGGCCATGGCTATGGGCACGGCGCGCAGTGCCTTTGAAAAGGCATCGGCCTATGCCCGGCAGCGTTACCAGGCCGGTAAAAAAATCGTTCATCACCAGGAAATACAGCGCCTGCTCGGCAACATGAAGATGAAGCTTTCCATAGGAACGGCCGGATATTTAAACAGTTTTGACGATAATTCGAATTTTTTCCGGTTTGAAGCGCCAAAACCCCCGCTGGTCAAAGTTTTCTGCACGGATGCTGCACTTGAAATCACAATGGACGCGATACAGATCCATGGCGGGTACGGTTACATGCATGAATATGGACTTGAAAAAATCATGCGCGATGTAAAGGTCCTTCAACTTATGCTCGGGCGGAATCCCAAATGCCAGATCAACACCATTGCAGAAGAGATTCAGCATGACCGGTAACCAAAAAACCATGCATTTTGGAGGTTTCAGCGAATCTGATCTGTACTGGCTGTCCCTGCCATACCCGGTTCGGATATCCAGACGCATCCGGGAAAAGAAAATGGATGATGCGGTGAGGCTTTGCGAGGATATGAAGACGTCACAAATCCTGCTCCATGATTTTTTCGCGGATTCATGCACGGTCATGTGGAGCTGGGTCGGAACCACCATGGGCGAAGGCGCGATGGCGCCCATGTTTCGCTACATCTTTGCCCATTCTGCGAAACGCCAGTATTTCGATGCCGCAAGGGCCCAGACCATGCCGCACCTGACCGTAGATCTTCTGGCCCGATCCTGGCGCGCCCACTGCTGTTTCGGCGCCGGCGCGCATCCCGGCTCCTTCAGCATTACCGAAGATGACGAGAAGTTTACGTTTCATCTTCATCCCTGCGCCAGCGGAGCGCGCTTGTGGCGCAAAGGGCGCTACGAGCCGGGCCAGGGCGGCAGGCTGTCGGACGAAAAGCATCCATGGACCTATCAGCGAATCGGATTTCCTTATTATTGCATTCACTGCGCCTTTTTAAATGAAATTCTGCCGTATGAGTCCGCTTACGGGTTTCTATTATGGCCGGTGGATCCGCTCCTGCACAAAGATGACGGGTGTGCATGGCATGTCTATAAAGATCCTGCCCTTATACCTGACCGCTATTACAGGCGCCTGGGCCTGGTACCGCCCCCGAAAAAGAGCCGGAAAAACTGTCCGGCCCCCGGCCATCGATTTTTTACGAAACGCGAACTTGCGGATATGGCAAAGCCGATGCCCGACAGAATAATCAGCTGTATAAATAGCGGTTCCTATGAAAACGCCCTTAAATTATGTCGGGAAATCAGGGGGGAATTCCTTGCCCTCCATGACCTGTATGTGATGATGATTGTGTCGACATTGACATTCATTGCCGCTTCGCAGGGCGAAGAATCATTGGGTGATTTGCTGGAACTGCAGTATCGCAAGTGCATCGAAGAAACGGTGCTGGCCGAAACGGATATGCAATCGACCCATGCACAGGTCACCTTTCTCGCCAACATGATTTTCAGCACGGACAATTGCAACCGAACCGGATACCACCCCGGCAAATTCAAGATCATACAAGACGACCGGAACATATTTTTTGTTCTGGATCCATGCGGAAGCGGCGGCCGGCTGCGCCGTGCCGGCAGTTATCAGGCCATGCCCTTTATAAAGCGGCTTCAGGAACAGGCTGAAAATTCTCTGGCCTACTACGCGGCATACCATTTGCCCCTGCCGGCAAAACTGTTGAAAATGATATTCCCATTTACCGTTAACCACTTCACCCAGCGAAAGCCTTATAACCAGGGCAGAACCAAACGGTCCCATGCCTGGTCTTTCAATAAAAGCAACATGCCCTTTTACTGCTGCCAGTGCGGCATGATTCAGGAAAAACTTTCCGGGTGCGGTCTGACCATTCATCCACCCCAGAGAGACAAGGATCCATGCATATGGAAACTCAAAACAAAATAGACGATACAAAGGAAGGTCACCATGTCCAACGAAGCAAGCACCAGACGTTCGAAACCGATGTTCGAAAAAACCAGAAACATCGCTTTTTCCGTCAGGCGAAAACTGAACTGGACTTTTCTGGGTCAGCTGTTTGAAATACGTGCAAATACAAGGCCTGATTTTCCGGTACTTACATTTGAAAACGGTCCCCATCCGGAAGTGGTTCAGACATTCCGTGATCTTCATGAAAACTCGCACCGGTTTGCCCGCGCCCTGCTCGACGCGGGACTGGAAAAGGGAGATAAATATGCCGCCGTCATGTACAATTACCCTGAAATGATTCACCTGATGGCCGCTGCCAGCATAACGGGAGCGATCATTGTACCGATAGACCCCAGAACCAGGGGGCAAAAGCTTGCTCACATGATATCCAATTCAAAAAGCAAGGCGATTTTTATCACTGCTGATCTCCTGGAAAAGATCGAGCCCATTATGAAGGACATTCCGAATGTCAGGCATGTGTTCACCATTGAAAAAACGGGCAAGCCCGCAACCGGCGATATGTCCAGGTATAAGCCGATTCAGGAGATACTGGACTCGCCCTTCCGTCCGGTGAAATACCTTCTTTCCAGTCCCGGCCATCCGATTCAGATCGTCTATACATCCGGCACAACGGGCGACCCCAAGGGAGTTATGAATGAAAACTTCCGCTTTCCCATCTATGGCTATGTTTTAAGCCGATACTGGAAGTATGACCCTAGCGACACCCTTTACACGGGCCTGTCCCTGACCCATGGCAATGCCCAGGGGTGCACCTTCGCCCCTGCGGTTTATAGGAGCATTAAGGCCGTTTTCAGCGTCAAGTTTACCAAAAGCAGGCTGTGGGACATTACCCGGAAATACGGTGTAACATCATTCAGCATGCTGGGTGGCGTAGCTTCGGGAATATACAACGAGCCCCCGAAAGACAACGATGCGGACAATCCGGTGCGCCACGTTGTCAGTGCCGGCATGCCCCGGGCCATTTGGGAAGATTTCGAAAAACGGTTCGGTGTGGATATCCTTGAATGGTATTCGACGCTTGAAGGCGGCGGTTTTGCTCGAAAACCGATAGGGAAGGGGCCCGTCGGAAGCTTTGGAAAACCCATCTGTATTTTCACTATGCGGGTTGTCGATGAAAATGACAACCCGTGCCCGCCGAATGTGCCAGGGGAGATCATTGCCAAGCCGAAAGGCGTGAGCGCTTTTGTCAACTACTTCGACAACCCGGAAGCCAGCACAAAAAAAACACTCGGCGGTTGGAATCGTACGGGGGACATTGCCCATATTGATGAAAATGGCTGGTACTTTTTTGACTATCGCATCGGCGGCGGTCTCAGGCGGGCCGGCGATTTCATTCAACCCGATACCGTGGAAAAAGTCATCGGCGAGCACCCGGATGTCAGTGAAGTCTCTGTTTTCGGCATACCTGCTCTCGGCGGCGCTCCCGGGGAATCCGACCTTGTTGCCGGAATCGTTCTTTTTGACGGCAGAATTCCGGACCCTGCGAAAATTTATGACTGCGCGCGGAACGGTCTGGAAGCAAACAGCATACCCAGCTACATCATGTTTCTCGATGAAATTCCAAAAACAATCAGTGAAAAACCCCAGGAACGGTTTTTGAAACAATTCTTTGACGAGCGCCCGGACCTGGTTTATAAGCTCGAAGACTACAGTTAAATGAAGAGGATTCATAAGTGTTTCCATGAGTATTGTGTTGAATCTGATCTATTCTTTTCTGAATTTGTCGGAAAAAGCGGAATATTAAACACTTGTAAACCGGGATGGGTAAAAGTCAATTGATTACGAATAGATTGCCGTGTGGTGCATTTTACTTGCTGAATATCCCCAATATTCTGGCCGCTTCCTCCATGGTTAATCGTCTTTCTGGCCAAAACCTGCACGTCTCTTCAAATCGCATAAACCGGATCCCCTGTAACAGGTTCGTTGGTCTCAAAATCACCTCCTACGGTGATCATCGTAAACCGGCCAGATTATTGGTTACTGACGCAAATGGTTAGAATGTTTAGAGGGCTTGTTTGGGAATGGCCCTTGATGTATAATCGATAGCACAATGAAAAATTGAGCATCCCAGAGCTTACTAAAGGAGCGGTTCGGTGGTGGTCCTGAGGCCGTGCATGGTGATGGGGCCCAACGCGGACAATGTCACCTCCCGCTCTATGAAAGGCCCTTTGATCGTAGGCTTCAGGGGGTGCGACCCGGTGATGCAGTTCATCCATGAAGATGATGCCGCCGAGGCCTTTTATAAGGCCCTTGTATTGTCCGTTTCAGGGGCATTCAATTTGGCCGCGGATGAAGGCATCCCCTACCGCTTTCTTACGAAAACGCTTAAAAAGCCATTTTGGGCGCTGCCTGCCTGGCTCGTCTACCCCCTGGTCGAAGCCCTTTATCGCATCCGGCTGATGCCTTTTGGCAAAGCCCAGTTGAGTTATATCCGCTATCCGTTGTCCATGGATGTCGAAAAGATAAAAACAGAACTGGATTTCAGTCCCCGCTACACCTCGGTGGAAACCGTCGAGTCCTTTTTAAATGCAGAAAAACGCTGAAAGGGGGGGATTCATGCCCATGCCGGACCTTGAATTGCGCGCATTGCAGGAAAATGCCAGGCAGCTGCGCAAGGACATCGTCGATGTCACCTTTTGGGAGGGTATTTTGATTTTGAAACGGGATATGTATCTGGACGGCATGAGCGCTCCCTTGCATTGTCTCTTTTTCATTTAAAGTTTCAAGCCACTATTTTTTTCAGTGGCTTGAAACTTTAAATAATGATATCTATTATGGTTTTTGATTTAATAAGGTTCTGCTACAATAGTTTACAGCTTACATGATAAATAGCTGGCTTGGGCAATATGTGAAACAATGCAGGGGAACGAGTAAATATTGTTTGGAGGCTTCAAAAAAACTGTTTTGAGAGCAGCTGATTTTTGTCGACATTTTGGGTCAAAAACGGCCAAAAATGGCCATTTTTAAGGTTAAAGCAAAAAATAAGGGATACGGCCTAAATGCCTGTATCCCTTGGATTTTTCATGGAGCCGACGAGCGGATTT
>Ga0207421_10005683_pt1 | contig 13867 bp, 12 predicted proteins | sample SodLakKL_010_SED_4_FD_187542 | JGI IMG/M metagenome (GOLD analysis project Ga0207421, IMG submission 187542) | Alkaline sediment microbial communities from Lake Tanatar, Kulunda Steppe, Russia - 8KL_010_SED (SPAdes) (version 2) | ecosystem: Environmental > Aquatic > Non-marine Saline and...
CCTTCAAACCACTTTAAAAAGAACGACGAGAGGTCAGTGAAAGTTTTCCCATTCATCCCACCGCTAAAGCGAATGGGCTTCCTGGCGATGTTCTGTAAAGCCAAAGAATTTCTAACGAGATTTAGGGAGTTATAAGTTGATTCTCATAGCATATAGGTCGTACAATCTATACAATTTTTAAGTAGTAAAGTAAAACTTGAAGAGGTATCAACAGGAGTTGTAAAAAAATGGAGGAACAAGAACTAGAAAAACTGAAAAGTATGCTAGATGTGGAGATTGACCGCGTAGAAGAAGACGGAGACCAGCTGACAGTTTACGTCCCTGAAGGACAGGCAGCTAAAGCTATAGGTTCAGGTGGAACCGTAGTGCGGTCGGTTGAACTAGTTTTGGATAAAGAATTGGAAATTAAAGAAGTAACCGAGTAGTGTTCCCGAAATCTAGAGAAGGGATTACCTTCGATCTAGGGGATTAAAGGCATTGGTATGTACATAGTTAGAGATGTAAATAACCAGGAAATGTCTTTGAATACCCCGACAGAGGGAGCATATAGGGTTCTGAAACTTCTAATTCCGAAACATTAGCGAGACTTCAATCAGAAAACGTATTTACATTCCTTTTTTTCAGAAATTATTAATTGATTAGAAACCTATAGATAACCTGGAGAGCTGAAATTGATAGAAGCTTATATCTTACTGACAACTAACATAGGCAGAGTCAAGGATGTCTATAATAAACTGAAAAAGGCCGATAATATCAAATCAATTTCTATCGTGACAGGCCCATTCGATATAATCGCCTTGGTGGAAGCTGAAGACTTATCCACATTGTCAAACACGGTAGTTGAAGAAATCGGGGATATCGACGGCGTGCTGGATACAAATACAGGGATTATAGTAGAGTGACATCTCCCCCTACCTATTCGGAGATCGGGAATGGGCTTCCAGCTAAAACTACGGGTTTTAGTATCGCTCAGCAACTTACCGCCTTCGAAAAGGCTCCGGAGGTCTTATCTCGAAATTGCCTAATGCACGACTGTGAACGTTCCCGGCGCCGGTCACATCGGCACCTGTCTCGAGAAGACAGTTGGTGCATTTGAACTCTCCGCCGTTTCTGTTCCCCTCCTACGCTAAATTTAGGACCCTTTTGATTCGTGTATGCTTCGTTAACTTCGATGTATTCGACGCCTCATTCTTTGCATTAGTATTCCGGCATCTATTCGAATTAATAATGCAGGAATCGGTGCAGTTTACGAATCATCACACACCAAATCAAAGATTTGGAAGGCGTCTTCTCGGCTCAAAGAGATAAAATCGAAACCTAAACTGATAAATTTCCGCCATTTACTAGAGATCCTATTTAGGTAGTGAAGTTCCTTTTCATTTTCACATTGCAAACTCTCGTCATTAGAGTCATTTTAAGGATGTCGGGCACTCTCTTCAAAATTTAGAGAAATTCGAAGTGGTAGCCCCGGGCGGATTCGAACCACCGTCACGAGGACCAGAACCTCGCATGATTGACCACTACACCACGGGGCTAGCAAAGAGATTTTCGTACTTTACGTTTTATTATTTATCGTTGAATTGGCGAAATTTTATCGATTTACTCTATGTCTTAGACAGGGTTTCAAATTTTCGAGATAACGGTTTGCCTAACTTCGCCGGAATAGAAGAGGAAAAGAGACTTTTAGTCGATTTCCAGCCTGAGACATTAATAGGAACCCTTTCACCATTAGTTCAATGACAAATCGAATTCAACACCTTTTCAATTAAAAGAACCTCATTTAAAATTCGAAATATTCAAACTCTCATCTATGGCCAATATGGTCAAGTCAATTCGCGAATTTTATTATTTTTAAGCTTTCGACATGTTTAACTTGGAAGAGATTGTAGCTAGAGTTGTCCTTTTCTAAAGGCCCCGTTAAATTCATACAATTAAACGATGGATCAATCCTCGTCCCAGATTCCGGCTCTTTTCAACCAACCAACTTGAGTCTGCGTATATCTATAAACTATGTCTCCTTTCTCGTCGCTTTCCACTTGCCAAGGTTCTACAATCACGACGTCACCTTCTCGGATCCAGACTCTTTTGTGTAACTTTCCCGGTATCCTGCATGTTCTAGTATTTCCATCCTTACATCTAACTTTCATATGGCCGGACCCCATTGATTTCTCAACGACTCCGAACACCTCATCGTCTCTAGGAAGTCTCAAGCTACTTATTCGTTCTTCCAAGGATTTTTCTTCTTCCTCTGCCATTATCCATCCTACTCCTCAGAGAGCTTTTTATCCCACAGTAGACGGTTTACCCCATTAAGCATAGCCTGTACACTCGCCTTAATAATATCTTCGTTCGATCCTCTGGAATCAATTATACGTTTTCCATCCGTAAGCTTCACCACGACATCGACCATCGCATCCGTTCCACCCGATATCGCATCGACGTGGTATTCCTGCAGGTTTATGTTAGAAATTCCGGACACAACTTTTCTGATGGCGTTTATGGTGGCGTCTACAGGTCCCACTCCAACCGCAGCTTCCAAAAATTCTCTATCTTCATACTTGACTCTCACTGAAGCGGTAGGGGTGACCGACCCTCCGCTAGTAACGGTCAGTTCTTCAATCTTAACCAACTCCTCCAAATCTCGACCCATGACGTCGTCCACTATCGCGCTCCATTCAGCGTCCGTGACAAGCTTTCCACGATCTCCAAGTCCTTTGACCCTCTCAAATAGTTCCTCAATCTCTTCCGAAGAAGCATCTAGCCCCTTTCTCTCCAACTCGTTTTCTATGGCGTGTTTCCCCGTATGTTTGCCGAAGATCAACCGTCTCCTCTGTCCGACCATTTCGGGAGACATGGGCTCATAGGTGGTAGACTCGGACAAGATCCCGTGAGTATGGATTCCAGCTTCGTGCGCAAATGCATTGCTTCCAATTACGGCTTTAGTCGGAGAAATTGGAATTCCCGTCGTCCGCTCAACGGACTTTGCCACATCGTATAACTTTTCCAGTTTCAAATTGGTCTCAAGGTCGTCGTAAAATTCCGAAATGATAAGGGCTATCTCCTCGAGTGCGGCGTTTCCGGCCCGCTCCCCGAGCCCATTCATAGTTGCATGTACTTCTGAAGCTCCCGCCCTTAACCCGAAAATGGAATTAGTTACGCCGACTCCAAAGTCGTCGTGGCAATGGACGGCTATCGGCACCTCGATAATTTCGACGAACTCCGAAAAAAGATCGTATATTTGTTCGGGCATCATCATGCTGACCGTATCACAGATACAAATTCTTTGAACGCCGCGCTCCACACCCATCTCAAACACCTCTCTAAGGTATTTTCGATCCGCCCGAGTCGCATCCTCCGCGGACAGTTCCACGGTCAATCCGTGATCCAAGGCATAATCCAAAGTTTCTGAGACCATCTCCTTAACCTCCACCCTCGATTTCTTCAGCTTTTTCCCGATATGGAGATCCGAGCTCGGAAAGACCAGGTTTATACCATCCACGTTACAGTCCAATGCCGGATCCACGTCGGCCTTCGTCGCCCTAGTAAAGGTGATAATTTCGGCGTCGAGTCCAGCATCCGTAATTTTTTTGATTCCCTCCCTTTCCCCGGCCGAAGTTATTGCGGAACCTGCCTCGATGATGTCAACCTTTAATCCGTCCAAGTCTCGAGCTATTTCCTGCTTTTCTTCCGGCGATAACGCTACACCGGGTGTTTGCTCCCCATCTCTGAGCGTTGTATCCAGAATTTTTATCGTTCTCTTCGACATTTGGATTCTCTTTCCGATTATCCTTTTAAAAAACTAAGCTTAAGTTATTTAACATGCACTCTTAAGGTTATCTTAGTGTTGTAAAATGATTGAGAAAGGATTCATAGATGAATTCATGGAGAACTACAAGAAATCTCTCGACCTCCCCGAACGGGTAAAGATCTTCGATACGACTATGAGGGACGGAGAGCAGACTCCAGGGGTTTCGTTCACTACAGATCAAAAGCTTCGTTTAGCTCGCCAACTGGACGAACTACGGGTCGACGTGATCGAAGCGGGTTTTCCTATAGTTTCAAAAGGGGAAAAGGATTCCGTAGAAAAAATAGCGGGGGAAGGGTTAGATGCGGAAATTTGCGCTTTAGCTAGAGCATCGAAAGAGGATATAGAGAGGGCTCTAGAGTGCAATGTAGATTCCATTCACGTTTTTATAGCGACATCGGACATACATTTGGAGAAAAAATTGAAATTGACGAGAGAACAGGCGCTTGAAAACGCCTCGGAATCCGTGGAAATGGCCAAAGATCACGGAGTATTGGTCGAGTTTTCGGCCGAGGATGCGACTCGGACAAATTTGAATTATTTGAAGGAAGTGATGGAAGCAGTCGATGAGGCCGGCGCCGACCGAGTAAATATACCCGACACAGTAGGGGTAGCCGTTCCGGCGGCGATGAGAGACTTGGTTAAGGAGATAAGGGAGGTAGTGAAGGTTCCCATAAGCGTCCACTGCCACGACGACTTTGGACTAGCATCTTCAAACTCCGTAGTTTCCGTCGAGGGCGGAGCGGAGCAAATTCATGCATCGGTCAACGGCCTCGGGGAGCGGGCTGGAAACGCCTCGCTGGAAGAAGTCGTCATGACGCTTCGATCCCTCTACGGTATAAAGCCGAGAATCGTGACTGAAAAGCTTTCGAAGATTTCCAATCTCGTAGAGAGCATCACGGGGATAAACGTACCGCCCAACAAAGCCATAGTGGGTGATAACGCGTTCGCCCACGAGGCCGGGATCCACGTCCACGGAGTTCTGGAATCGCCAGGTACTTACGAAGTTCTCTCACCGGAATTGGTCGGCCATCACCGAAGGTTAACACTGGGGAAGCACACGGGGAAGAAATCGGTGGAAAATCAACTGGAGGACATGGAGATCGAAGCGACGGAGGAGCAAGTCGAGAGGATCACTTCCCGACTCAAGGATCTCGGAGATAAGGGAAAGACCATAACGGACGTCGATTTCAGAGCGATCGCCGAAAGCATCATCGGAACCTTGCCCCGAGAGGAGGAGGCAGTCGAAGTCAAGGAGGCGACGGTGACGACAGGAAGCACCGTGACGCCAACTTCCTCGGTCAAACTCTCGCTCAAGGGCGAGGAAAGAATCGGTTCAGCAACTGGAGTAGGGCCCGTAGACGCCGTCATAAACGCCCTCAGGAAGCTGTTGAGCGAGACGGCGGAACTGAGGTTGAAGGAGTATCACCTGGACGCTATAACGGGAGGAAGCGACGCCCTCGCGGACGTTACGGTAAAGCTCGAGGACAAGGACAATAATCTCTACATCGCAAAGGGAATAAGCGAGGATGTAGTTCTGGCCAGTGTCGATGCCATGGTAAACGGTATAAATAGATACTTTTCAAAGCGGGAAAAAGAGAAATCAAGCTGAAGGGAAATTAAAAACTGAAAAAATTTTATTCGATCCTCACCCATTTCCAGACGTTCAGGATTGCCCTTCTTTTCTTTCCACAGTCAGAAGCATCGGAAATCAAATAGTTATCCTTCCCTGACTTTTTCCGCTACGGCATCTCCGACCTCGGAAGTAGTCGCGTCTCCTCCTAAATCGTAAGTTCTGACCTCACCCTCTTTCAACAACTGGATGACTGCTTCCTCTATACGGTCGGCAGGTTCCTGTTCTCCTAGCTGTTCAAGCATCATTTGTCCCGCCAAGATGGTCGCCAGAGGATTGACCTTGTTTTTACCGGCGTGTTTCGGAGCGGAACCGTGAATAGGCTCGAACATGCTCACTCCCTCAGGGTTTATATTTCCTCCTGGAGCTAAACCCAGCCCACCTTGAATCATCGCTCCCAAATCCGTGATTATATCGCCGAACATATTAGGAGTTACTATGGTTTCGAACCATTCCGGACTTTTGACGAACCACATCGTGACAGCGTCGACGAAGGAGAACTCAGTCTCTATTTCGGGGTAACCCTCCGCAACTTCCTCGAAAACCTCCCTCCAAAGGCCATAGGAATGGGAAAGAACGTTTGCCTTGTCTACCGACGTCATACGTTTTAAACCTTTATCCTCCGCCATTTCAAAAGCGAAACGTATAGCTCTTTCTGCTCCTTTACGGCTTATGACACCCAGCTGATATGCTATCTCGTCCCCATCCACATCTATATCTAAGTCAAACTTGACATTGTATAGTGACCGGGAAAGCTCCAACTTTTCGTGCGTTCTGCCCTTTGCCTTACCGCCGAGGGCCGCGTAGAAATCTTCAGTGTTCTCCCTTATCACGTAAAAATTCACATCTTCAGGACCTTTTCCAGCAATGGGGGAGGTTACGTTGGGATAAAGTTTCACAGGTCTAAGATTTATGTATTGATCAAAGTAGAACCTGATTTTAAGAAGAATTCCCTGTTCAAGAACGCCGGTAGGAACTTCCGGATCTCCGAGAGCACCTAGATATATAGCATCCTTTTTTGAAAGCTTATCCAATCCATCCTCCGAGATTAACTCACCAGTCTCTAAGTAGTGTTCAGCCCCATACGGAAACTCTTCCAAATCTAATTTAAATCCATCGACGGCGTCTTCGGCCGCCTTCAGCACTTTAACCCCTTCTCTGATAATTTCCGGACCGGTTCCATCACCAGGTATTACCGCAATTTTGTTCGTCATTCAAACCACGGTCATAATTAACCAAGTTTCTATTAATGTCTTTCGAAAATCGCGTATTTGATTTTATTCCGTTAGTTAGTGCCTTTTAAGTTCTAATCGCTCGCTCCACGAGACGAAACGATCGAAATTAAGTTTAAACGTTTAACTAATTTATTAGGGACCTTCGGGATCGTAGGGTTAGTACCTTATCCCCTTTTCAAATACCCTATCAGTCCGCCGCTTTGTACGATCTCCTCCAACAGCGGAGGCAAAGGATCGGTCTCATAACTCTCCCCGGTAGATAAATTCTCGATTTTTCCATTATCCCAGTCTACCTCAATCTCGTCACCAGCTTCAAATTTTTCCTCGACATTTTCAAGCGTCAGGACCGGTATCCCCTGATTGATCGCATTTCTATAAAAGATCCGTGCAAAAGATTCCGCTATTATTCCTGAAACTCCGGCCGCCTTCAAGGCTATAGGTGCATGTTCCCTGCTGGACCCGCAGCCAAAGTTCTCTCCAGCCACTACGACATCGCCCTCGTCAGCCAGATTCGAAAAATCCGGATCGGCACCCTCCATGGCGTGGTCGCCCAAAGTTTCGGGATCCCTCTCTACAAGGTACCTGCCGGGAATTATCAGATCGGTGGAGATATCGTCACCAAACATCCAAACTTTAGCCATCATACATCCCTCGGATCCGTAATTTGTCCGTAAAGAGCCGACGAGGCGACGGTGGCCGGAGACGCGAGGTATATGCCCGCCTCCGGACTGCCCATTCTGCCCTTAAAGTTACGATTGGAGGAAGATATACAGACCTCGCCGGGCGCAAGTATTCCGAGATGTCCTCCCCAGCAGGTGGCACATCCGGGAGGCTCGATAGTGGCGCCGGCGTCGACCAATTTTTCGATAATTCCCTCCTCCAGAGCCCTACTATAGACCTCTCTGGAGGCCGGAGCTACCAACATCCTGACTCCATCCGGAATCTTTTCACCCTCCAAAATATCTGCAGCGATTTCCAAATCTTCAAACCTTCCGTTCGTACAGCTGCCGAGGAAGGCCTGTTGGATCCTTTCACCTTCGAACTCTTCCACGGGGTGAACGTTATCCACGCTATCCGGACAGGCGAGCGTAGGTCGAATTTCTCCTGCATCGTAGGTAACTTCCATCTCGTAATTTGCCCTGGCGTCCGGAGAGACGGTAGAATACTTACGATCCGTCCTCCCACTCAGATAATCCTCCGTCTTCCCGTCCGGCGGGACGATCGCAGTTTTAGCACCCATCTCAACCCCCATATTACAGATCGTCATGCGGCCCGGAACCTCTATACCCTCTACACAGGATCCTGTAAATTCCATGGCTTTATATATCGCTCCGTCCGCTCCAATTCCCCCGACTATGGTGAGGATGAGATCCTTGGGAAACGTTTTTTCCGGCAGTTCACCCTCCACCTTGACCCTTATAGTTTCAGGAACTTTGAACCAGAGTTCACCTTCGGCAAAGACTGCAGCCATATCGGTCGAACCGATCCCAGTAGAAAAAGCCCCTAACGCTCCGTAGGTACAAGTGTGAGAATCAGCCCCCACTATCAACTGTCCAGGGAGCGCATGTCCTCGCTCGACCATCAGTTGATGACAGACGCCTTCAAAATTACCGTAAAAATTTGAGATACCTTGCCGTTCCGCAAAACTCCTCAGTTCGGCATGGTCGCTTGCAGCTTCGATGGTGGTCGGGGGGGACTGATGGTCCAGAATTATGGATATTTTCTCCCGATCCCAAACCTCGTCAACTCCTATTTCCCGCAACGCCTCCACTGTCAAAGGAGCCGTAATGTCGTTTGCCATCGCTCGGTCTATCTCGGCCCTCACTACCTCTCCGGGATTTACCTCCTCCCTCCCGGATTTACGTGAAAGTATTTTCTCAGCAATCGTCATCTCCATGTAGTATCGCTCCTTTTTCAGCCGGTCCGACCATCTTCGAGTAAAGTTCTAAATAACTCCCTTTAAATCTGGGTTTCGGAGGCTTCCAATCCCCCATCCTCCTATCTAACTCCGATTTCTCCACGAGAAGTTCAAGTTTTTTATCCTCCACATCTATAGAGATTCTGTCCCCCTCTTCCACGACCGCTATAGGGCCCCCGACCGCCGCCTCGGGAGAGACATGACCTATCGCCAGACCGCGAGTCCCTCCGGAAAACCTGCCATCCGTGACGAGGCCGACTGAATCCATAAGGCCTGCGCCCGCTATCGCCGCAGTAGGTCCAAGCATTTCCCTCATCCCCGGACCACCCTTCGGACCTTCATACCGGATAACTACGACATCCCCCGACTTTACATGACCTTCGAGAATGGCCTCTTCGGCCTCCTCCTCCGACTCGAAAACTCTAGCCGGTCCTTCGTGGCTAAGTATCTTTTCGCTAACTGCTCCGTATTTTACTACGGATCCGTTCGGGGCGAGGTTTCCCCTAAGGATCGCAATTCCACCCGTCCTGTGATAAGGATCGGATTTCGACCTAATTACCTTCTCCTCCCCGACCCTTACGTTCCGGATATTTTCCCCTATCGTGCTTCCGGTGACCGTCAACTGGTCCAGATTTATATCCTTCTCGAGCCGTTTCAAGACGGCCGGAACCCCTCCAGCTTTCTCCAGATCTATCATCATGTGTTTTCCCCCGGGACGTAAATTCACTATGTGAGGGGTTTTCTGACTTATCTCGTCAAATTTTTCCAGTCCGAGTTCTATTCCCAACTCCGAGGCAATTGCCGGGAGATGGAGTACCGTATTAGTGGAACCTCCCAAAGCCATGTTGACGATTATAGCATTTTCGAAAGCTTTTTCGGTCATTACACCGCTAGGTGTAATCCCCTTCTGAAGAAGATCGATGATTTTCCGGCCGGAATTGTACGCTATCCTCGCCTTCTTCTCTTGCACTGCGTGGGCCGTCCCCGTCCCCGTCAACGACATGCCGATCGCTTCGGTTAAACACGCCATGGTGTTTGCGGTAAAGAGGCCGGCGCAGGACCCCGGACCAGGACATGCTTTATCTTCGATCTCCTTGGCCCTTCCCTCCGACATACGGCCGGACTTCACACCCCCTACAGCTTCCGAGGCGTCTATAAAGTCCAATTTCTCATCGTTTATCCTACCGGGCATCATCGGACCCCCAGTAACCATTATGGAAGGAATATCGATCCTAGCCATCGCCATAAGCATGCCGGGAACAATCTTGTCGCAGGAAGCGAGACCGACTACCGCGTCGAACCTCTGCCCCTCGATCATGGCTTCTAGACTGTTTGCGATGATTTCCCGCGAAGGAAGGGAGAACCTCATTCCGTGAGTCCCCATCCCAATTCCATCGCACATACCGATCGTGTTGAACTCCAGCGGAGTGCCTCCGGCGCTTCTTACACCCTCAGCTATCTTTTCGCTCAGCTTGTTTAAGTGCACGTGACCGGGAACTATCTGATTCCAAGAATTCGCAACTGCAACTAACGGCCTCTTCAGATCTTCATCTCCCAATTCACATGCCTTAAAAAGGGCTCTCTTAGGGAGTGCCTCGAGTCCTTCGGTAACCTCTCTGCTCCTATCTTTCAAGCGCAATCAACCTAAAAGTTCATTTTTCGAGTTCCGCCCATTCGCTTATCTCTTCTCCGACTTTCTCGATCAAATGACTCTGCCATTCTTTCCTCATCTCCTTCAGCTTCGGCGCTCCTTTCTCGTTTTCCGTAACCCATTCCCTGGCGAACGTTCCATCTTGAATGTCCTCAAGCACCTTTTTCATCTTACTCCTCACCTTATCGTCGATCAACTCCGGACCTCTCGTCCTCCCACCGTACTCCGCCGTGTTGCTGACGGACCTCATCATATGTTCGATTCCACCCTCATGAATGAGGTCGACGATAAGTTTCATTTCGTTCAGACACTCAAAATACGCCACTTCGGGTTGATAACCATCCTCCACGAGCGTTTCGAAGGCGGCTCTGATCAGTTCCGATACGCCTCCCACAAGCACTGATTGTTCCCCGAACAGATCCGTTTCAACTTCCTCCTTGAAGCTGGTCTCGATGACTCCAGCCCTGGTGAGGCCGAGCGCCTTCGCCATGGCCAGCGCCTTGTCCAGCGCGTCACCCGACGGGTTTTGAGCAACCGAAACCAGACCTGGAACTCCGATACCTTCCTTGTAAGTCTTCCTAAGTATGGCTCCCGGCGCCTTCGGGGCTACCATTATTACGTCGTCTTTGCGTGAGGGGACGATTTCCTTATAACGGATGTTAAAGCCATGACTGAAACCCAACGTCTTACCTTCACCCATAGTGGGAGCGATTTGCTCGTTGTAAACTTGTGCTTGAATTTCATCCGGAATTAAAAGGTGGAGGATATCCCCCTTCTTGGCAGCCTCAGAAATTTCGTAAACGTCAAATCCGTCATCCTTCGCCTTTTTCCAAAAATCGTCGTGCACATTCCCTATAATTACGTCACATCCAGAATCTCGCAAATTTTTTGCCTGAGCCTCTCCCTGATTGCCGTAACCTATTATCGAAATTATCTCATCATCTAAGAGATCTAGATTGGCATCATCATCTCCATAAATCTTAGCCATCATTTACACCTCGCCTTAAGTTTACAAATATAAACATTTATATCAAACGTATCGAGATTCATTCGAACTTCTTTGAGATGTATACCTGCCCGGACCGGGCTATCTCATCGAAAGTTTCGGGCCCTATCTCCTGAATAATATTCTCTATTCGCTCGTGATCCCCGTGGATCTCCGCTATTATCGCATCCCCCTGAACCTCCAAAATCCTTCCGCCGATTTCCTCGATCTTGTACAGAGTATCCTCCTTCTTATCTCCCTCCAAAGGTCTAGTCTTGAGCAGAGCGATTTCCCTGACGATGCTAGTCTCCTCACTTAACGGGTTCACGTCTATGACTTGAACTAACCTCTCAAGGACTCTCCTGAGATAACCTGCCATTCTTTCGTCGCTCTCGAAAAGTACTATTATCCGAGAGTTTCCTGAAGGTTCCAGCCCAGCCGTTATGGATTCTATGTTGACCTGACGCCTGGTAAATACCCTAGCTATCCTCATTAGGACGCCGGGCCTGTTTTGACAAAGTATCGAAAAGATATGATATGACATATTATCACTCATGTTAACATATCGTCCAGCTTCCCCCCGGCCGGAACCATCGGCAATATGTGCTCGTCCGGATCAACCACTATATCGAGTACAGCCGGCTTCTCCGAATCGAGAGCATCTTGAAGCTTGGGGGCAATTTCGCTTGGACGGGTAATTCTATCCCCATAGGCACCGTAAGCCTCGGCCAGTTTCACGAAATCGGGCGATTTCCCAAGATGCGTTTCCGATCTCCGCTCATCATAGAATATATCTTGCCACTGTTTCACCAGCCCCAGATACTGATTATTGAAAATGGCCACAACTACCGGTATGTCGTTCTCCACAACCGTCGCCAGTTCTTGAGAGTTCATCAGGAAGCTTCCGTCACCCGCCATGTCCACGACTTGTCTCTCCGGTCGACCGACCTTTGCACCGATCGCAGCCGGAAAACCGAAGCCCATCGTCCCCAATCCACCCGAATTGATGAACTTTTTCGGTTTTTTCATTTTATAGTAATGAGCTACCCACATTTGGCATTGCCCGACCTCGGAAGTCAATATGGCGTCGTCATCGAGAACCTCCATGAAGTCCTTTATTATCCTCTGCGGTTTTATGGGTTCATCGTCGTAATCCATTTTGGGTTTAAAATCCTCCCCGAGTTTCTCCAACCGTTCGTTCCATTGATCGGCACTCCTACTTATCGAATGATCCTTAAGGTACTGATTCATCCTCTTTAAAGCGGTTTTAGCATCGGCTTGAACGGGAACTTCGACCCTTACGTTCTTTCCAATCTCGACAGGATCTATATCAACGTGGATAACGTCGGCTTTCGGTGCAAAGTGTCTGATGTCCCCCGTCTGCCTGTCATCAAACCTCACACCCACCCCCAGGAGGACATCACATTCCATGATAGCTATGTTCGCCTCCATGTGGCCATGCATTCCCATTAAACCCAGCGAAAGTGGATCATCTTCAGGAATAACTCCCTTCGCCATATTCGACGTCACGACAGGTATATCTAACCTTTTTACGAGCTCACGGAGCTCCGGCCAAGCCTTTGAGGAGACCACACCCCCTCCTGCAAATATCAAAGGCTGACTTGCATCCGACAACATCTCTACTGACTTCTTGACCTCCTCCTCATCGGGCTCCAATTTTATCTTCTTATGGTAACCCGCTTCGGAAGGCACCTTTACATCTACCTCCTCGTTTTGAACATCTTTCGGAAAGTCAATGTGGACGGGACCTGGCCTCCCAGTGGTAGCGACTTTGAAGGCGTAATTTATCATCCTAGGAATTTTGGAAGCGTCTCTGAGCATAAAGTTGTGTTTCGTATTAGGGATCATGGTGCTGAGCATGTCCGCTTCCTGAAAGGCGTCCACGCCCAAAAGATGCTTAGGTACCTGTCCCGTTATCGCTATCACTGGAGAGCTATCCATCAGAGCGTTGGCGATCGACGTGGTCAGATTTAAAGCCCCGGGACCGGAAGTCGCGAAACATACACCAGGCTTCCCCGTTACTCGAGCATACGCATCGGCAGCGTGACCCGCCGCCTGTTCGTGCCGCATAAGTATATGCTCAATGTCCTCCCCGTAAAGTACATCGTAAACATCTATAATGGCTCCCCCGGGAAGTCCGAAGATATGTTCTACACCTTCCTCCTTCAGAGCCTCTATCAGTGCTTCTGCTCCAGTCATTACAGTCATTTTTATCCTCGAAATTTAATGTATTGTCAATTTCCACTTAAAATTGACCTTAGGTAGTTGGTTATACTATACAATAAAAAGCTTACCCTTAAAACCCAGTTGATTTATCAAATTCCTCGAATTGATCATCATCCTATCTACATCCATAACTTTTGAAGGAGTCTTAGAAAGAAAAGAGGCAAAGTTTGCGGAGGCTGAAATTTCGTCCGATATTTAAAAATAAAGTCGGCTGAAATTAACTTTTCGTGTCAAGAAGTCTCCTTCCTAATCTTTGATTAGGCAGGTGATGAATTGACGTTTACTTTCACCGGTCCCTCCCCGTAAGGGAATAAAGGGAGGGGGTGTTTTTTTGTAGGTAATGAGGGTCAGGAAGACTATTGTCTGCAGGGTTTTGAGTCTTACCGGCAGGAA